>WBZL01004507.1_pt1 | contig 12000 bp, 10 predicted proteins | sample 5204291 | NCBI WGS metagenome assembly WBZL01 (sample SAMN12344345, study PRJNA552823) | activated sludge metagenome | biome: Activated sludge suspended growth; feature: Nitrification reactor; material: Wastewater; isolation source: activated sludge from nitrification reactor of wastewater...
AGCAAGCCGCTGTGGCAATACCACCTGATCGAGAACTACAACGGCGGCGCGGCGCTGGTTGTGCGCATCCACCATTGCTATGCCGATGGCATCGCGCTGGTGCAGGTGATGCTCTCGCTGCATGACACCACGCCGCACGCGAAGCACCACAAGCCGCATCCGAAGTCGAAGCTGAAACAGGCCGGCGGCACCGTGTTCGAACGCCTGCTGGCGCCGGCGCGGCACCAGGTGGAGCACGCCGCCGAACTGTTCGAAGCGGGCATGCACAAGGCCTTCGAGCTGGTTCGCGATCCACAGGCCGCGGCGACCTCGCTGATGGCGCTGGCCAGGACCGGTGCGCACGAGACCAGCGAGATCCTGCGCGAACTGGTGCACGCGCTGATGCTCGCAGACGATCCGCCGACTCGCTTCAAGGGTCCGCTCGGCGTGCTCAAGCGCGTGGCCTGGTGCCATCCCTTGCCGCTGGCGGAAGTGAAGGCGGTCGGCAAGGCGCTGGATGCCACGGTCAACGATGTCCTGATGGCCTGCGCCGCGGGTACCTTGCGCGCCTACCTGATCGAGCGAGGCGATGATGTCGACGGGCTGACGATCCGCGCGACCATCCCGGTCAACCTTCGCCCGCTGGAGCACGCGAAGGATCTCGGCAACCACTTCGGCCTGGTGTTCCTCGACCTGCCGATCGGGCTGGAAAACCCGGTGGCGCGTCTGCAGGCAGTGCGCGACAACATGCAGCAGCTGAAGCACTCGCGCCAGGCAGTGATGTCCTTCGGCCTGCTCAGCGCCCTCGGCGTGGGGCCCGCCGCCCTGCAGCGCCCGGCGCTGGAAATGCTGAGCCGCAAGGCGACCACGGTGGCGACCAATGTCCCGGGCCCGCAGGAACCGCTGTACCTCTGCGGTACGCCGGTGCGCGAGATGATGTTCTGGGTGCCGCAATCAGGTTCGATCGGCATGGGGATCAGCATCTTGAGCTATGCCGGTTCGGTGTATTTCGGGCTGATCGGCGACAGCCGGCGGATCCCGGACCCCGGCCGCATCATCGAGCGCTTCGGTCCGGAGCTGGAAAAGCTGCTGCTGATCGCTTTGATGCACGACGGCGACGGGCCAATCACACCTGAACTTGCGGAGCGCCTGCTGGCCATCCGTGCCGCGCAAGCCACGCCAAAGTCCGAACGTGCCGGTCGCAAGCGGAAGGCGCACAATAGTCGCCCATGAGGTTGCGCGGTGAATCCCGCGCCGATGCTTGCGTGTTCCTCAGGTGCGACTTGCGACACAGCTTGAGAAGAGCGCGCTTTGTGCTTGATTCTAAATGCTCTATCCTAAGTGCCTCAGGCTAGTGTGGGAGAGATTCATGGCTTCGATCGATGTTCGCCGTCTTGCACTGCTGTCGAGTTGCCTGATCGGCAGCCTTGGCCTGCACACGGTCGCAGCTGCGCAGAACTTCAGCATGCGCCTCGACTATGCGCGTACCTACACGCCGTTCTTCCCCGGCGGCTTCATCGATAACGCGCCGCCCTACACGATCTGCCACAACAATCAGATGGGCCTGGTGTTCCGCTATTCGTGGCGTAATCCCTGGGAAGAGTACGTCTACACGGAACCGGGGCAGCAGTTGTTTCCCTGGTATTTCATGCAGGGCGTTTCGCCGAACCCGCTGTATCTGCGCGCCTCGCAGGGAGGAAACACGGTCAGCGGCACTACCCTGGTAGGCCTGTTCACCGGTTCGGTGAATACGGTGGGCGTGCGTCAGGTGTCCTTCCGCGGCAGGACCTCGGGGTTCTTCGGGCAGCCGGTGCAATACGCCACGGCGAATATCCAGATCGAAACGCAGTTCGAACCGTCGCCGATGACCTATCGCGAACTGGCGGACGGGGTCAACGACATGCCGACCCGGCCCTGGTTCGGCTGGGTGTCTTCGCAACAGATCGACAGTCACCGGTTGGATGCCGGCAAGTGCACCGAAGCCAGTGCGGTCGAGCCGGAGGAGTGCGGATCAACGTCCTATCCGATCGTCACCTACGAAGACTGCGATCCCGACGATCCCAACTACTGCTGGATCGGAACCGAAAGCGAGCACCGCACGCTGACGGCGCTCGATCCGTCGACGCCGTATCAGTACCGCGTTCTCGGACGCAACACCTGCGGCATTTCCAACGAACTCCTGTCGACGCCTGCGCGCCGGTTTTTTCGCACTGCCCAGGCGTGTTTCCTGATTTCGAACGGGGCGATTCCGGACGGGGGCGTCGTGCATTTCGACGCGGCAACTCTCTCCGGGAATCCGGGTTCGACGGTGCCGGATCTGCGCGTGACCGTGCATGCAGACCATGCCGACGTCAGCGACCTGCGTATCTCCCTGACCAAGACCGCGCCTGATGCAGCTGGCCCTTTGTTGTTGATGGATCGTCCGACCGCAACGGGATGTGTCAATGGAACCCGCATGCAGGTTGCGTTTGCTGACGATGGAACTCAGCTCGCGTCCGGTTGCAATCCCTGGGAGCCGGCGATCTCGGGTCGCAAAGCACCGGTGCAGGCGCTGGCTTCGTTCGCGACGGTGCAGGGCGCCGGCAACTGGCGCCTCACGATCGAAGACACCGAAGCGGATGGCAAGTCAGGCGAACTGCTCGAATGGTGCCTTTCAACGATACCGAACGAGCAGCAGTTGGCGCTGTCACCCGCTCCCTTCGTCTCCCCGATGGTTTTCGCGTCCGGTTTCGAATGAGCCGCGCCGCCGGTTGAAGGGCGGCGAGGCAGGTCGGCCAGCAGCGGTCCTCAATCGTCCAGTTCGCCCTTGGCTTGGTCGATATCCAGGGCCTCCATGGCATCCGCCGGCTTGAGAACGACCGCTGCCTCATAGGCTTTGACTACATCCGGCGCGCGCTTCTTGCCGTAGATCATCAACAGTCCGTTGCCGTATTCGATGTGCGCGATAGGCGATTGCGGCGTGAGCTTCAGCGCTTCCTGGAAGTGCTTCATGCCGGTGTCCGCCTTCGCGCCATAGGTGAGTCCGCCCACCAGCGCGCCGATCTTGTCGATGATTTCGGCGTGGTACAGGCCCATCGCGGTATGCGCCTCGGCATGTTTGGGCGCGAGCTTCAGCGTGCGCTCCAGGCTCTCCTTGATTTTGCCCCCCAGGCCCTGGGCCAGCGCCTTGGTGATCGAGATCGTCTGGCTGTAGCGGCCGAGCGCGAAGGCGTGGAAGTAGTGCGCATTGGCCTCGTCGGGCATCGCTGCAATCGCCGCTTCCGCCCGTTTCGCGCAGCGCTCGAAATGCGCGCCGCGATCGGCTTCCTTGGCAAGGTAGGTGGCGTAGATGCCTTCGGCCTTGTTGGCGACGGTGGCGCCGATCACGCCGAGACCCTCGCCGGCTTCTGCTGCCTTCTGGAACTCGCCACGGTGAAAGTCGCGCCAGGCGTCCTGCAGCGCAATGGAGATCGCCTCGGCGTCGCCAGCTTCCTTCATCTTCGGGTAGCGCTTCTGCAGCGCCGCGACATGCTTCTTGTCCGGAAAAGGTTCCTGATCGCCCGCATGCAGGCGCTCCCAGCCCTTCGCGAGCTTGGCGCCGGCATAGTCGTAGGCCGCACTGGTGTGCGGAAACTTGACCCACTTCTTCGCAGCCATCATGCCCTCCGGGGCGCACTGGGTAGCCGCAGAGCATCGTCAATGGCGCTGGAGCTGGCAAGCGGTGCGCTTCGCCGCTGCTGGAGGACATGCATGCGGTAGAGAAGGCAATCGTTGCTTAGTGTGATTGTTCTATCGGCCGGCTCTTACCTTGGACCTCAGCGCGACACCCCGCGCGCCCCTTTTGCGAGACCACAAGGAGAAAAACATGGCTACCAAGAAGCTCATCGCGAAGAAGCCCGCGCGTGTTGCCAAGCGCAATGTCGCGGCCCAGAACGATCCCGCCCGCAAGGTGGTGCTGGCGTCGCTCGGCGCCGTCGCACTCTCGCGCAAGGAAGGCGTGCGCGTGATCAACCGCATCATCGAACAGGGCCAGGATCTGCGCGAGCGTACCGTCAAGTTTGCCGAAGGCACCGTCGCCGGCGTGCGCGAGCAGGTCACCGGCGTGATCGGCAAGGTGCAGCAGAAGGCCGCCGCCAACCTGTCCCAGGTCGAAGGCGTCGTCGGCGGCCAGGTGACCCGCGTGCTCTCGCGCCTCGGCGTGCCGAGCAAGTCCGACGTGCAGGTGCTCTCGCGCCGCGTCGCCGACCTCTCGCGCCAGGTGAAGGCGCTGCAGGCCAAGGCGGCCTGACGGCTGCTGCATGCCCGGCCGGCGGTGCCGGCCGGGCATCGTCAGTTGTGGGTTGTGGGTTCTGGGTTGTGGGCAGCCAGAGCGCGCTTCGCTCGTGCGGCCACAACTCACAACCCACAACCCACAACATTCCTTCAATTCCCACCCAGATACTGATCCGCCAGCCGCGTCAGGTGCGCCCGCTCGGCGCTCTTCAAGTACGGGGCGATCAGCACCATGACCTGGTAGATCCCGCGGCCGAGGTCGACGTCGGTCTTGGCGCTGGTGGCGGGCTTGATCTGCTGGAAGTTCAGCCAGAAGGTGGTCAGCACCACCGTGTTCTGCGCGATGGCCTCGATCTCGCGTTGGCTTGCGAGCATCGTGCCGGCCTTGACCATCTCGGTGCACACCTTGGAAATGCTCTCGTGGGCACGTTTGAGGATGCGCGAGAAATGCATTTTCAGCTTGCGGCTGCGCGTCAGCAGATCGACCAGATCGCGATAGACGAAGCGGTAGTCCCAGATGCACTCGAACACGAGGTGCATCTGCAGCCACATGTCCTCGAGGTTGGGCGTGCGCCCCTCGGGGACCAGCAAGGCGTCGCCGATGCGCTCTTCGAAACGTGCGAAGAGCTGCTCGATGATGTCGTCCTTGTTGCGGAAGTGGTAGTAGAGGTTTCCCGGGCTAATCTCGAGTTCGTCGGCGATGTGGTTCGTCGTGACGTTCGGCTCGCCCTGCGCGTTGAACATCTCCAGGCTCTTCGCCAGGATGCGGTCGCGCGTCTTGACTGGCCCGGTTTCCTGGCTCACGGCACCCTCAGAACTTGCCGCCGAGGCGCTTGACGAGGTCGATGTACTTCTTCTTCGCGTCGTCATGGCTGAGTCCCTTCAGTTTTTCCCAGGCTTCGTACTTGGCGGTGCCGACGAAATCGAAGAAACCCGGCTTCGGACCCGACACATCACCTTCGGTGGCCTGCTTGAAGTGGCTGTACAGCTTCAGCATGGTGTCGTTGTCCGGGCGCTCCGGCAGCTGTTTGGCGGCTTCGGTGGCGGCTTGGAACTGGCTGTCGATGTCGGACATCGTATTCTCCACGGATGGCGTCGAAGTCAAGGCTGCCACTATCGTTCCGGGCACGGCGAATCGCAAGGGGTCCGTCGTGAAGGAAGGCGCCAACTTGGCTGGCGGCCTGCCGCCCGCGTCGTTATCTTAGGGGCCATCCGCCGGTATCCCGGCGGCCCAGACTCGACGACCTCGGGGGAGGCACAACTCATGACTTACTTCGTCACCGGCGCCACCGGCTTTCTCGGCCGTTTCCTGATCGGCAACCTGCTCAAGCGCAAGGGCACCATCCACGTGCTGGTGCGGCGCGGATCCAAGGACAAGTTCGAGGCGCTGAAGGAGCGCTATCCGGAGGCCGGCGACCGGCTGCAGGCGGTGACGGGTGACCTGACCAAGCCGAAGCTCGGACTGTCTGCCGATGCGTTGACGCAGTTGCGCGGCAAGGTCAAGCATTTCTTCCACCTCGCGGCGATCTACGACCTCTCCGCGAGCGCCGAGTCGCAGCAGGCGGCCAATATCGACGGCACCCGCAACGCAGTGGAACTGGCCGGAGAGATCCGCGCCGGATGTTTCCACCACGTCAGCTCGATCGCCGCTGCCGGCCTCTACGCGGGCGTGTTCCGCGAGGACATGTTCGACGAGGCGGAGAACCTCGACCACCCGTATTTCCGTACCAAGCACGATTCCGAAGGCATCGTGCGCAAGGAGTGCAAGCGTCCGTTCCGGATCTACCGCCCGGGCATGGTGGTGGGTCATTCGAAGACCGGCGAGATCGACAAGATCGACGGGCCCTACTACTTCTTCACCCTGCTCAAGCGCCTGCGCCAGAGCCTGCCGCCGTGGGTGCCCACGCTCGGGTTCGAGGGCGGGCGTATCAACCTCGTGCCGGTAGACTTCGTGGTCGACGCGATGGACCACATCGCGCACGAGAAGGGCCTCGACGGCGGCTGCTTCCACCTGACCGACCCCGCGCCGCGGCGCGTCGGTGAGGTGCTGAACACCTTCGCTAACGCCGGCCATGCGCCGAAAATGTCGATGCGCATCGATGCGCGCATCTTCCAGTTCATCCCGGGCTCGATCCGCGGCGCCATCGGCATGTTGCCGCCGGTGCGGCGCATCCTCAATCACACGCTGAAGAGCCTCAACATCCCGGCCGATGTGCTGAAGTTCTTCAATTATCCGACTCGCTTCGACAGCCGCGAGACCGAGCGCGTGCTCAAGGGCACCGGCATCAAGGTGCCGGATCTCGACACCTACGCCTGGCGCCTTTGGGACTACTGGGAACGCCACCTGGACCCGGACCTGTTCATCGACCGCTCGCTGTCCAGCCGGGTCAAGGACAAGGTGGTGCTGATCACCGGCGGCTCTTCTGGCATCGGCCTTGCGACGGCCAAGAAAGTTGCTGCGGCGGGTGCGAAGACCCTGATCTGCGCGCGTGGGCTGGAAGACCTGGAGAAAGCCAAGGCCGAGATCGAGGGCGAAACCAAGGGCGCGCAAGTCTTTGTCTACCAGGCGGACCTGGCTGACCTGGCCTCGGCCGACGACCTGGTCAAACGCGTGCTCGCCGATCACGGCGCGGTCGACGTGCTGATCAACAATGCGGGCCGTTCGATCCGGCGCTCGATCGAACTCAGCTACGACCGCTTCCATGACTTCGAGCGCACCATGCAGCTGAACTATTTCGGTTCGCTACGCCTCGTGATGGGCCTGCTGCCGAGCATGACCGAGCGCCGCCGTGGTCACGTGATCAACATCAGCTCGATCGGCGTGTTGACCAATGCGCCGCGCTTCTCCGCCTACGTGGCCAGCAAGGCCGCATTGGATGCCTTCTCACGCTGCGCTGCGAGCGAGTTCTCGGACAAGAACATCCACTTCACCATCGTCAACATGCCGCTGGTGAAGACCCCGATGATCGGACCGACCAAGATCTACGACAACGTGCCGACGCTGACGCCGGACGAGGCGGGTGACATGGTGGTCAAGGCGATCATCGAGCGCCCGCACCGGGTGGCCACGCGCCTCGGCATCTTTGCCGAGATGCTCCACCTGATGGCGCCGAAGGTCTACCAGGTGGTGCTCAACACCGCCTTCCAGCTGTTCCCGGACTCGGCCGCGGCGAAGGGCGTCAAGGGCGGCCAGGACGCGCCGCCGTCCAGCGAGCAGGTGGCTTTTGCCTCGCTGATGCGCGGCGTGCATTGGTGAAGTAGTGAGTGGTCCGCGCGGCGGTCGCCGCGCTCAGTGGTGAGTGGTGAGTGGCAGGAGCCCCGGGGGCCCTGCTGCCACCACTCATTGCTGTTGGCGCGGGCTCATCACCCGTTTGAAGACGGTGGGGCGAAGCGAACGGGCGCAACCCGCGGCAAGCCGCTCTTGCCACTCACCACTCACTACTCACCACTCACTGCTCTTCACAAAAGGCGCCCGCCAGCCGGCCGGTCGGGGAGGGCGACTGGCAAAATTTTGGCTGGCGGGCATTGAACAGCTTGGCGCGATCCTTGCGCCCGGACCGGCGCGGGGCGCCGATCCGTGGATCCAGTGTGGTGGTTACTCGGCCGGCTGCGCTTCGACGGCGGCGGTCGGAGCCTTCTTGGCCGGCGCCTTGCGCGGCTTGGCGGCGGGCTTGGCGGCCGGCGCTGGCGCGACGGCCTCGGCCTCGGCCTGCGGCGCGGGCTTGGCCTTGGCGGGCTTCTTTGCGGCAGCCTTCGGAGCAGCGGCAGGTGCAGCGGCTGCAGCCTTCACCGCCGGCTTCTTGGCCGCGGCACGGTTGCCGGCGTCCAGCGCGCGCACGGCGCGGGCGAGTTCGTCGACGCGCTTGGCCAGCTGCTCCAGCTCCTCGCGGCCCGGGATTCCGAGCGTGCCGAGCGCCTTGGAAACGCGGTTCTCGAACACCTGCTCCAGGCGGTCCCACGTGTCGTTGGCGCGTTCCTTGACCTGCGAAACGGTGTTCTCGACCATGCCACGGACTTCCTCGACCTTGTTGCCGGTGAGCTTGCGCGTCGCCTTCTCCAGCGCCGAACCTTCCTTGACCAGGGTCTCGTAGAGCTTGCCGCTCTGCGCCTGCGCCTTGGCGAACGCGCCGAGGCCGGCCAGCCAGATCTGCTCGGCCTGCTCCATGATCGCCTTGGCGGTGTTCTTCAACGAGTTGTCACTGCTGCTGTCCTTGATCTTGGACTTCAGCTTGGAACCCTTCGACGTCTTCATGATGTCCTCTGCGTGTAGCCAGCCTCGCCCCACTTCGCGGGTTGCGAAGCGCAGGATGTGTGGGGCGGATGCTGCGGGCCGCAGCTAGAATATTCACACTATGCAACAGGCGCGGAGGCCGCGTCCTGACGCGGTTTTTGGGCTGTTTGCTCGGTTTTCCTGGCGCACGCGAGAGGGCTGCCGGCGACCCTTCCGGAGACGCGCTGCGGCTGCATCCGGGCGGGGGTATCCCCCGCCCTTGGGTCAGTCCACGCCCTGCCGCGCGCCGGCCAGGTCGTCGCGCATGCGGCGGCTGCGGGGCCGGCTGCGCTGCTGCGCGGCAATCACCCGCTCCAGTTCGTGGAGCGCCCGGTGCAGCCGCGACAGAACCGTCGAATTGGGTGGACGGGTCCCTTCCAGGCCATCCCAGACGGTGCGGTGTACGTCGTCGAGAATGTCGTCGCGCAGTTTCAGGCCATGCCGCTGCAGCACCGGCCCGAGCATTTCGCGGCGGTTGCGCAGATCCGCCAGGGTGGTCTGGTAGGCGTGTTCGCACAAATGGCGCCGGCTGGCGAAGCTGAACACATTGGTGAAGAACATCAGGGCATCGTCCGCATCCGGCTGGAACAGCACCAGGTCGGAATGGTCGTAGCTCTTGTCGTATTTGCCGAAGCCGACCCGCATGCGCGAATAGAGCATCGCCCGGATGGTCTGGCTCATCACGCGTGGCAGGCCGCCATCGACCAGGCTGCCCGGCGGTTCGTCGCCACGGTCGCGCAGCCGCGAGGCATCAAAGGGCACCAGCGGATTCAGCGCCAGCAAGAGGTCCAGGTCCTCGTCCAACGCCACCGAGGCATGCAGCGTGCGCTGCAGTGCACCGTCGACGTAAAAGCGCCCGTCGATTTCCACCGGCGGGTAGAAGCCTGGCAGCGCGGAGGATGCCTGTACTGCCTTGGAAATCGGCACATTGCTGGCGTCGGCCGAGCCGAAGCGCACCGCATGGCCAGTGTCCAGGTCCACGGCAATGACATACAGCGGCCGATCGAGCGCGCGGAAATCGTTGCTGCGGCCAGGCGCGGTGAAGATGCCGCGCAGATAGCGCTCGATACCCTCGTTGTCGAACAGCCCGGTGGGGATCGCGGCGCCGAGGCGCCCGAGCGTCTCGCTCCAACCCACCGAGCCGGGGCTCGTCAGCAGGTCGACCAGCCACTCGCCGAGGATCTTCGGCACCGATCCCAGACGCCGGATGTACTCGAAGAAGGCCGGTTTGAGGAACAGCTCGGGGCGGAACTGGTGCTCCGGCGACTCCTCGGTGATGAACATGCGGCACATCTCGGCGCTGTCCACGCGGTTGGCCAGGCCCGCCGCGAGGAAGGCGCCGGAACTGACGCCGACGTACACGTCCAGGCGCGTCAGGTCGAGCCCGTCGATGGCCTCGTCGAGCGCGCGCAAGGCGCCCATCTCGTAGATGCCGCCCACCGGCCCACCGCCGGCAACGGCCAGGCCGATGCGATGCGGCTGCCGCAGCGAGCGGATTCGACGTGCTTCCTGCAGATGCAGCATCCGGCGGTTTCCTCGGGTGGAAAACCGCCCGAATATAGTCGGCAGCAGTTTGAGGCGCGGCTCGGCTGGCGCGCTTGTTTACCTTCGGCCGCCTGGCGCTCGCGCGCCGGATGGATTCTGGGGTGAAACCTCAGCCGGGCTCACCCAGACTGTGGCCCCAGCGTGTACCTCCAAGCCGACCCCATGCCTGATTCCCTGCCAGCGCCCTCAGCCCGCCCGCAACTGCGCCGCTGGCTGCGGTTCCTCCTCTTGCTGCAGGTGCTCGGGCTGGGTGCCGCTACCCTGCTGCTGCATCGTCGTGGCGTGGCGCCGGGTGCCGCTGCCGCCTGGGTCCTCGGCAGCTGGGCGACGGTGCTTTGGCTGTGTGCGGCCGGCGGATTCGCGGTCAAGTGGCTGCATGGCGACTGGCCGGCCCCCGCGCGCGGCACACCGGGGCGCGCACTGGCCACGTTGATCGCGGAAAGCGCGTGGATGCTGCGGCTGTTCCTGTGGGACATGCCCTGGCGTGCGCCCCCGATCTGCCTCGCCGTCGGCGACCAGCGCCCACCGGTGCTGCTGGTCCATGGCTTCCTCTGCAATGGCGCCGTGTGGCATCCGCTGGCGCGCGAACTGGATCGCGCCGGCATGCGCTACGCAGCGGTGAGCCTGCAACCCAGTTACCGCAGTTTCCGGCAACAGCTCGACGACCTCGGCACCGCCGTTGCATGGCTGCGCGACCGGACCGGGCAGGGTCGGGTGCTGCTGGTCGGGCACAGCATGGGCGGCCTGCTGGTGCGCGCCTACGCCGGTCGCAACCCGGAGTTCGTGGCCGGCGCGATCATGGTGGCCGCACCGCATCACGGCACCGCGCTCGGCGACCTGATCCACGGCATCGAGGGTGGCCCGCCGTCGCCGCGCGCCAGCTGGCTGCAGGATTTCAACCAGCGCAGCGATGAACGACTGCCGGTGCCGGCCTTGAATCTGTGGAGTGGCGACGACAACATCGTGGTACCGGCGGCCAGTTCCGCCCTGCGGGGTGTTGCCGAGCGACGCACCGATGGCTACGGGCACATGGCATTGATCGCCGCACTGCAGGCCCGCGCAGGGCTCTCCGCGGCGATCGTCGAACTTCTGAAGCGAATGGAGCAGGCAGCATGAGTGCAGTGGGAGACAAGGCGCCCGATTTCGAGCTGGAGGCCGACAACGGCAGCCGCTTCAAGCTTTCCGACCAGCGCGGGCGACGCGTGCTGCTGGTGTTCTACCCGGGCGACAACACGCCGGTGTGCACCGCGCAGCTGTGCGAGTACCGCGACGGCTTCGACGACTACCGCGAGCTCGGGGTGGATGTGGTCGGTATCAGCCGCGACGACGGCGACAGCCACCGCCAGTTCAAGCAGCGCCGCATGCTGCCGTTCAAGCTGCTCAGCGATCCGGACCTCAGCGCCGCCAAGCGCTATGGCGCCGCCGGGATGCTGGGCATGAAACGTGCGGTGTTCCTGGTCGACGAGGATGGCGTGATCCGCTACGCCCATGTCGAATCCGTGGCGCTGTTCCGGCGCAAGCACGAGGAACTCGTCGAGGCGATCCGCAAGCTCGGTGCGCCGCGCAAGGCCACCGCCGAATGAGTGCAGTCGGCGATCGCCTGCGTGCCTTGCTGGGGCGGCTGCAGCAGCAGCACCGCAAGCAGCAGGGCGATGCCGAGGTGGCCGCGCGGCTGGCCGCGCTGCGCGCCTGGCAGGCGCGCCGGCTCGCATCGACCTACGCCGACATCCACGAGGTGGAACCGTTTGCCGCGGCCTGCGAGTTCTTCCTGACCGATCTCTACGGCGAGGGTGACTTCGCCGATCGCGACCGCGCCGTCGAACGCGTGGTGCCGATCATGATGCGGCTGCTGCCTGAGGGCGTGCTCGCCAGCCTGGCGCGGGCCATCGAGCTGAATGCCTTGAGCCAGGAGCTGGACTATGCGATGGCAGCGGCCTTGCCGGCGCATTGCACCC
>WBZL01004509.1_pt1 | contig 11992 bp, 6 predicted proteins | sample 5204291 | NCBI WGS metagenome assembly WBZL01 (sample SAMN12344345, study PRJNA552823) | activated sludge metagenome | biome: Activated sludge suspended growth; feature: Nitrification reactor; material: Wastewater; isolation source: activated sludge from nitrification reactor of wastewater treatment...
AATGACATGATCCGGGGCATTGAAGCCACCGCCTACAATCAGGGCTATTCCGTGATCATCGGCAATTTCTCCCAGAACAAAGCCCGGTCTGAAATGTATATCGACATCCTGAAATCAGAAGGGGTCAACGGATTTATCGTCGCGCCGGTGAACAACGAGGACCCCAAGGTCAGGGAACTGATCAAATCAGGCTACCAGGTGACGTGTGTGGACCGGGACATGGAAGGCGTCGAGGTCGATTCCGTAAAAATAAATAACGAGGAGGCCGCTTACGGCGCCATAAAACACCTGATCAACCTGGGGCATAAGCGCATCGGCCATGTCGGCGGGCAATGGGACATCCCCACCACCAAATCCAGGCTGGCCGGCTACAAACGGGCCTTACTGGAAAGCGGGCTGCCGATCGAGGAAGAGCTGATCATCACCCGGTCTTCCGATTTTCAGAACGGCGTTGAAGCCACGACCGCCCTCCTGGACCTGAACCGCCCCCCCACCGCCGTATTTACCGGCAATAACCTGCTGACCCTGGGCGCTCTGCGGGCCATCCACGCCAGAGAACTGAGAATCCCGTCCGATATCGCCATTGTCGGATTTGACGACATGTATTGGTCGGAGTTGCTCAACCCGCCGCTCACCGCCGTTCATCAGGACGGCTTTGAGATCGGGAGGAGAGCTACCGAACTGTTGCTGAGCCGGCTGGTAGAGCCCAATCGCCCCTGCATCAAGGTGATCCTGGACGCCAAACTGAGGATCAGGAAATCGTGCGGCGCCGCACAGAACGGCCGTTTATCAACCGATTTATAGACCATTGTCATGACATCATTATCAAAATATAAAGGCGTCATCGTCCCGTTGGTTACCCCACTGACGAAAGAAGGACGTCTGGATGAAGCAGCCCTGGTCAAGATCCTGGCCAATGTCATTGAAGGCGGCGCCGCTCCTTTTGCACTCGGCACCACCGGCGAGGCCATGTCTTTTTCGCTGGAGGAACGTATGGCCTTCATGCGCCTGGTCAAAAAACACGCGGGCGATGCGGTGACCTATACGGGCATCACCTGCAACAGTTTTTCGGACACCCTCCGCCTGGCCGGTTACGCCGCCGAGTTGGGATATGACGCCATTGTACCGCACCTGCCGACCTGCTACCCGCTGACCGAGCGACTGATGATCCGATACTACCTGCAGCTGGCGGAAGCCGCTGAGATTCCCGTTTTCCTGTACAATATCCCGGTCACCACCGGCATGTCCATTCCGCTTTCCGCCATCGAAGAATTGAGCCGGCACCCCGGAATAATCGGGCTCAAGGATTCGGAGTCGGGGGAAGAGCGATTGCAGCAAAACCTCTCGCGCTGGAAGGACAGGCCGGATTTTCGCTTTTTTCTGGGCAGCGCGGCCTACGGCGCCAAGGGAATGCTGTACGGCGCGCACGGCGTGGTCCCCAGCATGGGCAACCTCATCCCGGCCCATTACCGGGCGGTGGTCGACTACGGGCTGGCCGGAAACGCCGAAATGGCCCTCTACTACCAGGGGATCTGCGATGCCGTATCCGATTGCTGCCAGGCCGGCCGAACGGTTGCGGACGCCATCCCGGCCCTGAAATACATGCTGCACCTGGCGGGATATTGCGAAGCGGAAGCAGCCGTACCGATGCAGCAACCTGATCCGGCAAATAAAAAGGCCATTTACCTGGCCTTTGAGCCGCTGATCGAAAAGTACCAGTTACAGATCAGCCTGAATGCGGCTGAGGGCGTCCCGGCAGGCATAAAGGATTGAAACCAGAACCATTATTCAACCATGGAAAAACCTGTTATCGGCATATCAATGGGAGACCCCGCGGGCATCGGACCCGAAATCATCCTGAAGGCCTGCAGCGCCCCGGAGACCGGGGAGATCTGCAACCCGGTGGTGGTCGGGGAACAATGGGTGCTGGAAGAAGCCAACCGATCAGTCGGCGCGGAACTGACGCTCCGGCCCATCACCCGGATCGCGGAAGCCCGGTTTGAGCCCGGCATCCTGAATGTGCTGAACCTGGGCGTATTGGAAAAAGCGCCCCTCGAATACGGAAAAGTAAAGGCAGCCTACGGCCACGCGGCTTTTGAAGCCATTAAAAAGAATATCCAACTGGCCATGGCCGGTGAAATTGACGCTACCGTTACAGCCCCCATCCACAAGGAGGCCCTGAACCTGGCGGGACACCAATTCGCCGGTCACACGGAAATATACGCCCAATTCACCGGCTCCGGCAAATACGCCATGATGCTGGCGGAGGAAAATTTCCGGATCGTTCATGTGTCCACGCACGTATCGCTGCGGCAGGCCTGCGACCTGGTGAAGAAGGAAAGAATCCTCGAAGCCATAGAGCTGGCGCACCACGCCTGCCGGCAACTGGGCATTGGGTCGCCCAGGATTGGCGTTGCCGGCTTGAACCCCCACGCCAGCGACGGCGGATTGTTCGGTTATGAAGAAGCGCAGGAGATCATACCGGCTGTAGAAGAAGCGACAAGCAAAGGTTACCTGGCCGAGGGGCCCCTGCCCCCCGATACGCTTTATCCCAAAGCTGCAGGCGGTTATTACGACTGCTGCGTGGCCATGTACCACGACCAGGGCCATATCCCGTTCAAAGTGCTGGGATTTTCGTGGGATAACCAGGCCGGCAAAATGAAAAAAGTAAAAGGGGTGAACATCACCCTGGGGCTGCCCATCATCCGGGTCTCCGTGGACCACGGGACCGCCATGGAAATCGCGGGCCTGAACGCGGCCAGTCCGGAAGCCATGACGCTCTCCCTGAATTATGCCGTACGATTCTGTCAACAACGAAAAACGGTTGCGTAATGCACATTGTCATAGCAGATGATCTGACCGGCGCTGCGGAAATCGCCGGCGTAGGACTCAGCAGGGGCCTCAGGGGGATGGTCTCCACGGCGATCAGCCCCGAAAACAATATCGATCTGTATTGTTTTGCGACGGATACCCGGTCTTACGCCAAAGAGGACATCCGGCATTGGATCATCGACTATACAACGGCCCTGAAAGCGCTCAAACCCCGGATTTTCTATAAAAAGATCGACTCCACCTTCCGGGGGAACGTCATGCAGGAATGCGAAGCCTTTGCTAAAGCGCAAGGGTTGGATAAAGTCCTCATCCTGCCGGCAAACCCCAGCCTGAACCGGATCGTGAAGGACGGAACCTACTTCATCAATGATGTGCCGCTGGCCGAGGTGAGCTATTTCAGAAGGAAAACCTCCTCCAGACTGCTCGACCTGATCAACCCGGCCTATCAGCACCAGACCAAGGTGATAAAGGAACTGTCGGAGCTCAACGGACCCGGCTACTATATCGGTGAAGTGGAAAATTACGGCGACCTGCTGAAGTGGGCCTCCCTTTCCAATGAGCCCGTTGCCTTATGCGGCGGCAGCGATTTTTTCGACGCTCTGCTGCAATTCAACGGCTACGAACAGCGGGAGAACGGTCAGGCGGAAATAGCGTTCGGCGAACGCCACCTGATCATCCTGGGCAGCGCCAATCAGGACAAGGATATTTCCATCAACCGGTTTTCCGACCGGCGTTTTGCCGTTTCCAATATGCCCCGGAAGATTTTTACCGACGCCGCGTTTTCCCCGGAAGAAACCGGCCTTTGGGTCAGGGAGATCCTGGCGCTGTACCAGACCGCCGACCGGGTGGTCCTCACGATGCACTATCCGGATCTGCCTTTTGAGGAAAGGCCGCACCTGAAAATGGCGCTCGGGGAACTGATCCACAGATTGTTGGAACAGATCTCCATCGATGAACTCTTTGTAGAGGGCGGCGCGACCTCCTACGCCATCCTGAAGCGGCTGGAGGCCGACCGGCTCATCCCGGTCCAGCAACTGGCACGGGGCGTTACCCGGATGGAACTGGACAAGTACACGTCCCTGAAAATGACCGTAAAACCCGGAAGCTACAAGTGGCCGGAGACGATCTGGCCGGAGGTGAATAAAATGATCCTAAAATAAGCGATGACCAACACATGAATAATCTGCACATCATTGATTATATCATTATTGTTCTGTCCCTGCTGTGTTCACTGGGAATAGGGCTGTGGTTTTCTGCGAAACAAACGGATGCCAAACAGTATTACACGGCCGGCGGCAAGCTGCCTTCCTGGGCGGTCGGCATGTCCATTTTAGCGACCCTCATCAGCAGCGTTACCTTTCTGGCCTACCCCGGGGAGGGATTTTCTTCCAACTGGATCCTGCTGGTCCAGGGCCTGATGGTCCCGGTTGTGTTGCTGCTGATCATCGGGTTCATTGTACCGCTGTACCGGCATGTGATCAACCTGAGCGCTTACGAGTACTTCGAAAAAAGGTTCGGCGTATTTGCCAGATTGTACAGTTCGCTGGCGTTTATCCTGGCGCATTTCGCCAAAATGGGCACGGTACTCTACCTGGTCGGTCTGGCGATCTCGGGCATGCTCGGGGTCAATATCATGACTGTGGTTTGGGTGTTGGGGATCTGCGTCGTGGTGCTGACCCTGTTCGGCGGCATAGAAGGGATCATCTGGCTGGACGTGTTCCAGGGCATCTTGCTGATCGCGGGCGGGCTGGTTTCCCTCATCATCATCGTGAATTCCATTGACGGCGGGATATTCGAAATATACAGGGTCGCCTCGGAACAAAACAGGTCCGGTTTCGGCCCCTATGATGTGGATTTCTACCACCTGACCTTTATCGTTATGGCCCTCAACGGCGTGTTTTACGCCCTGCAGAAATACGGCACCGATCAATCGATCGTACAGCGTTACCTCACGGCCAGGTCTGACAAGGAAGCCATCAAAGCCTCCCTGATCGGCGTCCTGCTGAGCGTGCCGGTATGGGCCCTGTTCATGTTCATCGGCACAGCGCTGTTTGTGTATTACCAGATATCACCGGAAGCCTTGCCGGCAGGCGCAAAGCCCGACCAGGTGTTTCCGCATTTCATCCTGTCCAGTTTGCCGGTGGGCGTTGCGGGTTTTGTGATCTCGGCGTTGATTGCCGCAGCCATTTCGAGCCTGGATTCCGATCTGAACTGCTTATCGGCCGTGTTGGTGGAGGATTTTTACCGGCGGTTCAAACCGAAAAGGCCGGACAGCGCACTGTTCAGCGCAGGCCGGTGGATGGTGGTCATTACCGGCATATTGGCTATTCTGGTGGCCACACTGTACGCAACCGCGGGCGATAAAGGGATCCTGGGAACCGTCTTCACCCTGTACGCCATCTTTTCCGGCGGGATCATCGGGATGCTGTTGCTCGGCTTGTTCACGACCAGGACCAACAAACAGGGGTTGTACGTCGGGGTCTTTGCCTGCGTATTGTTTACCGCTTACGCCGTGCTGACCTCCACACCCATCGGTGAGGACAAAAGGCTGCTGCTGGATCTGGGAGACTGGAATTTCAGACAGCACAAATATATGCTGGGGGTTTACAGCCACCTGGTGGTATTGATCGTCGGGTACCTGGCCAGTTTCCTGTTCAAAGGGGCGGAAACGGACCTGGCGCTGACCTATTACGGACGCAAAGGCAAACGCGCCTGACGACTTGATCGCAGATTCATTTTATTTTTCATATGGTCATTTGGAGAAGTGCAAATGGCAGGATTTCTTAACATAAAAGCACCAACAATGCAAAACAATTACCTTAAAATGTTTTTTATGGCTTGCTGCATATTGCTGGCAAGTCAGGTGGATGCCCAGTTCAGGTTCAGCAATAAGCCGAGCGTCGGACAGACCACCGACATTAACACCGAAACGGGCATTGCCACATTTCTGATCAACTTCAACACGGACAAGCCCAACAGCACCTGGACGCAGGATACCTCCGGGATCACCATCAGCTTCCAGAAATGCCAGACCGACCGCGGTTTCCAATCGGAAGTCTTCACGGCTGACACCGTGGGCGCCCCGACCGTTCTAAATGACGACTTCAGGATCCGCCGCTGGAACAGCAACGAAAACCCGGTCCACATGGCCAGCATCGATTCGCTGACGGCCATCCTGGCCAAATGGTCGGAAAAATACGCCGGCACGGCCGATACGGCCAAGAACATCATCTGGAAACCGTCAGGCTGCCTCTTTGACGTAGACGGCGACGACACCAACCAGGCGTTCGGCACCCACCCCGGGCAGTACAAGAAGGTGGAGTTCGGTTTTCAGTTCAGCTTTTCGGGTACGGCCGTCACCTCGGACATCACGTTCGAAATGGACACCTACGACCTGGGCAATACCGGGTTATCGGCAAGTTATACCCTGCAGGTCGCCTTGGGCAGCGAAAGCAACATCGTGGCCAGCATCGACAGCTTCTACGTTACCGGTCAACCCAAGAAAACGGTCAACCTGGCGGAAGCCATCGGCATGACGCCTTCGGACTTCAGCAACACCAAAGTATACTTTAAGCTGAAAACGCTGGGAACGGGCGCGGCCATCGCCATGGACAGCTTCGACCCTACCGTCGTGTTTGACAACATGACCGTTTCCTACCAGCTCCCGTCGTGGATCGACCCGCCGGCAGGGGCTGCAGCCAACAGCATATTTGACAATATGACCACTCCGCTGGTGGCGCTGCTCGGCGAGGCCACTCCGGATTCCCTCCACCTGCAGACCTTATCGCGGTACGGCTCACTGACCATTACCAACGATCTTCAGAACCCGTCTGTCCAGAATATCGTCTTTCCGGACACCCTGGGGCTGAAAGCCAAGGACGCCAACGGCAACTACACCATTGAGGTACCCTATACCATCACGCCGGGCGTATTTGACTCCGGTACCCAAACCTGGTCGAAAGCCAAAATCACGGTGGACGCACCAGCCGGCGGCGGAGCCGTGAACGACGACATGATGTTCTATTTCACCGCCACCCCGTCTTCCACCAACCTGCATTTCGCCAGACTGGAACTGAATTCCGGAACCCGGATCTGGTTTGACTATTATATGAAAGGCATCGATGCCGACAAGCACCTGCTCTACGTCAGCGCACGCGGGCCCGACCAGCTCATCCTCAGCGATTCCGTTTCCATCGCACAACTTGAAAATGCCGGGTATTCCGTTACGCTTGTCGATGACAACGACGTAAAAGACGGCGGCTATGACTACAGCCCGTACAAGGCCGTGGTCTTCGGTGAATCCTGCAGCTCCAGCAACGTGGTGGCCTTCGGCAATACGGACCACTACCCCATTCCCTGTCTGATGATGGAACCCCTTTCCGTCCGCACCGACAAGTGGGGATGGGTCGTGAATCCGGATCCGGGCACTTTCGGCAACAGCGACTACCCGGGCTTCAAACAGGATAACAACTGCCTGCCCGGCACCACCGAGTTCAAGATCATCAACAACACCCATTACATCACCCAGGATTATACCCAGGACACGGTCGTAGCCTGGAGTTCAGCCGTATGCGGAACGCCGGAAGTCGTCTTTGCGTTCGGCTTCAACCTGAACCAGGATATGAGCGGCGCTTACCCGCTGGTGAAAAACAACAGTGAAGGCATCACTGACGCCAACCTCTGGGCCGTACCCGCCGGAACCACCGTTACAGGCGGCACGGTGACCGAACACCGCACCGTCATCCTCGGCATTCACGAACTGGGCCTGTACGGCAAGGACGCCGACATGACCGAATACGCCACCGAGGATTTCTACCGGCTGATGCTCCGTTCGGTCGAATGGATCCTGGGCGCCGGCGACGATGCACCGCTTGTAGGCACGAAGGAGCCGGTGATCTCCAGGAACATTTCGGCTTATCCCAACCCCGCAACGGGCCAGGTTACGCTGAGCTTTGACCTGCAGGGGCTGGAACAAGGCAGCCTGTCCCTGACCAACATGATGGGCCAAAGGTTTGACATCTTCAGGAATCGTCAACTCTTCCAGGGCAACAACCAGGTAGACGTCGACCTGAGCGGTTTTGCCGCCGGCATGTACATGTACCAACTGGAAGCAAACGGCAAAATATTCGTCGGCAAATTGGTAATTACCAAATAATTATCTATATTTCATGAATTCAAACGTAGATCATTCCGGTTTTTGATGAATTGCTTAGGATAAACCGGAATGATCTGCGCCTTAATCTTTTAAACCTTATCACCATGCGCAACTTTACACTTATCCTTTTCTTTTCGATTATGCTGTTTGGCTACGGCTCCGTATCCGGTCAGCTCGATGACGGAACCGGCGTCACCTGGGGGGAATTAAGCCCGGTTGAACCGCTGGTACTGGATGAGAATTTCCAGGGATTCCAGTTCTTTCATACCGACGCCAATTCCGACATGGGCAACAGCGACAACGCCTATGACGGAAACGGCGGCATCATCTACGGATACAAAAACGATACGACCTTCGTACCCGTTATCGGCGAACCCAACCTGAAAATCTGGTACTTTTTCAAGCAGTGCGCGTTTGCGCCGGAGTGGAAGGCGGCCTACGCCTACAGGGACGGGGTGGAAAACACGGAAAACGTATCCGACGGCTTTGTGGAGATCAGCCGGGACTATCCTTCCGATCCACCCGCCGTCAGGGGTGATTTCATCGTAGACCTCCGCGCGCTGGATTTCGTAGAAGTCATCCAATGGACGCACTCCAGCACGGGCGGCAACAAAAGGGGCGTCATGTGCGAGATCTCCCTGGACGACGGCGCTACCTGGGACACCCTACGGTACCAACCGGGGAACAACTGGGCGGCCAGCTTTACGAAAGACCCGGTCACGGGGATAAAAACCTCGAACGGTTATCGCTGCCAGCCATCCGCCTACGGGATGACCTGGGAGGACGGCATCTACACCAGCAACGTCATGCTCAAATTCCTGGAAGCCGGCGGCCAGACGCCCAGGATCCACGACCTGAAGGTCTACGGGACATTTACGCCGGTCACTGCGGTCAAAGATATTTTTGACAATGATATTGAAATTGTTCAGGTGAACAGGCGGATATCCGTTTCCGAAACGTCAGACCTGGCCATTTTCCGCACCGACGGCAGCCTGACCAGAACGGTATCGGATGCCGACCAGGTTGATGTATCCGATCTGCCCTCCGGCATCTATATCGTACGGGCGCAGGCCGGCAAAAAAGTGAAAACCGAGAAAGTTTTCCTTTGGTAAATGAAAAGAGGCGCGCTCTTAATCCTATCGGCTTCTCTTAAATCCAAGAAAATGAAAGTAAAAGCATTCCATTTGCCGACAAGAGAAATTGCATCAATTTCTTTGTTACTCCTTGTCTGCATGCTTTTCCCGCTATACGGAAATGCCCAGACTGCGGGTAAAATAACGGTGTCCGGTCAGATTAAAGATGAAGCCGGTGAGACCTTAATCGGAACCAACATTCTCATCAAAGGGACCTCAACGGGTACCGTAACCGATTTCGACGGGAAATATGAACTTTCCGTCGGGGCAAGCGATACCTTGTCCATCTCCTACACCGGATATGTGAACCAGGAAATCCCCGTAGCGGGCCGGACGGTCATCGATATTGTCCTCTCCGCCGATGTCACCGGTCTGGCGGAAGTCGTCGTGATCGGTTACGGCCAGGTGAAGCGGGCCAACCTCGTCGGTTCGGTCACCAGCCTGTCCGCCGATGAGATCGAGGATATCCCCGCGATCAGCATGACCACCTTGCTGGAAGGCAGGATGCCCGGCGTCCATGTTTCGCCCGCCCAGCCGACCGGCAACCCCGGCGCTGCGACCCGGGTGCGGATCCGGGCGGAAACGACCTTCGGCACAGCCGGCGGCGGCGCCAAAGATCCGGCCCCGCTGTACATCGTCGACGGCTACGAAGTGACCCAGGAAGAGTTTGACGTACTCGATCCTTCCCAGATCGAAAGCTTTTCCGTGCTGAAGGATGCCTCGGCGGCCGTTTACGGCAGCAAGGGGGCTAACGGGGTGGTGCTGGTGAAAACCAAACGCGGAAAACCGGGTAAATTATCCGTTTCCTATTCAGGCAGCATCGGTGTCAGCGACGCCACCCAACAGACGGAAATGCTCAGCGCTTACGACCAGGCCCGCATGCTCAATGCCATCAATATCGACAATCCGAATTTCATCCCCGTGACCGACGAAGAACTCGAGGTAATGAAAAACCTCAACTATGACTGGCTGGGCGAAGCCTGGAAACCCTCCCTGCTGTCGAAACACTCCATCAATTTCTCCGGCGGGTCGGAGAAGATCCGGTATTTTGCCGGCGGCTCCTACACCTATACCCAGGGCAACTTCGATAAAATGGACGTCGGCAAATATTCCTACCGCATAGGCTTGGATGCCCAGCTTACGGACAACCTCCTCGTATCCGCCACCGTCGCGCTGGACAACAGGCGCTTCAAGCGGCCCTACCTCAGCGGTGCGGACATCAATACCATGGAAGGCCTGTTCCGCCAATTGTTGCAAGCCCCCCGGTGGACGCCGCCCTATATCGACGGGCTCCCGGTCTACAACAACCTCGAATTCAACCCGCTGGCGTTATTCAGTTCCGACAGCTACCGGGACGACCTGGACAAGGGCAACAACCTGAACCTCCAGCTAAAATACGACTTCCCGATGATCCCGGGCCTGTCCGCTTCGGCTACCTTCAGCCGCCGGGAGGGCTACAGCTACACCAAGGAATACAACATCCCCTACACCCTGTACGAATTCCAGCCCCAGTACAAATACGTGCTCAGCGACCAGCTCATCTCCGAACAAACCATCAACAACAAGAATCGCATTTCCGAGTCGTTCTCTGAAAAAGACAATTACCAGTTAAACCTGAGCCTGAACTATAAAAAATCCTGGAAGCTGCACCAGCTTTCCGCCTTTGCCACCTACGAGCAGATGGAAGGCAAGTCGGCCGGCTTCGGCGCGCTGGCCGAAAACCTGTTGATCTACGGCGTCGAAACGCAACGGGCTTTCGATTATCTGTCGGCTACCAGCCAGGGATCGCTGTTTGAATCCGGCGACCTGGGCGCAGTCGGCAGGCTCAATTACTCGTACGCCGATAAATACCTGCTGGAATCCACCCTGCGGTATGAGAGCACCGTGAAATTCGCCCCCGGGGAAAGGTCCGGCTTCTTTCCGGCTGTTGCCGTGGGCTGGGTGGCTTCCGAAGAAAACTTCATCAAGAGCGGGCTGCGCTTCATCGACTACCTGAAGTTCAGGGTATCCGTCGGGTTGACCGGTTACAGCTCCATCGGGTCGTATGAATACAATTTGCGGTATGCGCCATCGGGGAGTTATTTGTTCGGCGGATCCACGGCAGCCGGCGGCCTGGCCGTTTCCGGCAAAACGGACGTAGTGAGCAGCGGCGTGAGCTGGGAAAAATCCCTGATCCGCAACTTCGGCGTCGATCTCCGCCTGCTGAGAGGGCGGCTGAGCATCACGACCGACGTATTCTACACCCGGCAATACGACATCCTGGATCAACGGACGGTCGAATTCCCGCAAACCTCCGGCATCGGCGAACTGCCCAGCGAAAACCTCGGCGAACTGAAGGCATGGGGTTATGACGCATCCATCGGGTACCGCGGCGATATCAGCCCGGATTTACATTGGAACATCGGCGGCAACTTTGCCTTTGCCACCAACCGCATCCTGGCGCGGCCGACCCAATGGGCGCCCAACGATTACCGCTACCCCATCGGCCAAAGCACCTCGGCTGCCGGCCGCGAAGAAGGCTATTTTACCGAAGGGATCATCAGAACCCAGGCCCAACTGGATGCCATCAACGCCCAATGGGTGGAGAAATGGGGCCACGTGTATACCATTGAGGGCAAACCGGCCGAAGTCGGCAGCTTGTTCTTCCAGGATATCGGCCGGCCGGGCGACCCCTCCAAAGGCGAACCCGAAACCGTTTTCGAACCAGACGGGAATATCCACTCCATCCACGATAAAACCTATCTCGAGCGGGTCAACGATCATTTCGTCTGGAAAAACCTGCTGCCGACCAATATCACCCTCGGCTTCAGCTGGAAAAATCTCCAGTTCAGCACCCTCTGGAGCATGTCCTACGGCATCTCCAATCAGGTGG
>WBZL01004510.1_pt1 | contig 11991 bp, 8 predicted proteins | sample 5204291 | NCBI WGS metagenome assembly WBZL01 (sample SAMN12344345, study PRJNA552823) | activated sludge metagenome | biome: Activated sludge suspended growth; feature: Nitrification reactor; material: Wastewater; isolation source: activated sludge from nitrification reactor of wastewater treatment...
GCTGATGGCCGCACCCGACCTGAACCTGCTGCCCCTGCCGCAACGCCTGCAGCACTGGGCCCGAGAGCGGCCGCAGGGCACGGCGCTGCGCCAGAAGGAGCACGGCGTCTGGAAGCCGGTGAGCTGGGCCGAGTACGCCGAGCGCTCGCGCTGGTTCGGGCTCGGCCTGCGCGAACTCGGCCTGCGCCCGGGGCAGGCCTTGGCCGTGCTGTCGGAGAACCGCCAGGAGTGGGTCTTCGCCCAGCTGGGTGCCGCGATGATCGGCGCCATCACCGCGGGGGTCTACCCCACCTCGCCGGCGCACGAGATCGAGTACCTGCTCGAGCTGGCCGAGGCTCCGGTGATCGTCTGCGAGGACCAGGAACAGCTCGACAAGGTGCTGGCCGTTCGGGAACGGTTGCCCCGTCTGCAGACCCTGGTGGTGATCGACGCGCGGGGCCTGCGCCGCTACGACCGGACGGGCCTGCACGACTTCGAGGCCGTCATCGAGCTCGGGCGCGCGGCCGAACAGCGGGACCCGGCCGCCGCCGCCGCGGCCACGCGCGGCCCTGCGCTCGACGACACGGCGCTCGTCGTCTTCACCAGCGGCAGCACCGGCCGTCCGAAGGCGGCGATGACCACCTGGCGCAGCCTGGGTGCCGCCGCGGGCGGCCTCAACAGCATGCTCGCCTGCCGCAGCGGCGACGAACTGGTGTCTTACCTGCCCTTGTGCCACATGGCCGAGCAGATGTTCTCGGTGCACATCCCGGTGCTGGTGGGGGCAACGGTCAACTTCGCCGAGAGCCTGCGCACCGTGCAGGAGGACCTGCGCGAGCTGAGCCCGCAGGTGTTCTTCGGCGTGCCCCGCATCTGGGAGAAGTTCCACGCCTCGATCCAGACCAAGCTGCGCGAGGCCGGCGGCCTGCGGCTGGCCTTGTACCGGCGCGCGATGACCTCGCTCGACGGCCTGGCGGGCAAGGGAAGGGCCGTGTGGACCGTTTCCGAGCGGCTGCTCTGGGGCTGGTGGTATCTGGTGATCCTGCGCGCGCTGCTGAACTTCGTCGGCCTGCGGCGCTGCCGCGTGGCGGTGAGCTCGGGTGCGCCGATCGCGCCCGAGATCCTCAAGTTCTTCCGCCTGCTGGGCGTGCCGATCCGCGAAGCCTACGGCCTGACCGAAGCCAGCGGCGCGACGACGATGCAGCCGGGCGAGGACTCGCCGGTGGGCACGGTGGGCGTGCCGTATCCGGGCATCGAGCTCAGGCTGGCCGACGACGGCGAGATCCTGGTGCGCGGCGAGGTCGTCTTCAAGGGCTACTTCCGCAACGACGAGGCCACGCGCGAAGCCATCGACGCCGAGGGCTGGCTGCACACCGGCGACGTGGCTCGTTGGGACCAAGGACCCGCCGGGTCCGAGCTGCGCATCGTCGACCGCAAGAAGGACATCATGATCACCGCGGGTGGCAAGAACATCACGCCCAGCGAGATCGAGAACGCCTTGCGCTTCTCGCCCTACGTCAAGGAGGCGATCGTCATCGCCGACCGGCGCCGCTTCGTCAGCGCGCTGATCCAGATCGAGTTCGAGAGCACCAGCAAGTGGGCCGAGGAGCAGGGGCTGGTCTACACCAACTTCCGCAGCCTGGTCGAGCTGGGTCCCGTGCGCGATCTCGTGCAGCGTGAGGTCGATGCCGTCAACGCACGCATGCCGCAGGTGCAGCAGGTCCGCAAGTTCCACCTGCTGACCAAGGAACTCGACCACGACGACGGTGAGGTCACGGCGACGATGAAGGTGCGGCGCAGGAGCATCGGCGAAAAATACTCCGAGGTCATCGAAAGCATGTACGCCTGAGCGTCGACCGGCGCCCCCGCTGCACGGTCGCCTGCCCGCCGGGGCATCTGCCGCGCGGCGGCTCCATCACCCACCCACCCGCGAGAAGCCCGCCATGAAAGCCTGGTTCTACGACAAGGTCGGCCCGGCGGCCGAGGTGCTGACCCCGGTCGACCTGCCGACCCCCGAGCCCGGTCCCGGCGACGTGCGGGTGCGCATCGCCTGGAGCGGCGTCAACCCGTCGGACGTGAAGAGCCGCGCCGGCCTGCGCAGCCGCACGCTGCCGTTTCCGCGCGTGATCCCCCACAGCGACGGCAGCGGCACGATCGACGCCGTGGGCACGGGCGTCGACCCCGGCCGCGTCGGCCAACGCGTCTGGCTGTGGAATGCCGCGTGGGGCCGACCCTTAGGCACGGCCGCCGAATGCTGCTGCCTGCCGGACGCGCAGGCCGTGCCCCTGCCCGAAGCCACTTCGGACGAGGCCGGTGCCTGCATGGGCATCCCGGCGCTGACGGCCATGCACGCGGTGCTGATGGACGGCGGCGTGGCCGGCAAACGCGTGCTGGTGGCCGGTGGGGCGGGCGCCGTCGGCCACTACGCGGTGCAGCTGGCCAGCCGCTTCGGCGCCGCGCAGGTGATCGCCACGGTGAGCAGTGCCCACAAGGCCGCACTGGCGCGAGCGGCCGGCGCCGACCACGTCGTCGACTACAAGACCGAGCCGGTGGCCGCGCGCGTGCGGGAGCTGACCGGCGGCCTGGGTGTGGATCGCGTGCTCGAGCTCGACGTCGCGGTCAATGGGGCCATGGACCTCGAGCTGCTGCGCCGCGGGGGCGAACTGGTGGCCTACGGCAGCAGCCCGAAGCCGCTGGACCTGCCCTTCCCGGCGCTGCTGGCGCAGAACATCCAGCTCAAGTTCTTCATGGTCTACCACCTCGATGCCGTCGATCGCGCCCGCGCCACCGCGGCCTTGCAGCGGCTGCTGGCGCGTGGCGAGCTGCAACACCAGATCGCCGCACGCATGGCACTGGACGACATCGTGCAGGCCCACGAGGCGGTGGAAGGCGGGCGGCTGGTCGGCAACCTGGTCCTCAGACCCTGATCGCCTGTCACGAGCTGCGCCGTGGCCGGCCGCGAGCTGCGGGTCGGCGGGCCCTCGCGCCGCGGCGCGTGCCGGTGAGCACCGTCGCCGGAGCGGGCTGCCGCCGGATGCGCCGGCTCACGAGAGCGAGCCCGGCTCAGGTATCGGGCACGAGCACGCAGACCTGACCGTCGACGATCTGCAGCGGCCAGGTCTTCAGCGGCGCGTCGCAGGGCATCGCGCAGGCCGCACCGGTGCGGATGTCGAAGCGGCCGTTGTGCCAGCTGCACTCCACCTGGTCGCCATCCACCGTGCCGTCCTCGGACAGCGAGGCGGCCCCGTGGGTGCAAGTGTCGTCCGTGGCGAAGCACGCCTCGCCGATGCGGTAGAGCGCCAGCTTGTGACCGTCGGGCAACTGGGCCTGCAGGATGGCGCCTTCCCAGACGTCGTCGGCCGGGCACAGCGGAACGAGGCGGGTCATGCGCCCTCGATGGCGCCGACCTTGCCGAAGTCCGGGTCCGGCACCGCGCCCCAGGTGTCCAGGCTCTCGGGCACCGGTTCCAGCATGCGGGGCTCGCGGGCCCCGACCTCGGGGAACTCCTCCATGCCGTAGCTGTATTCGACGGTCATGCCGTCGGGGTCGAAGAAGTACAGGAAGACGCTGCCCGAAGGCGGATGGCGGCCGATGCCGAAGGCGATCTTGACGCCGGCCCGGGTCATGCGGTGCCAGGCGCGGCCGACGTCGTCGATGTCGGTCACCATGAAGTTGACATGGTGCAGGTGGTTGCCGCTGCTGGCACCCACCGCGAAGGTGTGGTGGAACGGGTTGGGGAAGCAGCGCATGAACGAGAAGCGGTCCTCGACGAAGTCACTCTCGGCGAAACCGAAGTCGCGCAGCAGCGCCGCCTTGGTGGCGGCAAAGTCGGCGCTCCCGATGACCACGTGGCCCAGGCGGGCGATCTTCGCCACCGTCGGGGTCCACGGGCGGGCCATCACCGTGGTGCTGCCGTAGTAGTCGAATTCGAGGCCGGCACCGGGAAGCCGCACGCGAAAGCCCGGACCCTGGCGCAGCGACTGCGCCTCGGCCTTGTCGACGCGCCGCGGTGCCAGCCCCAGCGACTCGAAGTGCGCGAAGGCCTTCTCGGCGTCGGCTTGCGATTCGAGTTCCCAGCCGACGCGCCTGAGCCCCGGCGCAGTCCCCTGATGCAGCACCAGGTTGTGGTGCTCGCGGCTGCAGCGCAGGAAGGCGACGCCGTCGTGCTGCTCGACCAGTTCGAGGCCGAGCAGGTCGCGATAGAAGTGCAGGCTGCGCGCGAGGTCTGTCACCGTCAGGGCGGCATAGCCCAGCCTGCGGTACCGGAAGGGCACGTTCATGTTGACGCCGGGGTGCGGTTGGCTGGCCCTGCAAGGAGGGGTGAGCGAGACGGGATCGACCGGGCGAGGCTCACAGGATGATGCTCACGCGGCCGTGCGGGCGCAGGCCATCGAGGTCCAGTTCACAGCGCTTCTCGCGGATGCGCAGCACGCCATCCACGCGCTTGAGGCGGTACAGCGCGCGGCCCATGTAGGTGTCGGTGACACCGTTCTTGCTGCGGAAGGTCACGAAGGCGGCGCTCACCGGCGTCTCGTCGCCATCGGCGGCGCCCACGCGCACGTTGCTGACCAGGTGGCGCGTCTTGGAGCGGGGCCATTCGGAATGCGCGGACTTCTTGTTCAGGCGCGCCACCCGCTGCACCATGCGTGCATGGTCGTCGGCGATGTAGAAGAGCGTCCGGGCCGCATCGGCTCCCGGCGGCAGGTCGGTGCTGGGCACCAGGTAGGCGGCATCGGCGGTGAACAGGGCCAGCCAGTCGTCGAGCTTCCACTGGTCCAGCAGGTCGGCCTCCTGGAACAGCAGGTCCTCCACCTCGGCCCGGGTGATGGGGGGGATCGGGGCGTTCGTCGAGGCGTTCATCGGGCACCTCCGTTGACGAGCTGGTCCCAGCGCTTCCAGAAGACGCGCATCTGCAGCTCGTCGTCGTAGCTGGGTTCGGCCTGGCCCATGCCCTTGGAGATGTCGCTCCAGCCGGCGGCGCCGACGTTGGCAAAGCCGATCTGGCAGCTCTCCAGCGCCTCCACGTCGTCGGGCGTCGCGAAGCCGCCGGGGCCCAGGAACTCCAGGAAGTTGAAGAGGCGGAACTTGCGCTGCCAGTCGGACTCGTCCTTCGGCGCCAGGGCCCAGCCGTTGACCATCATCTGCCCCGGCGCCACCGGGTAGAAGGTGCGCACGGTCAGCGCCATCACGTCGTTGATGACGAGGTTGGGGAAGATCAGCAGGTTGTGATTGAAGGCCGAGACGCGCGTGGCCTTGGCCTCGCCCAGACGCTGCACCAGGCGCGCCTTGATGGACTCCATCTCGGCCTTGCCCTGCTCGCCGAACATCGGCACCCATTGCGCGATCGGGCGGCCCCAGGGCGCCTTGTACTCGAGCACGGCGTGGCCGTTGCCGAGGTCGTAGCTGTGCCCGGACAGCGCGATGGGCACCAGCCCGCCGACCATGTTCTTCAGGTAGTCCAGGTAGCTGGCGTGGGCGGTGAGCGCGTGGTAGCCGTCGACGCTGTTCTCGGCCAGCAGCTTCCAGTTGGCGCGGATGGCGTACTGCTGGCTGCCTTCGACGATGGTCATGCCGGTCTCGCCCTGACTGGCGATGAGGTCGAGGATCTCCTTCGCGCCGGCCAGGTAGTCGGACAGCGGCACCGCGTCGGCGTCGAAGCAGACGAAGCAGAAGCCGGCGTGGCTGTCGAAGCGGGGCACGGGCGTCAGGTTGCCGACGCCGCTGTCCTTGTGCCCGGCCGTGTAGCGCTCCTCGCCCGGCTGCCCCTTGAGCTTGCCGTCGCAGCCGAACACCCAGCCGTGATAGAAGCACTGGAAGACCTTGCTGTTGCCGCTGGCTTCGCGGCACACCACGGCGCCCCGGTGCGGGCAGGTGTTGAACAAGGCATGCAGCCGGCCCTGCGCGTCGCGCGTGAAGAGGATGTTGCGACGGGCCACCGTGCGGGTGACGAAGTCGCCGGGCCGCGGCAGTTCCGACTCGTGCCCCAGGTACAGCCAGCAGGTGTCGAACACGGCCTCGTACTCGCGCTCCATCACGCCGGTGTCGACGAAGGCCCGGCGCGAGACCTGGAAGACCCCGCGCGCCTCGTCGCTGCGGACCATCGAACCCATGGGGCCGCGCACCACGGTGCCTGCTTCGCTCATCGTTTGCTCCTGGTTGCGGAGAAACAGACCGAATAGTCGGTATGTGATGCATTGTGTGATCGTAAACATGCGCACGGCATCAGGGAAAACCTGCGCCCGGCCGCACCGGGCGCTGCCTACCATGGCGGCGCTGGAGGTGGGTCGATGCAGGCGAACACGGCGCCGCGGCGCTTCGACGGGCAGGTGGTGGTCGTGACCGGGGCTGCGCGCGGCATCGGCCTGGCGCTGGCCGAGGCCTTCGCGCGCGAGGGTGCCGCGCTGGCGCTGGCCGATCTGTCCGAGGAGCTGCTGGCGGCCGAAGCCCGCCGGCTGGCCCGCACGCACGGCGTGCGCACGCTGGCGGTGGCCGGCGACCTGTCGCAGGAGACCGCGGCACGGCACCTGCTGCAGCGCACCGAGTCCGAGCTCGGGCCCACGCAGGTGCTGGTCAACAACGCAGGCGGAGGCGTGATCCTGCCGTTCCTCCAGCACACGCCCGAGACCCTGAGGGCCACCATCGACCGCAACCTATGGACCGTGCTGTGGTGCACCCGGGCCTTCCTGCCCGGCATGGTGCAGCGCCACTACGGGCGCATCGTGCACCTCGGGGCCGATTCGGTGCGCAACGGACTGGCCGACCACGCCGCCTACAACGCCGCCAAGGGCGGCGTGCACGGCCTGACCACCGGTCTGGCCCGCGAGTTCGCGCGCGACGGCATCACCGTCAACACCGTGGCGCCCTGCGCGGTCAACAGCGCCCAGCTGCAGGCCTTCGTGCGTGACAAGCCCGAGGTCGCGCAGAAGTTTCTCGGCGTCATCCCGATGGGGCGCGCCGCCGAGCTCGACGAGGTGGCGTCCATGGTGCTCCACCTCGCCTCGCGCGAGGCCTCGTTCGTGACCGGCCAGGTCATCAGCGTCAACGGCGGGAGCACGATGCTGTGAGCGGCGTCCGTCGCACGCAGGCCGAGCGCAGCGAAGACACCCGCCGGCGCATCCTCGACGCGGCGGTGAAGCTGCTCGGCGAGCGCGGCTACGCCGGGCTGCGCACCGCCGACGTGGCAGCCGCGGCCGGCGTCAGCAAGGGCGCGCAGACCCACCACTTCCCGGCCAAGGACGACCTCGTCGTGGCGGTCGTCGAACATGTCTTCGCACGGGCCTCGGAGCAGGCCCGCACGCGGGCCCGGCGCGCCGCCAGCCCCGACGAGGCGATCAAGGCGCTGATCGCCGACGCGCAGGAGTTCTTCTTCAGCGAGCTGTTCCTGGTCGCACTCGATCTCGCGATCCAGGGTCGGCTGCAGCAGGGCGGCCCGAATGCGGTGACGCAGCTGTCGGCGGCGACGCGGCTGCCGGTGGAGGCGCACTGGCGTGCCGCGCTCGTCGACTCCGGCGTGCCCGCCGATGTCGCCGACGACCTGCTGTGGCTGACGCTGTCGATCGTGCGCGGGCTGGCCCTGCGGCGCCTGTGGCAGCACGACCCGCCCCGCTTCAAGCGCCTGTTCCGCCTGTGGCGCGAAATGGTCACGCGCTACCTCGCGTCGCTCGAGACGAACGGAGCCCCCGCCCGTGCCCGCACCCACACCCGAAGCCGATGAGCCGCTGATCGACGTGCACACGCACGTCGTGCCCGAGGACTTCCCGCCCTACCTGGGCCGCGTGGCTGGAGCGCCGTGGCCCGGCATGGTCCCGGCCCATGCCTGCCACCGCCACGTGATGGTGTCCGGCCGGGTCTATCGCACCGTGTCGCACCAGTGCTGGAGCTGCCAGGTGCGGCTGGCCGACATGGCGGAGCAGGGCGTGGCGCAACAGGTGCTGTCGCCGATGCCGGAACTGCTCGGCCCCTGGCTGGCACCCGAGGACGGGCGCACGCTGTGCCGCTTCCTCAACGACGTGATCGCCGGCATGGTGGCCGAGGCGCCCGGACGCTTCGTGGGCATCGGCGCGGTGCCGCTGCAAGACGTGGCGATGGCCATCGACGAACTCGACCACCTGCTGCACGTCACCGGGCTGGCCGGCATCGAGCTGCCCAGCCATGTCAATGGGCGACCGCTGGGCGATGCGCAGTTGCGGCCCTTCTTCGAGGCCGCGGCCGCCTGGGGGGCCGCGATCTTCGTGCACCCGCTGCGCCCCATGGACCTGGGACGCCTGGTCGGTCCGCCGGCGCTCGAGCAGGTGCTGGCCTTCCCGGGCGAGATCGGCCTGGCAGGCGCCTCGCTCGTCACCAGCGGGCTGCTGGCCGCACTGCCCGGACTGCGCATCGCACTCAGCCACGGTGGCGGCTCGCTGGCCCTGCTGCTGCCGCGCCTGCGCCATGCCCGCGCCTGCGTGCCGCCGCTGCGCGAGGCGCTGCCGCACGACCCGCTCGACGACGTGCGCCGGCTGTGGATCGACGACCTCGTCTACGACCGGGCGACCTTGCGCCACCTGATCGACACTTTCGGCGCCGACCGCGTGATGGCCGGCACCGACTATCCCTTCGCCATCATGGACCCCGACCCGGCCGGGCGCATCGACGGCTGCGCGCTCGATGCGGCCACACGGCGTGCGCTGCGGGGTGGCAATGCGCGCCGCTGGCTGGGGCTGACGGCATGACGTGGCAGGAGGTGTCGCTCGCCGACCGTCTGGGCCTGGGTGCGGCGCCGGTCCTGCTGAACGGCAACCAGGCGCTGGTGCGTGCGCTGCTGCTGCAGCGCGAGCGAGACCGCCGCGCCGGGCTGAAGACCGCGGGCTACGTCTCGGGCTATCGGGGGTCACCGCTGGGCGGGCTGGACCAGGCCCTGTGGGCCGCAGGCCCGGCGCTGAAGGACGCCGCGGTGCACTTCGAGCCCGGTGTCAACGAGGACCTGGCGGCCACCGCGGTGTGGGGCACCCAGCAGCTGGCGACGATGGGCGACGCGACGGTCGACGGCGTCTTCGCGCTCTGGTATGGCAAGGGCCCCGGCGTCGACCGTGCGGGCGACGTGCTCAAGCACGGCAACTACGCCGGCACCCACCCGCAGGGAGGCGTGCTGGTGGTGGCCGGCGACGACCACCCGGGCAAGAGCTCGACCGTGGCGCACCACAGCCAGCAAGCCTTGGCCGCCCATTCGATTCCGGTGCTGTACCCGGCCGACGTGGGCGAGTTCCAGCGCCTGGCGCTGCTCGGCTGGGCGTTGTCGCGCCACAGCGGCTGCTGGGTCGGCTTCAAGGTCGTCAACGAGACCATCGAGCAGGCCATGACCTGCGCCTTCGACCTCGACGGCTTCCGGGTCGATCCTCCGGCCGGTGCGGCGCTGCCGCCCGAGGGTGTGCACTACCGCGGCGCCTACGCGCCGGCACAGGACGAGATCCTGCTGCGCCGCCATCGCCTGCCGCGCGTGCTGGACTTCGCGCGCGCCCATGCGCTGGATGCGCGCGCTCTCGGGCCGGCCGATGCCCCCTTCGGCATCGTCGCGCCGGGCAAGAACTGGCACGACGTGCGGCTGGCGCTGCGCGCCCTCGGGCTCGAGCACGACCGTCGCGTGGCGGTGTGGAAGGTGGGCCTGATCTGGCCGCTCGAGCCGCTGGGCCTGAGCGCCTTCGCGGCGGGCAAGCGCGAGCTGCTGGTGGTCGAGGACAAGTCTGCCTTCGTCGAGACGCAGGCCGCAGCGATCCTCTACCACCAGGCCGACCGGCCGCGCCTGACCGGCAAGAGCGACGGCGCCGGCGGATTGCTGCTGCCCAGCGATGTCGGCTTCGAGCCGCTGGACCTGGCCCTGGTGATCGCCGATCGGCTGCAGGCCAACGGCCTGGCCGACGAGGCCTTGCGCGCGCGCGTGCAGGCCTTGCGGGCATCGCGCGGCGCGCTGCTGGCCCTGGTGGCACCGGCCGACCTGCGCCGCATCCCGTTCTTCTGCAGCGGCTGTCCGCACAACACCTCGACCCAGATCCCCGACGGCAGCATGGCGCTGGCGGGCATCGGCTGCCACGGCATGGCGCTGTATGCCAGGCCGAACACGCTGGTGCCCACGCAGATGGGCGGCGAGGGTGCGCAGTGGGTCGGGCTGCACCGCTTCACGAAGCGGGGTCACGTCTTCCAGAACCTGGGTGACGGCACCTACTTTCACTCGGGGCTGCTGGCCATCCGCGCCGCGGTGGCCAGCGGTGCCCACATCACCTACAAGATCCTCTACAACGACGCGGTGGCCATGACCGGCGGCCAGCCGGTCGATGGGAAGATCTCGCCCGCGCGGATCGCGCACCAGGTGCGCGCCGAGGGCGTGAAGGCGCTCGTCCTGGTGAGCGACGACCCGTCCCGCCACCGGCCGTCGGACCTGCCGCCCGGCACGCGCATCGAGCACCGCGACCGGCTGGACGCCGTGCAGCGCGACCTGCGCGACACACCGGGCTGCACGGTGCTGCTGTACGAACAGACCTGCGCCGCGGAGAAGCGCCGCCGCCGCAAGCGCGGCGAGCTGCCCGACCCCGATCGGCGCCTGTTCATCCACGACGCGGTGTGCGAGGGCTGTGGCGACTGCTCGGTGCAGAGCAGCTGCGTCAGCGTGGAGCCGGTGCAGACGTCGCTGGGCACCAAGCGACGCATCAACCCCTCGTCGTGCAACAAGGACGAAGCCTGCCTGAAGGGCTTCTGCCCATCGTTCGTCACCGTCGTCGGCGGGCAGCCGAAGCGGCGCTCGGCGTCGCTGGACCTGCCGCCACTGCCGGCGCCGCCGGTGGCCGCGCTTGGCGATGGCGCCTACGGCGTGATGATCCCGGGCATCGGCGGCACCGGCGTCATCACCGTGGGCGCGGTGCTGGCGATGGCGGCGCACCTGGAAGGCAAGGCCGCGGCCACCTGCGACATGACCGGGCTGAGCCAGAAGAACGGTGCCGTCTACAGCCACCTGCAGGTGGCCGCCGACGCCTCGCGCCTGGGTGCGCACCGGCTCGGGCTGGGTGACGCCGACCTGGTGATCGGCACCGACCTCGTCGCCTCCCTCGGCGACGAATGCTTCCGCACGCTGGACCCGGCGCGCAGCCGCCTCGTCGGCAACCTCCGCGTGCTGCCCACTGCGCTGCAGGCGCTGTCCGAATCCAGGATCGAGTTCGGTCCGCTGGCGCGTCAGCTGGACGGCAAGCTCGGCGCCGGCCGCACGCACTACCTCGACGCCACCGGCCTGGCGACCACGCTGATGGGCGATGCGGTGTACGCCAACTTCATCCTCGTCGGCGCGGCGCTGCAGCTCGGCTGGCTGCCGGTGGGCGCGGCTGCCCTCCAGCGGGCGATCGAGCTCAACGGCGTGCAGGTCGAGCGCAACGGGCAGGCGCTGGCCATTGGCCGCCTGTGGGTGCACGACCCAGCCGCCTTGGCGGGTGCACTCGGGCCGACCGAGGACTCGCCGCCGCCCACGCTGGACGTGGTGATGGCGCAGCGGCGCTCGCTGCTCGTCGCGTACCAGGACGAGGCCTACGCCGAGCGCCATGCGCGGCTGGTGCGGCGTGTGCGCGAGGCCGAGCAGCGGGCCGCTGGAGATGGCGCGTTGACGATGGCGGTCGCCAGGGGCTTTGCCAGGCTGATGGCCTACAAGGACGAGTACGAGGTCGCGCGGCTGTACAGCGAACCGGCCTTTCGCCAGCGGCTGGAGCAGGAGTTCGACGGCGTGCGTGAGCTTCGACTGAACCTGGCGCCGCCGCTGTGGTCGCGCACCGACCCGGTCACCGGTCGGCCACGCAAGCGCGCCTACGAGCCCTGGGTGTTCGGTGCGCTGCGCCTGCTGGCACGTGGCAAGGCCCTGCGCGGCACCGCGCTCGACCCGTTTGGCCGCAGCGCCGAGCGCCGGGCGGAGCGCGCGCTGGTCGACGACTACGAGCGCCGCATCGAGGCCCTGTTGCCAGCGCTGGACCCCGTGCGGCTGCCGCTGGCCACGCGCATCGCCGA
>WBZL01004511.1_pt1 | contig 11990 bp, 10 predicted proteins | sample 5204291 | NCBI WGS metagenome assembly WBZL01 (sample SAMN12344345, study PRJNA552823) | activated sludge metagenome | biome: Activated sludge suspended growth; feature: Nitrification reactor; material: Wastewater; isolation source: activated sludge from nitrification reactor of wastewater...
CGGGGCGGTCGTGCTCGACGATGGTGCGCCGTCGCTGCGTGCCAGCACCCGGGTGACACCCAGTTCGCTGCCGGGCACGAGGTCGTCGAGCGTCATCACGAGCACGGCGCCCGTGTCGGCCAGCTGCACGCAGTGCGCGATGCCTGCCGGCACCGCGCCCGGCGCGGTGGTGGTCTGCAGCACCGGTGTGCCGCCGATCTCCATCACGTACGGTTGCGGCAGGTCGACCACGTCGCCGCGGTAGGTGGACGGGGTCGACGCCAGCCAGGCCACCCGTCGGCCGTCGGCCGAGATGTCGAGCGCCGGGCAGGTCTGGTACGGGCCGTTGTTCGGCACCTGTGTGGTCAGCTGCTCGGCGGTCTGTCCGCCGCACTGGCGCCACACCCCCGGCACACCGAGCGCGGTGAATGCGAGACAGGTGCCCGAGGCGTCCGCCACGAGCCAGAAGACCTGCCGGGCGACACCGTCGACGACGACCGTGCGTTCGCTCACCTGACCCGTCGAACGTCGGTACTCCTTCAGGCGGTACACGAGGCAGGCGGGGGAGGGGGAGCAGTCGTCGTACTCGGAGAAGAGCACCAGGTCACCGTCGGCGCTCATGCCGTGCACGGCCAGGTTGGTGCTCGGCCTCGTCAACGGCGCCATGCCCGACGGGCGCGCGTGCAGGATCTGCGCCGTGAGCAAGGTGACGGAGCTGCCCCGCACCACGGCGGACAGCCCGGTCGAGTCCACCGCCATCGGGGAGACCTCGTAGGTGTCCCATCCGGGCGAGAGCCACACGACGTCGGAGCGGTCGGCGAGCGCGATCGAGTACACGTCGAGGAGCAGGTCGGTGTCGCCGGGGTCGAGGGCCGTCGTCGTCGCCACGACGATCCGGCGACCGTCGCCGCTCAGCCGCGGCTGGAGCGTGCCGTACGAGAGCTGGTGGACGGTGCCGGTGACGGTGTCGATCACCCGCCACGCGGTCGTGCCGCCGAACGAGAGCGACTCGGTCAGCACCATCCGGCCGTCGTCGCTCGCGCCCACCATGAACCGCTGATCGGACGACGAACCGTCGACCAGCTGGAACACGGGTGCGGCGTCGACGGCGGGCGCGAACGTCGTGGCGAGCGCACCGGCGGTGAGCGTGGTGGCGACGGCGACGGTGAGCAGGCGGCGCATCCGGGGTCCTCTCGGGCGGCTGGTGGACGTCGTCGAACCTAGGTGAAGGTTCGACGGAGTGGTACCGCGACGGCCCGGATCGGGCCGAACGGCCCACGGCAGGTGCGATCAGAGGGTCATGTAGCCGGCGACGTCGATGACGACGTGGGTGGCGTTCGAGGTGAACAGCCCGATGCCGGTGGACCCCGTCGGCACGATGAACGCGTTGGCCACCGTCTCGCCGGCCCGCGTCGGATTGATGTTCGACGTCGCGCCGTTCACCATCGTGTCGTCGGGGCCGAGCTGGACGAAGCCGGGTCCGGCGGTGTCGGTGACGGTGACGTTGCCGACCACCGCACCACCGATCGCCCAGAGATCGATGCGCGACCCCGCTGCCAACCGGGGCTGGTCGCCGTTCGCGCCGCGAGTGTCGACCACCCGGGTCACGGTGTCGGCGGCGACGAACATCCCGTCGAGCCCGGGCTCGGCGGTGGCGTCGGTGAACCAGCCTGCGACGTCGACCACGAGGTGGGTGGACGGCTGGTTGTAGATCGCGATCCGACCCTGCGCGTCGACCGGCACGATCGCCGACGCGGCGATCACCTGACCGGGTGCACCGACGTTCAGGGTAGACGACGCGCCGGGCACCAGCGTGGCCGCCGGCGCGACCTGGACGAAGCCGAGCGCGGCAGGATCCGCGATCGTGACGTTCACGACGACGGCCGACACACCGGTGGCGGGGATGCCCGAGCGGCCGGTCACCTGGATCGTGGTGGTGGCGCCCGCGGCGGGCTTCACCCCGGCCGACCCGACCGCCGTCTCCGGGCGCGTATCCAGCACCCGTACCGGGCCGGCGGCCTGGAAACGGCCTGCCGACACGGCCGCGCCGACGGGCGTCCACCACCCGGCGAGGTCGAGCACCAGGTGGGTCGGCGAACTGAGGTACACGCGGATCGAGCCGTCGGGACCGAGCGGCACCACGGCCGAGTTGGCGATGGTCTCGTGCGGGTCGACGTTGAGGTTCGACGTGAGCCCGGCCCGGCCCAGCCCCGGCAGCACGCTCACGTACCCGGCCGCGGTGCCCTCGGTCGCCGTCACCTGCACCGCGACCGCGGTCGCTCCCGGCGGGACGCCGTAGCGGCCGGCGATCGGCAGGTCGATCTCCATCCCGCCCGCCCGCATGCCGGCCGGCCCGCCGATGCCCGAGCGGGTGTCGAGGATGCGCAGCGGCGTCCGCGCGGTGAACACCGCAGCGCCGTCGTCGGGGAGCTCCGGCTCGGGTGGCACCGTGGTGTCGCCCGTGATCGGCGGCACCGTGCCGACCGTCGAGGTGGGAGCGGGCGCCAGCTCCTCGCGTGCGAACACGCCGGACGTCGCGCCCGGCACCAGATCGGTGAGTCCGAGATTCATCACCGCGTGGTCGGGCCCGACGACCAGCACGCCGGAGGCGCTGCCGTAGGGCAGCTGCCCGGTGGGTGCGTCGAGCACCACGGTCGGGGAAGCCGCGGTGCGGACGTGGACGTGTGGCGCCTGGACGGTGCCGGGCGTGGTCCAGCGGCTCGCGGTGAGCTGGATCCATCCGACGGTCTGGCCGTCGGGCGAGATCGAGAGGTTGGCGGCGGGGAAGGTGTACTCCCAGCCCGACGACAGCTGCTGGGGGCTGCCGGGCGTGAGGCCGCAGTCCTTCCAGACCGCACGGGGGCTCAGCGTCGTGTAGGCGAGGCAGGTCCCGTCGGCGCTCAAGGTGTGCAGGAACGGGATCGCCGCGGAGCCGTCGCCGGCGCGGCCGGCGGGGGTGACGCTGCCGTTCTGCCGGTCGACCCGGAACAGGACGCGGGGGCCTGCGCAGGTGGTCCCCGCCCAGCCGTCCGGGCACTGCTCGGCGGCGACGATCACGTAGCGACCGGTCGAGCTGACGCTGCCGGCGATGGTGCTGTACGGCAGCGACGTCGCGAGTTCCTCCATCACGAGTCCGTCCGACAGGAACGCACGATCCGTGATCAGGCCCGTGCCCGACGCCTGCCGTTGGATCGTGGCCCGGTAGCCCCAGTAGTCGAGATCGACCGGTACGAACTCCGCGCCCGTCTGATACAGCGACATCACCCGCACGTGACCCGTCTGCCAGGCGAGGTTGTACGCGTCGGACAGCGTGTCGATGTCGGTCTCGACGAGCGACTGGGTGGTCGCGAACGTGACGACCAGCCCGTCGCCGCTGATCGCCACGGCACCCGACGCGACCTCGGGCAGCGGTGTGACGACGCCGGTCTGCCGGTCGATCACCCGGGCGTCCTGGCCGACGAGCGACCTGGTGAGCACGTAGCGCCCGTCGTCGCTGACGTCGACCGCGAACCGCGGTGCGGCGTCGTCGCCCTCGAGGTGGGTGACCACCGGCGCGGCCTGCACCGTGCCGCCGAACGTCGCGGCGACCCCGGCCGACACGGTGGCGACGGTGATCATGGTGGCGAGCAGACGGCGCAACGGTTCCTCCCTCGAACTGGGAACCGAACGTACGACACCGCGAGGTCGAGCCGCCCGGGCGACCGGCGGATCGGGCCGAACGGCCCACCGCATCGCACGTGGCGTCAGAGGCAGGCGTACACGGCGTCGATGAGCGACCGGTTGCGGGTGCTCTGCCAGCGCGGGATCACGTGGTTCATCACGTACCCGAACGCGACGCCGGCGTCGGGGTCGGCGAACCCCACCGCACCGCCGGTCCCGAAGTGCCCGAAGCTGCGCGGGTTGGGACCGAACGGGCGGTGCGGCACGGTCGGCTTGAACCCGAGCCCGAACCTCGAGTCCTCGGCCAGGACCGGGCACCAGCCCTCCGACTGCACCCGCGTGGCCTCCGCCAGCAGCGACGGCGACAGCAGGCGGCCCTCCTGCAGGAGCGCCGCGTAGATGCGTGCGACGCCGTTGGCCGAACCGTGCCCGTTGGTGGACGGGATCTCGGCTCGGCGCCACTCGTAGGTGTTGACCACCCCGTTCGACGAGTAGCCGGGCGGGTTGAAGTAGCCGAGCACGAGCATCTGCGCGTCGCCCTCGAGCTGCTGGGGGTCGATGTCGGTCGGCATCGGCCGTGACGGGTCCCAGATGACATCGGCGCACCGCTGCCGCTCGGGGCCGGGCACGCCGAACCACACGTCGGCGCGCAGCGGATCGGTCACGAGACGCAGGCGCTCGCTCGGCATCTGGCCGGTCACCCGGTGCACCACACCACCCACGAGATGGCCGTAGGTGTTGGTGTGATAGGCGTGTCGCGTGCCCGGCTCCCACCACGCATCGGTGGCGGCCAGCGCGTCGGTCATCCGCCGCCAGTTCCAGAGGTCGGCATCGGTGAGCGGTTCCCGGATCGCGGGCACGGCGGCCTGATGGCACAGGGCCTGACGCAACGTGGCCGACTCCTTGCCGCCGGCGGCGAACTCGGGCCACACCTCGGCGATCGGCGCGTCGAGATCGATCCGGCCCTGGTCGACCAGTTGCAGCGCCAGCAGCCCGATGAACGCCTTGCCCACCGAGTACACGTTGACCAGCGTGTCGGTCTGCCACGGGCGGGTGCGGGCCTCGTCGGCCCAGCCGCCGGCCAGGTCGACCACGGTGCGACCGTCGATCACGACGCTCACGCCGGCGCCCACCTCGCCGCGCGCCGCGAAGTTCTCGGCGAACGCGTCGCGCACGGCGGCGAACGCCGGGTCGCAGGTGCCGGTGATCGGGGTGGCCATGCGGCCACCGTACCCTCGCCGGTCCGAGCGCTGATCAGCCGCCGGCGCCCGCCACGACCCCGCCGACCACCGTCGCCTCGACGTGCAGGTCGGGCGACAGCAGCACGAGGTCGGCACGCCGGCCGGGTTCGATCAGGCCTCGGTCGTGGCACCCGAGCAGCCGTGCCGGCACGGTGGCAGCGGCCCGCAGCGCATGGGGGAGCGGGATGCCGGCGGCCACGCACGTGCGCACCGCCGCATCCATGGTGAGCGCGCTGCCGGCGAGCGTGCCGTCGGGCAGGCGCGGCGCGCCGTCGCGCAGCGCCAGGCCGATCGAACCGGCGGTGCCGGCCCGCCAGGCCACGGCGTCGGTGACCAGCATCGTGCGATCGGGCCCGAGCAGGGTGGCCGCGAGCAGCAGCATGCGCGGGTGCACGTGCACCCCGTCGGCGATCAGCGACGCGCACGCGCTCGGATGCGTCAGCACCGACGCGGCCACGCCGGGGTCGCGGTGGTGCAGGCCCGACATCCCGTTGAACAGGTGTGTCGCCATCAGCGCGCCGGCGTCGAGGGTGCGTACCACGTCGTCGTGCGACGCTGTGGAGTGCCCGATCGACACGAGCACTCCACGTCGGCGCAGCAGCTCGGTGGCAGCGGCCGCGAGCGGCTGCTCGGCGCCGAGGGTGACCATCGCGACGTGGCCGGGCAGCGCGTCGAGCCAGCCGAGGTCGATCGGCACGATCTGCGACGGCGGGTGCGCGCCGGGTGCCCCGCCGAGGAACGGCCCCTCGAGGTGCGCACCCGCGATCGTCGGACGACCGGTCGCCGGACGGCGCATGGCGGCACCGATGCGCTCGAGCGGCGCGGCGAAGCGCGCCAGGGGCATCGTCACCAGCGTGGGGCACCAGGTGGTGATCCCCTGTGCGAGCAGCAGCCCGTCGAGGCGGTCCCAGTCGGCGCCGTCGGCGCGGGCACAGTCGACGTCGTCGACCCCGTTCACCTGCACGTCGACGAAGCCGGGTGCGATCACCCGGTCGGGCACCGCGCCGTCGGCCGGTTCGATCGCCGTGACCAGGCCACTGTCGACGTCGACCACCACGACGGCGTCGTCGACGAGACCGTCGGCGGTGAGCACACGGGACGCACCGAAGCGCCGGATCGACGAGGTCGCGGACGAGGTCATCGGCGACAGCATGCCCGAAACCGGCGCGACGGGCTGCCCGCGACGCTGCCTAAGCTCAGCCCATGGTCGAGCAGACGGGGGAGCAGCAGTCGACGCGCGACCACATCCTCGTCGAGGCCACCACCTGTTTCGCCGAGCAGGGCTACGACGGCACCTCGCTCAACGACATCGCCGCCGCGGTCGGCATCCGCCGCCAGAGCCTGCTGCACCACTTCGGCTCGAAGGAGCAGCTCTACAGCGAGGTGTTCGAACGGCTGCTCGGCAACTGGTTCGAACGGCTAGCCGACGCGATCAGCAGCCCGGTGCAGGGCATCGAGAAGGTCGAGATGGTGCTCGCCGCCGGCTTCGACTTCTTCGCCGACCAGCCGGAGTTCGTCACCCTGGTCCGCCGTGAGGCGCTCGACAACGGCGCCCACCTCGGCATCGACCTCGCCGGTGTGTTGCGGCCGATGTGGGACCGGGCCGTCAACTACTTCCAGCGCGAGATGGACGCCGGCACGTTCCGCCACTACGACGACCCGCGCCAGTTGCTGCTCACGGGCTACGGCGCGCTGCTCAGCTACTTCTCCGACGCACCGTTCCTCGAGGGCCTGCTCGACGTCGACCCGTACGACCGAGACGCGCTCGACGCCCGGCGCCGGCACATCACGAGCTTCTACCGGATGGCCCTGTCGCCGTAGCGCTGGGCAGGTCGGGGGTGACGTCCGGTCAGCCGCACGCCGTGGTCGTCACGGCGCCGCCGAGGGTTGCCGACACCGCCGCGAGTGCGTCGTCGATGGCGGTCTGGGTCTCCGGCGTGTTCGAGCCGCTCAACGACAGCGCGGTGATCGCCCAGGTGTCGCCCCGCAGCGAGGTGAGCTGTTCCAGGCCCGAGTCCGCGGTACAGAAGATCTCGGCATCGACCTGCTCGGCCATCAGCTCGGAGCTCGCCCACGCATACGCCGACAGGGTGATCGACGACGTGGTCAGGCAGGTCTCACGGATAGCCGACGTCATCACGAACGACTCGGGCTGGCACTCGTACCCGGTCGCCTCGATCGCCGAGACGACCGGCGACAGGTCGGCGGCGGCACTCGGCGCGCCGTCGGCGGCCACCTCGTCGACGACGACCTCGGACGCTGCGTCGGTGTCGTCCATGGCGGCGTCGCCACCGTCGTCCGAGCCGCCGCACGCACCGGCGACGGCCGCCACGGCCACGACGGCCACCAAGGTCGAGAACACGGGACGCGGGAATCGGAGCCGAGACATGGGTGAGACATGTCCGTCGCCAGGTTCGATGTGCACGGATTCGTCCCGGACGAACGGCGGTGACCGGTTCGGACCGTCCGGTCTCCTCGTCGCGGACTCGTCACGGCTACCGTCGCCCACCATGTCGGTCCTCCAGGTGGGAAGTGCAACGGTCGGGTTCGCGGACGAGGGTGAGGGCACGCCCGTGCTGCTCTTCCACGGCACCACGATGAGCCGCACCGCGTGGGACATGGTGCGCCCCGAGGTGGCCGACCCGCATCGCTGGGTGATGGTCGAGTTCCCCGGATCGGGCGAGTCGTCGATGCCCGACGGGCCGATCGAGGTGGACGACCTCGTCGCCCAGGCGCTCGCCGTCGTCGACCACCTCGGCATCGACCGGTTCCACGTGGCGGGCTACTCGCTCGGCGCCGTCGCCGCGCTGGCCGTCGCCGCTGCGGCGCCGGACCGGGTGATCAGCTGCACGTCGTTGTGCGGCTGGGCCACCACCGACGCACGCCAACGCTTCACGTTCGGCCTGTGGCGGCAACTCATCGCCACCAGCCCCGAGCTGTTCATGCGCTACGCCGTCGCCGACGGGTTCACCGCCGGTGCGATCGCCGCGCTCGAGCCGATGCTCGAGGGCGTGATCGCGATGGGCGCGTCCACGATCGCGCCCGGGTCCGACGCGCACCTCGAGCTCGACGAGCGCGTCGACATCGCCGACCGCCTCGGCTCGATCACCGCGCCCACGCTGGTGATCGGCGGCATCGAGGATCGCTGGGTCGACGTCACGCACAGCCGCGCCGTCGCCTCGGCCGTCGCCGGTGCGCAGCTCGAGGAGGTGCCGTTCGGTCACCTCGTCATCCAGGAGGGCGCCGCCGTGGTCGCGCAGCTGCTCGGCGCCCATCTCTCCGCCGCCGATGCCGCCGCTGCCGCCGACGATGCCGGGGGTGCTGCGTGAGCGGCCAGATCCTGCCCACCCGGGCCGACCGCTTCGACAAGCTCGCGCCCGAGGCCGAGGCCAAGTGGTCGCGGTTCGTGAAGATGAACCAGGAGCTCTACGTCACCCTGCTCGGGCTGGTGGTCGAAGAGGTGAAGCTCGACTACTGCCGGATGCGCATGCCGTTCAAGACGGCGCTCAACCAGGCGGCCGGCGTGGTGCACGGCGGGGCGATCGCCGGCCTGCTCGACAGCGTCGTGGTGCCGGTCGTCGGCGGACCGCTGCCGTCGAACGCGCGGTTCTCCACCGTCGACATGCACGTGCAGTACCTGTCGGCGCTCATCGAGGAGGACGCCGTCGCCGAGGGCTGGGCGGTCAAGCGCGGCCGCACCACCGTGTTCTGCGAGGCCGAGGTGCTCGGCGCCACCAGCGGCAAGCTCATCGCCCGCTCGATCCTCACCTACAACGTCAGCATCCCCAGCGCATCTCCGAAGGAGTCGTGACCATGGCGTCCAACGGCAACACCCTGTCCGAGTCGGCCTCGAAGGCGCTCCTGCGCGAGTACGGCGTGCCCATGGCCGACGAGCGCGAGGTGGCCACGGCCGCCGATGCCGCAGCTGCGGCCGCCGAGCTCGGCTTCCCCGTGGTGGCCAAGCTGTGCGGCGACGCGATCGCGCACAAGACCGAGCGCGGCCTGGTGCGGCTGCGGCTCGGCGACGCCGGCGCCGTCGAGCAGGCCGCGGGCGATCTGCTGGCCGCCGCCACGCCCGACGACGGGCCGGTGTCGGTGCTGGTCGCACCCATGGTGTCGGGCAACCGCGAGCTCATCGCCGGTGTGGTGCGCGACCCGCAGTTCGGCCCCAACGTGATGCTCGGCGTCGGAGGCATCCTGGCCGAGGCCATCGCCGATGTCGTGTTCCGACCGGTGCCGCTGTCGGCCGTCGACGCCGGCGAGATGATCGACCAGCTCGCCACTCAGCAGCTGCTCGGCGCGTTCCGTGGTGAGGCCGCCGTCGACCGCGACCAGCTGCTCGCCGTGCTGCTCGGCCTGTCGAGGGCGGCCGAGGCTCGCCCCGACATCGCCAGCATCGACGTCAACCCGCTCATCGTCCGCAGCGACGGCGCGCCGATCGCGGTCGACGCGCTGGTCGAGCTCGGCGAGCCGGCCGGCACGGCGGGGGCGGCACGGCCGCGGCCGACCGACGAGCAGTTCCGCGCCCTGTTCGAGCCTCGCGGCGTGCTCGTCACCGGCGCCTCCACGCACCCGGGCAAGTTCGGCTTCGTCAGCCTGCACAACATCCTCGCCAGCGGGTACCAGGGTGGCGTGTACGGCACCAACCTGCAGGGCGAGGAGGTGCTCGGCATCCGGACGGTGGCCGACATCGACGCGCTGCCCGACGGTGCGATCGATCTCGTGTTCGTGTGCACGCCCGCATCGGCCAACCCCGATCTGCTGCGCGCCTGCGCCCGCAAGGGCATCAAGGCCGCGTTCCTCACCAGCGCCGGCTACGGCGAGGCGGGCGACGAGGGCCGCCGGGCCGAGGCCGAGCTGGTCGCGCTGGCCGACGAGCTCGGGATCCTGCTCGCGGGGCCGAACGGGCAGGGCGTGGTCAGCACGCCGGCATCGCTGTGCGCGCAGATCGTCGCCCCGTACCCGCCGGCGGGCCGCATCGGCGTGGCCAGCCAGAGCGGCAACTTCATCTCGAGCTTCCTCAACTACGCCCGTCAGACCGGTGTGGGCATCAGCCGTGCGGTCAGCGCCGGCAACGCGGCCGCGGTCACCCCGGCCGACTACCTCGACTGGTACGCCGACGACCCGGCCACCGGGGTGTCGCTCGCCTACGTCGAGGGCATCGTCGACGGCCGGTCGCTGCTCGACCGGTTCGCGTCGGTCGCCCGCCGCAAGCCGCTCGTGGTGGTGAAGGGTGGCGCCACCGAGGCCGGCGCCAAGGCCGCCGCCAGCCACACCGGCGCGCTCGCCGCGAACGACAAGATCTTCGACGGCGCGTGCCGCCAGGCCGGCGTCACCCGTGCGGCGACGGTGGAGGAGGCCTTCGAGGCGGCCGCCACGTTCGCCACACAGCCGCTGCCGAAGGGCCCGAACGTGGTGGTGCTCACCACCGCCGGCGGATGGGGTGTGGTCACCAGCGACGCGATCCACCGTGAGCGTGGCCTGGTGCTGATGCCGCTGCCGGACGACCTGCGCGCCCAGATCGACACGAAGCTGCCGCCCCGCTGGAGCCGCAACAACCCGGTCGACTGCGCCGGTGGCGAAGTGCGCGACACGATCCCCGAGGTGATGGAGCTGATCACCTCGCACCCGGACGTGCACTCGGTGATCTACCTCGGTCTCGGGATCCAGAGCAACCAGGCGCGCCTCATGCGCGAGGGCGGGTTCCACCCGGGCCACGGGCTCGAGCGGATCGTCGAGTACCACGAGCGCCAGGACCGGCGCTTCGCCGAGGCCGCGCACGAGCTGTCGTCGCGCTACGACAAGCCGATCCTCACCGCCACCGAGCTGGCCGTGGCCGATCCCGACAACGCCGGCCCGGCCGCCGTGCGCGCCACCGGCCGGCTCTGCTACGCGAGCGGCAACCGTGCCGTCACCGCCCTCGGCCACCTCACCAGGTACGCCGAGTTCCGTCGCACCCGAGGCCTCTGAGCAGGGGTCCGCCTCGATCCGTCAATGGATCGCGCGGCGGAGCTTGCCCCACAGGGCGTCGAAGGCGGCGCTCACGTCGGCGCTGCGGCTGCCGTAGCTGTGGATCGACCGGCGCTCGCCGATCGCCTGGTTGACCACGACACGCTGGGGCACCACCGGCTGCCACACGGCCTTCTTGCCGACGATGCGGGTGAGCTCGTCGTAGCGGCGATCGGCCTCGCCGCTCACGGCCGGCACCCGGTTGACGATCACCCCGCTCAGCTCGAGCTCGGCGTTGTGGGTGTCCCACACGTCGTCGATCAGGTCGGCGACGGCGCCGATGCCACGAAGCCCGAGCGACGAGGGCTCGATCACGATCACGGCGTGCGACGCCGCGGTCAGCGCGCTGGTGGTGAGGTTGCCGAGCGACGGCGGGCAGTCGAGCAACACCGCCCGGTAGTGGTGCGCGACCTGCCCGAGCGCGGTGCGCAACCGTGCCGGGGTGCCGGACTCGCGCGATTGCAGGTCGGGCGAGCCCGGGACCAGGTGGATCAGCTCGCTCCACTCGCTCTCGACGATCGCGTCGGCGGCGGGGGTGCGGTGCAGGACATCGGCGGTCGACAGCTCGACCGTGGTCGGGTCGATGCCCAACACCCAGGTGGAGGAGGCCTGCGGGTCGAGGTCGACCACCAGCACCCGGTCGCCCCGGGCCGCCGCGGCCGAGGCCAGACCGAGGGTGACGGTGGTCTTGCCGACGCCACCTTTCTGGTTGAGCAGCGCCACGGTGGATCCCATGACGCGCCATTCTGTCACCCCGGTGGCGCCTTCCCGCCAGCTCGCCCCGATCCCCGCCGAACGACCCGGTCTCGGGATAGGCTGGTCCCCAATGTCAGTTCTCTAGAGTTCGGGAGCCCTACCGTGAAGAAGGGTCGTCACCGCCGCTTCGAAGAAGCGCGCAAGCTCAAGCAAGCAGGTCCCAGTGCGTTCGATCTGGGCTTCGGCGGCAATGGCCACCGGGAGAGTACTCAGGACGACGAGTACGCAGCGCTTGCTGAAAAGTACGGCGTCTCGTTCGACGAGGACGACGACGACTCCGACGACGAGTCCGACGACTGACGTCTCGCGCGCCGGCGCCCTCCGCCCGGTCCGCACTTCACCTCA
>WBZL01004512.1_pt1 | contig 11988 bp, 3 predicted proteins | sample 5204291 | NCBI WGS metagenome assembly WBZL01 (sample SAMN12344345, study PRJNA552823) | activated sludge metagenome | biome: Activated sludge suspended growth; feature: Nitrification reactor; material: Wastewater; isolation source: activated sludge from nitrification reactor of wastewater treatment...
AACGCGCGCGCCGGCTCCTACGTGATCCCGGCTGACGTGGTGAGCGGACTAGGCCAAGGCAATTCCCAAGCCGGGATGGCGAACCTCGACCGCATGTTCAAGAAGGGCCCCTATGGCGCGACGCTCAGGGGGCCGATGCCGCGTAATCCACATGCGCGTCTGCCGCGCCCTCCGAAGCCGCCGAGGTTCGCCGATGGCGGCGCCGTGCCGATCATGGCAGCCGGCGGCGAGTACATCATCGAGCCGGACGCGATCATGCAGCAGTTCGGCGACATCGACTTCGGGCACAAGGTTCTGGACAAGTTCGTCCAGGACATCCGGAAGCAGACGATCAAAGAGATGCAGCAGCTACCGGGTCCAAGCCGATGACAGTACGCTACGCCACGCCAGACGACGAAGAGAAGATCATGGCGCTCTGCCGTGAACTCCACAACGAGAACGCGCTGCTCCCCATGTGCGAGGAGAAGGTGCGCGCGACGCTGCGCATTGCGCTCCATCGCAATGGCGGGATCGTCGGCGTGATCGGCAAGCCGAAGGGCGAGATCGAGGGCGCCATCCTGCTGGTGCTGGATCAGATCTGGTACTCGTCCGAGTGGTGCGTCGAGGAACTGTTCTCCTACGTTCCGGAGCGGTTCCGCCGGTCCCGACATGCGCATGACCTGATCGACTTTTCGAAGCAGTGGACGGACAGCTTTGCGGAGACGCTTGGCCGTCCTGTCCCGCTGCTGATCGGCATCCTGTCCAACGTGCGTACAGAGGCGAAGGTGCGGCTCTACCGGCGCAAGCTGGGCGAGCCTGCCGGCGCATATTTCCTATACGGCGGTAAGACGGGGGACGCCAATGTGCGGGTCTAAAAAGCCAGCGGTCACGACGACTTCGACCGCACCGCCGCCGGAGGTAATGGCGGCCTACCGGCGACTGCTTGAGCGGGCCGAACCGCTCGCGGATACGCCGTATCAAGAGTACACTGGCGACCGGATCGCAGACTTCACGCCTGATCAATTGCAGGCGTTCCAGGGTGTGCGCGATGCACAGGGTCTGGCGCGACCCTACATCGACCAAGCGACGCAGTATGCGACGATGGGCGCGGACCCGATCTCGGGCGCGGCTATCGCGAACTACCAGAACCCGTATCAGCAACAGGTCATCGACGCGACGATGGCCGACTTCAATACGCAGAACGCGCGGCAGTTGAGCGAGGTGCGCGGCAACGCTGCGGCGCGCGGAGCGCTCGGCGGCAACCGTGTCGCCGTGGCGGAAGCGCTTGCGTCGGAGCAGCAGAACAGAACGCAGGCGCCGATCCTTGCCAATCTCAGGTCACAGGGTTGGCAATCGGCATTGGGCGCGGCTCAGGCGGATCGCAACGCTGCGGCTCAGGCGGCGTACACGTTTGGCAACCTCGGCAATCAGTCGCTCTCTACATCTCTCACGGGCGCGAATGCGCTCTATGGCATGGGCTCGCAGCAGCAGGCGCTGGCACAGGCCGGGCTCAACGTCCCCTACGAATACTTCCAGGAGCGGCGCGCGTATCCGTTCCAGACGACGAGCTGGCTCAGCGGGATCACCAGTGGACTCGGCTCGCAGATGGGTGGCACGAGTACGTCGTCGCAGCCAGCGCCATCCATGTTGAACTCATTGATCGGTGCCGCCGGAACTATTGGCGGCGCGGCGATGATGACGATGTCCGACGAGCGGGCCAAGGACAACATCATCCCCATCGGCGAGATGTTCGATGGCACCCCGCTCTACCGTTTCAACTACAAGGGCCATCCGGAAGAGACCGAGATCGGCGTGATGGCGCAGGACGTGGAACAGCGTGATCCGGGCGCTGTTGCCAGCGGTCCTGGCGGCCTCAAGATGGTAAACTACGATCGGGCCACGGCGCCGTCTGCTATGGCACAGGGCTTCGCCGAAGGCGGCGGCGTGATGCCCTACTCGCGCGGCTACATCCCGATGATGCCGATCGCGCGTGGTCCAGGAGCGCCTCGCGGCGCCGCTCCGGCTCCGGTGCAGAGCGACAATGCGGCTGGCAATGCCTTGCAGAATCTCGCATCCATGTATCGGCGCCGTCCGCAAGGCGACGTGGGACTCGGCAGTTGGGACGCGGAAGTTATTCCTGCCATGCCGGAGATGAACCGGGGCGGGGTGGTTCCGAGGGGGTATGATGACGGCGGGGTTGTCTGGCCGGACGACCTGCCTGGGCCTCCTCCGCAGATGCAGACACTTGGCCAGCCGCTGTTCATAGGTCCAGCGCAGGATGGCGCTCCTGCTCCGGCCATTTCCGGCGACGACGCGATGTCCGGTGAGGGCGCCAATGAAGCCGGGATGGGCGGGCGGTTTTTCGACGGTGCTTCGGCGGGCTTCGCTCCAGGGCCGGCGATAGTGCCAGATCTGTTGGGCCCGCATGGGTTTTCGGGAGCGGCCGTTCCAGCCGGAACCAACGTAGACATGGTGAGCACAGGATACCGTCCTCCGACGGGAGTTGTGCCGTCTGGTGGTGCGCCACAGGTTGCCGGGGCAATTGTGCGCCCGCAGCAGCCTATTGCCCGTCCGAGAACAGTTGCGACGGCGCCGCCTGGGTTGCCGTTCGATAGCGGGCTCGGTTCAGGTGGCTCTGGTGTCGTCGGTGGTTCCGGCGGCGGAACTCAGGCGCCACCCGCCGCACAATCCTCTGATCCCACCATGCGCAACGTCGGACTCGCTCTGATGATGGCTGGCCTTCGCACCATGGCGTCACGCTCGCCGTGGGCAGGTGTTGCCATCGGTGAAGGCGGTCAAGCTGGTGTGCAGACATACATGCAGGCCGATCAGCAGCACCGGACCAACCAGTTCACGCAGCAGCAGATTGATCTGCGGGCGAGACAGCTTGCGGAGCAGGCGAGGCATCACAGGGCGAGCGAGGGCGCGAACAGGTTCCAGCTCATGCCGGGCCTACCGGGGCAAGACGCGATCCGGTTCAACACGAGGACAGGCGAAGCTACCAACGTGCCAGTGCAGATCGGTGCACGCGGAGGGGCAGGCGGCGCCGCAACCGCGTGGCAAGTGCGCCGCGATGCGTGGCTTGCGGCAAATCCAGGCGACAATCAAGGCGCGCTTGACTACGCCGGAGGTCGACGCGCCATGCCGCCCGCACAGATACGCTCAACTGCACTTCAGGTCGCTCAACGTGAGGCGACAGGGCTCGGGCTTGCGGGGCAGCGCTACACGGAGCACATCAATCGGCGCGCGCGTGAACTTGAGGCATTCCTTGCCGGTGGAGCCGCACCGCCTGCGGCGAATCCACCGCCCGCCGCTAATCCACCGCCCGCCGCTGGGACCACGAACAACCAGCAAGGACAGCAGGGCAGTGTCTTGGGTGACATCTGGCGCGGTTTGACTCAGGGCAGTGGGGCTGTCGCACCAGATCCGGCACCTAGCAACGTCAACGCGGGAGCTCCAACCGGAAACACGCCTCCTCGCCCATCATCGGTTCCGCCCGGTTCTGCATGGAATCAGGCCGCGCGGCGCTGGCGTGACGGTTCGGGCCGTCTCTACGACGAGCAGGGAAGGCCAGTAAATGCTCCCTGAAGATGGCGACTGGGTAGTTCCAGTAGAGGGTGAAGCTCCTGCGGTAGAGCCGCAGCAGCCTGACCTGTTTGGGCAACATCCGGCACAGCAGCAGCCGCAACAACCGCCGCAGGGCGACTGGGTGCAGCCGCATGAGGTCGGGTTCTGGGAGTCGCTCGGGAACTCCGCCGAGCGCGGAGCCCGCTCGTTCTATCGCAATTGGCAGGGCTTGCCCGGTCAGTTGCAGGGCCAAGCGATGGCGGAGGACATCCAGCGCCGGATCGCCGCTGGTGAGGACTCCGTCTGGACTCGCCGCTTCATTGACAACCCGGAACTCCTCGAAACCCTCCGTCAGCAGTACGCCGAGAACGCGGCACAGGCATTGCCAATCGTCGCGGAGCAGAACCGGCGCATTCAGGAGCTGCCGCAGCATCCCGCCGCCGAGGCCATGCAGCGCGCCCAGACGTGGGGCGAAGCCTGGGACCACTTCACGTCGGCACCATTGCAGGTCATTGCCAACATCGGCCTTGAGAGCCTCGTGCAGCAGGCGCCGAGTTTGGCAGCGGGGGCTGTCGCTGGCGGCGTTGGTGGTCTCCCAGCGCTTATGGCAACCATCGGTCTCGGGTCTGCGCATACCGAGTACATGGGCGGCATCTTCAGCGCGCTCAGCGAGGAAGGCGTCGACATCACCAATCCGGAGGCGCTCAGAGCCGCGCTGCTGGATCAGGAACTGATGGGTCGCGTGCGGCACCGCTCGGCGGTGAAGGCAGGCGTGGTCGGCTTGTTCGACGCGGGGAGCGCGGGCCTTGCCAGCCGGGTTCTGCTCCCTGCTGCCACGTTTGCCAGCCGCCCCGTTGCGCGGCATCTGACTAACGTCGGCGTACAGGTTCCAGCACAGGGCGCCATGGGCGGCGCTGGCGAGGCTCTTGGGTCTGTTGCCAGTGGGCAGGACGTGAGCCCTGGCGCCGTCATGGGCGAGATCGTTGGCGAGGCGTTTGGTGCCCCGGCCGAGGTTGCCGCTGCCCGTCATGCGCGCCGTCCAGCCCCTCCGACACCCCCTGTCGGCGATTGGGTTGTTCCAGCGGAACCCGCAGTAGAACCGGCCGCCCCGACTCCACTCCCGTCCTCCGGACCACAAGCCGCAATCACCGGATTCTATTCCCCGGCCGAACGTGCTGTCACGGAACTCCCGCGCAAGCAGGGACCGGCACAGGCGTGGTTCAACGATCTCAAGAAGCGTGGCGTCTCCGACGACGAACTCGACTGGATGGGCCTTCCTCAGTTCATGGAGGAGAACCGAGGAAGGCCCATATCACGGGAGGAGATGGCGGAGTTCATCAGGGAGAACGGGGCGCAGCTTGAGGAGGTGGTACAGGATTTCCTGCCGCCGAAACGAGAACCCGCGACCACTGTCGCTGGACAGATACAAGCGATGAACGAACTTTTGCAGATGCAGAACAATCCTGCATCAGATGATCGTCGCGTAAAATTCTTCTCCAACTTCCCCGCAGGCACCACCAACCCACGCAACTTCCTCGTCCGCCTTCCCGGGCTCAACTACGAGTCACCCCACTTCGGTGGCCCCACCGTCTCATTCATTCGTGTTGCCGATACTGTCGGCCCGAATGGAGAGAAGACACTCCTAGTGCATGGGAACCAGAGTGAGTTGCATCAGGAGGCGGAGAAGCAAGGCTACAGCGACGAGGTCTCTCCAAACCCTCGCGGGTGGGAGACGACTGATGGACGCCCGGCCTTCGTCCCCAACGCCCCCCTCAAAGGCGACCGCTGGTGGCAACTCGGTCTCAAGCTAGCTCTCCGTCAGGCAGTAGCAGAGGGCTATGACGCTGTTGCGATCTCGACTGCTGATCAGGTGAAGGCAACGGACGGCAACGCTCCAACGTCGCTCTACGACAAGAAGATGCCGACGTGGCTGGGGAAGTACGTCCGGCCGATGGGCGGGGAGGTGGCGTCCGCGCCGGTTCCGTCCACGCGGGGCAAGACGTTCGATAGCCTCGAAGAGGCGCTCTCCGTTTTCCCACGCGGTTCCATCACACAGGGGATCAGCCCTGTTGGGTGGACCGTCCACGCGCCTGGGCGCAGGACCATCTTCGGCCGCGCCGCAGGGGATAAGATCGGCGTCATCTCCAAGGCGTTCAATCGGTTCCACGTCATCGCCAACGATTCGGAGATTATGCAATCGCTCCGGATCCCCGACTCCCGTCCCACCGTCCTCATCACCCCCAAGATGCGTGAGAGCATCTCCAAGGGGCAGCCGCTGTTTGCGGCTCACAACAGTCCGACATCAGAGGACGCACAAACGCGCGCACTAAATGCAGTGAATGACGGGGAGACGGCCGACATTCCAATCAAGGTAGCTGACGGCATCCTGAACGACATTCGTTCCGGAGAAGCCAGCCTGTACTTGCGTATGGTTCCTAGCGAATATGAGGTCGGCTCATTGGTCATGCTTGAGCCGGCTGGAGAGAACGTGAGGGCTGTCTTCCTGACGACGAACGACACCTACACGTCCATGCTCCTACCGCGTAACGCGATCGACTCACTCGGGGCGCTGCACGTCAGTCCCGGCTACACCGACAGTGGTGTTGGCGGCCTCTTTTTTCTCCGCTTCGATCTGCCTGGCGAGTTCGGCAAGCGACTTGCCGGTGAACTGCGGCATGAGGCCGGGCACGCTCTTCGCAGCTCCGGGAAACTGAGCGGACAGGTCTGGCAGAGGCTTCTTGGCCATGCTCGTTCTCTCTCTTCGATGGGGATGAGTGTTCGTGACTACCTGTTCGCCAAGCGCGACGCTTACTGGCAGGGAGCCCCGGAAACCACAACGGTAAATGAAGCGTATACCAGAATTTATTCAGGCCGTCCCGACTTTCAAGAGGTGATGGACCAGGAGCATGTGATGATCATGCTCGAACTGCACCACCACGGCTACTTCTCGGATGCGGATGTCGCCCCGGTGATGGACATCATCAGGGACATGGAGGCTGGGGTCTACTCTGGTGGGGGTGTGATGGCGGGAGCGGAACCTGCCATGGCTATTGCTGGAGAGAGGGCGAAGACAGCATCGAAGGGGAACCTCGCCCAGGCGCAGAAGATGACGCAGCGCGGGCGCAACCCGAACACGATTTGGGAAGCAACCGGCTGGGGTCTCGACATTGACAACAAGTGGAAGTGGGAGATCGACGACAGCAAGGCCAAGCTGATCAATCTCGGAGCGCACTTGAAGCCCGTCGCCCCGTCCTTCTGGCAAGGGCTGCTGGGCAAGCGGTTCAAGGGGAAGCGCCCCCGCTGGGCCACTGCCAAGACCCGCATGGGCATGAGCATCAAGCTCCCCCAGTTGCTGCAACACCCGGAACTCTACAAGGCGTATCCGTTCCTGGAGCGACTCCGAATCAACCTTGCCATCGGGCAAGACATCGACCGCGAGGCGCTCGGCGGTATGATGGCGACTACGAAGGACGGCAGCAAGACCATCATCAGGCCAATCAGAGTTATCGCCGCCACCGAAAGCGAAGCGATCAGTACGCTACTGCATGAGATCCAGCACGTCATCCAGAGGATCGAAGGGTTCGCTCCGGGTGCCAGCGCGCGACCTGATAACAAGGAACTTGAGGTAGGCGGGAAGAGCGCAGCGACGTTCTCACCCGATACGCTCAATGCGAGGATGTCGTCCGGCGACAACCAAGGCGTCATCGACATGACGCGCGCAGAGGATATTGCACGCTCGATACGCAGTGAAGAGGAACGCGCGGAGCCGAACCAAGCGGAACTCAATCGCCTCACGAACACTCTCGCTGAACTCCTGCGCTTGCGCCCAACCGATTACAGCTCCAGCGCAGGAGAGACAGAGTCGCGAACGGTCGAAGAGCGCCGCTCATTGACAGCGGCACAGCGGCGGGAGCGGATACCGTTCGGGCAAAGGGGAGACAGAACGCCTATCCGGCAGACCAACTCGTTTCCGACGGCGGCGGACGAAACTGCACGTCGGGCCGCCCTTATGGAGCGGCTACAAGAGGCGCGGCAGACTCCGGTCCTGATTGGAGACAACCTCTACGCACATCGCGTCGATGATGAAACGGTTGTTTACACCGATAGATCAACGCCAGTCCTTACCGCGAATCTCGGCCGCTTCGACAGCATCATCCACGAGAACTCTGCCCTGATCGGCCCCTACTCATCGCGGTCTGACGATCCTCTTGAGCAGTCCCGGAACTGGAACAGCCTAACGCCGGAGCGGAAAGCCTACATTAAGCGCCAAGTCACTCGCGATGTTCGTTCGCGGAACTACGACCCGATCCACGCTGAAAACCTCTCGAAGCAAGACCAAGCCAAGTACGGCATGCCGCGCGACCTTAAGGACGCGCACCTTGATCCGCCAGCATGGCGGGACTCGGCCCAGTTCACGGAGGGGGAGCATCTCTATTCGGCACTTGAGGATGCGAAACGCAAGCTAGAGCAGGTATCCGCAGACGGAGCCGCGAAGGTCAAGCAGGCAGAGCAGTATTACGAGCGGATCAAGAAGAGCGGGGCCGAGGCGCAGGATGCCTGGGATGCGCTTCTCCGGGCTCAAGACGAAGCCAACAACGAGCGACTGCTCGTCCATGACGAGATCAACGACATCAGGGAGCAGATTACGCTCGGCCCGCTCAACGACATGCGGCTTGAATACGAGGCACTAAGGAAGGAAGCGCAAGAACTTGAGAGTGTTCTGCCGCAGATGCGGGCCGATCTCGCGAAGGAGAACAGCGCCTTCCGCAAAGCGATTGCCAAGCTCATCCTGAGAGCCGACGCCGCATCAACTCTCTCTGATGCAGAGGAGGGGGCGACTTCTTTCAACCAATGGGAGAATGCTCACTATCATGGATGGGCCACTGAAGGTGAGGCGCTAGCAACCCAGCTAAGCCCTGCGATCAAGATGGCAGAGGATCGCTACCGGACCGTGATGAATAGCGTCTATGGGACGCAGGCGGACGGCGATTACCGCGCAACCAACGGCCTGATCCACGAGATAGAACAGAGAGGAGGAACAGTTAACTACGGCCGCGACCGGATGCCCCGCTATGGCAAGCGACGGGGCACGGGTACGTCCGGTCCCATGTTCGCCATCTCTGGCGGCCCTCGCATCCCCTCCGCCCTCTCCTTCATCCGTGAGCACGGCGGCATCAAGGACGAGAATGGCGAACTGAAGGCCATCCTCGACAGACCAGGTCGCGGGTCAAAGGGATACCTCGTCGGCATCGTCAACAACAAGACTGGTGTCCCGCTCGACCGCATGCGGGAGTTGATGGTCGAGGCAGGCTATATTCAGCGAACGCCAGATAACCGCCCAGACGAAACCTCCATTCAAGATGTTCTTGACATCATCCGGCGCATCAAGGACGGTGAGAAGGTTGCTCCCCTCGGGTTCGAGATCGAGCTACTCAACGAGCGGGATTCAGCGATTGCAAGCGAAAACCGTGACCAGATATTGCGTGAGGCGGAGGTCATTCTCGCTACACATGGAATGCCGTATGACTTGTCCGAGACGGAGGAGGCCCGGCTCGTCGAACTCGTCGAAGGCGGAATGGCGGTTGATGATGCCCTTGAGCAGGCAACCATAGAGACGATCAATGGACGAGACGAAAGTGAAGCGGCGGCAGCGGATAGCCGTGGAGTGGCGGAAGATGGCGGGCAAGCTCCCGAAGGGGAGTTCGGAGCGGATCGTGCTGGAATCGAAAGCGCGCCGGATGATCGCGCTCGCGAAGCACGCGCGGAAGGAGGACTCCCCACAGCGGTAACGCCTCCTCCTGTTCCGGTTGTACCGCCTCCTCTTCCCGTTCGCACAGCAGTTCCACCTCCTGTTCCGCCGGGTTCCAAGGGTGGAACTGGGGGGAGGGGTGGTCCGCCTCCGGGGGACATCATTCCGCCAGCGCCGCCCAGCGGCCCGCCAGGACCGCTACCGGCTCCGAACATTATTGACGCCGACGTTCGCCGCTCGATGCGCGATCGCGTCAACTCGTTCGCCCGCGCCATGAATACCTGGTGGAATCCGATGAACGGTCTGCCCGAGTTGGAGCAGTACCGCATCGGCCGCTACAAGATGCTTGGCCGGATCGACCACGGCGAGCGCATGACGGAGATGATCTGGAAGGACTTCAAGGGGGCGAGCAAGGCCGACAAGAAGGCGGCCTATACGTTCCTGACCACCAGAGGGACGACATCCGGCGCCATCTCCGACCCGAAGGTGCGGCAAGCCGCAGAGGCGACGAAGCACCTCTTCAACGGTCTCGGGACAGCTGCCGTCGAGCGCGGGCTCATTCCGCAAGAGGCGTTCGACAAGTACCGCGACCAGTACCTGCCCCGCCTATACCTGAAGCACATCCTCTCGCAGGGTTCCGTGCTCGGGTTTGCGGGCAACGCGCGCCCGAGCGATCTCGGCTGGACCAAGCACCGGAAGGACATCGACAAGGAGACACGAATCCTGATGGGCGAGGTCATGGACCCCGGCTTCCTCGCCGCACGCGGTATATTCCGCATGCACCGGGATATGTCGATCATCGACTTCCTCGACCACATCGCGGGCAACGACCAGTGGGTGTTCCGGGACACGCTGGTGAACTTCAACGGGCGCCTTGCGAGCCCGTATTATCTGCGCTCCGAAGCAACGGCGCTCCGGGAGCGGGCACGCTACGAGCCCAACGAAACCTACAAGAACGCCATGAAACTCATGGCGGAGGACATGGACGCGGTCGCGAGTCCACTGATCCGCAAGGACGAGAAAGTGCCCGACGGCTACGTTCAGATCCCGGACTCGAAGCGCTACGGAATGCTGCGGGGCATGTACGTCCGGAAGGAGATCCGCGACGACCTGCTGCCCACGATGACCTTGCTCCCCGCCGACGTGAGCACCGTCGAAGCGTGGTTCTCTCCTGGCGGTGCGATGACCCGCGTCAACTCGCTTTGGAAAGCGATGAAGGTTCCGCTTAACCCGGCGACCCAAGTCCGGAACGTCATGTCGAACGCGATCATGATGTATCTCTCCGGCATGTCGCCGCTCCGGGTAAAGCGCGCTTGGTCCGACGCGGGCAAGGAGATCGCATCCAGCGGGCCGCTCTACAAGAAGGCCCTCGACATGGGGCTCAAGGCGAGCGGATTCTCCGAGCAGGAGGTGATCCGGCTCACCAAGGAATGGGCCCAGGTCGAGAAGGTGGAGGCAGAGCAGTCGGCATGGGGCCCGCTGAAACTCGCCTTTCTGTTCGCCAAACACCAAGTCGCGGGGGTAACCACGTGGGCTGGCGACAAGTACCAGTATTTCGAGGGCCGGATGAAGCTGGCCATGATGATCGACGCGGTCAAGAACGAGGGGATGACGCCGGAGCAGGGGTTCCTCAAAGCGCAGGACTGGCTGTTCGACTATTCAGACGTGCACAAGGCCGTTCGCTACGCTCGCAATGCGCCAATCGGAATGCCGTTCATCACCTACTACTACAAGGCGTTGCCGAAGCTGCTGGAAGTGGCCGCGACACGACCGCTGCGGTTCCTTCCATTTGTCGCCCTGCCCTACATCATGGCCCAGGCATTCGCGCATATGTGGGAGGTTGACGACGACGACGTGGAGAAGCTCCGGCAGTCGTTGCCCGAGTACATGCGCAAGAAGTCGAGCGCCTTCATCCTGCCGTGGCGGGACGAGCACGGGCGCTGGCAGTTCTTCGACTTCGGCTACTTGCTGCCGTGGTCGATGTTCTGGGAGACAGGACAGGCAATCGCATCGGGGAACATCACGGGCATCGTCAAGGAATCGGGCCTGCTTGGTGGGCCAATCCTCGACGTGATCTCGGCGATCAAAACCGGCGGCGTGGATCCCTTCACGCAGCGCCCGATCTTTGACAAACGCGATCCTCCGGAGAAGCGGGCGTGGGACATCGCATCCTATGTCTGGCGTCTCGCCATGCCGCCGTGGCTCACGGATCAGTCGTTCCTGCTCAAGATGCGCGACGCCTACGCGGGCACTCCAGACCGCTACGGCGAACCTGGCCTGACGATGGGTCAAGCCGCATTGCGCGGCGCTGGTCTCAACGTGAGCCCGGTCGATCCAGAGGCAACACGGGCTCGAACCATTGCGCAAATGCAACGCGACATCAGGGACGCTCAGATCAGGATGCGCAGCCAATTGCGCAACCAGAGCTTGAGTGAGACGCAGCGTCAAACCTTGCAGCAGCAATACGTCAACCACATCGCAGAGTTGCGTCGCCGCATGAGCGAGTACAGCGCCAACTCCGACATCAATCCACGGCTGCGACGTGTCGCGCCCGATGCAACCTCGCCAGCGCCTCAAGGCGACTGGGTTGTCCCGCAGCAGCAGGGCGACTGGGTCATACCAGAGTAAGCGTCAGCGTCAGCGTTCAACAATGTTTCACGTGAAACACTCTGTTTCACGGGGCAGGGGATGCT
>WBZL01004514.1_pt1 | contig 11987 bp, 15 predicted proteins | sample 5204291 | NCBI WGS metagenome assembly WBZL01 (sample SAMN12344345, study PRJNA552823) | activated sludge metagenome | biome: Activated sludge suspended growth; feature: Nitrification reactor; material: Wastewater; isolation source: activated sludge from nitrification reactor of wastewater...
GGGCGGCGGCGCTGTCGCTGGGCGACGCGCTGGCGCTGGTGCTCCTGGACGCGCGCGGCTTCTCGGCCGACGACTTCGCGCGCTCGCATCCGGGCGGCGCGCTCGGCAGGCGGCTCCTCCGCGTCGCCGACGTCATGCGCACCGGCGAGGCGGTGCCGTCGGTAGCAACCGGCGCGACGCTTCCCGAAGCGATCGCCGAGATGAGCGCGAAGGGCCTGGGCATGACCGCGGTCGTGGATCGCACTCGCCGCGTGCTCGGCATCTTCACCGACGGCGACCTCCGGCGCGCGGTCTCGCGCGTGCGCGACCTCGCGGCAGCGCGGGTCGACGACGTGATGACGCCCGCGCCCCGCACCATCGGTGCCGACCGCCTCGCGATCGACTGCATCGCGTGGATGGAGACGACGCCGAAGGTGTCGCAGCTCCTCGTGGTGGACGCGCAGGGCGCGCTGGCCGGCGCCCTGCACCTGCACGACCTGTTCCGCGCGCGGGTGGTCTGAGCATGGAAGCTCCTCGCGCCGCGGGCGTGGACCACGATCCGGAGACGATCGACGCGGCGCTGGCCGCCCGCGCCCGGGCGGTGCGGCTCCTGACCTGCGACGTCGATGGCGTGCTGACCGACGGCCGCATCCACGTCGACGACGACGGGCGCGAATCCAAGGCGTTCCACGCGCTCGACGGCGTCGGCCTGAAGCGGCTGATGGCCGAAGGCATCGCGGTGGCCTGGATCACCGGCAGCTCGTCGGCGTCGGTCGCGCACCGCGCGCGCCTGATAGGCGTGACGCGGCTGTACCGCGGCACCGACGACAAGCTTCCGTCGTGGGAGGCGCTGCGCGCGGAGCTCGGCCTCGACCCGGCGGCCTGCGCCCACATCGGCGACGACCTTCCGGACATCCCGCTCATGCGGGCCTGCGGCCTGGCCGTGACGGTGCCGCACGCACCCGGAGAGGTGAAGCGACACGCTCACTACGTGACCAGGCTCCCCGGCGGCAGCGGCGCGGTGCGCGAACTCGCCGAACTGATTCTCTCAGCCCGCGCGAGGGTCGGATGAGCCCGGTTGCGCGCGCGGCCGGATTCCCCCACGCTATCGGGGACTCCCCCGGGGCAGACCTCCACGCGCCTTGAACACCCGCCGCTTCCTCGACCGCCTGACCGCCTGGTCTCCGGCCCTGCTGCTCGGCGGGCTCGCGGCGCTCACCTACTGGCTCGACGCGCAGGTGCAGGCGCCTTCCAACGCGGGCGCGGGCGCGCCGCGGCACGAGCCCGACATGTTCATCGAGAACTTCCGCGCGGTGAGCCTCGGCGAGGACGGCAAGCCTCGCCAGATCCTGTCCGCGCAGCGCGCCGTCCACTATCCCGACGACCAGACGAGCGAGTTCGTCGAGCCGCGCCTCAAGCTCGACCAGCCGGGGAAGCCTGGATTCGAGCTCTCCGCGAAACACGGGAAGCTCTCGGCCGACCACGACCAGGTCTGGTTCAGCGGCAACGTGCGCGCGGTGCGCGAGCCGCAACCGGGCGAGTCGGGGGCGGCAGCGTCCGGCGGCCGCATGACTCTCGCGACGGAGGCGCTGCACGTCGCCACGCGCGAGGAGCGCCTCGACACCGACCAGCCCGTGACGATCGAGGACGCACGTGGCATCATCCGCGGTGTCGGACTCGAGTTCGACAACGTCGCCCGGACTGCGAGCCTTCGCAGCCAGGTCAGCGGCACGCTGCAACCCGGTTCGACTCCCCGGAAGGGCCCGTGACCCTCACTTCGCGCATTCTCGCGGGCGCGCTCGCCGCGACGATCGCCCTGGCCGCGGCCGCCGAGACCGGCGACCGCGAGAAGCCGATCAACTTCTCGGCCGACCGCGGCGACATGAACTACGAAACCAAGCTCGGCAAGCTCGACGGCAACGTGGTGCTGACGCAGGGCACGATCACGGTGCGCGCGGACCGCCTCACGTTCCGGCAGAACGCGGACAACTCGATGCAGGTGACCGCGTTCGGCAACCCGGTCACGTTCCGGCAGAAGCGCGACGGCAGCGACGAGTACTACGAGGGCTTCGCGCAGCGCATCGAGTACGACGGCGCGAAGGACCTGCTCGAGCTCTTCGACCGCGCGCTCCTGAAGCGCGGCACCGACGAGATTCGAAGCAACTACGTCTCCTACAACACCAGGACCGAGGTGTTCAAGGCCGAGGGCCGGCCGGACACGCCGGCCGCCGCCGCCGCCGACACCGGTCCGGGCGCGCGGGTGCGCGGGACATTCCAGCCGCGCGACGGGCAGGGGCTCGGGCCTCCGGCCGATGCAAAGGACGCCGCGCGGGGCGCGCCGCGCAAGCCCGCGGCGAAGCCCGTCGAGCCGCTCCCGCTCCGGCCCGCCGGTGCACCTGCCTCCAAGTGAGCCAGCTCGCCGCGGCGCATCTGCGCAAGCGCTACAAGGCGCGCACGGTGGTGCACGACGTGTCGCTCGACGTCGGCAGCGGCGAAGTCGTGGGCCTCCTGGGCCCCAACGGCGCGGGCAAGACGACCTGCTTCTACATGATCGTCGGGCTGGTGGCCGGCGACGGCGGCCGGATCACGCTCGATGCCGAGGACCTGTCACGCCTCGCGATCCACCAGCGCGCGCGGCTCGGCTTGTCGTACCTGCCGCAGGAGGCCTCGATCTTCCGCAAGCTGACCGTCGCGGAAAACGTGCGCGCGATCCTCGAACTGCAGGAGACCGACCCCGACGCCATCGCCAACCGTCTCGACGCGCTGCTCGAGGATCTCTCGATCTCGCACCTCGCCGAGGCGCCTGCGGTCTCGCTGTCGGGCGGCGAACGCCGCCGCTGCGAGATCGCCCGTGCCCTTGCGACCCGCCCCCGCTTCATCCTGCTCGACGAGCCCTTCGCCGGCGTCGATCCGATCGCCGTGCTCGACATCCAGCGCATCATCGGGTTCCTGAAGCAGCGCGGCATCGGCGTGCTGATCACCGACCACAACGTGCGCGAGACGCTCGGCATCTGCGACCGCGCCTACATCATCAACGAAGGTCGCGTGCTGGCTTCGGGCGCGCCCGACGAGATTGTCTATAATGAATCCGTCCGCAAGGTCTATCTCGGCGAGCACTTCCGCCTGTAGATGACAGTTCTCCGGCCTTCGTCGCGCCGTGCCAGCCCCTCGGGAGCGCGCTCGCGCGACGCGGCGTGGAGTGCTCCCTTCCGGTCCGCCGACGGCCGATGAAACCGACCCTGCAGCTCCGGCTCTCGCAGCACCTCACGCTGACGCCGCAGCTGCAGCAGTCGATCCGGCTCCTGCAGCTCTCGACGCTCGAACTCAACGCGGAGGTCGAGCGCATGCTGCAGGAGAACCCGCTGCTCGAGAAGGAGAGCGACGACGACGAGGGCGCTCCGCCGGAGGCCGTGGCCGGGGCGGCCGGAACCGGCAGCGCGGAACCGGCGCGCGCCGGCGACGGCGACGACGAGCGTTCCGAGGAACCCGCCGACGCCGCCGAGGTCGTCGAAGGCGGCGTGCCGTCCGGCGAGGTGGACTTCCCGGACGAGGGCGGAGGCGGCGACGGCGACTGGGGCAGCGCGTCTTCCTCCGACGACGACGACGAGTTCTACCCGCAGCAGGTCGCCTCCTCCACGCTGCGCGAGCACCTGATGGGCCAGCTCGGCATGCTCTCGCTGCCGCGGCGCGACCGCCAGCTCGTCGCGGCGCTGATCGACGCGCTCGACGAGGATGGATTCCTCGCGGGCACGCTCGACGAGATGGCCGAGATCTTCCCCGACGAACTCGGGATCGAGGTCGCGGAACTCGCGGTCGCGCTGCGCTACCTGCAGGGCTTCGAGCCCACCGGCGTCGGCGCCCGCGACATCGGCGAGTCGCTCGCGCTGCAGTTGAAGGCGCTGCCCGAGAGCACGCCCTGCCGCGCGGCGGCCCTCAAGGTGGTCGAGGACCACCTGGACCTCCTCGCCAACCGCGATCTCACGCGCTTGAAGCGCATCCTCCAGTGCGACGACGCGGCGATCCGGTCGATCCGCGACCTGATCCGCACGCTGAAGCCGAAGCCCGGCGCGGCGTTCGCCAACGCGGAGGCGAACTACGTGGTGCCCGACGTCGTCGTGCGCAAGGTCCGCGGGCACTGGGTCGCGTCGCTCAACGAGGCGGCCATGCCGAAGCTGCGCGTCAACCGGATCTACGCCGACATCCTCTCGCGCAACCGCGAAGCGTCGAACCAGCAGCTCACCGCGCAGCTGCAGGAAGCCAAGTGGCTGATCCGCAACGTCCAGCAGCGCTTCGAGACGATCCTCAAGGTGGCCCAGGCCATCGTCGACCGGCAGCGGCGCTTCTTCGAGCACGGCGAGGTCGCGATGCGGCCGATGGTGCTGCGCGAGATCGCCGACATGCTCGGCCTCCACGAGTCGACGATCTCCCGCGTGACGACGCAGAAGTACCTGCTGACGCCGCGCGGCACCTACGAGCTCAAGTATTTCTTCGGCAGCCACGTGGCGACCGACACCGGCGGCGCGGCGTCCGCGACCGCCATCCGCGCGTTGATCCGTCAACTGATCGGGGCGGAGGACCCGAAGTCGCCGTTGACCGACAGCAAGATCGCCGAGGTGCTGGGCGAGCAGGGCATCCTCGTCGCCCGCCGCACCGTGGCGAAGTACCGGGAGGCGCTGTCGATCCCTCCCGTCAACCAGCGCAAGTCGCTGTGACGCGGCAACCCGCGCCCGCGCCTCGCGCTCCCGAAGTCGTCCGGAAGGAGTGCGCATGAACCTGAACCTCACCGGCAATCATCTCGAAATCACGCCCGCGATCCGCGACTACGTCGTCGCCAAACTCGACCGCGTCACGCGTCATTTCGACCACGTCATCGACGTCAACGTGGTGCTGTCGGTGGACAAGCTGCGACAGAAGGTCGAGGCGAACCTGCACCTGCGCGGCAAGGACATTCACGCCGAGAGCGTCGAGGCCGACATGTACGCCGCCATCGACGCGCTGGCCGACAAACTCGACCGCCAGGTGCTGAAGGCGAAGGAGAAGCGGGTCGACGGGCGCCACGACCCCGCGCCCAAGCGCGACGCCGGGCTGTGGACCGGCGAGACCGGCGGCTGACGCGAGGCTCCCCGTGTAGAATCGCGCAACGGTCCTCGAACCCGTGCCGGCGGACTCCGCGTCCGCCGGTCGCGTTTCGAGGACGGCCGAAATGAACCGAATCGCCGAGCTCCTGCCGGAATCCCGCGTCGCCGTGAGCCTCGATGCCGCGACGAAGCGCGACCTGTTCGCGTCGATCGCCGGAATGTTCGAACGCGACGGCGGCCTCGCACGAAACCTGGTCGTCGACGCGCTGGCGGCCCGCGAGAAGCTCGGGTCGACCGGCCTGGGCCAGGGCATCGCGATCCCCCACGGCCGCATCAAGGGGCTCATGGATGCGCGCGGCGCGTTCGTCCGCCTCGCGCAGCCGATCGCGTTCGACGCGCCCGACGGCCGCCCGGTGAGTCAGGTCTTCGTGCTGCTGGTGCCCGAGCACGCCACCGAGCGGCACCTCGAGCTCCTCTCCGAGCTCGCGCAGATGTTCAGCGAGCGCTCGTTCCGCGATCGCCTCGCCGCCTCGCCGGACGCGCACTCGGCCTGGACGGTGATCCGCGACTGGGTCGCCACCGCCTGACCCCGGGACCCGATGTCCGCCGACACGCACCTGCGGCAGGTCAGCGTCGAGCGGCTCTACGCGGACAATCGCGAGCGGCTCGGACTCGAATGGGTCGCCGGGCGCGACGGCGGCGACCTCGCCCTCACCGCCGAGTCCGCGATGAAGCCCACCGTGGGCCTCGTCGGCCACATGAACTTCATCCACCCGTTCCGCGTGCAGCTCCTGGGCGCGGCCGAGATCGCGCACCTGAAGGCGCTGCCCCCGGCGGAGTTCACGCGCTCGATCGCGAGCCTGTTCGACGGGGACCTCGCCGCGATCGTGGTGGCGAACGGCGAAGCCGTGCCCGCCAATCTCGCGCAGAGCTGCGATACGCACCACGTTCCGCTGTTCACCTCGCCGCAGCCCTCGCCGCACGTGGTGGACGTGTTCCGTCTCTACCTCGCGCGCGTGCTGGCCGAGTCGACCACGCTGCACGGCGTGTTCCTCGACGTGCTCGAGATGGGCGTGCTGATCACCGGGGCCTCTGCGATCGGCAAGAGCGAACTGGCGCTCGAGCTCATCTCGCGCGGCAACGGGCTCGTCGCCGACGACATCGTCGAGCTCTATCGCATCTCGCCCGAGACGGTCGAGGGCCGCTGCCCGGCGGTGCTGCGCGACTTCCTCGAGGTCCGCGGCATCGGGGTGCTGAACATCCGGACCATCTTCGGCGAGACCGCGGTGCGGCCGCGCAAGCTCCTCAAGCTCATCGTGCACCTCGAGGACCACAGTCACGAGGCGTTCTCCGACCTCGACCGGCTCAAGGTCGACGCGAACTTCCAGGAGGTGCTCGGCGTGCCGATACGGCGCGTGACGATCCCCGTGGCGGCCGGGCGAAATCTCGCGGTGCTGGTCGAGGCCGCGGTGCGCAACTTCGTGCTGAACCAGCGCGGCATCGACAGCACGCTCGAGTTCATCGAGCGGCAGCAGAAGCTGATGGACGACCAGGGGTCGGGGGTGGGGTGATTCAGGTATCAGGTATCAGAGGACAGGTATCAGAAAGTCGGCGTCTCCGGTGGCGGCGCATCGAGCGCCGGATGCGTTTGTAATCCAACACAACCGCGCGCAGGTTCGCGCCCACCAACGCCCCCTGGTTCGCCAACGCTCTGTTCCCTGACCCCTGTTCTCTGACACCTGACGCCGCCGCGCAGGAGCACCAAGGCGCACTCTGCGCAACAGCACCGCGCGATCGCTCGCGCCCACCGAGGCCCCATCCTTCGCCGACGCACTGATACCTGTCCTCTGATACCTGATACCTGATACCTGATACCTGAAACATGGATCTCGTGCTGATCGGCGGCGTCTCGGGCTCCGGCAAGAGCGTCGCGCTCGCAGCCTTCGAGGACGCCGGCTACGACACGATCGGCAACCTGCCGGTGGCGCTGGTCGTGCCGACGGCCGACCATCTCAAGGGTGCCGGAGGCGACCGGCGGGTGGCGATCGCGCTCGACGCGAAGAGCAGTCCGGGACTCCAGGGACTCGGCGCGACGCTCGAAGCGCTCAAGGCTCGCGGATGGAACGTGCGCTTCGTGTTCCTCGACGCGACGGTCGAGACGCTGGTCAAGCGATTCTCCGAGACGCGGCGGCGCCACCCGTTCTCGAGCGGCGAGCGCACGCTCGTCGAGGCGATCCGCCACGAGCGCGACCAGCTCGCCGAGGCGCGCCTGCTCGGCACCGTGTTCGACACGAGCGAGCTGCCGGCGGCGGCGCTGAGGAACTGGGTCAGGGAGTTCCTGAGCGTCGATCCGTCCCGGCTCGTGCTGCTCTTCGAGTCGTTCGGATTCAAGGTCGGCATCCCTCTCGACGCGGATCTCGTGTTCGACGTCCGATGCCTCCCCAACCCGCACTACGAGCCCGCACTCGCTCCGCAGACCGGGCGCGACGCCGGCGTCGTCGAGTTCCTCGAGCGCGCGCCCGAGGTCGAGCGCATGTACGGCGACATCTACCACTTCGTCGCGAGCTGGCTGCCCGACTACGCGCGGGACAACCGCAACTACCTGACCGTCGCGGTGGGATGCACCGGCGGACGGCACCGCTCGGTGTACCTGGTCGAACGCCTCGCCCGCGCGTTCGAGTCGCGCTACCAGGTGCTGCGCCGTCACCGCGAACTGCACTGATACGGGAGGACGCGGTGCCGGCCCCGCTCACGGTCACGCTGGCGTTCACCGGCGCCTCGGGCTCGCCCCGCGGTCTGCGGCTTCTCGAGTGCCTCCTGGCTGCCGGTACCGGCGTCGCGCACGCGCCCGGCCCGCGCCAGGGCGAGCGGCGCCCGCCTCCGGACGCGAGCAAAGCCTGATGCCGCCGTCGTGGTTTCCGGTCGGACGCGGCGCGTCGAGCGCGACGATCCCGCTGTTCCCGCTGCGCGCGGTGCTGTTCCCCGGCGGGCAACTCCCGCTCAAGGTGTTCGAGCAGCGCTACATCGACATGACGAAGTCCTGCATGAAGGACGGCAAGCCGTTCGGCGTCGTCATGATCACCTCCGGCGACGAGGTCGCGACGCGCGGCAGCCCGCCCGCCTTCGCCGAGATCGGGACGCTCGCGACGATCACCGGCTGGGAGATGCCCGACCTCGGCATCCTGCACCTCGCGACCGAGGGCCTCACCCGGTTCCGGGTGCGGGAGCACCGCGTGGAGCGCGACAACCTGATCGTCGCCGACGTGATCGGCCTCCCGAACGAGCCGCGGGTGCCGCTTCCGGACGACGCCGCACCGCTCGCGCGCCTGCTCGAACTCGCCGCCGCGCGCATCGGACCGAAGCATTTTCCCTCCTCGCTCGACTATGGCGATTCGAGCTGGGTCGGATACCGGCTCGCCGAGTTCCTGCCGCTTCCGCTGTCGGCCAAGCAGGGGATGCTCGAGATCAACGACGCGGTCGTGCGGCTGTCGGTGCTGCGGAACTTCCTGCAGCAGCAGGGGGTGTTGTAGGGGCGATGGGCGATGGGAAGAGCACGTCTCGCCGGCGCAAGGTTTTCGCCCATCGCCCATCGCCCCGCCCGCTATAATTCCCCTCCCACCTCCCGCCCGATTCCCCCGCCATGGCCGGCCACAGCAAGTGGGCGAACATCAAGCACAAGAAAGCCGCAGCCGACGCGAAGCGCGGCAAGATCTTCACGCGCCTCATCAAGGAGATCACCGTGAGTTCGCGCCTGGGCGGGCCTGACGCGTCGTCCAATCCGCGCCTGCGCCTCGCGATCGACAAGGCGCGCGAGCAGAACATGCCGAAGGACACGATCGACAACGCGATCCGCCGCGGCGCGGGCCAGCTCGACGGCGTGAGCTACGAGGAGATCCGCTACGAGGGCTACGGGGTCAGCGGCGCCGCGGTGATCGTCGACTGCATGACGGACAACCGGGCGCGCACCGCGGGCGACGTGCGCCACGCGTTCTCGAAGTTCGGCGGCAACCTCGGCACCGACGGCTCGGTCGCCTTCCTGTTCCATCACTGCGGCCAGATCGTCTTCGCGCCCGGCACGAACGAGGACAAGGTGATGGAGGCGGCGATCGACGCGGGTGCCGAGGACGTCGTCACGAACGACGACGGCAGTCTCGAGGTCGTGACCGGCCCGTTCGACCTGATCGCGGTGAAGGACGCGCTCGACAAGGCCGGGCTCGCGCCCGACGCCGCCGAGGTCGTGATGAAGCCGCTGAACGAGGTCGCGATGAAGGGCGAGGACGCGGAGCGCATGCGCAAGCTCATCGACGCCCTCGAGTCGCTCGACGACGTGCAGGAGGTTTACACGTCCGCGGTGTTCGAGGACGCGTGAACGCACCGCGCGCCGGCGCCGGCCTGCGTTGACCGGACGCCGCCCGTGACCCCGACGCGGGTGACGCTTCGGAGCGACGCCGCGGAAGAGTCCGCCCGGCGGCGGATTCTCGGCATCGACCCCGGACTGCGGCTGACCGGCTTCGGCGTCATCGACGCGACACGCGGGCACCTCGCTTACGTCGCGAGCGGCGTGGTGCGCACCGGAACCGGAGGCATGCCCCGCCGCCTCGGCGTGATCGTCCGCGATCTCGCCCACGTGATCGCCGAGTACGCGCCGGCCGAAGTCGTCGTCGAAAAGGTCTTCGTCAACGTGAACCCGACCTCCACGCTCGCCCTTGGCCAGGCGCGCGGGGCTGCGATCGCCGCGGCGGTGCTCGCGGGCCTCCCGGTGCACGAGTACACGGCCGGCCAGATCAAGCAGGCCGTGGTCGGCGGCGGCCGCGCTGCGAAGGCGCAGGTGCAGTCGATGGTGAGCCGCCTGCTCGACCTGCCTGGCCTGCCGTCGCCCGATGCCGCCGACGCGCTCGCCGCCGCGGTCTGCCACGCGCACGCGACCTCGGGCGTCGGATCGCTCGCGCGAGGAACGCCGCGGATGCGCCGCGGCCGAATGCTGCGCGTGCGCGCGCGATCGACGTGACGCTCGCCCGCGCGTCCGGCCGCGGGCTTCGGCCCGGATCGCGCGCAACCCTCCCCGTCGCGGCGCTCCGATGACGCCCTCGTTCCGGCCGCAGGCCGTCGTCCTCGACATGGACGGCACGCTCATCGACACCGAACCGCTCGCGGCACGCGCCTGGTCGTTGGCTGCGTCCGCCCTGGGCCTCACGTTCGACCCGGCCCTGCCCTCGCGCATGGTCGGCCGCAACTTCGCCGACTGCCGCGCGCTCGTGATCGAGCACCACGGACCCCGGTATCCGGCCGATCGTCTGATGGCGGCGTGGCGCGACACCTACGACGGCCTCGTCGAGCGCGAGGGCCTCGCGCTGAAGGACGGCGTCGCCGAACTGTTCGCGTGGCTCGACGAGGCAGCCATTCCCCGCGCCGTGGCGACGTCGACGCGGCGCGAACGCGCGCTGGCGAAGCTGGGGCGCGTCGGTCTCGCCTCGCGGCTTCACGCCCTCGTCGGCGGTGACGAAGTGCCGCGCGGCAAGCCGGAGCCCGACATCTTCGTCGAGGCGGCGGCACGCCTGCGCGTCGCGCCGGGCGACTGCGTCGTGCTCGAGGACTCCGAAGCGGGCGTGTTCGCGGCGATCGCGGCCGGCATGAACCCGATCATGATTCCCGACCTGCTGGCGCCTTCGCCCGACCTGATCCGCGCAGGCCCGATGATCGCCGCCTCGCTCCATGTCGCGCTCGAGCACCTCGGTTCGCTGCCCGCGAAGGAAGCCTCCGCGTCGAACGATCGTGCGATAATCGCGCACCCAGCCTCCCGCGCACCGCGACGATGATCGGCCGACTCACCGGCACCCTCCTCGAGAAGAACCCGCCCCAGATCCTGATCGACGTCGGCGGCGTCGCCTACGAAGTCGACGTGCCGATGAGCACGTTCTACAACCTGCCGGAGTCCGGCGGCAGGGTGACGCTCTTCACCCACCTCGTCGTCCGCGAGGACGCGCACCTGCTCTACGGCTTCGGGACCGAGAGCGAGCGGCGCGCGTTCCGCCTGCTCACGAGGATCAGCGGCATCGGTGCGAAGATCGCGCTGTCGGTGCTGTCGGGCCTGTCGGTCGCGGAACTCTCGCAGGCGATCACGCTCCAGGATTCGGGTCGCCTGACCCGGATTCCCGGCATCGGCAAGAAGACCGCGGAGCGCATCCTGCTCGAGATGAAGGACAAGCTCGGCGCCGACCTCGCGACCGCCGTCGGAATCCACCGCGCGGTCCCCGCCTCGTCCGACATCCTGAACGCGCTGCTCGCCCTGGGCTACAGCGACAAGGAGGCGGTCGCGGCGGTCAAGGATCTGCCCGAAGGCATCGCCGTGGCCGACGGCATCCGCCAGGCGCTCAAGCGCCTCGCGAAGGCGTGACGGCGGGTCGAGGGCGGTCGCGCCGGCCTCCGGCTTAGAATCGCGCGATGGCCATCGAGAGCGACGCCTTCCACCGCGTGGTCGCCGCGAAGCCCGCGGACGCGCGCGAGGAGGCTTTCGAGCGCGCGCTGCGACCGCGCATGCTCGACGAGTACGTCGGCCAGGAGAAGGTCCGCGGCCAGCTCTCGATCTTCATCGAGGCGGCGCGCAAGCGCAACGAGGCGCTCGACCACGTGCTCCTGTTCGGCCCGCCGGGCCTGGGCAAGACGACGCTGTCCCACATCGTCGCCCACGAACTGGGCGTGAACCTCCGCCAGACGTCCGGTCCGGTGCTGGAACGGCCCGGCGACCTCGCCGCGCTGCTCACCAACCTCGAGCCGCGCGACGTGCTGTTCATCGACGAGATCCACCGGCTCTCGCCGATCGTCGAGGAGATTCTCTACCCGGCGCTCGAGGACTTCCAGATCGACATCATGATCGGCGAGGGCCCTGCGGCGCGCAGCGTCAAGCTCGACCTGCCGCCGTTCACGCTGATC
>WBZL01004516.1_pt1 | contig 11982 bp, 7 predicted proteins | sample 5204291 | NCBI WGS metagenome assembly WBZL01 (sample SAMN12344345, study PRJNA552823) | activated sludge metagenome | biome: Activated sludge suspended growth; feature: Nitrification reactor; material: Wastewater; isolation source: activated sludge from nitrification reactor of wastewater treatment...
GCCTCAAATGACGGATGTTCTTCTCAAAGCCAACGATCTGAGCGTGCGCTTTGGCGGCGTGCTGGCCGTCAACCAGGTGAGCTTCGAGGTGCGCAAGGGCGAGGTGTTCACGCTCATCGGTCCCAACGGCGCGGGCAAGACCACGGTGTTCAACCTCATCAGCCGCATCTACCAACCCACGACGGGCGAGATCTGGTTCGAGGACCGCAAGCTCACCGCCGAGCCTGCGCACGCGATTGCGGCTCTGGGCATTGCGCGCACCTTCCAGAACATCGAACTGTTCGAGCACGCAACCGTGCTGCACAACCTGTTGATCGGGCGCCACACGCACCGACGCACAGGCTTTGTGCACGACCTGTTCTTCACCCGCACCGCCCGCGAGGCAGAACTGCACTCGCGCCTGAAGGCCGAGGAGGTCATCGACCTGCTCAACCTGCAGCACTACCGCGACACCATGGTGGCCGGCCTGCCCTACGGCGTGCGCAAGGTGGTGGAACTGGCACGTGCGCTGTGCACTGAACCCAAGCTGCTGCTGCTGGACGAGCCGTCCAGCGGCCTGAACGTGGAGGAAACCGACGACATGGCGTTCTGGATCCAGGACATCCAGCAGGAGCTGGGCATCACGGTGCTGATGGTGGAGCACGACATGTCGCTGGTGTCCAAGGTATCGGACCGCGTTCTGGCCATGAACCAAGGCGAGGTGCTGGCCATGGGCACACCGCGCGAGGTGCAAACCAACCCCGCGGTGGTGGAGGCCTACCTGGGCACGGTGGACGATGTGTCTTCGCTGCGGAGGGCCGCATGAGCACGCTGACCGAACGCGACGACAGCGCCCAGCCCCCCATGCTGCGGCTGCTGAACGTGGAGAGCGCCTATGGCCCGATCAAGGCCATCCGTGGCGTGAGCCTGAAGGTGCGGCGCGGCGAGATCGCCACCGTGCTGGGCTCGAACGGAGCAGGCAAGACCACCATCCTCAAGACCATCTCGGGCATTCTGGACCCGCGCAAGGGCTCGGTGGAGTTCCAGGGCAAGGACATCACCGCCCTGGACCCGGCGCTCATCGTGCAGCAGGGCCTGTCGCATGTGCCCGAGGGGCGTGAGGTGTTTCCCCTGCTGTCGGTGCACGACAACCTGCTGATGGGCGCCTACACCCGCAAGGACCGGGACGGCGTGGCGCGCGACATGGAGATGGTCTATGGCTACTTCCCCATCCTGCGCGAGCGCGCGCAGCAGGACGCAGGGCTGCTGTCCGGCGGGCAGCAACAGATGCTGGCCATCAGCCGCGCGCTCATGGCCAACCCCGACCTGATCCTGCTGGACGAACCCAGCCTGGGCCTGAGCCCGAAGCTGACCAAGGAGATCTTCGAGATCGTGGTGCGCATCAACCGCGAGCGCGGCACCACCATCCTGCTGGTGGAGCAGAACGCCAACATGGCGCTCAATGCCTCGGACTACGGCTATGTGCTGGAGAACGGGCGCATCGTGATGGAAGACACCTGTGCCCGCCTGCGCGAGAAGGAGGACATCAAGGAGTTCTACCTCGGCATGAAGGAAACCGGCGTGCGCGGCGAGCGACGCTGGAAGAAGAAGAAAACCTGGCGGTAAAGCTATGAGCAATCTGTGGGACTTGAGCCAAATCCAGCCCGGCCGCGCCGACGTGGTGCCCGGTGACACCATCCCCGCCCTGTTCTGGAACGCGGTGCGCCAGCGCGGCGACCGGGTGTGGCTGCGGCAAAAGGAGCTGGGCATCTGGAAGAGCTGGACCTGGATGCAGACTGCCGAGGCCGTGCGCGAGATCGCCGCCGGCCTGCAGGCCCTGGGCCTGCAGCGCGGCCAGACGGCTTCCATATTGGCCAACACAGTGGTCGAATGGGTACTGGCCGACCTGGCCGTATTGAGCTGTGGTGCGGTGTCCAACGGCATCTACCCCACCGACGCAGCCTCCCAGGTGCAGTACCTGTGCGAAGACTCGTCCACCCGCATCTTGTTTGCCGAGGACGACGAGCAGCTCGACAAGGCGCTGGAAGTGCGCGAGCAGCTCCCGCTGCTGCAAAAGATCGTGGTGTTCGACATGAAGGGGCTGCGTGATCTGGACGACCCGGATGTGATGTCGCTCGACGCCCTGCGCGCGCTCGGCAGGCAATGGCTGGCAGAGCACCCCGACTGCGTGGAGCGCAGCAGCGCCGCCTGCCAGCCCGAGGACTTGGCCATTCTGGTCTATACCTCGGGTACCACCGGCAAACCCAAGGGCGCCATGCACAGCCACCGGGGCCTGGTCTATACGGCGCGCGGATTCAACACGCTGGTGGCGCAGAACGAGAACGACGAGCGCATGTGCTTTCTGCCCCTGTGCCACATTGCCGAGCGCATGGGGGGCGAGTACTTTGCGCTCTACACCGGCTCGCGGCTCAACTTTGTGGAGAACCCCGAGACCATTCCCGAGAACGTGCGCGAGATTGCGCCCACGGTGTTCACTGCCGTGCCGCGTGTGTGGGAGAAGTTCTATTCCGGCGTAATGATTGCGCTCAAGGAATCGAGCGCGCTGCAGCGCGCCGCCTACGCCTGGAGCATTGGCGTGGGCACCGCCATTGCCGACAAGGTGCTGGCCGGTCAACCCGTGGGCCTGGGGCTCAAGCTGCGCTTTGCGCTGGCCCGTTGGCTGGCGCTGAACAACGCGCGCAAGCTCATCGGAATCCACCGTGCGCGCTTTCTGGTGACGGGCGCAGCGCCCATCTCACCCGAGCTGATCAAGTGGTACCTGGCGCTGGGCGTGCCCATGCTCGAGGTCTGGGGCATGACCGAGACCTGCGGCGCCTCTACCGGCGTGCCTGCCACACGCATCAAGCCCGGCTCCATCGGCCCAGCGGCAGCGTTCAACGAGGTGCGGCTGGACCCGGCCACAGGTGAAATCCTGGTGCGCGGCCCCAACGTGTTCATGGGCTACCTGAACCTGCCCGACAAGACGGCTGAAACCATCGACAAGGAGGGCTGGCTGCACACGGGCGACGTTGGTGTGGTGGATGACGAAGGGTTCTTTCGCATCACCGACCGCATGAAGGACATCATCATCACCGCCGGGGGCAAGAACATCACCCCCAGCGAGCTGGAGAACGAGCTCAAGTTCTCGCCCTACATCACCGATGCAGTGGTGATTGGCGACAAGCGCGCCTACCTCACGGTGATCATCATGATCGACCAGGAAAACGTGGAGAAGTTTGCCCAGGATGCGGACATACCCTTCAGTAATTACGCCAGTTTGACGCGCGCCCCTGAGGTGCAAGAATTGATCCAGAAAGAGATCGACCGGGTGAACCAGAAGTTTGCCCGCGTCGAGCAGATCAAGAAATTCTTCCTGCTCGACACCCAGCTCACGGCGGAGGACGAAGAACTCACCCCGACCATGAAGCTCAAACGCAAGCTGGTTGAAAAGAAATACGCGGCGCAAATCGAGGCCATGTATTGACCCTTATCCATCACAACAAAGGAGACAAGGCATGAAGTTCAAGAACACCCAGTTGCTCTCGGCGCTGGCCTGCGCCATGGCATTGGCAGCCCCCACCGCGCAAGCCCAGGAAAGCCAGGGCGTGAGCAAGACGGAAATCACCCTCGGCTCCATCCAGGATCTGTCCGGTCCGCTGGCGGGCTTTGGCAAGCAGTTGCGCAACGGCATGATGCTGCGTGTGAACGAAGTCAACGAGCAAGGCGGCGTACATGGCCGCAAGATCAACCTGCTGGTCGAAGACTCGGGCTACGACCCCAAGAAGGCCGTGCTGGCCGCACAAAAGCTGGTCAACCAGAACAAGATTTTCATGATGGTGGGCCACCTGGGCACGGCCCAGAACCTGGCCGCCATGCCGGTGCAGTTCGAGAAGAACGTGATCAACTTCTTCCCCGTGACGGCAGCGCGGGAAATGTACGAGCCTTTCCACAAGCTCAAGTACGCCTTTGCAGCGACCTATTACGACCAGATGAAGGCCGCCGTGCCCAAGCTGGTCAAGGAAAAAGGGGCCAAGAAGGTCTGCTCCATGTACCAGGACGATGAGTTTGGCCTGGAGGTGCAACGCGGCGCCGAAGACGGCCTCAAGGCCATTGGCGTGACCATGGTCGAGAAGACCACCTTCAAGCGTGGCGCCACCGATTTCTCGTCGCAAATGGCCAAGCTCAAGGCCGCCGAGTGCGACATGGTGGTGCTGGGCACCATCATTCGCGAGACCATCGGCGGTATAGGCACCGCACGTAAGCTGGGCTACAACCCGGTGTTCCTGGGCTCCAGCGCCGCCTACACCGACCTGATCCACAAGTTGGGCGGCAAGGCCATGGACGGGCTCTACGCCACCATGACGGTGCAGAACCCCTACCTGGACGACGCATCGCAGCCGATCCGCTTCTGGGCCAACAAATACAAGACAGCCTTCAACGAAGACCCGGCAGTGTTCTCCGTCTATGGCTACCTGGCGATCGACAGTTTCATCCGCGCCGCTCAAAAGGCCGGCCCGAACCTGAGCACCGACAGCTTCATCAAGTCCATGGACACCATGGAGATTCCGCGCGATATCTTCGGCAGCGCCGTACAGAAGTTCGGCCCGCAAAAGCGCCTGGGCAGCAACCTGTCGCGCCTGTCGCAGTTGCATGACGGTCGCTGGACCATCGTGTCGAACTACATCACGGAGTAAACAGCCCCAGCCGCCCTTTTCCGGCGGCCTGGGCCCCACAAAAAACGCCCGGCATGCCGGGCGTTTTTGCTGGGGAGCGGGGCTGGGGTCAGGCGTTGTGCCAGATGACCTTCTTGCCGGAGTTCTCCCAACGCTCATAGTTGGCGGCGTACACGTCCTCGATGCGGTTGCGCTTGACCTTGAAGGTCGGCGTGATGAGGTCGTTGTCCACGGTCCAGGGCGTGGTGACCACGACGATGCACTGCAACTGCTCATGGGGGTCGAGCCCCACGTTGATCTGCTTGAGGTGCTGCTGCAGCGACGCCTCCAGCTTGCTGCGGTATCCCGCATCGGTCGCCTGTGCTGCGGCTTCGGCACTCAGCATGACAATGCCCAACGGCTGCCCCAGATTGGCCCCGGTGACCACGCAGGCTTCCACGGCCTCGTGCGCACCCAGCTTGTCCTCGATGGGCGCAGGCGCCACGTACTTGCCCTTGGCGGTCTTGAACAAATCCTTGACGCGGCCCGTGATGTGCAGGCAGCCTTGGGCGTCAATGCGGCCCTTGTCGCCCGTCTTGAGCCACCCATCGGCGGTTAACGTGGCGCTGCTGAGTTCAGGCTCCTTGTAGTAGCCCAGCATCAGGGCCGGGCTGCGCATTTGAACCTCTCCCGTCTGCGGGTCGATGCGATGCTCCACCCCGTCGTACACCGGCCCCACACTGCCCTGTTGGTTCTTGCCGGGGATGGTGAGGTGTGAGACAGCGAGGTTCTCGGTCATGCCGTAGCCCTCGTTGATGTGCAGGCCAAGGCGGCTGTACCACTGCAGCAGGGCCAGCGGCATGGGCGCTGCGCCCCCTGCCGCCACGCGGCACTGGTCCAGCCCCAGGGCCTTTTGCACCTTGCGCCGCACCAGCCCGCCAATCAGTGGCAGCGACAGCAGGCGCTGGAGTTTCTGCTCTGGCATCTTGTGATGAATGCCCTGCTGGAACTTGACCCACAGGCGCGGGACCGAGAAGAAGATCGTGGGCCGGGCACGCTGCAGGTCAGCCGCGAAGGTGTCGAGCGACTCGGCAAAGTACACATGCATGCCCGTGCGCAGCCATCCGTGCTCGACCAGCACCCGCTCCACCACGTGCGCCAGCGGCAGGTACGACAGCATGCGATCCTGTTCATTCATCGCAATGCGCTGAATGCCTGCGCCCAGCGCCCAGGCAAAGTTGCCAAAGGTGTGCATCACCCCCTTGGGCATGCCTGTGGTGCCGGAGGTGTAGATCAGGGTGGCCAGTTCGTCGGCACCGCGCGTGGGCTGCCCTTGCAGGGGTTGCGTGCCGGCACAGATGGCGTCCCAGCCCTTGTAGTTCTTGATGGCGTCGGCGGGTGAAAGCGGATAGCTGATGCAGGGCATGCCCTCGGGCACACCGGGCTTCATGCCCTCCCAGCCGTCAAGCTTGCCGATAAAGCAGGCTTTGGCCTCGCTGTGCGTGAGGATCTGGCGCACCGTATCGTGCGCCAGTGTGGGATACAGCGGAACAGACACATAGCCGGCCATCCAGATGGCCAGGTCACTCATCAACCACCAGGCACAGTTCTTGGACAGGATGGCCACGCGCGAACCGGGCTCCCAGCCCTGTGCCTGCAGATAGGCCGCCATACGGCGCACTTGTTCACCCACCTGCGCCCAGGTGAAATCCTGAACTGCGGCGCCGCCCATGGGCTGCGTCAGGGCCACGCGCGTGGGCGCCGTGGTTTCCCAGTGGTACAGGCGCTGGAGGGCCAGGGATGCGGGGGGGACATTGCTCATGGACGGCTGACTCCTATCGACATCAAAAAAAGAGGTGTCCTACAGGTGACACCTCGCTGCAGGCCAGTATAGGTTTGCCCATTTCAGATTCATGGGGCCAGCGCTCTAAAGGAACTAGCGATTTACCCTCATTGCGGCAGCAGATACGACATGTCACCGTGGCGCCTCGGTGACCATAAAAAACCCTGGGTTCGCGACCGACACCCGCTCAGTAGTTACCCTGATTGCTAGCAAATATGTAGCATCAAATCCAGGCTGAAAGAGCCTTGCAGAACGTCACGCAACCGTCAGACTCGGCTGATGACGCTCCGTAGAATGGCGCCCGTATTCCAGAAGTGCCCCTGCGTATTGTTGGTCTGGCGGGGCACCGAGTTCTGAATGTTCATTGATGATGGGAGACTCCATGCAGGCTTTACTCAGGTTCTCAAGAGGAGTGGACTGGCTCAGCACCCAGATCGGCAAATACGTCGTCTGGCTGATCCTCGCGTCCACGGTGATCAGCGCGCTCAACGCAGTGGTGCGCAAAGCGCTCAACACCAGTTCGAATGCATTTTTGGAGGTGCAGTGGTATCTGTTCGCGGCATCGTTCCTGATTGCTGCGGGCTACACCTTGCTCAACGGTGAGCACGTGAAGATCGATGTGGTCACCAGCCGCCTGTCCAAACGCGCGCAGATCGGTATCGACATTTTTGGTTTTGTCTGCTTCCTCACGCCCATGTGCGTGGCGGTGCTGTGGTACAGCGTTCCCTTCTTCCTGCGCGCCTATGCGTCGGGCGAGATGTCGAACAATGCCGGCGGCCTGATCCGCTGGCCGGTGTACCTGGTAATGCCATTGGGTTTTGGCTTGTTGCTGCTGCAGGGCTGGTCTGAACTCATCAAGCGCATCGCTTTCCTGCAGGGCCTGATCGAAGACCCGACGGTCAAGAAGCAGGAAAAGACGGCCGAGGAAGAACTCGCCGAGTCCATCCGCCGCCTGGCTGAAGCCGCCGGCAACAAGAACTGAGCGGGGCGCACACCATGGAATTCATTGCTCACAACCTCGCCCCGATCATGTTCGCGGGGCTTATCGTCTTCCTGCTGATGGGCTTTCCCGTGGCTTTCAGCCTTGGGGCCTGCGGTCTGTTCTTCGCCTTCATCGGCATCGAGCTGAATGTGCTGCCCGAAGCCTTGATGCAGGCATTGCCGCTGCGCATCTTCGGCATCATGCAGAACGACACGCTCTTGGCCATTCCATTCTTCACGCTCATGGGACTGATCCTTGAGCGCTCGGGAATGGCCGAAGACCTGCTGGAAACCATTGGCCAGCTCTTTGGCCCCGTGCGCGGCGGTCTGGCGCTCGCCGTGATCTTTGTGGGAACGCTGCTGGCAGCCACTACCGGGGTGGTGGCCGCATCGGTCATCTCCATGGGCCTGATCTCCCTGCCCATCATGCTGCGCTACGGCTACGACCGACGCCTGGCCTCTGGTGTGATTGCGGCCTCGGGCACTCTCGCGCAGATCATTCCACCTTCCTTGGTGCTGATCATTCTGGCCGACCAGCTGGGCCGCTCGGTGGGCGACATGTACAAGGGCGCTTTTGTGCCTGGCTTGATGCTGTGCGGCTTCTATGCGCTGTATGTCATCCTGATCGCCATCTTCAAGCCCCAGTGGGCTCCTGCACTGCCACCCGAAGCGCGCACGCTCAAAGAAGACAACGGCGACACCGGCCTGCCTTCGCTGCTGGTGCTCACGACACTGTGTACTGCGGCATCCGTCTATGTGGGCAAGAACATGGCCGCGCTGCACACCTGGTGGACCGGTGAAGCCGTGGAGACGGTGGCCCTCGATGAAACCATCGTCGTTGCCATGTGCTTCGGCGTGGCCCTGGCCTTCATCGCTGCCAGCGTCAACAGGATCACCCGCATGGGCCTGCTGTCGCGCATGGCTGAGCGCGTGACCTTCGTGCTGATTCCGCCGCTGCTGCTGATCTTCCTGGTGCTGGGCACCATCTTCCTGGGTGTGGCCACCCCCACCGAAGGTGGCGCGATGGGTGCCATGGGCGCCATCATCATTGCGTTCCTGCGCCGCCGTTTGAGCTTTGACCTGCTCAAGCAGGCTGTGACCACCACCACCAAGCTGTCCTGCTTTGTGGTGTTCATCCTGGTGGGTGCGACCATGTTCGGCCTCACGTTCCAGGGCGTGGATGGCCCCATCTGGGTGGAACACCTGCTGACCGGCCTGCCCGGTGGCCAACTGGGCTTCCTGATCGTGGTGAACATCATGATCTTCTTCCTGGCGTTCTTCCTGGACTTCTTTGAGCTGTCCTTCATCGTGGTGCCGCTGCTGGCACCCGTGGCACAGAAACTGGGCATCGACCTGATCTGGTTTGGCGTGCTGCTGGGTGTGAACATGCAGACCTCGTTCATGCACCCGCCCTTCGGCTTTGCGTTGTTCTATCTGCGCAGCGTGGCTCCGGCGAAGGAGTACGAGGACAGGATCACCAAGAAAATGATCCCGCCCGTCACCACCATGCAGATCTACTGGGGCGCCGTCCCATTCGTGGTGATTCAGCTCATCATGGTGGGCTTGATCATTGCCTTCCCGGGCATTGTGTCCAGCGGCCTGGACAAGCAAGAGGTGTACGACCTGGACAAGGTGCGGATGGAAATGGAAGCCGCCGTGCCCGATGTGCCTGCCCCGGACTTCGTAGATCCCGCATCGGACGCAGAAGGTGCACCTGCAGAAGGCGAGGAAGGCGCGGCCGACGACCCGCTCAAGGCCTTGCAGGACTCGCTCGACAAGGACGGCAACAAGAAGCCCTGAGAACCGCAGTGGTCGCCGGGAAACAGCCCGGCCCACGCTGCAAACGAAAGCACGATCAAAAGCCACCCTGCGGGGTGGCTTTTCTATTGAGGCGGCAAGCCATGCAAGGCGCGTTTCGTCGTCACGCGGCCCAGACCTGAAAGACTGCCGATGCAGAACAGGGCCTTGCCACCACCGATGGCGTGAGGCAGCCTCCACCTGCGGAAATGGGAGAAACAAAAAAGCCACCCGATACCGAGGCATCAGATGGCTTGTTGCCAAGGCGCCCTGCAGGGCGCCAGGGACTCAGATCAGTGGAACTGCTCTTCTTCGGTGGAGCCGGTCAGGGCCTTCACGCTGGAAGAACCGCCCTGGATCACGGTGGTCACGTCGTCGAAGTAGCCAGCGCCCACTTCTTGTTGGTGCGACACAAAGGTGTAGCCCTTGTCACGTGCTGCGAACTCGGGCTCTTGCACCATGTTGACGTAGTGCTTCATGCCTTCGCCGCGAGCATATGCGTGGGCGAACTGGAAGGTGTTGAACCAGTTGATGTGGATACCGGCCAGCGTGATGAACTGGTACTTGTAGCCCAGTGCGGACAGCTCTTCCTGGAAAGCAGCGATCTGCGAGTCGTTGAGGTTCTTCTTCCAGTTGAAGGAAGGCGAGCAGTTGTACGACAGCAACTTGCCGGGGCAAGAAGCGTGCACGGCCTGGGCGAATTCGCGGGCGAAGCCGATGTCAGGCACGCCGGTCTCGCACCACACCAGGTCGGCGTAGGGAGCGTAGGCCACGCCACGGCTGATGGCTTGCTCCAGGCCGTTCTTCACGCGGTAGAAGCCTTCTTGCGTACGCTCGCCGGTCAGGAAGGGCTTGTCGTTGGCGTCGTAGTCGCTGGTCAGCAGGTTGGCAGCTTCAGCGTCGGTACGGGCCAGAACGATGGTGGGCACGCCCATCACGTCGGCAGCAAAACGGGCAGCGATCAGCTTTTCGATGGCTTCCTGCGTGGGCACCAGCACCTTGCCACCCATGTGGCCGCACTTCTTGACGGCTGCGAGCTGGTCTTCGAAGTGAACGCCGGCAGCACCTGCGGCGATCATGTTCTTCATCAGTTCAAAGGCGTTGAGCACGCCACCGAAACCGGCTTCTGCGTCGGCCACGATGGGCAGGAAGTAGTCCACGAAATTCTCGTCGCCGGGGTTGATGCCACGGCCCCACTGGATTTCGTCAGCGCGCTTGAACGTGTTGTTGATGCGGCGCACCATGGTGGGCACCGAGTCGTAAGCGTACAGCGACTGGTCGGGGTACATGGTTTCGGAGGTGTTGCCGTCGGCGGCGACTTGCCAGCCCGACAGGTACACGGCTTCCAGACCTGCCTTGGCCTGCTGCATGGCCTGACCCGCGGTGATGGCACCGAAAGCATTGACGTAGCCCTTCTTGGCGCCGCCGTTGACCTTGGCCCACAGCTTCTCAGCACCGTTCTTGGCCAGCGTGTACTCAGGCTGCATGCTGCCGCGCAGGCGGACCACGTCGGCGGCGCTGTAGCCACGCTTCACCAGCTTCCAACGGGGGTTTTCAGCCCAGTCTTTTTCCAGGGCGGCGATCTGCTGTTCGCGGGTCAGGGTCTTGTTTGTCATGGGGAGTCACTCCATCGGTTGATTGAAAAACGGTGGCCATCAGTGCTGGCGATCCATGGCTCTACTTTAAGTCTTCTATAAGACTTGCGCAACATCTTATGTCTTATACAAGACATATTTTTTAGTGTTGCAAATCAATGGTTTATCTGCGCAGTTTCTGAATGTGAAAAATTATTTCTCATATTGAGAAAACTTCGATGCCGAGAAGTATTGCATTTTCGTATTACGAAAACAAATATTCGCCATATGAAAAATATCGCGTAGCTGAGCCGATCCACAGACATGCTTCAGGCATGATGCCCGCTGTTTTTGACCACCCCACCATGACCCGCCCCGCCACCCCCACTCCGAGCCTGCCTGCCGCCTACGCCTGCCTGGCGCTGAGCATGTCCCTGGTCGGGAGCTATGTGGCCTTGTCCAAGCCCCTGGCCGCGGTGCTTCCGGTGTTCATGCTGGCCTGGATGCGCTTTGGCATTGGCGCAGTGGCCATACTGCACTGGCTGCGCAAACCGGCCGATGAGCCCGTCTTGTCGCAACACACGCGGGGCTTGCTGTTCCTGGAGTCTTTGCTGGGCAATTTTCTGTTCACGGTGTGCATGATCTACGGCGTGAGCCTGACCAGCGCAGTGACCGCCGGTGTGATCATGGCGGGCATTCCCGCCGCAGTGGCGCTGATGAGCTGGGCGTTTCTGCGCGAACGCATCGCACCGCGCACCTGGTTTGCCGTGGCCCTGGCGGTCGCGGGCATTGTCCTTTTTGCACTATCAAAAGATGAGCGCCTTGCGCATACTGCATCTGCCCTAGAGGCGGAAAACACTCAAAACAAGGTGTGGCTAGGGTACCTGCTCCTGCTGGGCGCCGTGATCTGCGAGGCGGCGTATTCGGTGATTGGCAAGAAGCTGACCGGAACCCTGGGGCCACGCCGCATCACCTCGCTCATCAATCTGTGGGGATTTGTGCTGTCCACCCCCCTGGGGCTCTACCACGCCTTGCAGTTTGACTTTGCCGGTGTGGGGATCGGCATGTGGCTGCTTCTGCTGTTCTATGCCCTGGCCGCCTGCGTATGGACGGTGTGGCTCTGGATGACGGGACTCAAGGCGGTGCCTGCGGCACA
>WBZL01003280.1_pt2 | contig 11980 bp, 7 predicted proteins | sample 5204291 | NCBI WGS metagenome assembly WBZL01 (sample SAMN12344345, study PRJNA552823) | activated sludge metagenome | biome: Activated sludge suspended growth; feature: Nitrification reactor; material: Wastewater; isolation source: activated sludge from nitrification reactor of wastewater treatment...
GTTGCGGCTCGGTGCCGGTCAGGCGAACCCGCGCGAGTGCCTGCTGGTCCTCGCCGGCCAGTTGCCAGAGGTCGCGCAATGCATCGGCGGCCGCGGTTCGGTTCGCCAGAACCTTGGCCCACGATCTTGCCGCAGCCGGAGTCAATGTCGTTTCCGGGCTGGCTCGCGGCATCGATACGGCGGCTCATCAGGGAGCCCTGTCCAGTGGCGGAACAACCGGTGTCATTGCGAGCGGCATTGATATTGCCTACCCGCATGAGAATGCAGGTCTTCAGGAGATGGTTGCAACGCAGGGATTGCTGATTGCGGAGCAGCCGCCTGGCCGGGAGCCGCTCGCTCGCCATTTCCCGTTCCGCAACCGGATCATTGCGGGCATGACACTGGGGACAGTGGTTGTCGAAGCAGCACCAAGATCAGGCTCCCTCATCACCGCGCGACTTGCAAATGATGCAGGCAGAGAAGTCATGGCCGTACCGGGATCACCTCTCGATCCGCGGGCCCAGGGTTGCAACCTGCTGATCCGCGACGGGGCAACACTCATTCAGTCTGCGGCGGACGTGCTCGAAATGATACAGCCAATGGCTCGAAATCGGCTGCGCACGCCCGATCAGGCCTTTCGTGGTGAACCAGACCCGACAGATGCGAACGATGGCGATCGGGCGGCCATTCTTTCTCTGCTCAGCCCGACGCCTGTCGCGATTGACGAAATCATGCGCCAGGCCGCGATCCACCCGTCAGTGGTCCAGCTCGTGCTGCTGGAACTTGAAATTGCAGGACGACTGGAGCGCCATGCAGGAGGCCGGGTTTCATGCGCTTGACAGGGCAGGAGGGTGAACCCCACCCTCGCGCGTGCACGTGAGGGGAATAGTTCGGAACAATGAAGCTTGTTGTCGTAGAGTCGCCCGCCAAGGCCAAAACAATCGAAAAATATCTGGGGCCGGGGCACCGCGTCCTCGCATCATTTGGCCATGTTCGCGATCTTCCGCCCAAGGACGGGTCCGTCGATCCGGACGATGGTTTTGCAATGATCTGGGACACCTACCCTGACAAGGCGAGGCAGCTGAAGGCGATTGCTGACGAGGCCAAGAGTGCGGAGTCCCTGATTCTGGCAACCGACCCTGACAGGGAAGGCGAAGCGATCAGCTGGCACGTGCGGGAGGTGTTGGCGAAGAAGAAGATCCTGCCTGCCAATGTAGAGCGGGTCACGTTCAATGCGATCACAAAGCAGGCTGTTACCGAAGCCATGGGCCGCCCGCGCGATCTCGATCATGATCTGATTGACGCCTATCGTGCGCGTCGTGCGCTTGACTATCTTGTCGGCTTCACACTGTCGCCCGTCCTGTGGCGAAAGCTGCCGGGCGCAAAATCCGCCGGACGTGTCCAGTCTGTGGCCTTGCGACTTGTTGTTGACCGCGAGCGCGAGATCGAAATGTTCCGGCCACAGGAATATTGGTCGGTCATTGCTCATATGGAGCATGACGGCGTGACTTTTGTCGCCCGTCTCGTGAGATATCGGGGACAGAAACTTGAACGGCTGTCCATAGGCAACGAAGGCGATGCAAAAGACGCCAAGGCCGCCGTCGAAGCTGGCCGTTTTGTCGTTACGTCCGTCGAGACCAAGCCACTCACGCGCAATCCGCCGCCGCCGTTTACGACATCGACCCTGCAACAGGAAGCCGCTCGCAAGCTCGGTTTTGCGGCAAGCCACACAATGCGCCTTGCCCAGGCACTCTATGAGGATGGCGCGATCACCTACATGCGAACTGATGGCGTTCAGATGGATCCATCCGCGATCAGCGCCGCAAGGGGCGCAATCGCAAGCCGTTATGATGCGTCCTATGTGCCGGACAAGCCCCGGATCTACCAGACCAAGGCAAAGAACGCCCAGGAGGCGCATGAGGCCATTCGGCCAACCGATTTTGCGACCGACCGCAGTGGGAGCGGGGATCACGCCAGGCTTTATGATCTGATCTTCAAGCGCGCACTGGCCAGCCAGATGGCGTCAGCACGGCTTGAAAGGACGACAGTTGAGCTGGCGGATGCAACGGGCATGACCGGTCTGCGCGCGACCGGGCAAGTCGTCCTGTTTCCGGGCTATCTTGCCCTGTATGAGGAAGGGGTCGACGACAGCGACGAAGATGATGCCAAGCGTCTTCCGCGCATGACCGAAGGGTCATGTCCGGCAAAGACCTCTGTCGAGGCCGAACAGCATTTCACCCAGCCTCCGCCCCGCTATTCCGAGGCGAGCCTGGTCAAGAAGATGGAAGAACTCGGAATTGGTCGGCCTTCGACCTACGCTTCCATCCTGCAAGTCCTGAAGGATCGGGACTATGTTCGCCTGGAAAAGAGCCGTTTCGTCCCGAACGAAAGTGGCCGACTGGTTACAGCGTTTCTCGAGCGATTTTTCGAGCGTTATGTCGAGTTCGACTACACGGCCGGGCTCGAGGAACAGCTTGATGACATTTCAGGCGGGCGCGCCAACTGGCAGGCAGTACTGGAAGCCTTTTGGCGGGATTTCAAACCAAAGACTGCCGAGGTCATGGAACAGAAGCCGTCCGAAGTGACTGCTGCACTCGATGATTTTCTGTCACCCTATCTGTTTCCTCAAGAGGTTGAAGGGGCGGATCCCCGTGCCTGCCCGTCTTGCGGAAGTGGACGGCTTGCCCTGCGTGGTGGACGGTTCGGTGCCTTTGTCGCCTGCTCCAACTATCCAGAATGCAAGTATACGCGAAAGTTTGCCCAACCCGGCGGCGCTGATGCGGCAGCAGATCAAGGGCCCGAAGTTCTCGGACAGCATCCGGAGACGGGTCAGGATATTACCAGAAAGTCCGGTCGGTTTGGGCCTTATGTTGAAATGGGTGATGGCAAGGACGCCAAGCGAGGATCCATCCCCAAGGACATCCCTGCCGAGGAATTCGGGCTCGACTGGGCCGTAAAGCTGCTCTCCTTGCCTCGTTTGCTCGGCAATCATCCGGAAACCGGCAAGCCCATCAGTGCCAGCATTGGCCGCTATGGGCCTTATCTGGCGCATGACGGGAAATATGCGCGCCTTCAATCCACGCGGGACGTGTTCGAAACCGGCATGAACGCTGCGGTTGTCAAGCTTGCAGAGGCCGCCAATGGCGGTGGACGTGCACGAAATGCGGCCCGTGAGCCCATCAAGGTGCTTGGCAAGCACCCGCGCACGGATCTGGACATCAAGCTCATGGAAGGTCGCTATGGCGTTTATGTCACTGATGGTGCGACTAATGCCACCTTGCCAAAGACATTGACACAGGACGATCTGACGCTGGAGGAAGCGGCTCAATTGCTCGACGAGCGTGCGGCCAAGGGGCCAAGCAAGAAAAAGGCTGGGTCCTCTTCCAGAAAGAAAGCGCAGACGCGCAAGCCAAGCAAAAAATGAGTCCCGGATGCCTATCGGACTCCTATCTCCTGCAGGCTTCCGAACTGTCTCCCACAGTCGACAACCGCGTCAGATGGGCGTCTCCGATCCTGACGGATGATGCGGCGCATTGGCGTAGTTGAAATCTGACCTTGCGAGCATGAAAATCCAGCGACACCCGCCGGAATTTTTCCATCAGATCGGTGCCAATCAGGAGTGCAGGTCGACCGGATAATCCAAACACGCCAAATGGCGGCGCATCGGCAAACGCAATCGGAACATTGCGCAGGAGCACAGGACCAAGTCGCAACTCGGCAACATTCGCGATCTGAAGATTGATCTTCACTCCGGTTACGCCTGTCGCACCAACTGTTTGAAGAAGGTTTGAATTTTCCCGGATAAGCTTCTGACGAAGCGCGTGATTTCCAATGGTGATTTCCGAGCCTGTGTCAATCACGGCATCGACCGATCTGCGATTTGCGGTGGCCTGGGTCAGGATGAGCTGACCCCTCTGGAGCCGGGCAGTGACGATGATTTCTCCATCCAGTCGCGGTGCCGGGCGCTTCGCATCTTCGATATTGATCACCCGATTCTCGAAATCCATCATCAGTCGCTGTTCGGTCAGCGCGTCGATGCCGACCATGCCTTCTGCACCAAGGTCGCGCTCATGCAACAGCGGTAGCTCGAGATCGCGAACGACACTTTTGCCAAGCCCGAGCTCATCGACAAGCACCCGCTCAACCTGTGAGCTTGCTGTCATGCTGTGCAGTGTAACCGGCGTTCCGGCGGGGAGCTGCAAATTTCGGGCAATGTTGGTTCCAATGACAGACGTATCTGCGCCGCTATCGACGACAAATCGAAACGGTCCATGACCATTGACCTGAACGCCCACGGTCATCCGGGTTCTAACCTTGCGGGTGTCGATATCTTCGCCGCCAATCACCAGGGAATTGTCGATTACAGCAGGTGAAAGCGGCCGCATTCCAGTCTTGGGGCGGTCGGCCTTTGTGCCTTGATCTTGTGCAGAAAGGCCGGAGCTGGCGGCGGAAAGGCCAACGGCCAAAACTGCCACAATATGACTCAACACAACATTCTTCGTGGTTCGACGCATCATCTTGTCCTCGAACCCATCCCTGCACTGTCATGTTTGACCGCGCGGCGCCCGGATTGCAAGCGACATTCCCCCTCATCCTGCCATTGTGGCAACGGTTTGGAGTGTGGGGGAATGCGACTAACAGCCGTGTAGTGCAGGGCGTCTAGGCCAGATTCAGCCTGGCCTCGACCAGATCGAGTGGCATTGACCCGCCGCCGAGCACGCCGGCATGAAAATCCCGAATGTCAAATCGTTTGCCTGCCTTGGCCTTCATCCGTTCGCGCAAGGAAAGCAGTCGCAATTGCCCAAGCTTGTATCCCAGCGCCTGCCCCGGCCAGGTCATGTAACGTTCAATTTCAGCTGTCACCCTGCTACTGGCAACACCGGTCGCCTCCAGCATCCAGGTGATGGCGGCCTCTCGAGTCCAGCGTTTATGATGCAGGCCAGTGTCAACCACGAGCCTGACAGCCCTGAACAACTCGTCCTGAAGTCGGCCAAGATCGCCAAGCAGATCATCCTGGTAGGCGCCCAGTTCAGCCATCAGGCGTTCGGCATAGAGCGCCCAGCCTTCTGCATAGGCGTTGAAGCTGGCGATCTTGATGAGTGTTGGGACTTCTCCCAATGCGGCGGCGATTGAACCCTGCGTGTGATGACCGGGTACGCCTTCATGGAAACTCAACGTGGGCAGCCGTAGCCGCGCGACGGCGGTCATGTCGCGCAGGTTTATCCAATATGTTCCGGGACGTGTGCCATCCAGGGATGGGCCGTCATAATAGCCACCGGGGGCCGATGCTTGCGTCGCAATTGGGACGCGTTTGACCAGAAGGGCTTGTCGCGGGATCAGGCTGGCGGGCAAAAGCTCTGCATAACGTGCCTCAGCCAGTTTCACCTTTGCCCGCACATAATCCAGCAGCTCTTCCCGGCCAGCATCGCTGTCTGCAAATTGATTCGCCGGGTCTTTCGCCAGGGCCAGCATACGAGCGCCGATGCTGCCCTGAGTCATGCCTTTGCGCGCAAGCAGAGTATTCATTTCTGCGGAAATGCGCGCCACCTCATCCAGGCCGATCTGGTGGATGTCATCGGGTGAGAGATCCGTGTCTCCCAATGTCCGCACGTTCGCCGCATATAGGGCAGGGCCGTCTGGCAAGGCCCACAGTCCCGCATCCGTCCTTGGATTCCGTAGCATGACCAGAAGCTCGGCTCGCAGCTTTGCCATGGCGGGTCTTACGCGCCTTTGCAGGGCTGTGATCGCTCGCCGAGCCGCAGTTTCGCGGATTCGAAAGGACAGGCCAGCCGCTTGTGTTCTGACCTTGAGGGCTTCGATGATTGGTTGCTTGGCCGCACTCCCTGCCAGAATTGAGTCCAATATGGGAATGGTCTTGGCAAGCAGGGCTTGCGGTGGAGTGCATCCAGCCGCCGCATCCGCGCGAATCTTTTCAATCACTCCGTCAATGGCGACTCCGAAGCCATCAAGCTTGTTGATCCACGCGTCGACTGCTTTGGCGCTGGCCAGTGATTGCTGCTCCATCATCCAGTTCAGACCGTCCACATGAGGGCCGGTCAGTTGCGAAACCACATAGGGAACATGGCCGGAAAAGTTGAACGGGTTGATCTTGCCATAGGATATCGACGCGCTGCGGGTTGCGTTTTCGAGGATGGCATTGATGAGTGGCAGGTGTCGGCCCAACTCGCTATCAGACGAGACACGGATCCGCGCCAGAAGATCACGCGCCGATTGCAGCGCCGCACGGGCCGCTGCTTCGCCTTTTGGTGAATAATCATCAAGCGTTCGTGCCAGTGGCCCCCCGTCAAGTGCGCCAGGCGTTCCGTTGTAGACGGCCGATTCCGGAAAGCGGGCGAGGAGGCTCTCCGTGATTGTATCGAGTGGTCCAATGCTTGGGGTCGGCAATTTCCTGGGCTTGGCCAGTGCCGGACTGGCAGCTGCCATTGCGAATGCGGCCAAAGTCTGGCGGCGATCAAATTCCAGCATTTGCGACTCTCTCCTTGGTGGGCCATTGGTGACATTACGAACGAAGACGGGCAACAGCAGATTGTGAGCGAACCTTGGATCAGCATTGCGGGTGACGCGGGATCAGGCATTCTCATCATTGCCGATCATGCATCGCGCCATGTGCCTGCCGACATCGACCTTGGGATCGATCCCAGTCTGCTTGAGACCCACATCGCGCTAGATATCGGTGTTGCAGAGCTTGCTGAGGCGCTCTGCGCCAGGCTTGGCATTCCAGCAATCCTTGGCGGAATTTCGAGGCTTGTGGTCGATCTGAACAGGGAAAAGGATGCTCCGCATATCATTCCCACCGGAAGCGACGGGCATGTTATTCCGGGGAATGCCCTGCCACATTGTGACAGACTTGCAAGGATCGAGCGATTTTGGCGACCCTATCATGACGAGATTGCCAAAACCATTCGCCGGACGCGCCCGCGCCTGCTCGTGTCGCTTCACAGCTTTACGCCTGCTCTCGCAACCGCACCTGACGAACAGCGTCCGTGGGAAATCGGCATTCTCTACAACAATGATGACCGGGCGGCGCGGATTGCCATTCCGATGCTTGAGGCAGGCGGTGTGATCGTTGGGGACCAACTTCCCTATTCGGGAAAATTGCTCAATGCGACCATGAACATGCATGGTGAAGCAAACGGCATCGCCTATCTCGGAATCGAAATGCGCCAGGACCTGATTGGTGACAGCGAAGGCGTGGCGCGCTGGCTGGACGTCATTGCCCAAGTCGTGCAAAGCTGCGCCGTTGCCATCGGAACATGACATGCAAGGCATAGAGCACCGGACCTATCTGTTTTTCGTGGTTCTCATCACGGTCGCATTCGCATGGGTTATTTCGCCCTATCTTGGCCCGATTCTCTGGGCTGTTGTGGCGGCCATCGTATTCGAGCCGCTGAATCGGCGCCTTTCGAATGTCTTGCCCGGCTGGCCAAATCTTTCTGCCTTTTTGACGCTGCTGATCATCATTCTGCTGATCATTGTGCCTGCAATCCTGATCGGCATGTCTCTTCTGGACGAATTGCTTGGCCTCTATGGCCGAATCCAGACGCGCGAGCTGGACGTGGCCCGGATGATCGCCGATGTGCAGAACAGTTTGCCGAGGGGCGTTTCCCGGGCGCTTCAGCGCCTTGGCCTGTCTGACTTTGATCAGGCAAGCCGCCGGTTCTCGGACGGAATTGCAAATGTCATCCGGACCTTGGCCACAAGTGCGCTGAATTTAGGGCAAAGTGCGCTGGGATTTTTGGTGGGCATCGGCATCATGCTCTATGTCGCCTTTTTCCTGTTGCGGGATGGGCGCGCACTCACGCAGGTCATCCTGACGAAGCTGCCTTTGGTTGACGATCACAAGACGGCGCTTGCCGAAAAGTTCACGACTGTCATCCGGGCGACAATCAAGGGCAGCATCGTTGTCGCGATCATGCAAGGCCTCATTGGCGGCATGATATTCTGGGGGCTTGGCATTCATGCGCCGCTTCTGGGGGGCGTCCTCATGGGCTTCTTTTCCCTGCTTCCAGCCATTGGCACGGGGCTGATCTGGGTGCCGGTTGCGCTTTACTTGCTGATCACTGGCGCCCTTTGGCAAGGGCTTGTGCTCGTGTTTTGCGGCTTTTTCGTCATTGGCATGGTCGACAACCTCCTGCGGCCCATCCTGGTCGGCAAGGATACCCGCATGCCCGATTATGTCGTTTTGGTTTCCACGCTGGGCGGCATCAGTATCATGGGCGTCAACGGGTTCATCCTCGGCCCAGTCGTGGCAGCCTTGTTCATGGCAGGGTGGGAAAATTTCGGGCCAACCGGCAAAAAGGCCTGATGCCCGGCAAGGCAGGCGCGAAGCGCTTGCGTGAATGCGGACTTGCAAACTGACCCTGCACTTCGGCATAGGCGGGCGCGGAAAGCGAGATCCCGATGACCCGTCAATTCGACAAAGCAAAACTCCCCAGCCGGCACGTTTCCGTCGGCCCGGAACGTGCGCCGCACCGCAGCTATTACTATGCGATGGGGCTCACGGAAGAAGAGATTGCGCGCCCTTTTGTCGGCATCGCGAGCGCCGGAAACGATTCTGCGCCCTGCAACACGACCCTTGACCATCAGGCAGATGTGGCCCGGGTTGGTGTGGAAGTGGGCGGCGGCATGCCTCGCAGGTTCAACACGATCACCGTGACTGATGGGATTGCCATGGGTCATCAGGGCATGAAAAGCTCACTCGTGAGCCGGGAGGTCATCGCGGATTCCGTCGAGCTCTCTGTGCGTGGTCACTGTTATGACGCACTGATTGGCTTTGCAGGCTGTGACAAGTCTCTGCCCGGCATGATGATGGCAATGCTCCGCCTGAATGTGCCCTCTATCTTTGTGTATGGCGGTTCAATCCTGCCCGGCCGGTATCAGGATCGGGACGTCACGGTCGTTGATGTGTTTGAAGTGGTTGGAAAATTTGCGGCAGGCACTTGCCCTATTTCCGAAGTTCATGCGCTCGAAAAGGTTGCATGTCCTGGCCATGGAGCTTGTGGAGGGCAGTACACGGCCAATACCATGGCCTGTGTCGCAGAAGCCATTGGGCTCTCGCTGCCAAATTCGAACATGGCCCCTGCGCCTTATTCGACGCGCGATCAGATTGCCCATGCCGCCGGCGTCCAGGTGATGGAACTGCTGCATCGCAACCTTCGTCCGCGGGATATCTGCACGCGCGAAGCGTTCGAGAATGCTGCTCGGGTCGTTGCCGCAACTGGCGGATCGACCAATGGCGCATTGCATTTGCCGGCCATGGCACATGAGGCTGGGATTGAGTTTGACCTGTTCGACGTTGCGGAGATTTTCAAGACAACGCCCTATATGGCCGATCTGAAACCGGGCGGTAACTATGTCGCCAAGGATATGTATGAAGCGGGCGGCGTCTACATGTTGATGAAATCGCTGCTGGCCGAAGGCCTGCTCCATGGTGATTGCATGACGGTGACGGGGCGGACGATTGGAGAAAACATCGAAGAGATCACCTGGAACCCCGATCAGAAGGTCATCCATCCGGCAACAGCCCCATTGTCGCCAACGGGGGGTGTGGTCGGGCTGCGTGGCTCGCTTGCGCCTGACGGGGCCATTGTGAAAGTTGCAGGGATGCACAGGCTTCAGTTTACCGGACCAGCGCAGGTTTTTGACTGCGAGGAAGATGCTTTTGCGGCAGTCGAGGCCCGCAGGATTGCGGAAGGATCCGTGGTTGTCATCCGTTACGAGGGGCCAAAGGGTGGCCCGGGCATGCGCGAAATGCTGTCGACCACGGCGGCCCTGTATGGATTGGGCATGGGCGAAAAGGTGGCGTTGATCACGGACGGCCGTTTTTCTGGTGCAACGCGCGGTTTCTGTATCGGTCATGTTGGGCCTGAAGCTGCAGAAGGCGGACCGATCGCCTTGATTGAAGATGGAGACGAAATTGCCATCGATGCCGTCGCTGGCACAATCGATCTGAATGTTCCGGATGATGTGCTTGCGGCACGCAAAGCCAAATGGCAGCCGCGTGCAAACGACTATCAGTCCGGGGCACTCTGGCGTTACGCCCAAAATGTCGGCCCGGCCTACAAGGGCGCTGTGACCCATCCTGGCGGTGCGGCCGAAACGCACGTCTATGCGGATATCTGACACGCCTGTCCCCATATTGACTGCTGCCGAAATGTTGGCGGCGGAAAATGAGGCAATGGCGCTGGGTGAAACAGTTGAGACCCTGATGGACAGGGCCGGCAGAGCCGTGGCTGAGGCTGCCTGGCGCTTTGGCGGAGGTCGTCCGACCCTGATCCTGTGCGGGCCCGGCAACAATGGAGGCGATGGCTATGTCGCAGCGCGGTATCTGGCCGGAAAAGGCGTTGATGTGCGCGTTGCGGCTTGGGGAGAGCCCGGCACCGCAGCCGCGGCCGCCGCGCGCAAGGACTGGCAAGGGTCGATTGCAGGCCTGGAAGAGGCTGAAAGCGCCCCCGTCCTTGTCGATGCTCTCTTTGGTACGGGCCTCAAGCGCCCTCTTGCCGATCCCATTCAACTGTCTCTCGACCGATTGACCCATGCAGCGCCATTCACGATTGCAGTTGATGTTCCAAGCGGTGTGGGTTGCGATGATGGAGCCTGCCTTGGCGGCGTGCCCGCAAACCTCACGCTTGCATTGGGGGCACTCAAGCCTGCCCATGTCTTGCAGCCCGCCGCTGACCTGTGCGGCATTGTCCGGATCGCTGATATTGGGGTGAAGGCCACAAGCGCCCTTGCGCTCCTGACCCGCCCAAGACTGTCTGTGCCGGGCCCGGAAAGCAACAAGTACAAGAGGGGGCTTGTCGGTATCATCGGAGGGGGGATGCCCGGGGCTGCAGCTCTCAGCGCTGCCGCTGCTGCTCGAATAGCCGGCTATGTCCAGCTGGCTGGCGGGGACGGTGCAAGGCTCCCAAATGCTGTTGTTCTGAAGCCACTGGCATCGATCCTTGAGGATCGACGTGTCGGTGCCCTCCTTGTTGGGCCGGGGCTGGGACGCGATACCAAAGCCAGGCAGCACGTTGAGCGGGCATTGGCAACCAACCTGCCGCTGGTTCTTGATGCCGATGCGCTCATGGCCCTGAATCCTCAGGATTTTCCTTCTTTGACAAGGCGCAGCCCGGCTGCCGTCATGACGCCACATGCCGGAGAGTTTGCTGCGTTGTTTGGGAAAATGCGCGAAAGCAAGATCGCAAGTGCGCGGCAGGCGGCATTGGCCAGTGGGGCCATTATCGTTCTCAAAGGGGCCGATACAGTGGTCGCCTGTCCGGATGGCCGTGCATGGGTTGCACAAGCGAGCACCGGTTGGCTTGCGAGTGCCGGAACGGGAGACGTTCTGGCAGGCATGATTGCAGCGTTCGTCGCAAACGGGCGCGAACCCGGCGAGGCTGCCGCTGCCGCAGTCTGGCTCCACGCCGAAGCGGCACGCATTGCAGGCCCCGCGCTGATCGCCGATGATCTGCCCCGGCATATCCCGGCCGCTATGGCGGCCTGTCTGTGAAGCAATTGCCGTGAAACAGATCATTGGCCTTGCCGCACGCGGAGATGGTGTCGCAGACGATGGCAGTTTCCATGCGTTGACGGCACCGGGTGATACCATCCGGGATGATGGGTCCATCCTGCGGGGGCCGCACCATAGGGACCCATGCTGTCCACATTTCGGCACATGTGGCGGATGCCAGCTGCAGCATGTCGATGATGTGGCCTACGCAGACTTCTTGCGTTCCCGAATCCGCTCGGCGCTCGCGGCCCAAGGCATCGCATTCGACGCGTTTGCGGAGGCCCATGTTTCGCCTCCCGGGACACGCCGGCGGGCATCTCTGACTGCAGAACGCAAGGGTCGGCAGGTCTTTTTGGGCTTCAATGAAGGATCGAGCCACAAGATCGCTGACTTGCGCAGCTGCCCCGTTCTTGATCCAGCTCTCGAAACCCTCATTCCGGCCCTGCGCAGGTTGCTTGGCCGCATCATGCCCGAACGAGCACGTGG
>WBZL01004518.1_pt1 | contig 11975 bp, 11 predicted proteins | sample 5204291 | NCBI WGS metagenome assembly WBZL01 (sample SAMN12344345, study PRJNA552823) | activated sludge metagenome | biome: Activated sludge suspended growth; feature: Nitrification reactor; material: Wastewater; isolation source: activated sludge from nitrification reactor of wastewater...
CTTCTGGATGGCGTCCTCTCGGTCGATGCCCTTCTGGATCTCGAGCTCGGCCAGGGCGTCCAGCGTGTCCTGGTACTCCTTCTCCCCGACCATGCGAGCGTTCTTGCGCAGGTCGAGCCCCTTCTTGTAGAACTCGATTGAGGCAAGGGCCTGGTCGTACTCAGCGTTAGCGAGCTTAGATGCGCTGTCGACTTCCTTCATAGGTGTGCGGTCGACACGGCCGCGACCCCCGTTCCCGCCCAAGGGGAATGGGGTACCAATGTCCACAGGCTCTGTCCTATTTATTACCTTCGGCTCATTAACCTTGGTCTGTGCGGCGGCTACTTCGTTCAGAGCTTTAGCCCTGGCTTGGAGAGCCTTGTTATCTTCTTCAATATACTTGAACGTCGGGATGTGCTCACGCTGCCAAGCTGCGGTGCCCATGACGTCTCTTAGTCTCTTGTTACTTTTTTCCAGTGCCTGGGCTGTTTCTTCTTTGCCAAGGGATGAGATATCTGTTTCCGCGGATAGGCCAATGTATCCACGTGCGTCTTCTCTGTACTTGTCGTATGTCGGACCACTAATTAGCATTCCCTCGTTGCTCTTGACGGGGGTGCCAATATCCTTGTACGCAATGTATGCTGCGCTGGCAGCCGCCATCCCCCCCGCTGCTATCGTCGGGTTCATGGCCAGGAACCTAATAAAGGTAAGCACAGAGGAGTTGGCTGCCAGCTTGGCGCCTAGCTCCCCGATACCCCTCCCCAGCGTGCTGAGCACACCAGACGTAGTGCCCGCCGCCGCGCCCATCCCCGACACAGCCTTACCCATCGTGAAGATGTCATTGGCCACGTTGACAATCATGCCCCCTGCTTTAAGTGTCAGGTAGGCAGCTGCCATTTTCTTAAGCCAGTCCTCATTCTCGATGAGCCACTTAGCCAGGTCGGCAAGTCCGTTGACCATGGACTTAAGACCGTCGCGGAAGCCGTCGCTCCTGAATACGTCCTCCATGGTTTTGGCAAGGCTCAGGAGGGACTGCTCGCTACCAGAGAATGCCGCCATAAAGGCATTTTTTAGTGCTGACCCTGCGGACTGGAACGCGGTCTTGACGTCACCATCTAGACCAGACACCAGGCGGTCTAGCAGCCCTGCAGACTTCTCATTAGCCTTGTCCAGCCCTTCCTGAAGAGATGTCAGGTCTTCTATCAGCACGCTGAAAGGTCTGCGCCCTCGTTCGTTCAGCATATTGGCGTCGAACTGCTGCTTCTGGGCGGCACCTAGCTCCCTATACTTCTCGATAACCATCTGCAGGTACTGCAGCGGGTTATCACGCCCCTTGACAAACATGTCCATGCCGAGGAACTCTCTAATCTTGGCAGCAGCCCGGTTATTCGGGGCACCGAGTAGGTCCTCAAACATGTTGCGGACGAGGGTGCCAGCGTTGCCGCCAACAAGGCCCCGCTTGCCCACCCGCTCCAGAACGACAGCAGCCTCTTCAATGGTCAGGCCGTAGCGTTGGGCGAGACCAGTCATGTTCTTGAACGACTCTGCAACGTCGTCCATGCCCGCCTTGGTCTGCACAGACACATAAGCCATGGCGTCGCCAACACGCTTCACGTTCTCTGTATTTTGCGCTGCGTTATCAGTCATGAGACTGAAGTTGTACATCGCGTCCGTGAGGCCCTTGGTGGCTGTCTCCATATTCGTCTCACCGAATATGGTGGCAGCCATCACCGTGTTCAGCATGTTGAGGCCGTCCTCAGCCTTAACACCGGTCTGCGCAAGGACACGAAGGCCCTCCGCAGCCTCGAGCGCATTGAACTTAGTGCCGTCAGTGACCTCGATCAGGCGCTTGCGAATATTCTGGATTGTCTGCTCGGGGGCTGGCCCGTCTTCTTGCAGAATCGCAGCAAAGCGGGCCTGGTAGCTAAGCTCTGCCCCTTCCTTGAATGACTTGGAGGCGGCAATAGTAGCCGCAGAGGCGGCAGCCATAACGGCCACATATTTACCATAGGTCAGCCACAGGGCACCAAGGGCGCCAGAGACGCCGCGCAAGGCGGAATGGACTGCGTGCTGGCTCTCTGTGAACGCCTGCGCGTGCCCGCCACCAGCCCTGTACTCCTTGCCCATCTTGCCGAGGGCAGTGGTGAGGTTGTCAGTTTCCTTGAGGCTCCTGGCGGCTGCGATAGCCTGTGCAGAGTAGTACTTGGACGGGTCCATCCCGGCGTCCATCAGGCTCCTGGCCTTCATCGCCTGCGACGCCTGGCCACGAGGCCCTGCCTCCAGCCACTTACGCTCGAGCATCTCCATGCGCTTCAAGTGGGCCTGGCGCATGCTGTACTCTTCCACGTCCCGCTTCTCATTGATGGCTCTGTAGCGCAGTGCCTGAGCTTGGCGGGTGTTGTTCAGCTCGATGTCACGCTTCTGCTCAATGGCCCTATACGAGTCCCGCATCCTCAGCATGCCCGTCAGCATGTCCTGCTGCTCTGCGGCTGAGGCTTTCTGGAGGGCTGTCGTACGCCTCAGATCCATCTGTTCAGCGATGGACTGCATGCGCCCCAGCTTCTGGTATGATTCCTTCATCTTGTACATGCCAGCAAGCATGTCATTCTGTTCTGCGGCTGCAGCTTTCTGGAGGGCTGTCGTTCTCCTCAGGTCCATCTGCTCTGCCAGCGACCACTGCCGACCCAGCTTCTGATACGACTCCTTCATCTTGTACATGCCAGCAAGCATGTCGTTCTGCTCTGCGGCTGCCGCTTTCTGGAGGGCTGTCGTTCTCCTCAGGTCCATTTGCTCAGCAATGGACTGCGTACGCCCAAGCTTCTGGTAGTCGTCACGCATCCTGTACATACCAGCCAGCATATCTTCCTGCTCTTTGGCAGCGGCCTTCTGTACAGTTAAGCCCTTAACGTAATCCTGGCTATACTTACCAGCCTCTCTAAAACTGTAGGAAAGTCCGTTGATCACAGCACGGTAACTAACCATTGCAGCTTTTGAGTTGTCAGTGGCACTACCCTGCTTAGCCAGCGTTGCACTGAGTGCACTGGAGCTGGACTTCAGCTGTCCAATGGTTGTCAGTGTACTGGCCAGGGTTTCCCTGTACCTCTGCATTGACCGCACAGACGTGCCTCGTGCTGCCTCCAGCTTTGCAATGGAGGCAGCCATCTCAGAGGCGCCAGCGCTGAGTTTCTTATATTCACCAATGAGCGCGCTGGCAGAGACCCCGTCCATGGCCTTGTCCAGGGACTTGAGCCGTGCCTCTAGCTCGGCTAGGGCAACCTTAGCCTGACTGGTGTCAAGAATAACCTGGTTGTTTTCACTCATTTTGTCTGGCCTACTTTTGGATTGCTCTGCCGGGTACGCTCTGCGTAGTGCTCTAGGTAGATATTATCCAGGGTTCGCACTACTCGGACAACATAAAGCCTACTGTCAACATCATCAATCCTGGCGATGTCTAAGTAGGCTTTAATTTCAGTAAGGGGTATGGGGCCGGGTCCAGCTTCTGTTATCAGCCTACTGCTGTTCAGCAGATTGTACGCACCCCATACGCCCACTAGGTCCCCAGAGAGTGTTGGCTTTTCTGCCAATCCTTGGGGCGTGATACCAGTGGCTTCCTGGATCTCCAGCAAGGTCTTCTCTTCCCGACCCCACTTGAGAACCCACTGGTACCACTCGATCAGTTTTTTTCGTCTTCCTCAGCCTTCTGGGCCTTGAAGGAGTCGAAATCGTCTGCGAGCTTCACGATCTCACGGCGGAAGTCCTTGATGCCCAGCAGCATCTCGGCGTTGGTGAGTGAGTAGGGGAGGTCTTCACCTTTGAACTTGACGTTCTCCCAACCCAGGAGGATGGTCTTGGCAATGACCTTGACCATGATCTGCTCAGCCAGTTTGTCCGCGGAGTCGTCCTTGCGTTCGAGCGCCTTCTGGTTGCGCTCGTACTCCTTCGTGAACATCTTCGCGTAGGCCTTGTTGCCTGCGCGGGCAATCAGGAAACGGGCGTCGCCCACCTCCATCCAGGTGCCGTTGTTCTCGAGGTCTTCGTTCACTGCGTAGGTAGCAAAAATGTCCATCTTGGACTCCTTATTATTTTTGACAGCTTGTTTTGGCAGACTTTGCCCGGTCTGCCAGCGGGTGGGAGGAGACTTACAACCGGTCGATGGCGATGGTCTTGCCCGTCGAGTCCATCAGGCCCTGCCAGTTCATCGACAGCATCACGTCCTGGTTCAGGCCCCCGGCAGTCACGCCGCCGCCCGAGAACTTGACCTTGTCCGCAGTGATCACGTAGCCGTTGCCCAGGCCGTCACGCACGAACCACGACAGCGAGCTGGAGGTGTTGTTCACCAGCTTGTCGTACATCGTACCGTTAGCCAGGTACATCTCAACCGCGCCGCCAACGCTCACGGTGCCCGAAGCAATGCCTACGAAGCCCATGGTGCCAATGGCGTCCTGGCCACGAAGTGCGTTGTCCACGTCGAGGTTGATAGACTTGATGAAGGTGTTGGTCAGCGGAACGCCAGCCTCGTAGATGTTGCCAACGCCCGACACCGCGTTCATGACATCGAAAGCCTGGGAAGCAGCGGGGGTGCCCGGGAGCTGGGTTGTTCCGGCGCGTGCCGAGACCGTGCCCATGAACTCGAAGCTGCCGCCGACGATGGAGCCACTCTGGAACTGCAGGCTCATCTTCGACGCTGTCATGCCCCTGTAGAGGAAGAACTGTGCCACATCTGCGAACTCCTTCTCGACACTGAAGGAGCGCTGAGTCGTGCCGTTCTTGACACGAGACGACTTGACCTGCACGTTGGCCACGTTGGAACGGGAGCCCGTGCCAGGGATCGGCGTCGCCGCCGCGACCGTGATGGTTGTGGCTGTACGGGAGGCGATCTTGAGGTACGCCCCGTTCGCGGCATCGCTCGGCGCAATGAGCTTTAACCACTGGCCAACCTCGAGGTTGGTCAGGGTGCTGGTGCCAGTCGGGGCAACGCCCCAGGTCAGAGTACCGGCTGTCGAGTCGATGGTCACCGCAGCGGCTGCGCCCAGACCCTCGGTACCGAAATGGGCCCAGGTGCCCTGCAGGGTGGCCTCGATGAGCGCGTCGTACTCCTTGTAGGAGAACTCCATGTTCACACCGCCAGAGGTCGAGGCGCCGGTCTGGACGACGTCAGTGATCTGGCGGTCGGCCCGGATCTCCTGCGAGGTCGTCGTCTGGATTTCGAACGCGAGCGACTCGCCCGTCGCTCGCAGGTTGATGCAGTTGCCCGTCGTGGGCGTCACGCCAAAAGTCGCTTCGGGGATGTAGCGAACCTGGGCGCGGTTGGAAGAAGCTAGTGCCATGGAAATCTCCGGGAGGCGCCCACCATCGGGCTCCCTCGGAGACTACACCATAAGTAGAACTTATTCAAGCATCAGGAGTTTGAGTCAAACCAGAACGGCACCAGGATCTCCCGGTTAACCCAGCCGCGCTTGCGCTCGACATCCCCAGGCCTTGGGGTCTCAAGCTGGACCTTGAGCAGATTCTTGAACTTAGTACTCTGCTTGATTGTGTCAAACACTTGGAGGGCTGTCCTCGTACCTTCCCCCTCCTTAGTGAACACGGACAGTACAATGAACCCAAGAGTCCTGTCGATGGGGTCCGTACCGATAGTGGCCTGGTGCGCGTCTGCGAACTCGATGCAGATCTTCAGGAACTGGTCGCCCACCGCATCAAGGTCAACGGTCTCGACGTCCTCGTAGAACCTGGGGAGTGAAGGCAGGGCACTCTCTAGGTAGGCAACAATAGTATCTCTGGCCTCAACGTAAGTTGTCATCTTATTTTCCCTGCATACTGGGCCCTGAGGTGAGCTTTGGCCAGCTCAAGTATTCGACCCTTGTTTGCTCTTGCAGTTGGGTTATCTTTTCTAAACCTGATCAGGCCCCCCTCCACGTCCCAGTGGTACGACTCGCCATCGCTATTAGTGGCTCTCGTTGACAGATATATGGCCTGACCCAGGTGTAGGCCAGACAGCGCGGCACCTGAGCTACTTGCGGCCTTGTTGATAGCCCACTGGTCACCTTCCCCATATCTAGGGGTCACTCTATCTGTCTGCCTGGCGACAGTGTCTGCACTGTTACCTGGCCGGGGCTTATCAATGGAGAGCCTCCAGTTAGCAGCGAATGTGCCGGTCCACTGAGGAGACACACGGGCCGCGTACTCCAGCGTATCCCTCGCCATCTTTTTCACATCACGAAGGGTCCTGGCCTCAGCTTTAGCCAGGCCGGCCCGAATGGACGCAGCTATAGCTTTACGGGGAAAGGTGATCCTCATGCCCGCCTCATGTGCAAGGTCCTGTACCCAGCGCCATCAACTACGGACAGGACTCGCCACTGCCCGTCACTCATATCAATAACGTCGGCTGCCTTAGGTGTCACCGACGACGGCACGAGCACCTGTATATCCCCGCGCTCAAACTTCTCAGACCCCTGGGACAGGTAAGTAAACTTGTCCTGCCACCTAATCCTGATACACCTAATCGTTGAGGAAGATTCCGTGAAGGAGTCAGTGATCGGGATATAGGTGCGAGACTTGAACGTGACCGTGTCGATGACTGGATCGTCTAGCTCGTTACAAATAGCGTCATACAGCCCTGAAGGCGTCTTATAGCTATTCTTTACGAGGTAGGTTCTTTCGGTGGTGTGGACTATGTAGTCTTCTTCGACAGTCTCTTTGCCGAAGTAGATGTGGTACTGGGGGTGGTATTCGCTGGAGTCTCGCTCGTCGGTCCCGTACTTGTTAAAGTCGATTGACGCGAACGCCTGAACTCCAGGAACATTTTCCAAGACTTGCGCAATCGTTCGGATTTCCACAACATGGTCGGCGCCCTGAAGTACATACCTACTGCGAATGGCTTCACCAGACCAATGGTCAAGGCTTGAATCGCTAACAAGGTAGGCCTGAGAGTCGATCTTAATAACTCTACGCACAGGTATGACTACCTCAGGAGCCGTAGACATATTTCTTATCTTAATCCGCGTGCCCTCAGTCCTATACATGTCGAGAGGCTCGACTTGGCACTTAAAGCTGTAGCTAGAGTTGTAGGCGTCTACGGCTTTAGTTTTGTCAAAGAACTTGGACACGTTCTTCAGCTTCATGCTTACGCCCCCGTAATCGGGTTGTACGTCGGGGTCGCGGACACGGCATAGGACATGAACACCGTAGGCTTCGATGTCGACATCAACGTGCCATAGGCAGCCTCAAGTCGCGCCTTCCACGTGGCGTAGGACTTGTTCACGGCCTCGATGGTAGCCTTGTACGGGTCCGCGAATCGCTCCATGCGCGCCTTGCCGTCCTCGACGGACTTCGGACCGAACATGGGCAAGGTGCTCGTCAGCGCCCGCGCGACCGCATAGGTCGAGAATCCGCGGCATGCGGCCATGAACCGCTCCTGGGCCGACGTCAGGACAGGGGTGGACTCGAGTGTTGTGTGAAGGGCGGTAAGGTCGGGGTGGACGTCGTCCAGCTCAAACCGAAGGCTGTCTTCGTAGAGCTGGAGCCCGAGCACGCCATCCTCAAGTTCCTCGTCGCTGACCCCGAGCGCGGCCCGGATGTCATCGTAGGTCGTGTAGTTAAGCAGCGACATGAGTCAGCTTCCCAGCTTCAAGTTGGTTGTCGATCCACCAGTCCTTCTCGACTTCCATCGGCACCTCGGTGATGTTGTCCAAGGTGAAGGGGTGGATCATGAGCCCGACCACGGAGCGGACCTTGATCCTGGTCGGTTCCTGCTTTTTCACGGGGGTAGTCTTGAGTTCGGCCACGGTATGCGCCTCTGAGGTGATGGGTTTGCCCGATTGTACCCCTGGGGGTTTGTCAGGGGAAGGCGGAAGTTGACAGCTGCTGCCCCGTCTGGCAGACTGCATTCATCGCATAACAACAACAATTGCTTATTATGAAGAAGCTAACCCGTGAAGACTTCCTGAAGAAGGTCTCAGACCGACTTCGAGGCCCCCTAGATCTCTCCAAGTTCGAGTACTCCGGTAGCGCTGGAAAAGGTATTGCCATATGCCCTGTCCACGGAGAATTTATGATTTCCGCCAACGCATTGATGAACCGCATTGGGTGCAAGTCTTGCTCAAGGTCTGAGAGTGGGCAAAAGCGAGCAATGACTCAGGAAGAGTTTATTCTTCGATCTGCAGAAGTTCATGGAGGAAAGTACGACTACTCAAAGGTCGTGTACATAAACTCACAAAAGCACGTGATCATTGTATGCCCGGCGCACGGAGAGTTCTCTCAGAAGGCTAATCAGCACCTCAGGGGGCAGGGGTGTAGGAAATGCTTTAATGAGTCCGCGGGGGACAGAAATAGGCTTAGCCAGGAGGAGTTTCTTGTGCGCCTTGCTTCCTTGGACACTGGCTATGGGCTAGAGCAGGTGAGTTACACGTCAATGGATAAGCCTATAACACTAGTGTGCAGGAACCACGGTCCTTTCACAGCCAGAGCGGGTAACGTCCTATACCGTAAGTCGGGCTGCCCAAAGTGCGCCGGGGAATTAACCGGGCTACGAAGCCGTAAACCTCTGGACTACTATGTTGAAAAATCCAGAATCATACATGGGGACCGATTTGAGTACCTTGGCGTAGAGTACCAGGGCGCTGCAGCGTATCTGCGGATACTGTGCAAGGACCATGGTGAGTTCTCGCAGTTGGCCAGCAGCCACACGCAGGGGGTGGGTTGCGTAAAGTGCTCAAAACCTGTCTGGGATACGGAGTCGTTTCAACGACAAGCTACCTTGGTCCACGGGGCTAAATACGACTATACTAAATCTAGGTATGTAAACGCACAAACGAAGGTGCAGATACTTTGCCCTGACCACGGGGAGTTCTGGCAACTCCCAAGCTGTCATGTTCACCTTGACCAAGGTTGCCCCAGGTGTGCAACCGTAGGGCCCTCGGAGGCTCAGGTAGAGATCGCAAACTTCATGCGACAGTTTACTGACGTCATGGAAGAAGCGCCAATTGGTGAGTCCCGGAAGAGGGTGGATGTTTTCCTGCCGGAGTATTCTCTAGCAATTGAGTACCACGGCCTTATCTGGCACAGCACAAGATTCAAGTCAGACCCCAGAGACGACTACAAAAAGCATAAGCAGCTGGAAGCCCTCGGAGTCCGTACTGTCCACATCTACGAGGATGAGTGGAAACTGCGAAGAGGGGTTGTTGAGCGTACGCTCATGTCAGCCGTTGGGGCGCTCCCCAGGGTCTACGCTAGGAGTACAGAGCTTGTGGAGATTTCTACCTCTGAGGCTGACGAGTTTTATGAGCTAAATCACTTGCAGGGTCGCTGTCTGGCTGAGGTAGCCTATGCTCTGAAAGAGGCTGGGGAAGTAGTAGCCTGTATGTCTTTTGGAGTTGCCCGCAGTGATAGGCGCAATACGGACAAAACAGTATGGGAGCTTGAGCGATATGCGGCTACTAAGACTGTAGTTGGCGGGGCCAGCAAACTGTTAAAAGCCTTCCTGAGGTCTGGGAGAGCTAAAACAGTGGTCTCATATAGTGACACCCGGGCGTTCTCTGGGGCTATGTATCAGGCATTGGGGTTTGACCTCGTCAGTGAGTCTGCCCCCGACTATAAGTACGTGAATGGTAGTTACAAGGTAGGCCGCATACATAAGTCAAAATTCCAGAGAAAGAACCTTCCAGATATGCTGAGCGTATTCGACCCCAAGCTGTCAGAAGCTGAAAACTGTAGGAACAACGGCTGGTACCAGATCTTCGACTGCGGCAAGAAGAAGTGGGTGTTGAAGGCGTGAAAAAGCCCGGGACCTGGGTCCCGGGCTTTATTATGCTTTACGCATACGTGAGGACTTCGAACGCCTCGAGATAGAGGCGGCGGCAGATGCTGCCGGCGTCCCAGCGCATCGCGCTACCACGGCGGAGCACGAAGTCTTCGGTGGCCTGGTACGACGCGTTGGTCGAGGTCACACGCTGGATGGCGTACTCGCTGTCGATGCCCATGATGGTCTTCGCCGGCCACGACGGGTCGTCGGTGATGAACACCTGCACGTCACCCCAGGTCGGGTTGAGCACCGAAGCGTTCGCGTTGATCTGCGAGCCCGAGGTGTCAAGGTTGGAGGCGACCGGACGGCCGGTGCGGCCCTCGATGGCCATCGCGCCCAGGATGTCGGTGACGACGTGGGTGATGCGGCGGCGGGCGGTGCCCGAGTACAGCCACAGCATCCATGCCTTCTGGGTGATCCCCGAAGTCGCAGCGGTGTCCAGCGAGACCGCGGTCTTGACCTTGCTCAGCGAGGCCAGCGAGGCCTGGCCCATGTCGATGTCACCGTTGAGCATCATGCGCAGGTCTTCCTGGGCACGCTCGTTGCGCTCAACCGCGATCTGGCGAGCAATCGACAGCGCGACGAAGTCCAGGTTGAGGTAGCGGGTCGCCTGCTCCGACCACTCGATGCCCAGCGCGTAGGTCGGGATGCGGACCTGCTTCTCGGACGTGGTCAGGGTCAGCATGCGAGCGGGGCGGGCCAGCTGCGAAGTGACCTGGGAGCGGCCTTGTTCCGGCTTCGAGTAGTTGGCCTCGGGCCACAGCAGCCACTCATCCGCGATGGTGTCATCCAGGGCGATCATCGAATCGAACGCGCTGGCGTGCATGTCCATGTCGCCAGTCAGCTTGTCCTCGATGAGGGCGCCGATGGCGGGCATCAGCAGCACGCGGGCCTGTTGGCTCGGGTTGCGGACCACCGCGCCGGTCGCTTCCATCTTCGGCTTGCCATCAAGCACGGACTGCAGAGACGGGGCGCGCAGACCGGCCTTCTTGGCGGTACGCAGCACCAGGCCCTCGGAGGCGCAGAACTGAGTGAACGCGTCGCCGTAAGCGTTGGCATCAGTGGGGTAAATGGTATTGACCCAGTCACGGACCGACATACCATTGTCGGCAGCCTCACGCACCAGGTCAAGGGACACCTCGACCTGTTGGATCTGGCCTTGTTCGTCGTAAAAAGCAGCCATTTCTGTCTCTCCAGTTAGGCGTTGACACGTTCGATGACGCCGACCGTGCCCACGGCACCGGTACCGGCAGTACCCAGGCTGACGACGCGCCACATGAACGGGGCGACAGCTTGAGATGTGGCCTTGCAGACCTTGACCGGGGCGCTCAGGGCAGTACCCTTGGCGACCGGCGTACCCGCCACGACGAAGTCGCCGATGGCGACAACGCCCGTGCCCGCGGTAGCTTGCAGGCCGTCAAACGTGACTTCCTTGCGGTCCTTGACCTGGACGGAGCCGATGGAGTAGCCATCAGCGGTGTAGCTTTCGACGGCCGCGATGACGCCTTCGATGGCGTCACCCACAGCGACGAGGTTGTAACGCGAGTCACCCACCAGCTTGACGATCTTGCCCACGTCCGCATCGGACAGGCGATCACCCTCAGCTGTACCGGCACCGAGTCGAGCGGTTTCCGGCGCGGTGACGATCAGTTCCTTGAATTGAAACTTGGCCATCATCTTTCTCCTTGATTACTTGCTGTACCGGGCCGCATTGACGCGAGCCATGTGAGACGCGCCCACGGCGGGCTTCTTCACCTGTTCCTCGACACTCGTCGCGGAAACCCCACCCACCTTGAACTTCGAGGCAAACGAGGCGGACACCGAAACGTGCTCCGCGAGGATCTGTGCCGGCGACGACGCCGACATGTCGATCAGCGAGCCGCCCAAGGCCACTCGCATGTTGTTGACCGCCTTCGCGGCGATGTCCTTGAGGGGCTCGACCACAGCCTCGAGCATCTCGAGCTTGTCCTTGAGCTTGCTCGCCTCGATCTTCGACGCGACGAGGTCGTCCTGAGCCGCCTTGAGCTGTTCGGCCACGAACTTAAGCGCGCCGGCAGAAGCGTCAACTTCCGCAGCCTGCCCAACTCCCGTGCCCTCAACGCTCGCCTCGTCAGAGGTCTCGACCTGAGCCGAAACTTCGACGTCATCAACCTGAGCGGCAACGTCCGTCTCGGCCTGCGCGCCTGTCTCGGGAGCC
>WBZL01004519.1_pt1 | contig 11967 bp, 14 predicted proteins | sample 5204291 | NCBI WGS metagenome assembly WBZL01 (sample SAMN12344345, study PRJNA552823) | activated sludge metagenome | biome: Activated sludge suspended growth; feature: Nitrification reactor; material: Wastewater; isolation source: activated sludge from nitrification reactor of wastewater...
CATCATTTTTTTCAATCATCAATGAGAGCTCTTGAATTTGTTTTTTAGTAAAGGAAGTAAACAATTCAAAAAACTTAGATTTTTTCATAACAATTGACTTTTTGCAAAAGAATACATAATTTCGGAAAAATTAAATTACAATTTAAATATGAAAATATGAAAATCAAATCTCTACTACTAATTAGCACATTTATTTTTTTACACTTGAGTTGTAGCAAAGATGAGGCTTTAAACAAGTTCAAATTCACTTCTATTCGAGGCGTAAAAACTGGCTCTACTGCTGTTGTAAATTTTGTATGGAATGATGCGCAAAACACAGAATGGAATGTTGAAGTAAAAAATCCTGATGGCACCACGCGAACTGTATTTACTACGGCTGGAACAGAAGGCGTAATCAATAATCTCGGGCTCGATACAACCTATGTTTTTGGAGTTACTGGCGGAACAAAAACTTCTCAAAACGGTAGCTTCAATGCACGCATAGGCACCACAGGTGATGTGCTTATTCATGATGTAAAACCATAATTAATGGCAATATATTTTTCAAAAAGCATTCATTTTTGAATGCTTTTTTTTATTTATTTTTTTCAGACATTAATGTTAAAGCAAATTTTTGGTAACACAATTAACTCATTAAATATCAATATCTTACATCGTTTTTATTTAAAATGTTATCTTAAAAAGTAGCATTATTCTTCCGATTAGCGCAGCATATTTGTAATTTTTTTTAGCGTATTTCTATCTCAATTTTACATCATCAAACACACAACAAGGAATGATGTAAGTAATCCTTTTTTTAAAAAAAACTTACCGCCGAAACCGAAAAGCGATATTGAGTAGGAAATAAACTTAAAAAATTAAATACAATGAAAACATTATTAAAAAAACAAATCGGAAAAATCAGTATCATGGCATTAATCGTATTAAGCTGTATGAGCTGTAAAAAAGAAAACATTAAACATCCAACACCAAATGCAGGCAGCTATAACATAAGCGAAAACGCCGCATCTGGAATTACAGATCTTATGTCACAAGATGAAATTCTTCAACTTTTTGAACCAATTATTCCTGGTGAATACACTTTTGAAAGTGGTGAAATAAAAGTAGAAGATGGTCAAGCATGCTTAGTATTAAGAACAAGAGGCAAAGCAACTTTGACAGAATTTACAATTAGATGTGATTTAGTAAATCCAGAGAACGAAGGCGGATTAGCATTAGCATCTGGCGAATATACATTGTCTTCCAGTGATGCTTCAAGCTCGCCATCTACACATCCAATTCCATCACTTGCCAGCAAGAAAAAAACATACGTTGGCCATGTAACGCTTTTGAAATAATAAAAATAAATCCAAATCTTCATCTTTAAAATAATTACAATGAAAACACAATTTAAATTCCGATTAATCATCTTAGCTTTTGCCACTATTTCCGCATTTAGCATTGGTTGCACGCCAACTGGTCCCAGCTTGCCATTGCCTTGCAGCACTGTCAATACCTTATTCCAACAAATCTATACGAATGTGGTGGCCATTCCTGGCGACACAAACACCGTAACAATGGACACGGAAGTGCATGGTTATGATTTTACGGTGTCAGCCAATAAAACAATTTGCAAAATAGGTTATCAAAGTCAGCCTGCGGTTGCTTCACAGCTATACAAAATAGAAATAATCGACAACACGACAAGCACTACTTTGTTTAGTCAAAATACGACATTCAGCGCCACAACTACCAGCTATATTTCTGTTCCAAACATTGCTGTTGTACCAGGACATAGCTACACGATTCAACGAACATTGACCAACTGGCTCGGCAATATCGGCAATACGGTTGGCAGATTAGTGAGAGAAGTGAATGGCGGAAGTATTCCATTTCCACACACTGTTGGTGTGATGACCATTACAGGTGCTCGTTTTCACCAAACTAGCAATCCATCTGTTGTTTCTACATTTGGCATACCTTATATTGACATTGCTTTTCAATAATTTTTTTGACAATAAAAAAAACATCGAAGCTACTATTCAGCTTCGATGTTTTCATATTATTATTGAAACCTAAACTAAGCCTTCTCGCCTTCTTTCGTCAGCAATTTATATTCTCCTAAGTGCAACGAAGAATCTTGAATTAAGCGAACAATTTTTCCGATTTTAGAATACCATCGCATTCTAAATGAAAAAGTATCTTTCTTCATAAATGCATAAATAAACGGGTGCACATACAACAAGAAGTTTTTGTCCTTGTGTGATTTTAGATGATGCAGTTCCGTTTCGATATTGTCAATTATTTGTAATGGCTGGTCCACTTTATACTTGCTATTGCCATGCAAAAGTGGTTCGCGTGTGTCAATAACGACTTGTTCTTTCATGCGTTGACGCGTAATTTCCATTAAGCCAAATTTGCTCACAGGCAAGATAACATGTTTGGCTTTATCTGGCTTCATGGCTTGTTGCATGGCTTCGTACAGTTTATGTTTGTACTCTGATGATTTCATGTCTATAAAATCGACAACAATAATTCCGCCAATATCACGCAAGCGCAATTGACGTGCTATTTCCTGCGCTGCCTCCACATTTATATTAAACGCTAAAGTGTCTTGCGAAACATCTTTTTTCACTTTTGGTCCACTATTCACATCGATGACATGCAATGCTTCCGTATGTTCTAAAATGACATAAGCACCGCTTTTTAAAGTCACCGTTTTACCAAACGCAGTTTTAATCTGTCGGCTCACTTCATACGTTTCGAACAATGGCGTTCTATCTTCGTGGATAGAAAGTATTTGTGTTTGCTCTGGCGCATATTCTTTGATATATGCCTTCAAATCGCCGTGCAAAGATGGATTATCTGTAATGATTTTTGAGAAGCTATCATTCATCAAATCTCTGACGATAGAGAAGGTTTTATTCATCTCTTTCAATAGGAGTTTTGGCGGATTTTGATACTTCAAATTATCTGTCATCACTTTCCACTTATTCATCAGATTTTGAATATCGTAGCTCAATTCATCTTGACCTACGCCAGCGGCATTTGTTCTGACGACTACACCAAAATTTTTTGGTTTAATTTTTTGCATCGTCTGCAGCAAGCGTTCGCGTTCTTCTGGCTTATCTATTTTTTTAGAAATGCCAATGGAGTTGGTAAATGGCACCAACACAACATATCTTCCAGGAATCGACAGCTCGCAGGTTAATCGTGGTCCTTTAGTAGAAATTGCTTCTTTAGAAATCTGAAATACTAAAATATCGCCTTTTTCTAAGGCGTCAGACATTAGTCCATCTTTTTTTATAGGTGGCTCAAATTCAAATTTATCCAATAAGTGTGATTGCTCAGCCTTAAATGCTTCTGAACTAAATTTACGAACAGAACGAATATATGGGCTTAAATCTGAATAGTGTATAAATGCATCTTTGTCATGACCAATATCAATAAAGGCAGCATTCAATCCCGGATTAATTTTTTTTACTCTACCTAAGTAGATATCACCGGCTGAAAATCCTTCTTTATCGTATGAATCAAGATGGTATTCGACTAATTTTTTATTCTCAAGAAGAGCAATCTCAACACCTTTGGAATTAGCATGTATAACTAATTCTTTTATCATATTAGGTGTAAGTTTTAAGTAGCAAGTAATAAGAAACTTATCACTTACTACTATTTACTAATTACTTTTTCTTATGACGGTTTTTTCTTAGTCTTTTTTTACGTTTGTGCGTCGCAATTTTATGACGCTTTCTTTTTTTTCCGCAAGGCATAATTAAACTTTTTTACTTTTTAAATTTTTGACGATTTCGTCTATTTCTTTATTAAAATCTTCGTTGTTGACCATCAACTTGCATAACTCAAACAAGCGTATTGCCTCTTCCGTATGACCAAGTTGTGCTTCTGTTATCGCCAAGAAATAGATGGCTTCTCTATTTTGTGGCTCTAACGTTAATATTTTCTTCAAGCGCTCTTTAGCTTTATCCAGCTGTCCAGATTGGATAGAAAGCCTGCCTAAAGACATCAAAATATTGATATCATTTGGATGCTTGTTTTCCAACTCTTTGAGAATAGCCACACCTTTCATTGGTTCTTGTGAGCCTTGAATATATGCTTCTGCCAATTTCAAGCGCAAATCAACATCGCTGGTATCTTGCTTCACGGCTTCTTCGTAAGAGCGGAGCGCAAAGGTAATCAAATTATTTAAAATTACTGAGTCTTCTGTTGTTTTATATGCATAAACCAGCGTGTCTGCTACACTTTCCAATGTCTGTTTACTCTTATTGGCGGACATTGCCTGATAATAGTAATAAGCATGTAAAGCAGGATTGTTTTGGCGATGCCAGAAACTTGCTAAAGCCATATTGTCGTGGTGCAATTTTGCAGTATCTGCCTTCCCAGTATTTCTAATGGCAGAAAGCAAGGAACTATATTCTTCTTTTGCTGTAGCTTCTATTTTTTCGAGCTGACTTTGTTCGTATTGTTCAAAACTGAGTCCTGCTGATACGGCATGCGTTGTGTTACTTTCTTTCTTCTCTTTGGTTTTTCCGCCAAAGTATAGCGCCAATACGAGTATAAGTGCACCTAATCCTAATACTATCTGTCCCTTCTGCACGTTTTAAGTCTTATTCTTTATTTTTTAAACGGTTTTCGCTGGATTCTTTTATTTGCTCCACGAATACTTTTGATGGTTTGAATGCCGGAATTTGATGTTCAGGAATTTCTATGGCAATATTTTTCTTGATATTTCTACCAATTTTCGCTTTACGTGTTTTCACGATAAAACTTCCAAAGCCACGTACATACAAATTTTCACCATCAGCCAATGTGTCTTTTACTTCTTTGAAGAAAGCCTCCATGGCTACTAATACATCTACTTTAGGTACACCTGTTTTCTCTGAAATTGTGGTGATGATATCTGCTTTTCTCATGCTTATCGATTAATGAAGTACAAAAATGCAAAATTATTTCCAACTAACTCACTAATATACACGAAATATCAATAAGAAAATGTGTAAGTTACGAAAAATTAATACTGTTATTTGTATTTATTTTTATGAGACTTATCTAACATCTGAAAGTTACATCTAATAATATTTCTGATAATAATGCGGTACTATTTTCAATAAATCTTATTTTGCAAATCAATGAGTACTTTTTCTAAAAAATTACTGCAATGGTATAATCCGAATGAAAGAAATTTACCGTGGAAACAAACTAATGATGCGTTCAAAATTTGGTTGTCAGAAATTATTCTACAGCAGACTCGTGTAGCGCAAGGCACTCCTTACTATTTGGCATTTATAAAAAAGTATCCGACCATAAGCAAATTGGCAAAAGCACCATTAGATGAAATCTTGAAACTTTGGGAAGGCTTAGGTTATTATTCAAGAGCACGAAATTTACATCAGGCTTCCATACAAATCATGGAAAAGCACAATGGTCATTTTCCGAATACGTATCCTGAAATATTACAACTAAAAGGTGTTGGCAAGTACACCGCTGCCGCCATTGCTTCGTTTGCTTATGGCTTGCCTTACGCTGTTGTAGATGGCAATGTATATCGTGTTTTGGCACGTGTTTTTGGAATTGAAATTCCTATTGACAGCACACTTGGCAAGAAGCATTTTGAAGAAATTGCTCAACAATTACTCGACAAAGACAATGCAGCTTTATACAACCAAGCCATTATGGATTTTGGTGCATTAGTTTGCAAACCATCAAATCCTTTATGTAATCAATGTCCATTTAGCTCATCATGTATTGCTTTGACACAAGATAAAATACAACATTTGCCTGTCAAGACGAAAAAAATAACAAAAACAACAAGGCACTTCCATTATTTCGTCATACATAATACGGCACATATACTCATACAACAACGCATGCAGAATGACATTTGGCATGGCTTATTTGAATTTCCGATGATTGAAACAAAAGACCATACATTGCCAAATGACACCAAATCTATTTTTGGAAGCAATAAGAAACTAAGTACTACATCAAGTTTTTCCTTCAAACAAGAACTTACACACCAGACGATTCGTGCGCATTTCCACGAAATAAAATTAAGCAGTTTACCTAGGCAAAACACCGATTTAATTCACGCTGTAAAACGAGATTTAACAAAGTATGTATTCCCAAAAATAATACACAGCTATTTGCAGGTTCGATTAATTTATTTAACTTAGTTAAAATAATAATACTTGACTTTTGTCAAAAAGTAGCTTTTTTTTACATGTAAAATCGAAACCATGAGTGTGAACAAAGTAATCTTAATAGGTCGTTTAGGCAAAGATCCAGAAGTGAGAAAAATAAACGCAACGACTACTGTTTGTAATTTCCCATTAGCCACTAACGAGTCATACAAAAACCAAGATGGTAGCTATACAGAGCAAACGGAATGGCATAACATTGTCATGTGGCGTGGTGTTGCTGAGCGTGCAGAACGTATTTTAAAGAAAGGAAATACTATATTTGTGGAAGGAAAGTTGAGAACACGCTCTTGGGAAGACAAAGAAAATCACAAACGCTATACAACAGAAATAGTGGTTGAAAACTTCCAACTTTTAGATAAAAGAGAGCCTGGCGCAACAACAAATACGGCAAACATCGAACAAAAAACAGATACGGAATCGAATGTTGCGACAGACAACAATTCAGAACCGACAATGGACGACGATTTGCCATTTTAACAGATAAGAAATTACAATACTTTGGACGACGGCATACCCATACCCTTTTTATTACAAGCTATACTCGGCACTTCCACAAGTGAAGTATTCAATACATTTAATGCGACCGTAGCCATTGAGCTACTTTTCACTTTAATACTGCTCATTTTCACCGCCATGATGTGTGCTGTCGAAGTGGCTATTTTTCTTTTTACAACGCAAGAAATAAATGAGCTTGAACGAAGTAATGATGAGACAGATGCCATTATTTTAGATTTTATCAAAAAACCTCGACGGTTTTTGGCAACGTTTGTACTGACGACTACTTTATTTACACTTGCCGTTGTTTTGATGTTTGAGAATGTATTGGAAACGATATTGAAACACGAATTTATCGAAGCGAATAGCTCATTATTGTTGATTATAAAAATATTATTTGAAACCTTCATTATCGTATTATTTGCCGAAGTAATTCCGAAATTATATGCTACACAACAATACTATAAAGTAGCGAAAAACACCGTGCATTTACTTAGAATATTCGATATTTTATTTTCACCTTTTGTGAGAGCATTATTGGCTACGTCTAATTTTTTTGAAAAAAGATTAGCCGGTTTTTCTAACAATGTTACAGCAAAAGATATTGACGAAGCGATAGACATTACAACATCGCAAGAAAATGACGAAGCCATTAGAAATGATTCTCGAATTTTAAAAGGTATTGTAAAATTTGGCAATATTGTAGTCACACAAATCATGCACTCGCGTATGGATGTTGTAGCTGTAGATAAAAATGCCAACTTTGAAGAATTATTAAGTATTGTGAGAGAATCTGGCTATTCGCGTATTCCAGTTGTAGAAGAAAATTTTGACAAAGTAGCCGGTATTATTTACATCAAAGATTTATTGCGTTATATTGATGCACCGAAAGAATTTAATTGGCAGCAACTCATAAAACCTGCTATGTTTGTGCCGGAATCAAAAAAGATAGACGACTTGCTGGAAGACTTCCAAGCGAAACGTGTGCACATGGCAATTGTTGTTGATGAGTATGGCGGTAGCTCAGGCATCGTAACTTTAGAAGACGTTTTGGAAGAAGTCATTGGCGATATCAAAGATGAATTTGATGATGCCAGCGAAATTGATTTTAAGAAAATAGATAATTACAATTATATATTTGAAGGCCGAACAGCATTGAACGATGTTTGTAAAGTATTGGAAGTGCCTACAACTACTTTTGATGATGCACGAGGTGATGCTGACTCTTTAGCTGGTTTAGTCTTAGAATTAAATGCTGAAATTCCTGTCGAAGGTGATGTGCTCACCTTTAAGCATTTTACATTTTTAATTTTAGAAGCTGACAAAACAAGAGTTATTAGAGTGAAAGTAACGATTGCTAACTAATGATATTATTCCATAAAACAGCAATCCACAAAGAAAATAAAAATAGCTATTACAAATACTTATTTATGAGCATAAGAATTAATTCCTACATGAACACATTGTCACATCGATATATTACTACATTATTTCATCGTTTCATTATTATATTCTGTAGTGTCATTATTATTACAACATTTACTGCTTGCCGCGAAAATTACACGCCTAAACAAAGTGGCTATTTCAGAATTGACTTTCCAAAGAATCGAACTTTCGTAACTTATGAAAATACATCATGTCCATTTTCATTTGATTATCCAAGCTATGGAAAAATACAAAAAGACTCTTCTAATGCAGAAGAGCTCAACAATCATCCTTGTTGGTTCAATATTATTTTTCCTGAGTATAAAGCAAAAATTTATTTAAGCTATACTGCCATTAGCGCTGCCAATCCATTAGACAAACTCATAAGAGATAGTTACAAGCTCACATTCAAACACACAGTAAAGGCTGACTATATCGACGAAACCATTATTACAGGAAAAAATAAAAATGTAAGTGGCATCATGTATGATGTTGGTGGTAATGCTGCCAGTGCTGTGCAGTTTTACCTTACAGACAGTGCACACCATTTTTTACGTGGCTCTTTGTATTTCTATGCATCACCAAATGTCGATTCTATTGCACCTGCTGTCGCTTATTTTAGAAAAGATGTAGAACACATTGTAGAGTCACTTCAATGGAAATAATATCATCTGAAATTATTGGAATAATTGTAAAAAACATACTGTATATTTAAACAATAAAATACAGTTTCATGAAAATAGGTTTCCTTTCGTGCTTTATTTTGCTATCTACTTTTACAGCACTCGCGCAAGCAGATTTTATGGCGATGAATAACAATATAGTCGAGCGCAATCAAGCACTTCATATTCACAAAACATATTTCGTACAAGAAAATCAGAATACTGAAAAAGAATTAAAACGAGCAAAGCGTTTAAAAATTGCAGGATTAGTATTTACTAGCTTAGGCACAGCTGGAATTTTAACCACAACGCCATTTGCAGTTATTTATTCAAGTGTTAGTAAAAACACGCACGGCTGGGGAAATGTGGCTGCTGCTGTAGTGAGCATGATGGGTTACATTCCAAGTGGCGCTTGTTTAATTTCAGGCATACCAATGACCGTTATTGGCTTTAAAAAAGCAAACAAACTAAAAGCAAGTACGACAAAAGAATTTTAGGTACTAATCACAAATCAACTTCCAAGGATTCGCTTGTTCCAATTGCAAAGCCAACTCTAATAATAATTTATCTTGTCCATAAGGAGCTACAAACTGCACGCCTACTGGTATATCATTTGAAGCAACCCCTAAAGGCAGTGATATTGCGGGCGAACCAGAGATATTAAACAATGGTAAAAATGCTGCCAAATCCGAACCGCGCCATGCCATTTCCTCGTAGCTAAGCAATGGCGAAAAATAGCCTATTTCAGGTGTGCGTTTCGAAGTAACAGCAGTCATGATAACATCATATTTTTGTTGCAACTCAGCTTCTGTGCGTTTTGCGGCGTTGACTAATGCTCTTAGATTGCCAATGAGTTTTAATTTTCTGTTGGAAAAATAATCAGCTAAGCCTAATGTAAAAGGATCTAACACCAATGATTTGTCCACTTTTGCGCCTTGTGACAATCGACCAAAATTAATAGACATATACGCTAAAAAACCGTAATAAGTCAGATAGTATTTCGTCATTTCTTCCACATCTAGTGGCACTTTAATCGGTTCTACCGAATGGCCTAATGACTCTAACAATTTTGCATTTTCCAATTGCACACGAAAGGTATCTTCGTCCATGTGTCCTTGTTTTCCTTCTGGTAAATTATCAAAATAAGCAATGCGCAACTTTCTGTTTAATGGTGCTTGAACATGTCCGATTGCTGGCAATTTTTTGTGGTGATGGAATTGCTCTGCAGCAGCATAAAATGCTGCAGTATCGCGCACACTACGTGTCAAAACACCTTGGTAAGCAATGTTCACTGGCAATGTCTCCGTGCCTTGCATATAATACAATCTATTGCGCGTGGGCTTTAGACCTACTAAACCACAACACGAAGCAGGAATTCGCGTTGAGCCAGCGCCATCATTAGCCGTTGCAATAGGCACCACACCACTGGCCACTAATGCTGCAGAGCCCGATGATGAGCCACCAGTTGTATAATTTATATTCCAAGGATTACGAGTAACCTGTAAGTTTTCATTTTCTGTACTACAAATAAATCCAAATTCTGGTAGTGTAGATTTGCCTAAACAATTTACGCCAGTAGAAAAAAATTGATTGACATATTTGCTATTGTGTTTAGCAATTTTTGATTTGTATGCAATTGCTCCTTTTTGTGTTGGCAGCCCTTTAATAAAATCATTGTCTTTTACAAATGTGGGCACGCCATAAAAAATGCCGTTTGTTTTTAATCGTGCTGTATTTTTAGCATCATCGTAAGTTCTAAGCACGATGGCACCTAAGCTCGGATTCACTTTTTCTGCGCGAGCAATGGCTGCCGCTGTTACCTCATCGACTGATACTTTTTTACTTGCAATTGCTGCTGCCAATGCTGTTGCATCCATTTTGCCCAATGCGTCATCGCAAAATGCGTTTATCTTTTTTTCCATTTTTTAAAATTACTAAACTAATTACAAACTCAAGTTGCTTTTTGTCAAATTGATAACACACATTCATAAGATGAAAATTCATTAATGATATTCGCATTTGAATTTATGCTTTTTCATACCTTTGCTATTGTGCAAGTGTCAAACAATAGTTTTTTATCTACGCCTATTGAATTTCTAAAAGGAGTTGGTCCTGAGCGTGCAGCTGTTTTAAAAAAGGAAGCTTCGATTTTCACATTTGGCGATTTGCTTACACTATTTCCTTATCGATATATTGACCGAACTAAATTTTATTCCACACAACACATTGACAACACGCAAACATATATTCAGTTAAAAGGAAAATTGAAACATATACGCGAGATTGGCGAAGGCAGAGGCAAGCGTTTAACTGCTATTTTTTATGACAATGATGGCGAGATTGAATTAGTCTGGTTTCAAGGTGTAAAATGGCTGGTGAATAGCTTAGACACGAGAGAAACTTATATTTTATATGGAAAACCGAGCTGGTTCAACGGCAAATTCAATATCACACATCCAGAGCTAGAAAAGCTAGCCACCTTTAACGACAGTGATGTTGGTACTTTCCGTGCATTATATAATTCATCTGAAAAAATGAAGGCAAAAAGTTTAGACAGCAAAGGCATCTCTAAGCTAATGCTTACTTTATTGCAACAATTAAGGCAGGAACATATTGTAGAAAATTTGCCAAAGCATTTGCTAGATAAGTATAAACTATTTGGAAAATTTGATGCTATAAAAAACATACATTTACCGCAAACATTAAGTTTACAAGCTGAGGCTATAAAGCGACTAAAATTTGAAGAATTATTTTTGATACAATTGCAATTATTGCAATTAAAAATCATAAGAAAACGAGAAAAGGGAATTTATTTCGAAAAGGTAGATCATTATTTTAAAAAGTTTTATGACGATGCATTGCCCTTCTCATTAACCAATGCGCAAAAGCGTGTATTGAAAGAAATAAGAAAAGATACTTTATCGCAACAGCAAATGAATAGGCTTTTGCAAGGTGATGTTGGATCTGGAAAAACTATTGTTGCTTTATTGTCAATGTTAATGGCAATCGACAATAATTACCAAGCAGCCATGATGGCGCCAACAGAAATATTGGCACAACAACATTATGTTGGCATAAAAGAACTTTGTGACAAAATAGGTATTCGCATAGCTTTACTCACGGGCTCAACTAAATCAAAAGAGCGAAAGCAATTATTACACAGTTTGCAACATGGCGAAATACATCTT
>WBZL01004522.1_pt1 | contig 11954 bp, 11 predicted proteins | sample 5204291 | NCBI WGS metagenome assembly WBZL01 (sample SAMN12344345, study PRJNA552823) | activated sludge metagenome | biome: Activated sludge suspended growth; feature: Nitrification reactor; material: Wastewater; isolation source: activated sludge from nitrification reactor of wastewater...
CGGTGGCCGGCACGCGATGGCCGGCGAGCGACGCGCAGGGCACGCGCGGCAGGCTCGGCGCGTCGGCGACGGTTTGGTTCAGCGGGGCGCCTGTGCAGGCCGCCAGCAGCAGCAGCGACGCCAGAGCAGGCCATCCCGCCGATCGGCGGGCGGACGACAGGGAGCGCTTCATGTCAGCTCGTTCCAGGTTGGGTTCACGCTTCAGTTGATGCTCGCGCCCGAGCGCTTGACGATGTCGGCCCAGCGCGGCAGCTCGGCGCGCAGCAGTTCGGCCAGTTCCTCCGGGGTGCCGAAGGTGGGTTCGATGCCCAGCGCGGCCAGCTGCGCGCGCAGGTCCGGCGCCGCCATCGCCCGGCCGAGCGCCTTGTGCAGCGCCACGAGCACGTCTTTGGGCGTGCCGGCCGGCGCGAACAGGGCGAGCCAGTTCGACACGTCGTAGCCCTTCAGCCCGGCCTCGGCGATCGTCGGCACCTGCGGCAGCGCGGCCATGCGCGTCTTCGACGTGACGCCGAGCGCACGCACCTTGCCGGCCTTGATGTGCCCCTCGTAGACGGTGTACGAGTCGAAGGTCATGGCGATGCGGCCGGCCAGCACGTCGACGAGCAGCGGCGCACTGCCCTTGTACGGCACGTGCAGCATGTCGACGCCGGCCAGCGACTCGAACAGCGCGCCCGACAGGTGGCTCGAACTGCCGTTGCCGGCAGAGCCGTAGGTCAGCTTGCCCGGCTGGGACTTGGCGAGCGCGATCAGCTCGGCGACGCTGTTCGCGGGCACCGACGGATGGACCACCAGCACGCGCGGCGTGATGTGGGTCAGGCTGATCGGTGCGAAGTCCTTCTGCGGGTCGTAGCGCAGCTTCGGGTACAGGGCCGGGTTGATGGCCTGGGTACCCATGGTGCCGAAGAACAGCGTGTAGCCGTCGGGGGGTGACTTGGCCGCCGCCTCCGCCGCGGTGCTGCCGCCGGCACCCCCGCGGTTGTCGACGATGACCTGCTGACCCAGCTCGGCGGCCAGCTTCTCGGCCATGCCGCGCGCCATCACGTCGGCGGCGCCACCGGCCGGGAACGGCACGATCAGCCGCACCGGCTTGTCGGGGAAGGCGGCCTGTGCCGCCCCGCCACCGCACGCGGCGGCGACCAGCAGCGCGAGGCCGGCAATGCGTGCCAGGGAAAAGCAGTGCCGAAGTGTCATGGTGGTAGTCCTGTCCGTCCGGGTTGGTGTCGGCGCGCATCGCACGAGGCACCGGCTCGCAGTCCGGTTGATCGTTCGCTGGGTCTTTCGGTTCGTCCTGGAGATCGTCCTTGACGTCGTCGATCTGCTGAGTGGCGTCAAGGCCCCGGTATCAGCCCGCGGCCGCCCAGTCGACCCCGACGCCGGCCGTCGTGGGTACCGTGAGCAGGCCGTCGGTGATCGCCAGCGCGGTGAACGGGTCGTCCAGCAGATGCTGGTGCTCGGCCAGCTCGCAGCCCCAGCGCAGGTTCGACATCAGGCTGGCCGCATGGGCGCTCGCCGCCTGCAGCAGCGACGGCCCGAAGGCCGCGCCGACGCGGCAGCCCACGCCGCCGGCCTCGCAGATCGCCACCGCCTCGGCAAAGCGGCGCAGGCCGCCGAGCTTGGTGACCCGCAGGTTGATGACGTCGACGACGCGGTCGGCGACGAGCCGGAACACGTCGTGCACCGTCTGCGCGCTCTCGTCGGCTTCGATGTCCACGGGCAGCGTGCGCGTGAGCAGCGCCAGCCCGGCCCAGTCGGCGGCCGGCACGGGCTGCTCGATCAAGGCGATGTCGTGGCGTTCCATGCACGCGAACGCGCGAATCGTCTGCTTGGCGCTGTAAGACTGATTGGGGTCCAGGGTCAGCACGACGTCGGGGCCCACCGCGTCGCGCACCGCGGCCACGCGCGCCACGTCGAGCGTGGTGTCGCCCGCCAGCTTGAGCTTCAACTGCCGATAACCTTGCTCGGCCAGCGTGGCGGCTCGGGCCGCCATCTCGGCCGGCGGCTTGATCGACAGGATGCGCGCCAGCGGAATGCGGTCGCGCCGCCGGCCGCCGAGCAGGGCATGCACCGGCGTGCCCAGGCGTCGCGCCAGCAGATCGTGCAGGGCCATGTCGATGGCCGCCTTCACGCTGGGCTGGCCGGCCAGCGCGAGTTCGATGTCGGCCATCGTCGCCGCGATGCGGTCCGGCCGGCGGCCGATCAGCATCGGCGCCAGCAGGTCCAGCGCGGCCTTCGCGCCGCTGCCGTGCGTGGTGATGGCCGGTATCGTGTGCGCATAGCCCAGGCCCACGTGGCCGGCATCGTCGGTCAGCTGCAGCACCCAGCCTTCGAGGCGGGGCACCTCGGCGCGAGCGAACTTCCAGCTCGGGTCGGCCAGACCTTGGGTGCACGCACGCAGCGCGGCGCTGCGGATCTCCACGTCGGGGCTCCGGAGCGCGCCGGGTCAGTTGACCGTGATCTTGCCCTTGGCGATCACGCGCTTCCACTTCTCGAACTCCGACTCCATCAGGCTGCGGTACTCCTGCGGCGTGGAGGTCAGCGCGACGACCCCTTGCTTGACCAGCTGGTCCTTGACTTCGGCCGACTGCATCGCGGCGACGATGGCATCGCGAAACTTCTGCTGCACCTCGGCGGGGATGCCGACCGGACCGACGATGCCATAGTACGTGTCCATCAGCACGCCGGGCAGGCCGGCCTCCTTGGTGGTGGGGGTCTGCGGGGCCTGCGGTGCACGCTCCGGGCTGGCCAGGGCCAGCAGCTTGAGCTTCCCGGCGTTGACGTGCGGCAGCACGTTGAGCAGGTCGACCATCGCCACCTGCACCTCGCCACCCAACAGCGCGGTGATCGCCGGTGCCGCACCCTTGTACGGCACGTGCGTCAGGCTGATGCCGGCCTCCTGGTTGAGCAGCTCGGCACCGATGTGCGGCGTCGTCCCCGGGCCGGCCGACCCGTAGTTGAACTTGCCCGGCGACGCCTTGGCGAGCTTGACGAGTTCGGGCAGCGAGTTCGCCGGCACGTCCTTGGCCACGGCGATGGCCGCCGGCCCGCGCGCCACCAGGGTCAAGTACTGGATGTCGGCCGGTGCGTACGGCACCTTCACCAGGTTGGGCATGCCGGCCAGCGGCCCGGTGGCGGTGAGCGCGAAGGTGTAGCCGTCGGGGGCCGACTTCAGCGCCGCGTCCACGCCGATGGTGCCGCCGGCGCCGCCCTTGTTGTCGACGACGATCGTCTGCCCGAGCGTGCTGCCGGCCTGTTTGGCGACCAGGCGGGCGATGACGTCGGTCGGCCCGCCGGCTGCGTACGGCACGATCAGCCGGATCGGCTTGGCCGGCCAGGCCTGAGCCTGCACGGGGCCGGCCATCAGGATCGCGGACACGGCGAACAGGGCCGCCGGACTCCACAGGTGCTTGAACATCGTTGTCTCCTTGGACTTCATCGATTGCAGGGATGCGCGGGTGCTGTGCAACCGCGTGGCCACGCCAGCGGCGCATGACCGAAGCCTGGGCACAGTCTCGGCGCGGACCGTGGGAGCGGCAAGCCGCCATCCCACAAGGCTGCTATGCGTGACGGTGCATGGCGGCAAGCGGCACCCGCGGCCCGGCGCCCGGCGGGCGATATTCAGCGCGGCGCATGGCTGCCTTGCCGCCAGGCCGGTAGGCAGCACCGGGTGGTCCCCCTAGAGTGCCCCCACTCCATTCCAGCTCCGAGGTTGCAGCGATGCGCGAGCGAACCGGTCCCTTGTCCCACGTGAAGGTCCTGGACCTCAGCCGCATCCTCGCCGCGCCGTGGGCCGCGCAGATCCTGGCCGACCTCGGCGCGGAGGTGATCAAGGTCGAGCGGCCCGTTGCCGGCGACGACACCCGCACCTGGGGTCCGCCGTTCCTCAAGGACGCCGAGGGCCAGGACACCCGCGAGGCCGGCTACTACCTGGCCGTCAACCGCGGCAAGCGGTCGATCACCGTGAGCCTGGACAAGCCCGAGGGCCAGCGCATCGTGCGCGAGCTGGCGCAGCGTTCGGACATCGTGCTCGAGAACTACAAGGCCGGCACGCTGGCGCGCTACGGCCTGGACGAGGCCTCGCTGCGCCGGCTCAATCCGCGCCTGATCTACTGCTCCGTGACCGGCTTCGGCCAGACCGGGCCGCGGCGCGACCAGCCGGCCTACGACTTCCTGATCCAGGCCATGGGCGGATTGATGAGCGTGACCGGCGAGAGGGATGGCAAGCCCGGCGGCGGGCCCCAGAAGGTGGGCGTGCCCATCGTCGACCTGATGACCGGCATGTACGCCGCGGTCGGCGTGCTGGCGGCGCTGGCCCGGCGCCACGAGACCGGGGTGGGCGAGACCATCGACATCGGCATGCTCGACGTGCAGGTCGCGACCCTGGCCAACCAGGCGATGAACTACCTGGTCTCGGGCAAGGTGCCGGGGCGCAGCGGCAATGCCCATCCCAACATCCAGCCGCAGGACGTCTTTGCCTGCGCCGACGGTGCCGTGATCCTGGTGGTGGGCAACGACGGCCAGTTCGGCAAGCTGTGCGAGGTGCTGGGCCGCGCCGACTGGGCCAGCGACGAGCGCTTCGCCACCAACGCCCAGCGCGTGCGACACGTCGCGGAGTTGTCCGCCGAGCTTGGCAGCCAGTTCGCGCGGTGGCCGCGCGATCGGCTGATCGCCGCGCTCGATGCCGCCGGCGTGCCGTGCGGCGCGATCAACAACGTCGCCGAGGTCTTCGACGATCCGCAGGTCCGCGCACGCGGCATGCTGCAGCAGGTGCCGCACCCTTGTGGCGTGGATCTGCCGCAGGTGGCCTCGCCCCTGCGGTTTGCCGACAGCCCGCTGCAGACGCAACCCGCGCCGCCCCTGCTGGGTCAGCACAGCGACGACATCCTGGCGGAGCTGGGCTACGGCAGCGCCGACATCGCGCAGCTGCGCCGTGCCGGCGTCGTCTGAAGGCGAGCACGGCCATGAAGCTGCACTGGTCCCCCAAGTCCCCCTACGTGCGCAAGGTGATGGTCTGCGCCCACGAGCTCGGCCTTGTCGATCGGCTCGAACTCGTGCGCTCGGTCGCCGCGATGCTCAAGCCCAATGCCGTGCTGATGCACGACAACCCGCTGTCGAAGATTCCGACGCTGGTGCTCGACGACGGGCTGGTGCTCTTCGACTCGGCGGTGATCTGCGAGTACCTCAATGAGCTCGGTGGCGGGTCGTTGTTCCCGCAGCGTGGCGCCGACAAGTGGCCGGCGTTGCGCTGGCATGCCTTTGGCGACGGCGTGCTCGACGCGTGCATCCTGTGGCGCAACGAGCGCGAACGCGAGCAGCCGCTGCCCGCGCTGATCGACGCCTTCGAACGGAAAGTGTGCGCGTCGCTGCAGCGGCTCGACGACGAGGCGCAGGCGCTGTCCGAGGCCCCGTTCTCGATCGGTCAGGTCGCGGTGGCCTGCGCCCTCGGCTACCTCGACTACCGCTTCGACTCGCTCGGCTGGCGCGCCATGGCGCCTCGCCTGGCCGCTTGGCATGCGCAGGTGTGCATGCGACCCTCGTTCCAGCGCACGGAGCCGGTCGACGGCTGACGGCCCGGTCGCGCGAACCGGGTGCCGCCCCGCGAACGGCACCGGTCGCGGCGGGGTCAGCCGTAGAGCTCGGCGGGATTGTCGTCGAGGATGCGCCGCACGAGCGCCGCGTCGCCGGTCCAGCGCTTCATCGTCGCCAGCAGCTCCGCCGCGTCGGGCGCCGGCGTGACGCGCAAGTGCGGCCAGTCGCTGCCCCAGACCAGGCGGTCGGCACGCGCCGCCAACAGCGCGGCATGGAAGGGTCGTCCGCCCTCGAGGTCGGGCGCGCCCAGCAGGTTGCGATAGACGCACAGCTTGACCCACACGCGGCCGGTGTCCAGCAGCGCCAGCAGGCTGCGGAACCCCGGCGCGTCGACGCCCGCGCTGGCGTCGAAGCCGCCCATGTGGTCGATCACCAGCGGCACCGGCAGCTCGCGCAGTCGCGGCTCGATGCTCGCCAGTGCAGTGCCATCGGTCCACAACTCGGCGTGCAGCCCGGCATCGGCGAGCGCCGGGGCCAACGCCAGCAGGTCGTCCAGCGCTGCACTGCCGGCGAAGTTGGCCCCGCTGCCGCTGCGGTGGCTGAAGCGTGCACCGCGCACGCCCAGTGCGCGCAGGCCGCCCAGGGACGGCCGCCTGTCCGCACGCACGACGACGACGCCGCGCAGCGTCGGGTGCGCCGCCAGCGCATCGAGCAGCAGGCTGAAGTCCTCGCCATAGGCGCTCGGATGGACGAGCACGCCGCTCGACAGGCCCAGCCGCCGCAGCAGCGTCAGGTAGTCGGCCGCCGGTGCCTCGGGGGGCGTGTAGCTGCGGTCGCCGGCCAGCGGATAGCGGTCATAGGGGCCGAACAGGTGCGCGTGGCAGTCCCAGCCGCGGATCACGGCCCGACCCTGTGAGGCAGTGCGAAGGCCGGCTCCACGCCCTCGGGCAGCGGGATCTCGTGCGCGTTCAGCGTCATCGCCACCATCGTGTAGTAGCCGACCAGCGCGGTGAGCTCGACCACGGTGCGTTCGCCCAGGCGGGCCAGCGCAGCGGCGTAGGTCGCATCCGACACCGACTTGCTGCGGTTGAGTTCCAGCGCGAAGCGCACGACGACCGCGTCGTCGTCCGCCAGCCCCTCGGGCCAACGCCGGGTCAGCAGCGCCTCGATGATCGGCGCCTCGATGCCCAGCTTCTCGGCCTCCAGCCGGTGCGCGTACCACTCGAAGGGCGAATCGCAGGCCCGGCCGGTGACCAGGATGGCCAGCTCCGACTGGCGCGGCGTCAGCGTGGTCTCGTAGCGCAGCAATGCGCCCAGCGCCTGCCAGCGGTCGGCCAGCTCCGCGTTGTGCAGGGCGGCGCGCAGCGGGCCCTGGATCTTGCCGCGGCGACCAGCGACGATCTTGTCGTGGACGCGGCGCTGCTCGGCGGTCATGCCTTCGAGGGTGGGAAACGAGATGCGCGGCATGGGTCCTCCGGCTGTGCCGCGAGCCTAGCTGTTGCGCGCCGCTGCCGCCATGGGCGCCGGCGCATGCCTGCTATTGCGAGGGCGTCAGGTCGGCGCGCTGGGCCGCCACATGCCGCTGCGGGACATCTCGCCGACGATGTGCAAGATGCGCGACGCGACGGCGGACACCGCCCGCGACGGCCCTTTGGCCTTGGCCAGCACCATCGACACGGTGCGCTGGATCGGCGGGTCGACGATGCGGGCCGCCTGCAGCCGCCGGTCGGCCAGTTCGTTCCACACCGCGTGCACAGGCAGCACGGTGTACAGCCGCTCGGACGCGACCAGGGCCTTCTGCAGCGGCAACGAGTCGGCCTCGATCGTCGGTGCCAGCGTGATGCGGCGTTGTCGCGCGATCGCGTCGAGCGCGGTGCGCAGTCCGTTGGGCGCACTGGGCAGGATGAAGGGCAGCTCGTGCAGACGGTCGAAGGCGACGTCGCCGGACGCGGTGAGGCGGTCGCCGGCCGCACCGATCAGGCAGCTGTCGACGACTGCCAGGGATTGCTCCATCTCCGGCAGTGTCGGCCCGTAGCGGTAGAGGATCGCGATGTCGACGCGGGCGTCCGCGAGCCATTCCTCGACCTGGCCGCTGGACCCCTCGAGCACCTTCAATCCGACGGCCGGAAAGCGCTGGCGGGCATCGACGTACAGGCGTCCGGTGAGCGGCAGCCCGATCGACGGCAGCATGCCCAGGGTCACGCGGCCGGTCGGTTCGCGCCCCTCGCCGCGGATCGTGTCCTCGAGTCGCTCGGCGTCGGCCAGCAGCGCCTGCACCTGGGGAAACACCCGCAGCCCGGTCTCCGACAGCTGGACGCCGCGCCCGGTGCGGGTGAACAGGCGCGCCCCGCACTCGCGCTCCAGGGCATTGAGCTGCCGGCTCAACAGCGACTGGTTGCTGTCGAGGAACAAGGCCGCCCGCGTGAGGCTGCCGAGTTCGCCGATGGCGACGAAGGCGCGCCACTTGTGCAGGTCGGCGGTGAGCTCGATCCTGAACTCCGACGCTTTGGGGGCATGCATGCTCGGAGGCGGCAAGGTGGGGCGGTGGCGGCCGCGTATTGTGTCGCGTCGCCGTGCGGGCGCCGAGCGCCGGCCAGCTGCGGCGCCCGGCACACCGGTCGATCCGCGTCCCGGCCGGCAGGATGCAACGCGAAGGGGGCGCCGGATGGCGCCCCCTTCGCATGGTCTGAAGCCGGCCCGCCCAACAGGGGCGGGCGCCGGCTCCCCGCGGGCCGGCTCGGGTCACGCGATGTCCGTCGGCCGTCGGCAGCCATGCATGGGTCTGCCGACCCATGCATGCACCGGCTCAGTGGTGCGTGCCGTCGAAGAACTGCTCGTCCTCGGTGCTGCCCTTGAGCGCCGCGGTCGAGGCCTCCTTCTCGATCGTCGTGGTCACGGCGTCGAAGTAGCCGGTGCCCACCTCGCGCTGGTGCTTCACCGCGGTGAAGCCCTTCTCGGCAGCGGCGAACTCCTTCTCCTGCAGCTCGACGAAGGCGGTCATGTTGTTGCGGGCGTAGCCGTACGCCAGGTCGAACATGCCGTAGTTCAGGCTGTGGAAGCCGGCCAGCGTGATGAACTGGAACTTGTAGCCCATCGCGCCCAGCTCGCGCTGGAACTTGGCGATGGTGGCGTCGTCGAGGTTCTTCTTCCAGTTGAACGAGGGGCTGCAGTTGTAGGCCAGCAGCTTGCCCGGGAACTTGGCGTGGATGGCATCGGCGAAGGCCTTGGCGAAAGCCAGGTCGGGCTTGCCGGTCTCGCACCAGATCAGGTCGGCGTACGGCGCGTAGGCCAGGCCGCGGCTGATGGCCTGCTCGAGGCCGTTCTTCGACTTGAAGAAGCCCTCGACCGTGCGCTCGCCGGTGAGGAAGGGCTTGTCGTTGTCGTCCACGTCGCTGGTCACCAGGTCGGCCGCCTCGGCGTCGGTGCGCGCCAGCAGGATGGTCGGCACGCCCATGACGTCGGCGGCCAGTCGCGCGGCGACGAGCTTGGCGACGGCCTCGCGGCTGGGCACCAGCACCTTGCCGCCCATGTGGCCGCACTTCTTGACCGAGGCCAGCTGGTCCTCGAAGTGCACGCCGGCGGCACCGGCGTCGATCATCGCCTTCATCAGCTCGAAGGCGTTGAGCACGCCGCCGAAACCGGCCTCGGCATCGGCGACGATCGGCGCGAAGTAGTCGATGTCGTTCTTGCCCTCGCTCCACTGGATCTGGTCGGCCCGCATGAAGGTGTTGTTGATGCGGCGCACGACCTTGGGCACCGAGTCCACCGCGTAGAGCGACTGGTCGGGGTACATCTCACCCGTGCTGTTGGCGTCGCCGGCCACCTGCCAGCCCGACAGGTAGATGGCCTTCAGGCCGGCCTTCACCTGCTGCATGGCCTGGTTGCCGGTCAGCGCGCCCAGGCTGTTGACGAAGGGCTCGGTGTTGATCAGCTTCCACAGCTTCTCGGCGCCGCGCTTGGCCAGCGTGTGCTCGATGGGAATCGAGCCGCGCAGGCGCACCACGTCGGCGGCGCTGTAGCCGCGCTTGATGCCTTTCCAGCGCGGGTTCTCCGCCCAGTCCTTTTCGAGGGCGGCGGCTTGTTGTTCGCGGGTCAGCTGGCTCATCGGGAACTCCTTGGGTTGGAAGCAGCAAAGGTGGAGAAGCAACGCCTCCAGCGTACCCAAGGCCGTACCGGCTGCCAAGACTTCTGTCTTATATAAGACAAAAGATTGATCTTTTCAAAATCAACGAGTTAGCCCACTCATTTCGGAATACGGAAGATCTTTCTTCCATATGGCGGATTTTGCTGCAGCGCACGATGCCATGATTTCATGTCATGGAATGCCAAGTTCGCCATGCAGAAAAGCATCGCGCGCCGCAGACGCCCCGTCGACGGCACGCGCCCGGCTCGCCCTGCGTCAGGCCAGACCGCGGGCCCAGCGGGCGTAGATGCGGTCGGCCAGCGCCTGGTGCGCGGCCAGTTCGATCGTCAGCCCGGCCCGCATCGCCTCGGGCGATTGCACGCTCGGGTGGATGCGCAGATCCTCGGCATGGCGATCCGGGACGTCCTGCGACCAGCGCGTCACCTTGTCGGCGTCGACCTCGATGTGGAACTGCATCGCCAGGTGCGGCCCGATCGCGAACGCCTGGTGCGGGCAGGCTGCCGAGCGCGCCAGCCAGGCCGCGCCCGGCGGGATCTCGAAGGATTCGTAGTGCCAGTGGAAGACGCGGACGGCCGCGGCGTCGCCGAACCAGTGCCGCGCCGCCGGGTCGGCCGTCGGCGCGATCGTCTGCCAGCCGACTTCGGGCGCGGGCGATGCACCGACCCGCATGCCCAGCGCCCGCGCCATCAGCTGCCCGCCCAGGCAGTGGCCGATGACCGGATGGTCCTGCTGCATGGCCTGGCGGATCAGGTCCTCGGCACGGCGCAGCGACGGCAGGTCGTCGTTGGCGCTCATCGCACCCCCCAGCACGGCCAGGCCGGCGTAGCCGTCGATGCGCGCCGGATAGTCGTCGCCGGCCTCGGTGTTGCGGACCTCGAAGGCCACGCCCTGGCGGGCCAGCCACGCGCCCAGGTAGCCCGGCCCGTCACCGCTGAGATGCTGCAGGATCAGCACGGGCTTCATGGGCGTCGGATCGGAAACGGGCACATGGGCCGCGAGTGTGCCTGAGCGCCCCGGCGCGCGTGCCGCGCGGTGGCGCGACCGGGCGCCTCGGCCTCGCCGGGTGGGGCGATTCAGGACACCCCCTACGGCATCCGCCGTTCGCCGCGCAGGGCGGCTCCGTGGCTTGATCTTGCGCAACCCTGCAGCGGGCCACATCCCAAGAATCGAGAAAACCGCAGGAGCAGCCATGGCCGAAACCATCACCCGCAAGAACCGCCCCTCACGTGCTCCGGCGCCCGCCCTGCCCACCTTCGACGCCCTGGACCGGCTGCATGCCCAGATCCTGCAGGTGCTGACCCAGTTCGACCGCCTGCTCGAGCACCTCGACGACAACGGCCCCGACGCCGTGGCCCAGGCCAGCGCCAACGAGATCTACACCTTCTTCGCCGACAGCGCGCGGCAGCACCACGCCGACGAAGAGCAGTACGTCTTTCCGTCGCTGCTGGCCAGCAACGACGCCGAGCTGATCCAGCACGTGCGCCGCCTGCAGCAGGACCACGGCTGGCTCGAGGAGGACTGGCTCGAGCTCGCGCCGCAGATCGAGGCCATCGCCAAGGGATTCAGCTGGTACGACCTGGCCATGTTGCGCCAGGCGCTGCCGGTGTTCACCGAGCTGTACAAGGATCACATCGGACTCGAGGAGTCGATGATCTATCCCGAGGCCAAGCGCCGCCAGCAGGCGCTGAAGGACGGGGCCTCGTCGCGCCACGGCTGAGCCGGCGGCGGCTTCCGCCAGGGCAGCGCTGCCACGCAGCGGTGTCCGTCCGGTCGGGCAGGCATCGGGACCGGCCGGCATCTGGCCGGCATCTGGCCGGCATCCGGCATCCGGCATCCGGCATCCAACATCTCGCACCTCGACGCCATGCGCCGTCGCGCGGCCCGACGACTGCGCCTAGACTGGGGCCCTGCCCTGTGCCACCGCCGGAGACCGCCGCATGAACACCACCGACCTCGACGCCTTCTGGATGCCGTTCACCGCCAACCGGCAGTTCAAGAAGACCCCGCGCCTGCTGGCCCGCGCGTCGGGCATGCACTACTTCGACGAGAACGGCCGCGAGGTGCTCGACGGCTGCGCCGGCCTGTGGTGCGTGAACGCCGGTCACACGCGCCCGAGGATCGTCCAGGCCATCCAGGCCCAGGCCGCCGAGCTGGACTTCGCCCCGACGTTCCAGATGGGCCATCCGAAGGCCTTCGAGCTGGCCGAGGCGCTGGTCGGCATCACGCCGCGGGGCCTGAACAAGGTGTTCTTCACCAACTCGGGATCGGAGTCGGTGGACACGGC
>WBZL01004523.1_pt1 | contig 11952 bp, 9 predicted proteins | sample 5204291 | NCBI WGS metagenome assembly WBZL01 (sample SAMN12344345, study PRJNA552823) | activated sludge metagenome | biome: Activated sludge suspended growth; feature: Nitrification reactor; material: Wastewater; isolation source: activated sludge from nitrification reactor of wastewater treatment...
CGGCCCCGACCCGTCCGACGTGGAGGGCACCGACACCCTCACCGTGTGCTCCGACATCCCCTACGCCCCCATGGAGATGGAAGGTGAAGGTCCCCGCGGCCTGCAGTACACCGGCTTCGACATCGAATTGATCGATGCCATGGCCGTCACCATGGACGCCAAGGTCGAGGTGCTCGACGTGGTGTTCGACGGCATCCTCGGGAACCTGGCCGCCGGCACCTGCGACGTGGTGGCCTCGTCGCTCACCATCACCGAGGAGCGCCAGGCCGAGGTCGACTTCACCGAGCCGTACTTCGCCGCCGACCAGTCGCTCCTGGTCAAGGTGGGCTGATCCCGCCGGCGGATCCCCCGCCTGCGGGCCTCGCCGCACCCGGTCCATGACCGACACCGCCGAACCCCTGCTCGGGGAGGGCCCCGACGCCCTCCCCGAGCTGTACCGCTCCGGCCGCGCCAAGCGGGCCCGCAGCCGCGCCGCCCGCCTGGTGGCGTACACCGTCGGGATCGCGGCCGTGGGCGCCGTGGTGCTCCTCGCCGACTGGGAGACGGTCGGCGAGAAGTACTTCGACCTGGAACGGGCGAAGGACCAGTTCCCCGAGATCATCACCATCGCCGCCAAGAACACCCTGATCTACACGGTGTTCTCCTTCATCGGCGGCGTGGCCATCGGCCTCACCATGGCGGTGATGCGGCTCAGCAGCATCCGCCCCTACCGGTGGGCGGCCGCCATCTACATCGAGGTGTTCCGGGGCCTGCCCGCCCTGCTCACCATCATCTTCGTCGGGTTCATCGGCCCCATCGCCCTGAAGTACCAGTACCCCGAGGTCCTCGGTGTACCGAGCGGCGGCATCGTCGCCCTCTCCCTGGTGGCGGGCGCCTACCTGGCCGAGACCCTCCGGGCCGGCATCGAGGCCGTGCCCCGGGGCCAGGTGGAGGCGGCGCGCTCGTTGGGCATGACCCACACCCAGACCCTGCGCTGGATCGTGATCCCCCAGGCCTTCCGGGTGGTCATCCCGCCGCTCACCAACGAGCTGGTGCTGCTGCTCAAGGACACGGCGCTGCTGTCGGTCCTGGGCACCACCATCACCAGCAAGGAGCTCACCCAGTTCGGACGCTCCAACGCCCAGGACTTCAACGGCACCTCGCTCGTGGTGGCCGGCGCCGTGTACCTGGCCATCACCATCCCCCTCACCCGCCTCGTCGCCGTGCTCGAGCGGCGCGACAAGGACACCCGGTGACCGCCCCGGAGACCGTGCCCGCCATCGAACTGCGGGGCCTGGAGAAGTCGTTCGGATCCAACCACGTGCTCCGCGGCGTGGACCTGGCCGTCGACCGTCGGCAGGTGGTGTGCATCATCGGCGCATCGGGGTCGGGCAAGTCCACGCTCCTGCGGTGCGTGAACCGCCTCGAGGAGCCCACCGCCGGCTCGGTCCTCATCGACGGCATCGACATCACCCATCCCGACTGCGACCTGGACCTGGTGCGCCGCAACATCGGGATGGTGTTCCAGCAGTTCAACCTCTTCCCGCACCTGCGGGTGCTGGACAACGTCACCCTGGCCCAGCGCAAGGTGCTGGGCCGCTCCGAGGCCGAGGCCACCCAGGTCGCCTCCGCCATGTTGGAGCGGGTGGGCCTGTCGGAGAAGGCCGACGCCTACCCGGCCCAGCTGTCCGGTGGGCAGCAGCAGCGGGTGGCCATCGCCCGGGCGCTGTCGCTCAACCCGGCCCTGATGCTGTTCGATGAAGCCACCAGCGCCCTCGACCCCGAACTGGTGGGCGAGGTGCTCGAGGTCATGCGCCAACTGGCCTCCGAAGGCATGACCATGTTGGTGGTCACCCACGAGATGAGCTTCGCCCGGCGGGTGGCCGACCACGTGGTGTTCATGGACCAGGGCGTCATCTGCGAACAGGGCCCGCCCGACCAGGTGCTGGAACACCCGTCCACCCCCCGCCTGCAGCAGTTCCTCGAGAGGGTCCTGGAGCGCTGACCCGCCGAGCCGACGGCACGAACGGCGGACGCACCGCGCCCTGGTTGCGGCGGCGAACGTACGTCAGCGGACGGGCGAACGGAGGGGCTCAGTCCTTGCGGGCCAGGATCCGGTAGGTGTTGGGGCCACCCGGCCGGTTGCGCACCAGCGGTGCCACCGCCTGCTCCGCCGCGAAGGTGAGGCCCATGATCGGCAGCGATCCGGCGAGCACGGCCAGGCGGACCGCCTGGCTCGCGGCAGTCGGCGGATGCAGCCACGGCACCTCGGGCGGAGGGGAGAGGCGCTGGGCCACCAGCCCCACGAACGACGTGTAGTCGAAGGCCTGATGGGCCTCGGCGCGCTCCTCGGACACCGCCGTGAAGCCCTGCGACTCCAGCTCCTGGCGGAGGTTGCCGATCGGCACGAAGTGCTGGTGCTGGGGCTGGAGCCACGATCCCCAGTACGGGCCCACGATCCGGCTCCAGGTGTTCTCGGGGTCGGGCACCTCGATGAGCAGCAGCCCACCGGGGGCGAGCGCGATGTGGGCCGCGGTCACCTCGTCGCGCGGGTCGCGGGTGTGCTCCAGGTAGTGGTGCATGCTCACCACGTCGTAGGTGCCGGCGATCTCGGGCGCGACGTCGGTGAACAGGCCCTGGTGGGCGTGGTCCACCCAGCCGCGCTGGGCCGCCTCGAGGACGCCGTCGTTCAGGTCGAGCACGTCGAAGCGGGTGTCGGGCAGGTCTTCGGCCGCGATCAGGCAGAAGTGGCCGTGGCCGCCGCCCACGTCGAGCCAGCGATTGGGGGTGGTCTCGGCCGCCACCTGGCGGACCCGGGCCCGGTAGAAGGTGTCGACGGCAGCGAACGCCGCTTCGAGCACCTCGGCCCCGAGCCCGTCGTAGAAGTCTCGGTAGTAGAAGTCGAGACCCTCCAGCGACAGCCGGGGGTTCTGGAACACGTGCCCGCACCCGTCGCAGTCGTCGATGGCGAACTGTCCGGGCTTGCGCTGGGTGAGGTCGATGGTGGTGAGCCGGGGCGTGATGGCGGGCGACTCGCACCACGGGCAGGTGGTGCGCCGCTCCTCGAAGAACCGGTCGGTGCCCTCGGCCAGGAGGTCGCGGTACACGGGCCGCCGCTCCTCGATGGCCCGCGGGTCGGCGGAGACCACCACCTCGGAGCGCCAGGTGCCCTTGCGGGTCCGGGCCGCCTCGAGCGGCAGGCGGACGCACCGGGCCAACCACGAACCCCCGCGCAGGTCGGCGGGCCGGACGGCGGTGCCACCCGTGGCGAGGTGGGGCTGGAGGGTGGCGGCCACGGCGGCGGCCGCGGCCCAGGCCGGGTTCACCAGCGCTCCGGCGGCGATCAACCCGTACTGCACCACCGGCATGGCGCCGACGATGGTGGCGGCGGGGCCGGCCAGGGCCCACAACGTGTTGAGCCGCTTGTCGGGGTCGTCGGCCACCGCGGCCACACCGGGAGCCACCACCAGGTCGGTGCTGCGGGGGGCGTACTGCTTGAGGCGGGCCGCGGCCTGCACCATCTCCACGGGGTCCAGGTTGCTGATCCGCGCCAGCCCGGCCCGGGCCAGCAGGGCGGGCTCCACCACCATGGCGTGGCGGGCGCCCCGGCCCGGGTGGAGCGGCTTGGACCGGTAGACGCTGGTGTCCACCGCCCGGGCGAGCTCGAGTGCCTGTTCCGAGCCGAGGTCCGCGGGCACCAGGTCGACCACCGTCAGACCCTCCCGCCGGGCGTGCGCCGTGGCGGCCCGCACGGTGGCGTCGTCGACCACCACCCCGGCCGCCGACACCACCTCGAACAGGGGCTCCTGCTCCTGGGCGTCACTGATGTCTGCGTCGGGATCGACCGGCTGGTCGGGCTCATCGGCGAGGGACGGGATCCGGGCCAACCGGTCCCGCAGGCGCAGCCCGTTGAGCACGATCCCCACCGTGAGCAGCACCCAGATCCACCGCCACCGCCCCCCTCGTCGCCGGCCGGCGGGACCGACCGCCCGTCCGATGCAGGTGCGCAGCGATGCCATGTGGTGTGCCTCCGGTGGGGCTCGGCCCGGGTCGTTCGCCGTGGTGACCCCGGGAAGCTAGCGGCCCCACCACCCAGGTGCCCGGGACCACCCTCCCGGAAGCCCCACCGGACCCGGCCGGGGAACGAAGAAGGCCCAGGTCCCGGCGCTGGAGCCGGATTCCTGGGCCTGATTCGTGGAGCTAAGGAGAATCGAACTCCTGACCTCTTCCATGCCATGGAAGCGCTCTACCAACTGAGCTATAGCCCCGCGGGGAGGTTCACTCTAGGCGGAGCCTCCGGAACGCTCCAACTCCCATGGCACCCGCTCGACGTCGGCCCACAGGCGGTCCAGGTCGTAGTAGCGCCGCTGCTCGTCGCCGAACACGTGCACCACCATGTCGCCGTAGTCGAGCAGGACCCAACCGGAGTCCTGCAGGCCCTCGACGCGGATCGGCCGGGGGCCGCCGGCGGCCGAGACCTGCTCCTCGACCTCCTCGGCGATGGTCCGCACCAGGCGGGCGTTGCCGGCCGACACGAGCACGAAGTACTGGCAGATCGACAGCACCGGCCCCACGTCGAGCACCACGATGTCGGTGCCGGACTTGTCGTCCGCGGCGCGGGCCGCGGTGATCGCCCACTGGGGGTCGGGCTGATCGGTCATTCAGGCTCCTCCGGAGTCGGGTTCGGTGTCGGTGACCCCGCTGTCGGTGTCGGTGTCGGTGTCGGTGTCGGTGACCCCGGTGTCGGTGTCGGTGTCCCCGGTGGTGGTGGAGGTGGCGGGCCGGGTGGTGGTGGCCGACGCCCCGTCGACCACGTCGCGGCCCAGGATCACGGTGAGACCGACGGAGTCCTCGGCCTCGGGATCGAGGCGGGGCGTGCCGCCGCCGAGGGCCACCTGCAGCAGCTCCGCGTAGCCCCGCAGGCCGGGGTCGGCGAAGACGATCGTGGTGTCGTCACGGCCGAAGGTGGGCCCGTTGCCCACCACGGTAACCGCCCCACCAATCTGCACCACCGTCTGGATGATCTCCCCGGGGATCTCGTCGGCCGAGACGCCGTTGAGCAGTCGTACCGTGGGACGGGCCCCTGGCCCCGGCGAATCGGGCATGGGCACCGCCGCCAGCACGATGTCGTTGAGCGAGGTGAAGTCGACCCGCAGGAGCCCCTCGATCTCCGGATCCGACTCCACCGGCACCGTGGAGTAGGTGACCGGGCCGGCGGCGAGCGACCGGGCGAACAGGCCGATGCCGCTGGAGCGCTCGCCCGGCACCACGTCGTCGCGATCCGACGCGGCCACGGCGTCCATCCACGCGGTCCACACCGCCTCGTGGCGGAGCGAGCGGTTGAAGGCCGATTCACCGGGGATCTCGGCGGCCAGGTACGGCCCCACCTGGTCGGCGGTGAGCTCGATCGACCCCGACTCCACCAGCTGACCGCCGATCTCGATGGGGTCGGGGTTCACGATCGTCAGCGGCGCCACCGGCTCGACCAGCTGCGCCCAACCCCGGTCGTCGATCTCGACCACGCTGTCGATGCCGACGTTGAGGAGGTTCGCCACCTGCACCGCCACCTGCTGGCGGGCGTAGGCCGGCTCGTCGGCGAGCACGTCGAAGGCCCGGATGATGCGGTCCACCCCGTAGCCGGGGGTGCGGACCTCGGCCTGCAGGGGCACGTGGATGACGGCCCCGCCCCCATCGGTGCCCGACAGGGAGAGCACGGTGGCCGCCACCGGCCGGCCGGTGGCGTCCTTGTGGAGCACCAGCTGGGTGGGGGTGGAGATCACCTCCTGCTCGTAGCCGGGGTCGTCGGGCGACTTCACACTGGATCGGAACTGCCCGTCGGTGCTCTCCGTCACCAACCGGTACCCGACGACACCGAGGACCGGGACCGACGCGATGAGCGCGGTGACCGTGACCCCGAACAGCACCCGCCGCCACCGGGGCACCATCGGCGGGCGCGGGGCACGGCGGCCACGGGCCTCGGCCTCCTCGGCCGCGGCGAGCACCAGCCAGTCGGGGGCGTCAGGGGCCAGATCGGCGACGGCCGCCGCCGGCGGCGAAGCCGTGGCCGACCCGTTCGAGCCCGCGCTGGGCCCGGGCGACACCACCGGCGTGAACAGCTCGGACTCGTCGATGACGGCGTCGGCGGCCGCGGCGCCGGTGGCCAATGCTCCGGCGGCGACGACCCCGGCAGGCCCGTCGGGTCCGACGAATCCGTCGGCTGACTCGTCGGGCAACTCGTGCAGCTCGAACTCCTCGGGCAGCGGCCCGTTGAGCAACCGGCTGGCGAAGGACCGCAGCCCACGCGGGGTGTCGGACTCCGCGCCTGCCTGGTCGGCCCCTACGGCGGCATCGGCCCGAGCGGCGGCTCCGGCCCCGACGACGGACCCGGCCACCGCACCGGCGGCTGCCGCCGCGGTCAGGTCGCCGCCGGCCAGACCATGGGGCCCTGATGCCTCCGCCCGGTCGGCGTCGGAGCCGGCCTGGTGATCGGCGTCGAGGTCGGGGATGCGGGCCAGGGCCTCGCGCAGGCTCTCGCGGCGGGGCGCCGGCCGCGGCGGGGGCCCGTCGGACGGGAACGACGGATCGGGGGGCAGGCCGAGCGCGGCGCGCCGGAAGGCGGGGCCGGGTCGGGGCGGCCGAGCGGGGCGCGTCGGCTGCTCCGTGGTCATCGGGACAACGATAGAGGCCCCGGGCCTACCGGTAGAGGCCGCGGTCGGTGATGCAGGTCACCACGGCGGGTGGCGTGAGGTAGTCGATCGACCGCCCCGAGGCCACCCGGTCGCGCAGCTCGGTGCTGGAGATCTCCAGTTCGGGGATGTCCACCCGCACCCACGCGTACGCCGGATCGAGGGCCACCGGCGGCCCGGGCCGGTCCACCACGACCAGCGTGGCGCCATCGGCCACCTCCTGGTGACGTTCCCAGGTGGTGAAGCCCGCGGCGGCGTCACGGCCCAGGATCACGAACAGCTCGGCCTCGGGCTCGGCGTGGCGCAGCTCGGCCAGGGTGTCGGCCGTGTAGCTCGGACCCCCGCGCCGGATCTCCAGCTCGCTCACCTCGAGCCCGGGGCGGTCGGCCACCGCGGCCCGCACCATGGCCACCCGTTCGCCGGCGGGGCTGATGGCCCGCTCCCCGACCTTCTGCCACGGCACCGCGGCCACGACCAGCAGCACCACGTCGAGCCCGAGCACCTGCTGGGCGTCGACCGCCGCCACCAGGTGGCCGATGTGGGGAGGATCGAACGTGCCCCCGAACACCCCGATGCGCCGTCCGGCTTTCGTGCGCTTTTCGCCCGGATCGTTCACCCTGCAACAACCAGGTCGGGAATCGCCCCGGAACCGCCCCACAGGGTGACGAGCGTCACCACGGTGGGGGGAAGATCCGGTCGAGGGTCACGGTTCGAACCTACCTGGAAGCCACCTGCCGGAACCGGCTCCGATCGAGGAGCAGGGCCGGGAACAACCCGATGCGCGCCAGCGTTGAAGAGGCAGTCATGAGTGATTCGGTTGGTCAGTACCTGAACGAGATCGGTGCGGTGGCGTTGCTCACCGCCGAAGAGGAGCGCGAGCTCGCCCAGATCATCGAGCGCGGCGTTGCCGCCCGCGAACGCATCGCTCGGGGCGAGGGCACGGCAGAAGACCGCCGCCTCGACCGGGCCGCCGCCCGGGCCAAGGACCGCTTCATCCGCGCCAACCTGCGCCTGGTGGTGAGCATCGCCCGTCGGTACCCGCTCCCCCCGGCCATGGACCTCCTCGACCTGATCCAGGAGGGCAACCTCGGTCTGGAGCACGCCGTCGACAAGTTCGACTGGCGCAAGGGCTTCAAGTTCTCCACCTACGCCACCTTCTGGATCCGCCAGGCCATCGGCCGGGCCCTCGACCAGAAGGCCAGCCTGGTCCGCCTCCCCGGCGACCGCTCGGCCAGCCTGCGGGCCGCCCTGCGCCAGGTCTCGGGCGACGGCGACGAGCTCGACGACGAGCACGCCCGCCTGCACCGTCTCGCCACACCCACGTCGCTCGACCGGGTGGTGGGTGACGATGACGGGTCCGAGCTGATCGACCTGCTCGCCGACGGCGCCCCCGGCCCCGAGGACCTCGCCCTCGCCAACGAGGAGGACCGCCTGGTGGTGGGTCTGCTCGACGTGCTCGACGGCCGGGCCCGCTTCGCCGTGGAGCAGCGCTTCGGCATCCACGACGGCCGCCGCCGCTCCTACCGGGAGGTCGGCGAGGAGCTGGGCGTGACCGCCGAGGCCGCCCGCCGCATGGTCAAGCGGGCGGTCATCACCGTCCGCAACGAGGCCGCGGCCCGCATCGACGCCGCCTGAGCGACCGCGCCTGATCGACCCCGCCCACCGGGCGGTCGGCGATCTCGCTTTGCGCTGCCTCGCCGCGTCGACCACCCTTTTCCCGTGACCTCCGCCGATTCCACCTGGTCCCCCCGCTCCTGGAGGGACAAGCCGGCCGCCCAGCAGCCCGACTGGCCCGACGAGGCCGCCCTCGAGGCGGTCCTCAAGCAGATGGGCACGCTGCCGCCGCTGGTGTTCGCCGGCGAGGCCCGGGCCCTCACCGAGGCGCTCGGTCACGTGGCCCGGGGCGAGGCGTTCCTGCTCCAGGCCGGCGACTGCGCCGAGTCGTTCGAGGCCTTCAGCGCCGACGCCATCCGCGACAAGCTCAAGGTCATCCTGCAGATGGCGGTGGTGCTCACGTACTCCTCCGGGGTGCCCACGGTGAAGGTGGGCCGCATCGCCGGCCAGTTCGCCAAGCCGCGCTCAGCGCCCACCGAGACCATCGGCGACCTCACCCTGCCGTCGTTCCGCGGCCACATGGTGAACGACATCGCACCCACCGAGGCCGCCCGGATCCCCGACCCCGGCCGTCTGTTGGCCGCCTACCACCAGTCGTCCTCCACGCTGAACCTGCTGCGGGCGTTCACCAAGGGCGGCTACGCCGACCTGGCCCGGGTGCACACCTGGAACCAGGAGTTCGTGGCCTCCAGCAACGAGGGTCGGCGCTACGAGCGCGTGGCCGACGAGATCGACCGGGCCCTGCGGTTCATGAAGGCGTGCGGGATCGACACCGCCACCCAGCCCAACCTGCACCAGGTCGACTTCTACACGTCGCACGAGGCCCTGGTGCTGGGCTACGAGGAGGCCCTCACCCGGCAGGACTCCCTCACCGGCGACTGGTACGACTGTTCGGCCCACATGATCTGGATCGGCGAACGCACCCGAGACCTCGACGGGGCCCACGTGGAGTTCTTCGCCGGGGTGAACAACCCCATCGGGTGCAAGGTCGGCCCCACGGCGTCGCCCGACGAGGTGCTGGCCCTGTGCGAGCGACTCAACCCCGACCGCATCCCCGGGCGGCTCACGCTCATCTCCCGCATGGGCGCCGGCAAGATCGAGGCGGGCCTGCCGCCGCTGCTGGCGGCGGTGCGTGAGGCCGGTCACCCGGTGGTGTGGGCGTGCGACCCGATGCACGGCAACACGTTCACGGCCTCGGGCGGCCACAAGACCCGCAAGTTCGACGACATCCTCGCCGAGATCGCCGGCTTCTTCGCCGCCCACGACGCCGAGGGCACCTGGCCCGGCGGCGTGCACGTGGAGCTCACCGGCGACGACGTCACCGAGTGCCTCGGCGGCGCCGAGGAGATCTTCGACACCGATCTGGGCTCGCGCTACGAGACCATGTGCGACCCCCGGCTCAATGGCCGCCAGTCCATCGACCTGGCCTTCGCCGTGTCGGAGCTGCTGCGCCGCTGAGCCGGCTGCTGCTCAGCCCGCCGAGCACGTGTGTCGAGCAGGTTCGTCGAGCAGGTCGGCGTGACATCGGGCGGGATTCTTGACCCGGTGGGTCACCTTTTGGGATGGTGGGGGGAATTGTTGACCCCCTGAGTCGGTTTTCAGGCGGGTCACCTCCAGCCGAAGGGTCCCGCCATGCTCCAACGAGACACCGAGTTCGCTGTCGCGGCCACCAGTTCGGGCGACGACGGCCAGCAGGCCGACATCGACAAGTTCGAGCGGGTGCTGACCAGCTACCTGGCCGGCGAGGTCGACGAGGACGTCTTCCGGGTCTTCCGCCTCCACAACGGCATCTACGGCCAGCGCCAGGGCGGCCACAACCAGATGGTGCGGGTGAAGCTCCCCTACGGCGGGATCACCGCCGAGCAGCTCGACATGATGGCCCACATCGCCGACGAGTACTCCCGGGGCTGGGGCCACCTCACCACCCGTCAGAACGTGCAGTTCCACTTCGTGGAGCTGGAGCGGGTGCCCGAGGTCATGCGCGACCTGGCCTCGGTGGGGCTCACCAGCCGGGAGGCCTGCGGAGACGCCGTGCGCAACGTGATGGGCTGCCACCTGGCCGGGGCGTGCCCCAAGGAGCACCTCGACATCACCCCCTGGGCCCAGGCCGCCTACCGGCACTTCCTGCGCAACCCGCTCAACCAGCGCCTGCCCCGCAAGTTCAAGATCAACTTCTCGGGCTGCGACACCGACTGCGGGCAGGCCATGTTCAACGACGTGGGCGTGATCGCCACCACCCGCACGCTCGACGACGGGTCCACCGAGGCCGGCTTCCGGGTGTTCGTGGCCGGTGGCCTGGGCGCGAACCCCTACCCCGCCCTGGCCCTGGAGGAGTTCACCGCCCGGGAAGACCTCCTCCCCACCATCGAAGCCGTCGTCCGGGTGTTCAACGCCACCGGCGAGCGGGACAACAAGCTGCGGGCCCGCATGAAGTGGGTGGTGCAGAAGCTGGGCTGGGAGGAGACCCAACGGCGCATCCTCAAGGAGCGCAAGTTCCTGCTGGCCTCGTCGTCGTGGCCGGGGGGCATCCCCGTCGAGGTGCTGGAAGCGGGCGACGAGCCCGCCGGGGCCGACGACCAGGTGGAGGCCACCGCCATCGGCCAGGGCACCCCCGTCACCATCCGCTCGTCGGACCCGCTCACCCGCTGGGACGAGGGCAACGTCGTCCGGGGCCGGGCCAAGGGCACGGTGTCGGCCCTGGCCTACGCCAAGTTGGGCGACATCACCTCGGCCAACTTCCGGGCCCTGGCGTCGATCCAGCGCGAGCTGGGCGCCAGCGTCCGGGTCACCAACCGCCAGAACCTGGCCTTCCGCGACCTCACCGAGGAGCAGCTGCCCACGCTCTTCGCCCGGCTCCAGACCATCGGCATGGCCGCACCGGGCGCCGAGCTGGCCCGAGACGTCGTGGCCTGCCCCGGCGCCGACACCTGCAACCTGGCCGTCACCCAGTCCCGGGGCCTGGCCGACGCCATCGGCTCCCGCCTCGACGAGGAGGGCCTGGCCGAGGTGGGCGGCGTCCGCTTCAACATCTCGGGCTGCACCAACTCGTGCGGCCAGCACCACATCGCCGACATCGGCTTCTCGGGGGCGGAGCGGCGGGCCCACGGCCAGTCGGCCCCGGGCTACACCATGCTGCTCGGCGGCTACGTGGGCGAGGAGCAGATCCACTTCGGCGAGCGGGCCCTCCGCCTGCCGGCCAAGAACGCCCCCGAGGCCGCGGCCCGGGTGGTGCGGCGCTTCGCCGAGGAGCGCCAGGCCGGCGAGTCGTTCCGGGGGTGGATCGACCGTTCCGGCGGCGTCGCCACCCTGGCCGCCGAGCTCAAGGAGCTCGACGTGTTCCCCACGCCCGACGAGGCCCCCGACTTCTACGTCGACTACGGCGAGACCGGACCCTACGTGGCCGAGACCGGCGACTCGGAGTGCGCGACCTGATGGCCCTCACCGAGTCCTCCATCCGCAGCATCGCCACCGGCACCGGAGCCCGCCTCAACCTGGTCGACCCCGCCCGCCCGGTGTACTCCGACGACGAACTGGCCGAGATCAGCGCCGAGTTGGAGAAGGTGTCGGCCGCCAAGGTCATCCGCTGGGCGGTGGAGAACTTCTCCCCCCACCTCGCCATGACGGCCTCGATGACCGACGCCGTGCTGATCGACCTGGCGATCAAGGTCGACCC
>WBZL01004525.1_pt1 | contig 11949 bp, 1 predicted proteins | sample 5204291 | NCBI WGS metagenome assembly WBZL01 (sample SAMN12344345, study PRJNA552823) | activated sludge metagenome | biome: Activated sludge suspended growth; feature: Nitrification reactor; material: Wastewater; isolation source: activated sludge from nitrification reactor of wastewater treatment...
GCTGGGGATACGGCCGTTTCCTGGTACGGCAGCTTTTTAGACGGCATCGACCAGTTTGATCCGCAGTTTTTTGGCATTACGCCCCGTGAAGCCTCAACGATGGACCCGCAGCAGCGTTTGGTGCTGGAAGTAACCTGGGAAGCGCTGGAGCGCGCGGGCATCGCTCCCGATTCCTTGCGCGGCAGCCAGACGGGCATCTACGTTGGCATTACCACCAACGATTATGCCCACATCAGCCTGAAGGGCGATCCGACCGAACTGGACGTGTACACGGCCACCGGCAGTGCCCTCAACGTGAATCCGGGGCGGGTGGCGTTTACCCTGGGGCTGCAAGGCCCGTCAATGGCCATCGACACCGCCTGCTCCTCGTCGCTGGTGGCCATCCACCTGGCCTGCGCCAGCCTGCGTGCCGGGGAAACTAACATGGCCCTGGCGGGTGGTGTGAACGCCCTGCTCAAGCCAGAAGCGTTCATCTCTTTCTCGCGCTGGGGTATGATGGCCCCAGACGGCCGTTGCAAAACGTTCGATGCCCGCGCCGATGGCTTTGTGCGCGGCGAAGGCTGCGGTATGGTTGTGCTCAAGCGCCTGTCCGATGCCCAGGCCGACGGCGACACTGTTTTGGCCGTCATTCGCGGCTCGGCGGTGAACCAGGACGGCCGTAGCAGCGGTTTGACGGTGCCCAACGGCCTGGCGCAGCGCGCGGTGATCAGCCAGGCGTTGGCCAGCGCCGGGGTCAAACCGGCCGAAATCGGTTACGTGGAAGCGCACGGCACCGGCACCACCCTGGGCGATCCCATCGAGGTGGAAGCGATTGGCAGCGCGCTGCGCGCCGGGCGCACCGCCGAAACGCCGCCGCTTTTCTTGAGTTCGGTCAAAACCAACATTGGCCATCTGGAATCGGCATCGGGTATTGCCGGGTTGATGAAGGTGGTGCTTTCGTTGCAGCACCAGGCAATACCCGGCCATTTGCACCTGCAAGAGCGCAGTCCGCAAATTCCCTGGCCCGCTTTCCCCATCGAAATCCCGACGGCCGTTACCCCCTGGCCTGCCCTGAACAACCAGCGATTAGCCGGTGTCAGTTCGTTTGGCTTTAGCGGCACCAATGCCCACATTATTTTGGGCCAGGCCCCGGAACCTGTGGTTGCGGAAAAGCAGGAAGCGGTACGGCCGTTCCACCTGCTCACCCTTTCCGCCCGCAACGAGGCCGCGTTGAAGGATTTGGCCCATCGTTTTGCCGATTATCTGGCCGTCGCCCCGGAAACGGCCGCTGCCGACATCACCCTGACGGCCAGCACCGGGCGGGCACACTTTAGCCATCGGCTGGCGGTGGTGGGTCACAGTCTGGCCCAGCAGGCGGCGCAGTTGGCCGCCTTTGCTGCTGGTCAAGAAACTGAGGGCGTTCAGCGTGATGTGGCCCCCTCGGCTGCACCGCAAGTCGCCTTCCTGTTCACCGGGCAGGGGGCGCAGTACGTGCAGATGGGGCGGCGACTGATGGAAACCGAGCCAGTTTTCCGGCAAACGATGGAACAGTGCGATGCGATTTTACGGCCGTATCTCCACCGCTCCCTTTTAGAAATTATTTATCCGCCCGATGATGCACCGGAAACGGCCGCATTGATTGACCAGACCCAATACACCCAGCCCGCTCTGTTTGCCATCGAGTATGCCCTGGCCCAGCTGTGGCGCTCGTGGGGCATTGAGCCCGTGGCGGTGATGGGCCACAGCGTGGGCGAATTTGTCGCCGCCTGTGTGGCCGGGCTGTTTAGCCTGGAAGATGGCCTCAAACTGATTGCCACGCGCGGCCGTTTGATGGGCAATCTACCTGCCGGTGGCGCGATGGCGGCTGTTTTTGCCGATGAGGCGACGGTGCAGCGGACGATTGCCGCCTACCGCGATCAGGTTTCCATTGCGGCCATCAACGGACCAACCAGCGTGGTGATTTCCGGGGACGGAACGGCCGTTGCCACCCTCATCGAGCAGCTGGCCGCGCAAAAAATCAAGGCGCGCCCTCTGACCGTCTCCCATGCTTTCCACTCGCCGCTCATGGACCCAATTCTGGAAGAATTTGCCACTGTAGCCGCGTCCGTCACTTTTGCTGAGCCGCAGATTGAGCTGATTTCCAACGTGAGTGGGCAGGTGGCGGGGCATGAGGTGCAAACGGCCGTTTATTGGCGTGATCATGTGCGGCAGCCGGTGCGTTTTGCCGATGCCCTGCAAACCCTGGCCGACATGGGCATTGGACTCTTCCTCGAATGTGGTCCGCAGCCCACGCTTTCGGGCATGGGTCGCCGCTGCCTGGCGGATGGCGCGGCCGCTTTTGTGCCGTCGCTGCGCCCCAACCAGGACGACGCCGAGCAAATTGTGCGCAGCCTGGGGCAGCTTTACCTAAACGGCGCGATTGTTGATTGGAACGCTTTCCACGCTGGTGGTGGACGCCGCGCCGTGTTACCAACCTATCCCTTCCAACGGCAGCGCTACTGGGTGGAACTGCCCAAAGCGCCGCGCACGGTGCTGCAAGACGTCTTGCATCCGCTGCTGCATGAGCCGCTGGCTTCACCACTGCTGGAGGATACCGTTTACGCCAGCCGGTTGGCGGTGGACACCCCGGCGTACCTGACGGACCATCGCGTGTTCGATCTGCCGCTGTTCCCTGGCACTGGTTACCTGGAAGTGGCCCTGGCCGCCGCGCGTCTGGCGCTGAACTCAGATCAGGTGGTGCTGGCCAACGTGCAAATCCAGGAAGCGATGATTTTGCCAGAAGAAGGTGAACGATTGGTGCAAACGGCCGTTTCTCCCCCACAAAATGGCCAATCCACCGTGCGCATCTTCAGCCAGGACGAAACTAGCAAGTGGCAGCAGCATAGTACGGCCGTTGCCCAGCTCAAATCGGCACCAGCTCCAGAAACCGAACCGCTGGCCGCTTTTCAGGCCCGCTGTGACGAACATGTTGCCGGGGCCGACTATTACCGCCTGCTCAGCGACATTGGCCTGGGCTATGGCCCGGCTTTTCGCGGCATCCGCGCCATTCAGCGGTGCGATGGCGAAGCCCTGGCCGAAGTGGCCCTGCCGGACGATGTGTCGGGCAAAGGATACCTGCTCCACCCGGCGCTGCTGGATGCCTGTTTCCAGGTAATTGGGGCCGCGCTCCCCGGCCTGAACGAAGGCGCGTCGGCCAACGTGTACGTGCCGGTGGGTGTGTCTCACTTCCAGCTGGTTCAGTCTGGCGTTACCGACCTGCGCTGCCACGCAGTGGTGGAGAGTGGTTCTGGCGCGGCCGAAGCGCTCAGCGGGCGAGTGCAGCTGCTAGACCCGGCAGGCCAGTTGGTGGCCGTGTTGGATGGCATTCAGCTGCGGCGCGTCAGTCGGATGGCGTTACAGCAGGTGGCCAAACGGCCGTTTGCCGACCTCACCTATCGCGTTACCTGGCAGCCCACTGAGCTGCCGCAAGCGACCGCCAATCTGGATGGCCACTGGCTCATTTTGTCCGATGGAAAGATCGGCCAGGCGTTGGCGGAGCAGGTGCAGCAGCACGGCGGCACGACCACAAGCGCCACGTCAGCCGATTTTGCGGTGCTGGACCCGGCGGCATATGACCGCCTGTTGGATGAAGCCACTGAGCAGGGAAAACGGCCGCTCCAGGGCGTGATTCACCTGTGGGGCTTATTGCCTCAAGACGAAGTGACCACTGCACAGCAGTGGGGCTACGGCAGCGCCTTGCTGCTCACCCAGGCATTGCTGCGGCGGGGCGATGTGCCGCGCTTGTGGCTGGCCACTCAGGGTGCCCAGGCCGTTTTGGCCGACAGCAGCGAATCGGTCCAGCCCAACCAGACCGCGCTGTGGGGCTTTGTCCGTACCCTGGCCGTCGAGGAACCTGCTTTGCGGCCAGTCGTCGTTGATTTGGATCCGGCGCAAGATGTAGCAACTGCGGCAGCGGCCGTTCTGGCCGAACTTTCTGCTGGGGATGGCGAAGACCAGGTGGCGTGGCGCGGCGACGGCCGTTTGGTTGCCCGCCTCAGCCAATACCAGCCCGATGCCGGTCTGCTGGCCATCCCTGAAGACGAGCCGTTTGAACTGTTTACGCCACAGCAGGGCATTCTGGACAACATCACCGTGCGTCCCCGTGCCGTGCCTGCGCCCGGTGCCGGTGAAGTGGCGCTCAAAATTGTGGCCAGCGGGCTGAACTTCCGCGACGTGCTGAACGCCCTGGGCATGTATCCTGGCCCGGCGGGTTCACTGGGCAATGAGTGTGTGGGCGTGGTAACGGCCGTTGGCTTCAACGTCACCCACGTGCAAATTGGCGACATCGTCATGGCTCTGGGCGACGGCACCTTTGCCTCGCACCTGGTCACCCGCGCCGAATTTGTGTCCCCCATCCCGGCGAATCTTTCCGCGGTAGAAGCGGCCACGGTGCCCATCACCTTCCTCACGGCATATTACGGACTGCACCACCTGGCGCGCATTCAGCCGGGCGACCGCATTTTGATTCACGCGGCAGCGGGCGGCGTGGGTATGGCTGCGGTGCAGTTGGCCCAGCAAGCTGGGGCCGAGATTTTTGGCACGGCGGGCAGCCCGGAAAAGCGGGCGCTGCTCAAGTCGCTGGGCGTGCCGCACGTGATGCATTCGCGCACGCTGGACTTTGCCGACGAAATTATGGCCATCACCCACGGGGCGGGTGTCGATATTGTGCTCAATGCCCTGGCCGACGAGTTTATTGACAAGAGTTTTGCCGTGCTGGCGGATAACGGCCGTTTCCTGGAAATGGGCAAGCGCGGCATTTGGACGCAAGAACAGGTGGCGGCCTTTAATCCCACTCTGGCCTACTTCCCCTACGACCTGGCCGATGTGGCCCGCGAGACGCCGCCGATGATTGGCGAAATGATGCGTGAGCTCACAGCGCAGTTTGAGAGCGGAGCGTTACGGCCGTTGCCCGTTCGCACCTTTCCCATCGCCCAGGCCATCGACGCTTTCCGCTTTATGTCCCAGGCTAAACATGTGGGCAAGATTGTGTTGGAGCAGCAGGCCGTGACGGCCGTTCGGCCCGATGGCACCTACCTGGTGACTGGTGGTTTAGGTGGTTTGGGTCTGGCTGCGGCCCGTGGATTGGCCGAGCAAGGGGCGCGCCACCTGGTGCTGTTGGGTCGCAGTGCTCCCTCTGCTGAAGCTGAAGCCGCACTGGCCCAACTGCGCGCCGACGGCGTGACGGTGCTTACCGCCCAGGCGGATGTGTCGGTTGCCGCTGAGGTGCAGCGTGTGCTGGACCAGATCGCGGCGGAGATGCCGCCGCTGCGTGGCTTGCTTCATGCGGCGGGAGTGTTGGCCGACGGCCGTTTACCGAATCAGACCTGGGCGCAGTTTGCCAAAGTGATGGCCCCCAAGATTTTGGGCACGCAGCATTTGGATCGCTTGACGCGCAGCCTGCCGCTGGACTTTTTTGTCTGCTTCTCGGCTGGGGCGGCGCTGCTGGGCTCGGCGGGGCAGGTAAATTACAGTGCGGCCAACGCCTTCATGGATGGCCTGATGCAGGCGCGTCGGGCGGCGGGTCTGCCCGGATTGAGCATCAACTGGGGTGCCTGGGCTGAGGTCGGTATGGCGGCTGGGGTTGATGAACGGACCAAAGCGCAGTGGCAGGCGTCGGGCATTGAACTGATTCCCCCGGCGCAGGGCGTGGCGCTGCTGTTCCAGCTGTTGCCTCAGCCCGCGGCGCAGGTGAGCGTGTTGCCGATGAATTGGAGCAAGTTGGGGCAGGCTGGTAATGTCGCGGAACGGCCGTTCCTGCAAAATCTGCTCACTGTTCGTGAAGCAGCACCAGCAAGTACCGCAGGAGACAGTATCTTGCAAGAGCTGGCCGATGCCCCGGCGGGCGATCGGCTGGAGCTGCTGCAAAGGTACGTGCAGGCCCAGGTGATGCGTGTGCTTGGCCTGGGCGCGGCGCAAGCCCCGGACGTGCGCCAGGGTTTAACCGACATCGGCATGGATTCGTTGATGGCCGTTGAGCTAAGCAATCGGCTGCAAGCAGGCATCCAGCAGGTACTGCCGACCACGCTGGCTTTTGAGTACCCCACCATCGTGGCCCTGACCCAATTCCTGGCGGAGGATGTTTTGCACCTGAGTATGGAAGAGGGGGAAACGGCCGTTGCGCCCACCGCCGAAGCCGAATCACCAGAGCTTTTGGCCGAACTGGACAATTTGTCCGAAAGCGAGTTAACCGATTCGCTGCTCAAAGAACTTGAAGAAGCGGGCTACTAGTATTGCGCCCCAAAGTTCGCATAGAGTTGTTGATCACGGCGCAATACTTAAACAGTCCGGCGAACTCTACATCATAACACCATATAGATTTCTGCCGGACTGTACTAGAATCAGCCATTATCCCATAACCCCTAGCCTGGCCTGGTGCCTGCCTAGAGGCGTCGTCGCCTATTTAAGAGTCATCCTTGCGCATCGACTTAAGCCGCATCGTAATATCAAATCGCTAAGGTTAGGAAGCCAAATACAAACTTGGAGTGCGTTGTAAATCTGGCTGGTGGGATGGCATTTTGCCGATTTTACAACAGCATCAAGGGCAACCCAGCCAACAAAATCATTTTACAAGTGCATAATACTACAAACGCAGGCGCTAAATTAATCGTATCCAGTCTACTAAAAAGCCAAACGATTCTTAAAATAATATCCATTTGGCCTTTACTTAATCCGAGCAAAGCAAAACAAACCTGCGTAATCGCAAAAGACAACCGAGTTTGGGGACAATCCACCTGAAGAATCCGCCAAACATGAGGAATTGGGAGTACAACGTATGAGTGCCTCCCCTGACAACAATCAGGAGATGACTGCGTTAAAAAGGGCCTTGTTTGCCTTAAAAGATATGCGCGCGCGCTTGAGCGCCATCGAAAGTAAACAAGTTGAGCCACTGGCCATCATCGGTATGAGCTGCCGCTTCCCCGGTGGGGCCAACACCCCGGAAGCGTTTTGGGAACTGCTGCAAAACGGCCGTGATGCCATTACCGACCTGCCTGCGGATCGTTGGGACGTGGCTGCGTTTTACGACCCCAACCCGGACGCCCCCGGCAAGATGATCTCCCGGCAGGGTGGTTTTATTGACCAGGTAGATCAATTTGACCCGCAGCTGTTTGGCATCTCGCCGCGTGAAGCGGTGAGCATGGATCCGCAGCAGCGGCTGCTGCTGGAAGCCAGCTGGGAAGCATTAGAACGTGCCGGGCTGCCGCCAGACAAGTTGGCTAATACGCAGACTGGCGTTTACGTCGGCATCAGCACCAGCGATTATTCACAAATTACGGCCGATTCTGGCGACCTGAACCGCATCGATCCCTATGTGGGCACCGGCGGTGCGTTTAGCGTGGCGGCCGGGCGGCTTTCCTATTACCTGGGCTTGCAAGGTCCTAATCTGGCGGTGGACACGGCTTGCTCTTCGGCGTTGGTGGCGGTGCATCTGGCCTGCCAGGCCCTGCGAGCGGGTCAGGCCGATCTGGCGCTGGTGGGCGGGGTCAATCTCATCCTCACGCCCAAAGCATCGGTTTATATGTCTAAAGCTCAGGCGCTGTCGCCCGACGGCCGTTGCAAAACCTTCGCTGACAGTGCCAACGGTTACGGCCGTGGCGAAGGGTGTGGCATGATCGTCCTCAAGCGGCTGAGCGAAGCCCAGGCCGACAACAACAACATCCTGGCCGTCATTCGCGGGGCGGCCATCAACCACGATGGCTCCAGCAGCGGCCTGACAGTGCCCAATGGCCAGTCGCAGCAAAAAGTGATTCGCGCTGCCCTGGAAAATGCGGGTGGGTTAGCCCCTGAGTCTATTAACTATCTGGAGGCTCACGGCACCGGAACACCGTTGGGCGATCCGATTGAAGTGCGGGCCGCAACGGCCGTTCTCGGCCAAAATCGCACCGCAGAAAATCCGCTCTACCTGGGTTCGGTCAAAACCAACATTGGTCATCTGGAAGCGGCCGCAGGCATCGCCGGGCTGATCAAGCTGGTGCTGGCCATGCAGCACAACGAACTGCCGCCCCATCTCCATTTTCATACCCCCAGCCCGCACATCGACTGGGGCAACCTGCCAGTCAAAGTAGTTACTCAGCGCCAGCCTTGGATGGGTGAAGCGCGACTGGCCGGGCTTAGCTCCTTTGGCTTTAGCGGCACCAATGCCCACGTTATCATTGGGCCTGCGCCGCAAACGGAAGCGCCAACTGCGGCTATTTCCCGACCGATGCACCTGGTGACCCTGGCAGCCCAGACCGAAGCCGCCCTGGCAGCGCAGAAAGAAAATTTATCCGCCTACCTGGCGCAAAACCCAGCTGTTGATCTGGCCCGACTGGCATACACGTTGAACAACGGCCGTGTTCACTTTCCCCATCGTCTGGCCGTCCCGGCTGCCACCACGGCCGATCTCGTAGCGGCTTTGCCCGCGGCTCAGGGACACAACAGTGGCAGCTATACGCCCAAAATCGCTTTTCTTTTTACCGGCCAGGGGGCGCAGCTCAACGGCATGGGCCAGCAGCTATACCAGAGCCAGCCCACTTTCCGCGCTGCCCTGGACCGCTGTGATGAGTTGTTACGGCCGTTCCTGCAACCCTCCTTGCTGGAGGTGATGTTTGCCGAACCCGGCAGCGCCACGGCCGCTTTGCTGCACCAGACCACCTACACTCAGCCAGCCTTGTTTGCCATCGAGTACGCCCTGGCTCAACTGTGGCGCTCGTGGGGCATCCAGCCAACGGCCGTTCTCGGCCACAGCATCGGCGAGATTACCGCTGCCTGCGTCGCGGGGGTGCTCAGCCTGGAAGATGCTATCAAGCTGGTCGCCGAACGCGGCCGCTTGATGGGCTCGCTGCCGGAGGGTGGGGCGATGGCCGCGATTTTTGCCGATGAAACGGCCGTTACCGCCGCCATTGCTGACTGCCAAAACCAGGTGTCTATCGCCGGGCTGAACGGACCAAGCAACGTGGTGATTTCTGGCGTAGCAACGGCCGTTCACACCGTTGCCAGCCAGTTTGAGGCCAAAGATGTGAAGGTGCGCCATCTCACCGTTTCGCACGCTTTCCACTCGCCGCTGATGGACCCCATCCTGGCCCAGTTTGAGCAGATGGCGGGCTCACTCACCTACCACCGCCCCCGCCTGCGGCTTATCTCTAACCTTACGGGCAAACAGGTGCAGGGTGACGAGGCGCAAACGGCCGTTTACTGGCGCGATCACATCCGCCAACCGGTGCGTTTTGCCGAAAGCGTCGCCCAACTCATCGCCGATGGCTTCACCCATTTTGTGGAAATTGGTCCCCAGCCGACGCTTTCTGGCATGGCCTTGCGCCTGCCGGGGGCCGAGCAAGTCCGCTGCCTGCCCTCCCTGCGCGAAAAGCAGGCTGATTGGCATGTCATGCTGCGCACCCTGGCCGACCTGTACCAGGCGGGCGTCACCGTCAACTGGCAAGGTTTTGCTGCCGATTATGGTCCGGCCAAACCGCTGCCCTTGCCCACCTATCCCTTCCAGCGGCAGCGTTACTGGTTTGAAAGCACAACCGACAGCGCCCCAGCCCTGGCTGGCGCGCCAGTGGATCATCCGCTGCTAGGGCAGCGCCTGCCCATCGCCGTACCCACCTACAGCGCCGACCTCAGCGTTGGGCAGCATGGCTATCTGGCTGATCATCGAATTTTTGGCCAGATTGTGCTGCCGGCTACGGCCTACGTAGAGATGGCTCTGGCCGCTGCCGCCGACCATTTTGGCCAACCATACAACAGCCTCACCGACCTTTCCTTGCAAGATGCGATGCTTTTGTCTGCCGACGAAGCCAGGCCAGTGCAGCTGATTTTGCAGCCGGAGGAGGGGGATACGGCCGTTTTCCAACTGTTCAGCCAGACAAAAGAAGCGGGAACGTCTAACTGGCAGCGCCATGCTCAGGGTGCTGTGCAGCGTGCCCCAGTCCCTGCGTCAATGCAACTCGAAAGCCTTGCTAATTTGCAGGAACGCCTGGCCGCCGATCCCGATCTTGATGCGTATTACGGCCAGATGGCCGATTTGGGCGTGAGCTACGGCCCGGCATTTCGCGGGGTGCAGCAGCTGTGGCGCGGCGACGGCGAAGCCCTGGGCCGCATCCAGCTGCCCGCCGAGGTCAGCTGTGCCGGGTATCACGTGCATCCCGCCCTGCTGGATGCCTGCCTCCACGTCCTGGGAGCCACCACAGCGCAACAGAGCGACGCCACCTTCCTGCCGGTACACATCAGCGCCTTGCACCAGCTGCGCCCCATTGGCGACCGCGTTTTTTGCCATGCCCGCCTGGAAGCCGAACCCCAGGCCGATGTGTTAACCGCTCATTTGTACCTGATGGACACGGACGGCACGCTGCTCCTGCACATCGATCGGCTGCGTTTGCAGCGGGTGGACCCCAAAATGTTGCAGCGAACGGCCGTGGCTCCTTATCAGCAGTGGCTGTATGAAGTGGAATGGGAGGCCCAATCGCTCACGGCCGCTGCTCCGGCAAAACCGCAGCGGTGGCTCCTCCTGGCCGACCGGGGCGGCGTGGCCCAAACGCTCGCCGGGCAGCTTGCCGCCCAAGGGCAAACCTGCACATTGTTGGAACAAACCGCCCTGCCTTCTCTAACGGCCGAAACGCTGCCGCAGGCGGTGGATCAGGTGGTGGATTTGTGGAACCTGGACTTACCGATGGATGCGGTGCCAACGGCCGTTCAAGAACAAATTCTCGGTCACACCCTGGCTCTGGTGCAGGTGCTGGCGGGACGGCCCGAACCACCGCGACTCTGGCTCTGTTCGCGCGGGGCGCAGCCGGTGCGGTCTGGGGAAGCGGTGGCCGTAGCCCAAACCACGCTGGCGGGCCTGGGGCGGGTCATCGCTCAGGAGCAGCCGGAATTGGCCTGCGTCCAGCTCGATTTAGACCCCAACGGTGATATTGCTGCCCTGGCCGACGAATTGCTGCACGGCAACGGCGAGACTCAGGTGGCTTTCCGCGACGGCACGCGCTACGTGCCGCGCCTGACGCAGCACACCATGCCACCCATCGTGGCGGATGACGCGCCGGTGCGGCTGGACATCCACGAGCGGGGCGTGTTGGACAACCTGGCGCTGCGCCGGGCCGACCGGCCCGCGCCGGGTCCTGGCGAGGTGGAAATCGAAGTGGTGGCCTCTGGCCTCAATTTCCGTGACGTGCTGAATGCGCTGGGGATGTACCCGGAAGCCGCGCCGCTGGGGGGTGAATGTGCCGGGCGGATTACGGCCGTTGGCCCCCACGTCACCCAATTCCAGATTGGCGACGAGGTCATGGCCCTGACGCCGCATGCGTTCAGCACCTACGTGGTCACTCTGGCCGAACTGGTGGCCCACAAGCCCCAAACCATGAGCTTCACCGATGCCGCCGGGATTCCCATCGTTTTTCTGACGGCCGAATATGCGTTGAACCATTTAGGACAGATGCAAAAGGGCAGTAAGGTGCTTATTCATGCGGCCGCAGGCGGCGTGGGCATGGCGGCCATCCAGCTGGCGCAGCGCGCCGAGGCCGAAGTGTATGCCACGGCCAGCCCGCCCAAGTGGGACACCCTGCGCCAGATTGGCATCCAGCACATTTACAACTCGCGTACCCTGGATTTTGCCGAGGCGATTGCCGCCGAAACCAACGGGGCGGGGGTGCAGATTGCCCTCAACGCGCTGGCGGGCGAATTTATTCCCAAAACGTTGCAGTTGGTGGCCGATGGCGGGCATTTTGTGGAAATTGGCCGGACGGGCACCTGGGATGATGCCACGGTTGCCGCCGATTATCCTGGGGTGCATAACCATGTCTTTTTCCTCGGCCAGCTCTGCCTGGATGAGCCGCCGGTGGTGCAGACGATCGGAATGCCGCGCGCCATGGCCTCGGCCAGAACCATGCCGTAGCCCTCGAACAGCGACGGCATCACGAACACGTCGGCCGAGCCGTAGAAGCGGTCGAGAGTCGCCGG
>WBZL01002475.1_pt2 | contig 11948 bp, 9 predicted proteins | sample 5204291 | NCBI WGS metagenome assembly WBZL01 (sample SAMN12344345, study PRJNA552823) | activated sludge metagenome | biome: Activated sludge suspended growth; feature: Nitrification reactor; material: Wastewater; isolation source: activated sludge from nitrification reactor of wastewater treatment...
TTTCAGCCTCTTCAAGAATGTCGACCGAAAAGACGTGCGGAATTTCGTACTTGTGAATTGCGATCAGGCTGAATGATCGCGGCGCAAATGGATCCCCAAGCACCTCCTGCACGCGCGCGGTGAGCCGCGGAGGCCGCCCGGTCTTTTCTGCCAGCACAAGATCCCCAGCGTGTGCTCCTCCGAGGTCCGAAATGAGGGTGTCCTTGCGCTCGCGCTTGTCTACCGGCTTGAGCCAGTACCGATTGCCCTCCATCGCAACGACACCCAGAATCAGCTCTTCGCTCCGGGCGAGCTTCTTCATCGGATAAGCGACGTGGCCGTTGCCGCGTTCTTCAATGCGCGCCAGGATACGGTCACCAACCCCCAGAGCGCTACGGCGCCCGCGTTCGATAACCCGCAGCCTCGGGATCGGAATTCCTTCAGCTTCCCAGCGTTCCGGAATGGCAATGACCTGCCCGTCCTCGACGTCGACGATGCGCAACACCGTAACCTTGGGGAGCCCTCCCATCTTGTGGAACGCGCGTCCGGGCGACGAATCGATCAGCCCTTCGTCCGCCATGTCCTTAAGCAGGGCCTTAAGCGCGATCTTTTCCGCTCCTCGCAAACCGAAGGCGCGCGCGATTTCACGCTTGCCCGACGGGCCAGGTGCCGTGCTGATGAAATCGAGGATCTGCTTGGCTGTGGGCAGACCGGCGGGGCGCGGCTTTGGCATGCGCAGAGCGTTAGGGGGTTGGCGCGGCGTCGCCAACCGCTAAAGCGCTTTTCCATGACATATGACCTCTTGATCATTGGCGGCGGCATCAACGGATGCGCAGTCGCGCGTGAGGCGGCGCTGAATGGATGGTCGGTCCTGCTGGTCGAAAAGGACGACCTCGCCAGCCACACCTCATCCGCTTCGACAAAGCTCATCCACGGCGGGTTGCGCTATCTGGAAACCTATGAATTCAAGCTGGTCCGCGAAGCCCTTCAGGAACGCAAGCGGCTTCTGAAGGCAGCGCCGAACATGATACACCCGCTGCCCATCGTGCTTCCGCAGGACAATTCCGTGCGGCCCTGGTGGATGGTCAGGGCCGGGCTCTACCTTTATGATCTGCTTGCAGGTTTTGGCAATCTGCCGCGATCGCGCATGCTTGGCCGAAAGGATTACGCTCTTCGCAGCCCGCTGAAGAGCAACGCGACGGGATTTCTCTATTGGGACTGCACCGTCGACGATGCACGACTTACGATTCTGAACGCTGTCGACGCGCATGCCGCGGGTGCAGAGATCCGAACCCGCACTGCCCTGGTGTCTGCACGCCGGGAGCATGAAAGCTGGGCAGCCACCTTGTCAGACGGAACTGAAGTGCGGGCGAAGACTCTTGTCAACGCGGCCGGCCCCTGGCTTGTTGATGTCGAAGGCAAGATCGGACAGCTGCGCAGGAATTCGCTCAAGCTTGTCAAGGGCAGCCACATTGTCCTTCCCGCACTGTTCGGGGGCAACCACGCCTATATGCTTCAGCAACCCGACAGACGCATTGTCTTTGCGATTCCATGGATCGACGGGACGACGATGGTCGGCACGACCGAGGTCGAGGTTCCCAGCCCGGACGGCCCTACGATCAGCCCGGAAGAGACCAGTTACCTTCTCAATGCGGCAAACACAGCCTTCTCGCGGCAATGTAGCCTTGAGGATATCAGCTACAGCTGGGCTGGCGTGCGCCCCCTGTTTGACGACGGTTCAGGTGATCTGCGCACAACCACGCGTGACTATGTCCTTGAAATCGACAAGGAAGACGCGCTTTTGCTCAACATTCTTGGCGGCAAGATCACGACAGCGCGTTATCTCGCCGAAGATGCGATGGCTCGGCTGGGTCGTGCCCTCGAGCGACCTGTGCGTACCGTCACACGAGACCGAAGCTTTCCTGGCGGACAATTTGTCGGCAGCTTTGACTCCCTGGTAGAAGACTTGCTCAGGACCTGGCCATTTCTGGGCGAAAAGCGTGCCCTCCGCATGGCAAGGGCATATGGAACTGATCTTCGTGTCATGCTGAATGGAATCGATTCTGCTGACGCAATGGGCCGGGATTTTGGTCATGGCCTGACCCAGGTTGAAGTTGACTGGCTCACGGAGCGCGAATGGGCTCAAACGGCGGAAGACATCCTTTGGCGCAGGACGAAGCTCGGGCTCTCTTTCACTGCTGAGCAGACCGTTGCTCTTGAAGAAGCCATGGCAGACAGTAGAGGCCGCCCGGCCTGATTGCGGCCCATGTCCAGCTTCCGGACCCGCCCTGCGGTGGCTGGGGCATTGCCTTCGATGGCTCTGCCCGCCATGATCAGCAGCGAGCAGGACCAGAACCGCCCGTTTCAGGGCCCATGTTTCGGAGACCATGATGGCAGACGCACCCCCTTACACGCCCCCGAAGATCTGGACATGGGACAAGGAAAGTGGCGGGCGCTTCGCGAACATCAATCGGCCAATTTCCGGCGCAACACATGAAAAGGATTTGCCCGTCGGCAAGCATCCCTTTCAGCTGTATTCCCTTGCCACGCCGAACGGCGTCAAGGTTACGGTTCTGTTTGAGGAACTGCTAGAGCTCGGGCACACGGGCGCAGACTATGATGCCTGGCTCATCAACATTGGGGAAGGCCAGCAGTTTGGCAGCGGATTTGTCGCGATCAATCCCAATTCAAAGATCCCTGCCCTGCTGGACCGCAGCGGCCCGACACCGATCCGCATTTTTGAATCGGGCGCCATCCTGATGCACCTTGCAGAGAAGTTCGGGGCTTTGTTGCCCGCCGAGCCGGCAAAGCGCGCAGAAACACTTTCATGGCTCTTCTGGCAAATGGGCAGCGCGCCCTATCTTGGCGGCGGCTTTGGCCATTTCTACGCCTATGCCCCTGAAAAATTCGAATATCCGATCAACCGGTTCGCCATGGAAGTGAAACGCCAGCTTGATGTGCTGGACAAGCGACTTGCCGACAATGAGTATCTGGCAGGCGATGAGTATACTATCGCAGACATTGCGACATGGCCCTGGTATGGCGCGCTGGCAAAGGGGCTTGTCTACGAAGCCGGAGAGTTTCTGCAGGTCCAGGAATACAGGAATGTTCAGCGCTGGACCGACCAGATCGCCAAGCGGCCTGCAGTCAAGCGGGGTCGCATGGTCAATCGCGCTGTGGGTGACCCGGCGAGCCAGCTGCGGGAACGCCATGATGCGGGCGACTTCCTCACCAAGACTCAGGACAAGATCGAGGCCGAAAGCTGATTTGACATCCGTCAATGCAATCACCTCCCGACGCTGCATAGTCAGGCAGCCACATGGAGGTGCTGCATGGCAACCAACCACGAACAATCCGACGGCGACAGGGTCAGAATCTGGGATGTGCCAACTCGGGTCTTCCATTGGTCTTTTGCGGGTCTCATCCTGTTTGCCTATATTTCAGCCGAGGAAGACAGCCCACTGAACCAATGGCATATGATTGCCGGGAATAGCGTTGCTGTTCTGCTCGCATTCCGCATTGTCTGGGGGTTTGCTGGCGGCGAATATGCGCGTTTTGCAAGTTTCCTCATGACGGGTCATTTCTTCAGTCACATAGGGCAGATGCTCCGCCTCCGCGTTGAGCCGACCCCTGGCCACAACCCGCTGGGCGGGATCGCGGTTTTGCTGATGCTGTTACTGGCTGGAGCGGCCGTCATGACCGGACTGGTGCTGAACGGCGAAGGACCACATGAAGCATTCGGCAAGGCGATGATCATTCTTGCGGGCATTCATGTTCTGGCCGTATTTGCCATGTCACTCCTTGTCCGGGAGAATCTGGCCAGAGCGATGGTCACCGGAACCAAGCCTGTCACGCCCGATCGCTCCTGGAAGCATGCGGCCCGGTCACCCGTTCTGGCCTGGATCCTCGCGCTTGCATCCTCTGTCGGGACATTTGCGGCAATCCGGGCAAATGACCCTCTGGCATTTTCGCCTCGCCGAACGGAAAGCCTTGAAGAGAACGGCAACGAACGTGGGTCGCACGTCGGCGCAACCGAACTGGACGATGACTGAGATCGCCGCATGAAGACGTTTACCTGCCATCCGGTTTCAGCCATGCCGGCAATCTACGTATAACGGGCCATTCGGCAGCGGCTTATATGCGAGCGAAGGCCGGTCAGGATTTCGGCCGGGAGAAGATCATGTTCCGTTGCCGAATGAGCGTGTCTTGGGGAGCGCTTCTGTTCCTTGCAGGATGCTATTTCAAGGCGCCTGTCGATCTGATCGGCAGTCACGCCTCTGCCCTCGCGAGATCGGACAGCCTGCTCGTCATTGGTGGAGAGGTTTATCGGATTGACGACATGGGGTCTGGCTATTTCAACGCGTGCCACATCGTCTGGAAGAATGATCGGGCAGGCCAATGTGCAAATGAGGTCCCGATCAAGTTCGAGCGCACCGGCCGCGGCAATGTGCTGGTTCAGATGGCAGACGAGAGTTTTGCACTCGTGCAATGGACGTCAGGTGCGGAACGGGGCTGCCTTTATTTTTTGGGTGAAGGCCTTTCGATCGACAGCCCGTTGGAACCGAAAGCCTTGTGGAAGCTTGAAGCAAAGATCCTCAAGGGCCTTCCGGCCGAAGTCAATTCACGGCAGGAGCTGGCACGCATTGTCGATTTGTATGAGACGCGAATCTTGACGCGATACCGCAATTGCCCCGCCCACCAAATTCTGTTCAGCGATCCGGCGGCGTTCCAGGTCGAAAGCCCAGCCCCAGGCGCAATTGCGCCCGTGCCCAGGCAAATGCCTTGAGCCAAAAATGACGGAAGGCCCGCCAGCAGACCTGATGCGCAAGGGCTTGACCCAGTCCGAAGCGAACGCGCGACTGGCGACGGAGGGGCCGAATGAACTCCCGCGCGCGTCACGCAGGACAGCCTTACGCATCGCAGTCGAAGTCCTGCGGGAACCCATGCTCGCATTGCTGCTGGCTGGAGCCCTTCTTTATGTCTTGCTGGGTGACAAGTCCGAAGCCGCTGTCCTTGCGAGCTTCGCATGCTTTTCGATTCTGATTACTGTCATTCAGGAAACGCGCACGGAACATGTGCTCGAATCGCTGCGGGATCTGGCAAGCCCGCGTGCGCTTGTGATCCGCGATGGGGAACGCCAGCGTATTGCCGGACGGGATGTGGTGCGTGGAGACATCCTGATCGTCGAAGAGGGGGACCGTATCGCCGCCGATGCAACCCTCTTGGCGAACAACGGGCTGCATGCGGACGAATCTCTGCTTACGGGAGAGTCGTTTCCAGTTGCCAAGGATATCGACACCGACAGGTTGGTCTACTCGGGCACGCTTGCTGTGCGCGGAGGCGCGACGTGCGAAGTCACGGCAACCGGGATTTCGTCGCGGCTTGGGCAGATTGGCAAAGCTCTTGAGACCATTGAGGCGGAAGTTCCAAGACTGAAGACCGAGACGCGCAGAGTCGTGAGGCAGCTTTCCCTGATCGGGGTTTCGGTCAGCAGCCTCATCATCATTCTGCAGGGTGCATCGCGGGGCAACTGGCTGGATGCGTCTCTGGCAGGAATCGCAATCGGCATGTCGCTCCTTCCTGAAGAGTTACCCGTTGTCCTGACAGTATTCATGGCCATGGGAGCCTGGCGCATATCAAAGCTCAACGTCCTCACCCGTCGCGCGGCCATGATTGAAACGCTTGGGTCGGCGACAGTCCTTTGTACGGACAAGACGGGAACGCTGACCGAAAACAGGATGACGATTGCCGAGCTTCGCCTCGTTGACGGCCGAACCTACAAGCGGCCCAGTCAGGAGCCTGCGATCCTGCCAGGTGCATTTCTTCGCCTTGCCGAAGTCGGGATCATGGCAAGCGCAGTCGACCCTTTTGATCCCATGGAAAAGGCATTTCATGCGCTAGCAACCGAGCAGGACGGCAACCGCATCAGGAACCTTCGTGGTCAGGACGACCGGATCCACCGTCTATATCCACTGGAAAAGCCCGTTCTGGCCATGTCCCATGCATGGGGGCCACCGAGTTTGTGCAATGGTTTCACGATTGCCGCCAAGGGTGCTCCCGAGACAATTGCCGACCTTTGCAAGGCGACTGAAGATCAGCGTGCCATGCTTCGCGCCATGGTTGGGGACATGGCCGCAAACGGCTTGCGCGTTCTTGGCGTTGCCACTGCAACTTGGGACAAAACCCCATTGCCAGACTCGCAACGGGACTTCGACTTTGAATTGGTCGGGCTGGTTGGCCTGTCCGATCCGTTGCGGCCATCCGTACCAGCAGCGATCCGGGACTGCGCGACAGCGGGCATCCGCGTCATCATGATCACGGGTGACCATCCGGACACGGCTCGCGCAGCTGCCCGGCAGGCCGGCATCGCCAGTGGCGAAGTCCTGACAGGTACCGACCTCTCCTCGCCGGAACTGGAAAGGCGCATAGCAACCTGCAACGTCTTTGCGAGAATCATGCCCGAACAGAAGCTGGCCATTGTCGAGGCCCTGAAGAAGGCCGGAGCCATTGTTGCGATGACGGGTGATGGAGTGAACGATGCGCCGTCGCTCAAGGCCGCACATATCGGCATTGCGATGGGAGGGCGCGGTACCGATGTGGCACGTGAAGCCGCATCAATGGTTCTGATCGATGATGATTTCGGTTCCATTGTCGCCAGCATCCGCATGGGACGGCGCATCTATGACAATTTGCGCAAGGCCATCCGTTTCATCATTGCTGTGCATGTGCCAATCGCAGGGCTGGCACTGCTCCCGCTGCTGATGGGCTATCCACCCTTGCTCGGACCTATCCACATTGCCTTTCTGGAAATGGTCATCGACCCCGTCTGCTCGCTGGTCTTTGAAGCGGAAACCGAAGAAGCAAACGTGATGAAGCGGCCACCAAGGTCACCAAATCAGCGCCTTTTCTCCCGCAGGATCATGTACTGGTCAGTGTTTCAGGGCGCGCTTGCCTTTGCGCTGTGCGGCGCGGTCATCATGACCGGTCATTCACATGGTGCGAGCGCCAGCCACATTCGGGCGGCCGCCTTTGTGACCCTTGTCCAGTCCATCCTCGTGCTCATTCTTGTTAACCGGTCCTTCGGTCCCTCCCCCGTCGCTGCAGTCGTGCGGCCGAACCGTGCGCTAGCCCTTGTCGGCCTCATTGTCGTGACATTGCTCGCTGCAAGCCAGTTCTGGCTACCAATGGCAAGGCTGTTCACTTTCGCGCCTCTACATGCATCCGATTGGCTGGCTGCATCGGGCCTGGCCCTGGGGCTCTTCGCACTTCTCCAGACCATGAAACTGGCCGCCGAGCGATCTCAGCCTAGAAGGGCAAGCTCAGATTGAAAGCCGGAACACAGCAATCAGGGGCGGACGACAATCCCGCAATCCGGAGCCGTTCCGCCCTTGAGCGTGTTCAGATATGCAGCCTCGGCCTCGGCCAGCCCCTGACGGTTCTCAATCTTCATGAACCCATCCGTGTTCAAGAGAAAGTTTCGCCATGCACCGTTGTAAGACTGGGTGAACGCATCGAAGCCCATCTCCTTGACCGCTGCGTTCATATGGTCGGGAGCAAAGAAGAGGATCGGTGCGGGGCCCGGCAGAGGAGCATCCCCCTGGCCCCGCGCGCCGACATGCGTCGCCCCAACCAGACAGCTGTACGCAAGACCGTCGCCCAGGGATTCATGAACTGCACGGAGCACAGAGGCATTGCCTGCAAAGTCGACGGACACGGCTTGGCGTCCGGCCAGCTTCTCAATCTCATTGTAGGCCAGGACCTCATCATACAGGCCGCAACTGACGACAAAATCCGTGTTACCTGCCGATGTAAGGCCGATTCTGCGGACCTGCGGTGCCTTGGCCCGGGCAACATGCGCCAGCGCCAGCGCTGTCTTCGATGAAGCGCTGGTCATGACAAGCGTGTTCGCGCCAAACCAGGCCTCTTTTGCAAACATGGCCTCGATCAGAAAGCTGGTACCGAAAAGAGGCTGGAAAATCATCCGCTGAGCTTCGCGGTCAGGGTCATGCGCAGGATCGTTCGCGAGGCGGCGATACTGGTTGTAGATCGGGCTCATGGGTTGCCGGTGGGCTGCCATGTCGCTGAAACTGCCTGCTGAAATATTGCCCGGCTCCACTCGCAAATGGCTTGCCATTGGCAAATATCCGTAAACCCGTTCACCAACCGCAATGTCGGGGTGTTCCGACGCCTCGACAACCGCATGCCCCCACATTGGGACGATTCCCCATCCTTCAGGCGCAGGGAAAAAGTTCCAATACCCAAAAGAGTCACCCATAACCGCATAGGTGACGTTGTTGGCTGTGACTGCAAAGCTCTCAACACGAAGGAGGACGGCCCCTTGCGCCAGCGCATCAATGGCAAAAGGCCGTATTTCGGTGTGCGTCAGATCGCTGCGCAGCACGTGGACTGCTTCTGCCATGGTGTCTTTTCCTTCTAGTTGTCGATTCGGTAATAGTCAGCAACACGATCAAGCGCCAGCAGCAGTACAAGCCTGCCGGCCCGCGATGGCCAGCCCAATGCCTGTTCCGCCGCCGGCACGCTTTCACCTGCACAGACAACCCGCCACAAGATGTCTGCCAGCCCGGGACCTGCAGCCGCAATTGCCTTGTGGAAACGATCTCGCGCGTCGATTTGTGCCAGCGTATGGGACGCCTGCTGATGCCCTGCCTTCTGCTTCGTATCCCGGGGAGCAGGATCCCAGCGCATCGTGACCCTTTGCGGGATTGCGCCGCGTTCATAGTCGCGCCGCAGAGCCTCCCCCGCGGCCAGTTGACGTTCGCTGATCAACCCGCGCGCCTTCAGCCATCCCAGCGGAGATTCAGCGAGATTGACCTTTACGCGTCTGACCTTGCGTGACTCGGTGTCACGGCATGTCTGGGCCAGCTCTCTTTCCACAAAAACCTGTTTCATCCCGTCTGTTCCTTACGACTCAATACGAAAACTGACTTGCCATTTCGGATCAGCTGTAGGAAAGAAAAAAACCTTATCGGTTATTAAACGTTCAGGATCGTGCATGATTACTGCCATTCGCGAAGTGCGTCGCGCCAAGGGATTGACGCTTGCCGAAGTTGCCGAGCGGTGCAACCCGCCGACGACGGCTCAGACGATAGGGCGACTGGAAACGGGAACAAGAACGGTCTCCGTTGGTTGGCTCAACCGCATTGCCAAGGCTCTGGACGTGGACGCGGCCGACCTCGTGAAGATGCCGCGTCGGGCGGATCTGCCGGTCGCGGCCATCTTGGGCATAGATGGGGCGGGCGCGCCACGCCACCCGATTGTCGTGACGCCCCCCTTGCCCACCGAAGGAGCCATTTCCGTCCTCGTCGATTCAAGTGTGGGCGAGTATCGCGCCGGTGATGAAATCTGGTGTGACCGTTATGGCCCGGAGCGGTTTGCGCAGGCGCTCAATCGCGACGTCCTGCTTCCTCGCCCGGCAGGACGTTTCATCTTCGGCCGCCTGATCGGTCGCGACAACAATCGCTTGCACATCCTGCCATTGGGGTCCGGTGCAAAGCAGCAAGTGATTGAAGACACTGCCTGGATGGGCGTCGCCATTAAGCTGGTCAGGGGTCTTGGTTAGGCCTGACGGCCAAGGCCAAGGCACTGATTGCAGCCGGCGGCACGAGGTCCGGGCCAGCACTTCGCCCACAAGGTCCCCTGTGCGTGGTGGGCGCTGACGGGCTCGAACCGCCGACCCTCTCGGTGTAAACGAGATGCTCTACCAACTGAGCTAAGCGCCCGCGTGTGCAGGAAGTGCGCCTTTGCCCGATCAGCGGCTATGGGGCAAGCCCTGTCAGACCAGCAGGCCAGCTTGCGCCTGCGCATCGGCAAGATAGGCAGCTATTGCCTGTGCTGCAGCATCTGTCAGGCTGATATAGATGCGTCGTCCATCGGCCGGATCGGCCCGTCTCTGGAAAAGACCCATGTCTATCAGATTGCGAATCCAGCGCAGCGCCGTAGTCGAAGGAACCGCAGCCGCGATGCATAGGCTGGTCACAGACACCTGTTCGCCTTCAAGCCGTGCGGCCATAAGGTCGAGAAGCATGTCCCAGGCCGGATCAGCAAAGAGCGATGGATCGAAATAGCGATTGCGCAAGCGCCTCAGGCGCAGGATCGCACGCTGGTCTTCTGCTTTTGGCCAGTCCGTTGACAGAAGGTCCGGTGGACCGGCATCAAAACGCGGGCGCATCTCGGCAACATGACCGGTATTTGACAGTCCCTGACGCTGATCCTGGGCATCATGGGCAGAAAGCCTTGCCAGCGTCCGCGCAATGCGGCTGACTTCTTCGGCAAGTTTTCTTAGCCTGGCAGTGTCGGCCTCGGTCGCGACATCAGCCACTCCGAGGATAGACTGGCTGTTCCAGGCAAGCGCAAGCGCCGAAACCCGATCGAGAAGGTCCGGTTCGCATAGGAGCGTGATGGGACCGGACTGCAATCGGGCAGCCACGCAATCAAGCGTCGCAAAGGTTGCGGCCACGACGACAGGCCGGTTATCCCGAACGGCAATATAGCTCAGCAAATCCAGCAGGCGATCGGCGAGCGGCCCGTGATCCTCGCTCAGATCGACACAGACCGCATCAATGGAAGCCTGACGATTGAGCCTCTCGACTGCTTCTGCAAGGCCAAGCCTGCCGAGCACACGACCGCCGGCCACCCGCACGGCATCTTCAGCAGCGCGCCCACCTGCATCGCTGTCCGCAAAGATCAAGGCGCCTGGCCCCGAATCAAAACTGCCGTCTTCGGCCAGAAACCCCGTCATTCAAACCTCTGTTACGCACACTACGCCGACGGTCTTGCAGCCAGCCGATCCCCCCAATTCCGAAAATGCCAAATTTCATGCAGTCCGTCTGCGCGGGTTGATACCATAATGGTGTGAAACCAGATCAAGGCCAATCCCGCAAAGACGTGATGTTTACGTGCAGACAGCAAATCGCGCCCGAAATGGCCCCGTAAAAGGCAGGCTTTTCGTTCCGATTCGGATGCGATTGCCGGGTCCGCGTTAAGATATTTGAACGGATTTTTCCTTCACAGTCAGGCTCCAGTCTGGACGGTGTGGTCCCGACACAGGCTGCTGAACCTCCGGCGTCCCTTCCCCAACTTGTCAGCGCCGGAGGTTCAAAGCCCCGGCGTTTCCATCAATGTTGTAGGGCCTTGACGATGTCCTCCACCATCTTCTTGGCGTCCGCGAGGAGCATCATCGTCTGGTCCATGTAAAAGACATCATTGTCGACACCGGCATAGCCCACGCCGCCCATGGAGCGCTTGATGAACATGATTGTCTTGGCCTTGTCCACATCGAACACCGGCATGCCATAGATGGGGGAAGACTTGTCCGTCTTCGCCGCGGGGTTCACCACGTCATTCGCACCGATGATGAAGGCGACATCGGTCTGCGCGAATTCACCGTTGATATCTTCCAGCTCAAACACTTCGTCATATGGCACATTGGCTTCGGCGAGCAGCACGTTCATATGCCCCGGCATGCGGCCTGCAACCGGGTGGATCGCATATTTGACGCGTACGCCCTTGGCTTTCAGCTGATCGCCCATTTCCCGCAGCACGTGCTGCGCCTGCGCAACCGCCATGCCATAGCCGGGCACGATGATCACTTGCTCGGCCTCGCCCAGCAGGAACGCTGCGTCTTCGGCGCTGCCGCGTTTCCACGGGCGCTGCTCCTTGGCTTCGCCGCCTGCCGCACTGGCATCGACGCCGAACCCGCCCGCAATCACCGAAATGAAACTGCGATTCATTGCCTTGCACATGATGTAGGAGAGAATTGCGCCAGAGGAACCGACAAGCGCGCCGGTGATGATCATTGCCGTGTTGTGCAGCGTGAACCCCATCGCCGCTGCCGCCCAGCCCGAATAGGAGTTGAGCATCGAGACGACCACCGGCATGTCCGCGCCGCCAATCGAGATGATCAGGAGAAACCCGATCAGGACGGAGAGAGCGGTGACCGTCCAGAAGAC
>WBZL01004526.1_pt1 | contig 11947 bp, 8 predicted proteins | sample 5204291 | NCBI WGS metagenome assembly WBZL01 (sample SAMN12344345, study PRJNA552823) | activated sludge metagenome | biome: Activated sludge suspended growth; feature: Nitrification reactor; material: Wastewater; isolation source: activated sludge from nitrification reactor of wastewater treatment...
AAAATCGTGAGCGTTTGGGTTGGACGACGATGAAATACGGAACTTCGGCGACCTATGTCTCGGTCGAGCTGCAGACCCGCGAAAATTCGCCGGAGCTTTTCAGTTGTACGCAAAAGGTCTGGAATGACTGTACCGAAACCCTTTTGAGGGGAAACATTGTCAATCATCCGGAAAACGATCTGCAGTAGCTCATCTCCGGTTTCCTAATATCAGATTTACACAGTGCGTGTGAACTTTCTCGCGGGCGGTCATTTCCACCGACCGGCGATCCCATAACGCGATCAGACTAAACTCTTGCACTGCCTCAATTTAGCGGCATTTTGCACTGATTGACCCTAAATCTGGCATAAATATTGCGCGCACGGATAGTGCAAGCATTAAAAAAGGCGCGACGGCTATCGAGTCGTTCGCAAAACACTCGATGTTGAGCCGCCGGCCCAATGCAGGTATTCCTATGCTTAAGTTTTGGGAGAAGAACAATGAACAAGAATCAAAAGGGTTTTTCGCTGGTGGAATTACTCGTAGTCGTGATCATTATCGGGATCGTGGCGGCCATTGCTATCCCGAGTCTGCTTGCTTCACGCCGGGCCGCTAATGAAGCGAGCGCAATTTCAACGCTTCGCACATATCACAGTGCGGAAGCCACATATCAGGCAACAACGGGTAATAGCACCAGCTATGCCCTGAACACCGCTTTGGGCGGATTGGTCGACGCGACGTTGGCCGCTGCATCGCCTACAAAGAGCGGATATGACTTTACAGTCACCATCGGCGGCACAAACAACTCGTTGTATTGTGCGACGGCCGCTCCGTCCACCGCCGGCTCGACCGGTACCAACTATTACGGTGTTAGCGTGGACGGCGTGATCTACAAGAAGGCGACTGCCTTTGTTTGTGCCGACGGCGTCCTGACCACGACCGGCGGAACGCCCATCCAATAGGCTTGGATCGGTGATCGGTACCTTGAGAGGAATCTAAAATGTCTGGAAGGAACACAATTGCGAACGGGAGCGATCCCGTTCGCTTTGCCGTTTATTTGGCATGAATGTGAGTTTCGGTTGGAGCCATGATCAGGACCGGCCGGTGAGGTGACTATGATCGACCTAGAACATCCGAAAGAGGCCCTTGAAGACCTCCTCAAGACCACGATTGAAATGGGCGGCTCGGATCTGCACCTGCGGGTGGACAGCCCGCCGCAGGTTCGCGTCAACGGCGAGATGGTGCGCCTCGAAGGTTTTGAACCGCTGACACCGGAAGAGACCAGGCGACTAGCGTATTCACACATTTCGGACGTACAGATAAACAAATTTGAGCAGCAGCGGGAGTTGGACTTTTCGATCGGCCTTGGGCATATTTCACGTTTTCGCGTGAACATCTTTAATCAAAAGGGCACCGTTGGAGCCGCGTTTCGTGCCATCCCTTTCGAACTTCGGTCGTTTGACGAACTTGGCCTGCCGCATATCGCGATGGACTTTTGCCGTCGGCCGCGCGGATTGGTGCTCGTGACCGGCCCGACAGGTTCCGGCAAATCGACGACGCTGGCGACGATGATCGACCGCATTAACACGATGCGGCATGAGCACATCATAACGATCGAAGACCCGATCGAATTTATTCATACACACAAGAACTGCATCGTCAGCCAGCGAGAGTTGGGTGCCGATACATTCTCATTTGCTGAAGCGCTCAGGTCAGGTTTGCGGCAGGACCCGGACATCGTTCTGGTCGGCGAAATGCGCGACCTCGAAACGATCGAAATGGCCCTGCGTGTGGCCGAAACCGGACATTTGACGTTCGCGACGCTTCACACGAATACCGCGGCGTCGACGATCACGAGGATCATCGACGTTTTTCCTTCATCGCAGCAGCCGCAGGTTCGGACTCAGCTGTCGAATGTACTCGAAGGCATCATGTGTCAGGCACTATTGCCGAATGCGACCGGAACCGGACGCGTAATGGCGATGGAAGTCCTGGTGCCGAACGCGCCGATCCGAAATCTGATCCGTGAGGACAAGATACATCAGATCTATTCAGTGATGCAGACGGGCGGTGACCAATTTGGTATGCAGACGCTGAACCAATCTCTGGCGGCACTATATCGCCGACGACTGATCACCCTGGAAACCGCGTTTTCGATCTCGTCAAACGTTGACGAACTGAGAGACCTTTGCGGTCATCATTCGGCCGTCGGATTTGGACTCGGCGTTGCCGCCGGGGCGAACGAAAGGCCTTTTCCGGATGGCTTTGGCAATAAGAATTTCTGATCAGTAAGTACAACATCATCAGGCCGCGAGACTTGACGTTTCGCGGCACTTTTTTGCTTTACCGGATGAGCGGCAGATTTGGCCCCGCAAAATTCGGATTTGACCAACGGGCGCGGACTTTCACGCGCCGGGTGGCCGTTTGTACCCGTTTTTGGCGTGAAATTCAATAAATCCACGGCCAAATTGCCGCCGGAACGCCGTGCAACAGGCACGGTAATTGCGTTGAATCAAGGACACAGGACAATATTTTCATTTCTCAAAAGTCGGCGCGTGAATTCTATTAAGGGAGTGCATATTTGGCCCAATGAGAAACACGAACGGATCGCACGAATACGAGAATATCGGCATCGGGTCTGAAAGTGATCCTTTGCTTGCGGAGCGGGCCAGATCTGTGGATCAACTCGCATTGGTTTGGAATTCAGTCGGCGAAATGATCGCGGCCTACCCGCTGCCCGAATCAGATAGCGCGTCGCGGATACGTGTCCTGCGGTTTCCGTCCGATGTGGATCTGGCGGCTGCGTTGAGCACGCGTCGGGCAAAGGAAACCGGCCTGCCGGCGCTCTCGGCTGACACACATTTTTTGACATCTGTCGCGGACTATTCCGAACTTACGCGGATACTCGCGCTCGACGGAGAGCGGCTTGCGTATTCCGATCAGGCATTGCTTGATTGGCTGATAAGTGCCGAAAAGGAAATGGTGCCGGGAACGGACAATCACCCGGTATTCGACACCTCACTTGAGGACACCGCATGCACTGTCAGCCGACTTCCGAACGGGCAGGTTTCAATTACAGAGGCTTCGCGTCAGCACATTCAGGCACTTGGAGCGAAGGTCAGGGCGGCCGTCGGCGAGCAGCCGTTGGCCCGGATCGATCTCTGCGTCGAAACACCTCTGCGAAGCGCCGCCCGCTACTTTCTCTGCGAGACCAACGAAGGTGCCGAGATCCTGAGGCCGGGAAACGAGAGCGAGGTGTCGGCGTTCCTTGTCGTCAACAAGGACGGGTACAGTTTGGGTCTCTGGAGTCCTGCCTATGGACTATTCAGCGAATACGCGTTCCTGGCCCCGGATGAGATAACCCGCGCCGAACGCGGAACCGACGAGATCATTCCAACGCCTAAGATCGCCGGCCGTACGGCGGCCGCGACGCCGACCGAGGATTACGTAAGGCACGCGTTCGAACAGGTCCTGGTACAAGCACCGCCGGCAATGCTGGCGGGTGCGCCGATCAAGGAGTTTTCGAAAGTTATCTGGGTCGTGGAACATGGCCTGGATGAGATCGCGGAGTTGATCGCCGCCGAATGTGCGGTCAGGTCAGGGGTCGAATTTATCGGAATGAGTGTTCCGGCCGAGGATGCCGTGGCGAGCGGACTGCTTCTGGGATCGTATTCATTCGGTCGGCTGCCGGTCGCCGGAAACGAGATCATGGCGACGGTCGATATGGTGCGGGACATCATGTTCATCTCCGACGCCGAGCGAACCGAGCGCCAACTCGAGGTGGAGGCAAGACTGCAAAATCGGCGAAGCCGTGCGGCAACGCTGATGTTTGCCGTTCCGGTGATCGTGGCGGCACTATTGTCGGCATTTGCGATCGAATTATTTATCTCAAACCTGATGACCGCTCGCCGCGAGTCGATCGCCGACGCCCGAACGCAGGAATTAAAACCCGCGGTCGACCGCCGAAATTCTTACGAAGCAAATCTGAAATGGTACCGGGAATTTGTCACCGAGGTGACCGGTCTCCGCCGGCAGCAGCCGGTCGGTATCGGGATGCTCTTTCAACTGAATTCGAACTATCCGTTCAGTATCGATCCGGCGTTCTATATCTCAGAAATGAAGCTTTCGAACACGGGTGACGTCGAGATAAAGGGCCTTGCCAAAAGTAAGGACGGCGTTGCCGCCTTTCTAAAATCACTCGAGTATGCCGGTGGTGCCGAAAGCGGGTCGAGGCTTTTCAGCGGCCTTGCTTATGAGGTCCAGGAGACGACACCGGCTGTAACTACCGGTCAACCGGCCCAGGCGACACCGACCGGATCGACGTTGAGCACGGCCGCGGTGGCTCCGGGCGTGGTCGTCTGGAGCATCAAAGGAAACTATTTGCCGATGGCCGAATTTGCGCCAAAGAAGGCGAAGTCCACAGGTCCGGTAAATCCGGGCCAGGAGCCGCCGAACGGGCAGCCATCAGAGCCGCAGCCGACCGGTCTTCAAAAGTCCGCAATGTAGCGGCCAGCAGAGTGCCGGCCGCTGCGGCGGTGACGGCCATAAGGGGTCAATATGAACAGCAGAAAATATCCGGGCGGCGGCAGGCGTTTTCTCGACAGTGTTTTTATCGAGTCCGTTAAGTACGGCCCCGTCGTGACCGTGATCGTAATGACGATCATCAGTTTCGGCATCGGCTATCTGATCTACAACTATTTTCTTAGCGGATGGGCTGAATCGAGTCGCGAGTATCGACAAGTGGTCGTCGCCAAGGAACTCGAAAACAAGAAGACCGAAGCAATGTTGGCCGGCGAAGAAGAGTTCAGGGCACGATTCAGAAAGGTCGCCGAGCTATATGAGGACGCCAAACCGCTCCTTCCGCAAGAGACCGAGGTCGCCGATGTGCTTGGTCAGGTCGAGACCGCCGCGCGTAGAAACGGCGTCCTGCTGACCGGCCTGACGGCGGTCAAGGCATCGGTCAAATCGCCAAAGGCCGCAAAACTCTACGAACGTGAGATCCCGGCGGTAGTTACAGGTCCGTTCCCGCAGGTGGTGCGATTTTTCGCGGATATTTCAAGGATGCCGCGAATATTGCTCATACGCGATTATTCGATCGTTGCTCTGAAGGGCGGCGTATCGGCCGGATTCACGCTGGTCGCGTTTCATGCTCCGCCTCCGGCCGAGGTTCCGCGACAACCCTACGATATTGCACTTATTCCGAAAGGGGGCGAAAAGAAATGATCACGATCAAATCCATAGACCAGAAGAACCGACGAGGTTTCGGGCCGCTGATGCTGAAGATCGCCGGGCTGTTCGCCGTGGCGTTGATCGCTGGATTCATCGGTCTCTTTGCGATCAGGTCCATGTTGTCGATTGCTGAGCGAGGTGCGGTCGAGCGGCCGTTGCAGAATCAAGCCGAACAGATCGTGATCGATCCAAAAATGGAGTCCGATCTGTCAAACGCCCTTACATTTCAGGCGGTCAACGAACCAGGTCAGGTTCTCGATCCATTTTCGGATCGAGCGGGCCTGACCGAAACGGCCGCATCACGGGCGACGCCGGCCGCGGCGACATCGTCGGAACCCGGTTCCGGAACCTCGGCCGCATCGCCGGGATCGTCCGGTACAAACAGCGTTTACACGAGTGCATCCGGCATGGTCATCGACATTGCGTCACCCGAGGCGACCCGCGCCCGATATGAAAAATGGCGAAACAGCGATTCGCTGTCCGAGCGGGGCGACCTTTCGACGATCCTGGCGATCGACGACCTGGTGCCGGTGGGATTTGCGAGCGGCGGCAGCGGCGGGGCCGAAGTGATGCTGTTCTCACAGGCACTATGCGACGTATTCAGCTTTCCGATCGGAACAAAATTCTTGAACGGAACACTGACATCGTTTGATCAGGCCGAGGTCGTATTTTTGATCGGCCGGACCAGCCGGCACAGATCATACAGACGGCCTGAGCCGTGTAAAGGGGCGGACGATAACGACCGTAAGGACAAATAGATATGGCCGCTAAGCGGCAAACATTTTTATGACTAAGCCTAAAAAGCTACGCATGATGCGGGGGAATGACGACGAAGGTGAAACCCATGAGAAAGAACATATTCCTAACGCTGACGCTGATCATCAGCCTGATCTCAAGTTATTCGGTCACGAGTGCGGCCGCTGACCGGCCGGTTTGGTCCGGTTACGACACCGCATTTGATCTCTTACGGGCTGAGGAAAACAACTTCTGCGATCCCAAATTCGTCGGCGGTACGATGAGTTTTATGCAGAACATGGAATCGGACCTCGATGACCTGTTGAATCAGATCCATATACGATTCGGCATCAATTTTGTGGCCGGCCCGATGGTGGGCCGCCTGCCGATAAATATCAAATCGCAAAATGTGCCGTGGACATCGCTGCTCCGGTCACAGCTTTTTGTACTCGGGGTCGGTGCGACCTGTGTCGATGGCAATACGATACAGCTGGTCAAGAATGACGACGTCTCTAATTTAGAAAGGGCCGCGCAGGAAGCCTCAAAACTGGAGACAAAGTACATCAAGCTCAAGTATCTGCAGCCGTCCAGTTCGGGAAATCGCGATATTGCCGGCCGGAGCACCTCGAACCAGGCGGGTTTTGGCATTGGCGGATGTCAGCAGAACACCTATGCGGGAACACAGACCGGCGGCACGCAGACCAATCTTCCGCAGACGTGCAAGTTTGAGCGGCTGATGACCGAGATTCGGCAGATACTAGGCCTCAACGGTGATACAGGCCAGTACAATCCGCAGACCGGATCGTCCGGTTCGGGCGAGCCCGCCGTTATTTATCGCGAGGGTGGTTTGCCGGCGTTGCCGTACGTCGGGCAGGTGCCCGGACGAAACATGCTGCTCGTTAAGGGAAATAAGGCCCAAATTCACGACATTGAAGAATTGATAAAACGAGCCGATGTTCCGCCATTTCAAGTGGTGATCAAGGGCCTCGTCTATACCGCCAACGAAAACAAGCTGCGTGATATAGGCGTGCAATCGTCCGCGATCGTCGGTACCGGAAATCTAAAACAGCTCGGCGGCATCACGAGTCAGCCCAACGCAACAACGACGACGAGCGGCACGGGATCGACTGCCACCACGTCGGCCGCCACATCCGGCCAGTTAAATCCGGGCGGCGTCAGAACGCTCGGGCCGGGATTTTTGCAGCCGGCGGGGTTGAGCGATTCGATCTTTGGCGTGTCGGCGATCATCGGTACTGCGCAGTTTACGGTTCAGGCGACCGCTCTCGAACAAAATGGCGTCATCTCTGTCAAATCGCGGCCGTTCGCGACCGTTTTGGACGGAGACGCGACCGATCTGACGGTTGGCCGGCAGGTGCCGGTCATCGTTCAGGCGATCAACTCGATCGGCGGACAGCCGGGCACGCTGCAGATCCTGCAGGCGGCCAATTTGCTGTCGGTCACGCCGCACGTCATCGACGACGAAAATGGAAGCCCCGTCGCGGTCAGCCTCGAATTACAGCTCGAATCGAACGATGTCGATACATCGGTCATCAGTCAGGGTGTCCCGTCGGTCGCGGTCCGTTCGATCCAATCGAAATTTATCCTTAATCAGGAACAGACCCTGATACTCGGCGGATTTACAGTTGATTCGGACAGCAAGACGGTTACAAAAACGCCGGGGATCGGTGATATTCCGCTGCTTGGCGAGTTGTTCAAACGGCGCGTACGTTCGACCCAGATCAACCGGCTGTACTTTGCCATTTCGGTCACGATCATGCCGTACGGAACCGTCATCGAGCCGGTCAAGGTACCGGGAATGTCGACCGATCTACCGTCGATCACGCCCGAAATGCAAAAGCGTTCCGAGCTTGCCGAGCCCAAGTCTGCGGCAACGCCGACACCGCCCGCGGTGAAAAAGGATAACTAGCTACGCGGCTGACAAAATTGAATTTAGTTCGTGCCAGCCCCTGATCGGGCTTGAACGAAAGATCAAAGGTAAACAAATATGTTACGCGACGATCTCATGGAAAATGCGGAACGGCTCGGGAACGACGGCGCAATTCTGGAGCTTGAACACGATCTCATCAGCGACCCGCCGTCGGAGATGAGTGTTTCGGCCGTTGAGGAGCGTCCGCTCAACAAGGAGAACTCGCTTCCCGAGATCAAATATAGTGTCGATAGTTCGCAGCAGTTTTCGCAGTATCTGAACAAGGAGTCCTCAAATCGATACCAGGCGATCGTGCTCAACGCCCGTCTGGACGAGTTTCAGTCGCCGCATTATGAGGTCGGCCTGGTCCATCCCGAAAACCCCGATCATCGAAACGGCGTCGTCCACGCACTCAGGGTGAGCCCCGTCCACGTCAATTTCGTATCGCTCGACGACGCGTTCTTCGAGTATATGCACTCGCATATCTACGATGTGCGGGCCCAATACGCCGTTATCGAACAGCAGCAGAAAAAGCAATCGCAAAAGACCAAGAATTGGGGCGAGGGCAAACGGATGCTGAGCGATGAGCAGGTATTTGCCGCCCAGGTCGAGTCCGACATGGAATACGAAAACGAATCCGAGGAATGGATCGACCTGACCGACCCGGAGGAGTACGACGCAAATATCCGACGCAACGAGTCGGAACTGACCACACAGGAGTTCATTCGCCTGATCCTGATGGAGTTTTTGCGGTCAGGCGCGAGTGACATGCACATCGAGGCCGGGCAGCCCAACGGCCGCATTCGATTGAGGTACGACAGCGAGCTATTTGTCCGATGGGACAACATCCCGTTCGTCAAGATCAGGCAGATCTGCATGGGAATGGCCGAGATCTCAGGGAAAGACGCGACGCAAATGAAATTCAAGGACATCGATTCGACCGTCAAGGTGCGGGCTTTACGCGACGGCCGGACGGCCGAGGTCGAACTTCGTTTTGTTTCCCAGCCGACGCTGTACGCACCGTCGATCGTCCTCAGATCACAACTTAAGCCGTTCAGGGACATTAATGCGGTAGGGCTTTTGCCGAGCCAGATCGTCGACCTGAAAGCGGCATACTCGCAGCAGAGAGGTATCATCATCGTCACCGGAGCCACCGGACAGGGTAAAACAAACACTCTCGAGGCAATCTACGCCGCGCTTGAGGAACCTGACACAAGCAAGATCATCGAGATCGGCGAACCGATCGAGATACGGTCACCGAGGCGAACGCAGATGAGCCTGCGGCCGAACACCCCGTTTACGTGGTGGGACGCATTCTATTCCTGCCTGAGGGCCGATCCCGACATCATCGGCATCGGAGAACTGCGGTCGGGTGAACACGCGTCCGTGGCCATAAACGCCGCTCTGACCGGGCACCTGGTCCTGTCGACGTTTCACGCCGCCAGCGTCGAAGACACGCTCGCACGTTTGTTCCAGATCGGAATGCCGCGCGAAAACCTTTCGACCGGCATCAATCTGATCCTGGCTCAGGCGCTGATCAAAAAGCTATGCGAAAAATGCAAGGTCGTCGATCCGCATCCCGTCGAAAGCTACGATCGGCCGATCTACAAGAGCGTCGGCTGTCCGGACTGTTTTAACAAAGGAACGCGCGGCCGAACGGCGATGGCCGAGCTGCTCTATTTCAACGACGAGGTCAAGGAGTGGATCGAGGACCGTTCGATGACCGCTCGCGATATTGTCCAGAGGTCGATCCAATCGGGTTATCTGATGCCGATCAAGGAGGTCGCCCGGCAAAAGGTGCTGGCCGGCATTACGTCCGAGACCGAGGTAGCCGCGGTGCTTGGCCTGGTCGAGAGCCGTCGTCAGTATACAAACCGAATGTATGAGGATGCGGCGGCCGCGGCGGCGGCATCGGCTCAGGCAAGTGTCACCAGACACCAGGCGATCATTGAAAACAAGATAATCGTGTAACCGGGATCAGCCGTCATTTCGGCGGATGACCCGCACGTGGTATCGCACAGAAAGCCAAGAGGTGGTTATGAATCAAGCAAACAGGACATACACAGCGGACCGGGTCAACGGTGTTCCGCCTCGCGTCCGACAACGAGCCGCAAACGGGTCGTCGCGCGTATTTGTGACCGATGACCTCAGGCGGGATGTCTTTGACGTCGAGAAGATGTATGACCCTGACCGATCGGAGAACGGATTTGATTTCGCCGGTGAAGATTCGTTAGGAAATCTGGTTCGCGGATTCGTACAGTCGACCGAGATCAAACTCGCAGAGAGCGAACTCGAACGAGCCGGGATCCAGGTACAGTCACTGTCGGCGCGCCGCACCGACCGAAAGAGACATCGTCGGCCCACCGGTGTCGAATTTGCGACGCTGGCCGAGCAGTTTGGCGACCTAATGGAGGTCGGCGAGAGCCCGACACAGGTTTGTCGACTGTTGGCATACGCCCAGACGAACACGGTCCTTGCCGAGGCGTTGCTGAATGCGGGCGACCTTATTGTTAACGGCCGCACACTCTCCGAGGCGTTTGCGGCCCAACGCGATCAAAATGGCGAACCGCTGTTTCCCGTCACTTTCATCTGCGCCCTGCGTATCGGTGAAGAGGTCGGTACGGCCGCCGATTTTGACAACGGGGCGACCAAGAATGCCTTTCTGCTCACGCTCCATCGATACGCCGAAGCAGAAAAAAAGGCAGACAAGATCATGGCGAGCATTCGTTCGGCCCTGATGTATCCGGTCGCGGTCGTGCTCTTTTGCTTTTTGGCGATGGGCGTCGTGCTCTATTTTGTCATGCCGAAGATGGTCGAACTTTATACGTCGCTGCTGAGCGGCGAGGAGGCGCAGCTGCCGCTGATAACACGGATAATGATCGCCGGCTCGGATTTTGCGACAAGTTGGTGGGGCATCGCGGGAATGGCCGTTCTGCTCGCGGGAGCAATATTCTTCTATACGTGGTCCAAGTCAAAAGAGGGCAGCGACAGGCTTAAGGTCATGTCGCTGCGTCTGCCGATATTCGGTTCATTTCTCCGGCACTATTACGCCGCTCAGACGCTTAGGTCGCTGGCGATGCTCTCGGCCGGTATTCCGTCGATGTCCGAGCGGTTCATGGTGGCCGCCGAGACCTCGACCAATCCGGAGTACGCCAAGATGCTGCTACACGTCCGGCACAGGTTCATGACCGAGTCGACCGACCTGCACAAGCTGTTCGTGCCGTACCCATTCCTGATGGGAAAAGAGTTTGCCGGTGTGCTGCTTACCTACGAAAAGACCGCGGATATGCAGGGCACATTTCACAACTACGCAAAGGTGGTCGAGGTGCGGGCCGAGCGCGAACTCGAGACCGTGCTGTTTTGGTTTACAAATTTCGCGATCGTACCGGTCGGTATCTTTGTCGGATTTATCGTCGCCGCACTTTACAGCCCGATGTTCGAACTTGCGGGCCGCATCGGCGGAAAGTGAACACATGAGGGGACCCAATGGCTAGAGTTTCGAAGATCAGATCAGTAACCGACGCGGGATTCTCGCTGGTCGAACTGTTGGTCGTGATCGGTATCATTTGTGTTCTCTCAGCGATCGCGGTGATGCAGCTGACGACGTCAAATCAACGCTTTATTCGTCAAAACGCCGCTCGTGAGCTAAAGGCCGCATTTGAGAGGGCCAGGTTTGATTCGGTAAAAAGGCGGCCGTCCAGTATCGGGGCGTTTGCCAAGGTGTCGCTGACCCAATCGTCATTTACCTTAACGGCGGACACCAACCTTAACGGAACTCTCGAAGCGGCCGATGACCTGCTGCGCGACCTTTCGGGAACGAGTGTCGTGATGGCCGGTTCCGGCGGAACGACGCTTCCCACTACGGTCTATTTCAATCAGCGGGGCGAGGCTGTCAACAGTTCGGGAGCGTCGATCTCGCCTGTGTTCCTGGTATGCGGCGGCTCGTGTTCCGCACCGTCATCGGCAAATGCGAATATCGTGCTTGTGACGCCGACGGGAACGGTCAATCTGCTTCCGGGTGATGCGGCGATACCCTCATTTCCGACGCCGAATGTTTCAACCGTCCCGGCGTCGTCG
>WBZL01002867.1_pt1 | contig 11946 bp, 11 predicted proteins | sample 5204291 | NCBI WGS metagenome assembly WBZL01 (sample SAMN12344345, study PRJNA552823) | activated sludge metagenome | biome: Activated sludge suspended growth; feature: Nitrification reactor; material: Wastewater; isolation source: activated sludge from nitrification reactor of wastewater...
CTGGCCGTGGGCGACGCGGTGGCCGTCAAGTACCGCATCGAGGACAAGGAGGCCATCTTCCCTGGCGCGTTCTCGGTGGCGCACAGCTTCTCTCCGTTCATGGTGCACGCCGACAGCCGCATCACCGTGCGCGTGCCCAAGGGGCTGCCCTTGCGCTTTGAGGCCCATGGTCTGGACGAGCAGCCCAGCGCAGAGGAGGGCGAGCTCAGCGTGCGCGAGTGGCGCTACCGCAACCCCCAGCCACGCACCTGGAACGAGGCCGATGAAGGCGTCTGGCGCCTGGAAGAAACCCCGGTGCTGCTGGTCAGCACCTTTGCCGACTACGCCGCCATCGCCCGCGCCTATGGCGAGCGTGCGCTGCCCAAGGCCGAGCCCACCGAGCGCGTGCGCACGCTGGCGCAAGGCATCGTGGGTACGGTGCAGGAGCCGCGCGAGCGCGCGCGCCTGCTTTACGAATGGGTGTCCACCCACATCACCTACGGTGGCAACTGCATTGGCGTAGGGGCCGTGGTGCCGCGCGACACCGACACCGTGCTCGAGAACCGAATGGGCGACTGCAAGGACCACGCCACCTTGCTGCAGGCGCTGCTGGGGGCGGCGGGCATCCGCAGTGAGCAGGTGCTCGTCAACGCAGGCGATACCTACGACCTGCCGGGCCTGCCGGTGGTGGCCAGCGCCAACCATGTGATCAACTACCTGCCCGACTGGCAGATGTATGTGGATGCGACGGCCAAGCAGATTCCGTTCGGCCACCTGCCTGCCAATGCCTATGCCAAGCCGGTGGTGCACGTGGGCTCGCAAGACCCGTTGCGCCGCATTCCCGCAGGCCCCGCCGCACAGGCGGTGCAGCGCGTGCACACCACGATGCGGGTGGCCGCCGATGGCAGCGCCAGCGGGCACCTGCGCGTGGAGTTCGAGGGCACCCAGGCGGCGCGCATGCGTGCCTACATGCGCGAGCTGCAGGCCGACGCACAGCGCGACTTTGTGCGCAGGCTGCTGGCGCGCTCGGGCTACAAAGGCAAGGGGGAGCTGGACCGGGGCGACCTGTCGGACGCCTTGCTGCTGTCCGACCGCTACGCCGTGGAGTTGCGCTTTGATATCGACAACTTCCTGCAGTCGGGCACGCAAGGGGCCTTTGTGCTGGCGCCGGTGGTGGATTTGCCCCTGTCGGTGGTGCGCCTGGCGGTGGGCGACTTCACCGCGCCCCAGCGCCGCGTGCGCTGCTACGGCTACCACAGCGAGGAGCGCTACGACATCACCCTGGCGCCCGGCGTGCAGTTCACGCGCCTGCCCGAGGCGTTCGACTCGCGCCATGCCACGCTGGACTACCGCGGGAGCTACCAGCGCACGGCCCAGGGGGTGCAGGTGCTGCGCAGCCTGCACGACCACACGCCCCAGGGCCTGTGCGAGCCCGGCTACATGCGGGATTGGATTGCGCAGGCGGAGCCTGTGGCGCGCAGCCTGCAGGGCCAGGTGTTCTACCGCCTGCAGAAGCCGACGGCGGCAGCGACCAGCAAGAACAGCGGCCCCAAGAAAAAGGCGGTACGCAAACCCAAAAAACGCTAGGGCCTGTTCACACTATTTTTACCAGTGCGAACACGGTGCAAACCGCGCCAATCTAGGCACGGGCGTGCAGGGGGCGCTGCGTCAGCGCGGTGCGCCACCGGCCAGGGCGATGTCGCGCGCGCGCTCCAGCGTGGCCTGGTCCGGGGGCTGCACCGGCCAGCCTGCCAGGTGCTGCTGCGCGATCTGGCTCAGGGCACCGATCCAGGCAGGGCTGTCGTTCAGGCAGGGGATGTAGTGGAACTCCTTGCCCCCCGCGTGCACGAAGGCCTCGCGCGCTTCCTGGGCGATTTCTTCCAGTGTTTCCAGGCAGTCGCTGGTGAAGCCGGGGCACACCACGTCCACACGGCGCGTGCCGCTCTGGGCCAGCGCCACCAGGGTGGGCTCGGTGGCGGGCTCCAGCCACTTGGCCTTGCCAAAGCGCGACTGGAAGGTGAGCTGCCAGCGGTCCTTGCGCAGACCCAGGCGCTCGGCCAGCAGGCGGGCGGTCTTGTGGCTTTCGCAGTGGTAGGGGTCGCCCAGGTGCAGGGTGCGTTCGGGCACGCCATGAAAGCTCATCACCAGTCGGTCGGGCTGGCCGTGCTCCTTCCAGTGCGCTTCGATGCGGCGGGCCAGGGCTTCGATGTAGAGTGGGTCGTCGTGGTAGCGGTTGACGAAGCGCAGCTCGGGCACATGGCGCTGACGGCCCGCCCAGGCGTATACCGCATCGAACACGCTGGCCGTGGTGGTGCCCGAGTACTGCGGGTACAGCGGCAGGATGAGGATGCGCGTGGCGCCCTCGGCCTTGAGCGCGTCGAGCTGGCTGGCAATGGACGGGTTGCCGTAGCGCATGGCCGGGCGCACCAGCACGTTGCAGCCCGCCTCGCCGAGCCAGCCGCGCAGCAGCGTGGCCTGCTGCTGCGTCCAGTAGGCCAGGGGTGAGCCTTCGGGGCGCCAGATGCTGGCGTACTTGGCGGCGGATTTGGCGGGCCGGGTGCGCAGGATGATGCCGTGCAGGATGGGCAGCCACAGCAGGCGCGGAATTTCGACCACGCGTGGGTCGGCCAGGAACTGGCCCAGGTAGCGGCGCAGTGCGCTGGGGGTGGGGGCGTCGGGCGTGCCCAGGTTGCACAGCAGCACGGCGGTGCGTTGGGCCTGGCCGTGGGTGTAGGCGGGTTCGGTCTGGAAAGGCATGCCGCATTCTCGCCCAAGGGCGGTGGCCCTGGCGGCACGGCCTCAGCTTGTCATTGCGCGAGAGCCGCCTTTTTGCTTGGCCTCGTAGAGTGCGCGGTCGGCGCGTTTGAGCAGGTCTTCGGTGTGCAGCATGGCGGCGTCCACCTCGGCAATGCCGATGCTCAGGGAGCCGTCCCAGCAGGGCTGGGCCTGGGCGGTCAGAAAGGGCTCCTGGCTGTCCAGGATTTTTTGCGCGGCCCGCACTGCGCCGTGCAGGTTGCTGCGCGGGCAGATGACGAGGAACTCATCGCCACCGATGCGGCAGACGATGTCGCTGCTGCGCACGGCATTGCGCAGTCGCTGGGCCAGGTGGCGCAGCAGTTCGTCGCCCACGGCGTGGCCGAACTGGTCGTTCACGGGCTTGAAGTGGTCGGCGTCCAGCAACAGCACGGACATCGGCGTGCCGTCGCGCCGCGCCTCGGCCCACAGCTCGTTGAGCGCGGCCACGGCAAAGCGGCGGTTGGGCAGGCCGGTGAGGTCGTCCTGGCTGGAGAGCATTTGCAACTGCCGGTTGGCGTATTCAAGGTCGGCCGTGCGCTGGGCCACGCGCTGCTCCAGATCGTGGTTGAACTTGCGCAGCTCGGCGTTGCTCAGCGATAGCATTTGCAGCAGCCCGCGCAGTGCATGGATCAGCGGCTCCTGGTCGGCCAGCGATTCGCGGGTGTCGTCTTCGTAGGCCTGTGCGGGTGTTTTGCCCGCCCGGATGGTCAGGGCCTGCCGGGCCATGCTTTGGTCTATGCCCAGGATGTGGTAAGTCAGCCAGTGCACCAGGTAGTCCAGCAGATTGCGTGTGCGCTCGGCGCTGATGCCGTGGTTGACGTTGCCCAGCATCTGCACTTCCCTGAGGAAGCCGCGGTGTGCCGCGCAGTGCTGTTCCTGGTGCCTGGGGTCCACGCCGCTGCGCTGCATGTGCCATTCTTCGTCGCTGAAATGCTCCTGGGCGTAGCGTGCGAGGGCATCGCGCGCAGCTTCAAAGTCCCTCTGATGGATGTCCTCGGCGGACATGCACAGTTCGCTGAGCCCGTTGATCAGATCGACGAGCTTGCGATGCTGTTCGTCCACCGATGGCAGGTGGGTGACGAACGCGTCGTTCCAGGCAAATAGGGCGGTCATGGGACACAGCGGGGGCAGGGCGTCTCCATTGTGTAGCCAGATGTTGCCGCATGGTGTGGCGCTTTGCCCAGATTGCGCTCCCGTGCCACCGACTGTAGGCACTGCGCGACAGAAGAGAGGCGGAGGTCTTGATGTCCGTCAAAGCGTCATGTTGTGGTGCGAAAGCACGGTCTTTTTGACGTGCACGCTGATGATGGCCACCACCTCGTCGGGTTTGGCGGGGCGCAGCAGTTGTTCGGACTCCACCGCCACCTTGGTGACCAGCGAATCGTCTTCCAGCAGGCAGAAAAAAGGTGTGGGGTCGGGCTGGGGCGGCAGTTCGGTGCGGCCCTCCATGGAGCCGTGGGGCACGCGCAGACCGTCGAGCAGGGTCTTGAGCCGGTTGTCGATGTCGCCGCCGTCGGTGATCAAGGTGCCGCGTGGCTGCTGGCGGAACAGCAGCACCGACAGCTCGGCGTACAAGTCCAGCCGCTGCGTGACCAGCGGCGCGAACAGCAGGCCGCCCTTTTCGACGATGACCGAGGGCTTGTCTGGCAGCGCCGGGTGGGCCAGCAGGCTGGACGCGGCGTCCTTGAGCGGGCGCTCGCGCCACAGGCGCTGCAGCTGCGGGTGCAGGGCGCGGCGGATTTCCCACTTGTGGCCAGACTTGGCGCCCTGGCCGTGCAAGGGGCCTTCGTAGATCAGGCGGAATTCCATGGCGTGGGTTCCTTCAGATCATGAACACGTTCTCAGAAAGCCACCAGGTCGAAGTCGGCCTTCTTCACGCCGCACTCCGGACAGGACCAGTCCTCGGGCACGTCGGCCCAGCGGGTGCCGGGTGCCAATCCGTCCTGCGGGCGGCCCTGCGCTTCGTCATAGACCCAGCCGCAGACGGCGCACATGTACATCTGGAAGGGAGGGGCTTCGTCGGGGTACATGGGTAGTAAGGATCAATGCGTTGGTGTGCATTGTGCCGTGGTGCGCCTGCTGGCAGGAACTCACCATTGAAAGCCCCGCACCCTGCAAAGACAGGCAGCCACTAACTACAAAATTGATAGCTACTACCGCGAGCACTATGGGCGCCACAACCCGATTTGGCACTCAATGCCCGTGATTCCTCGCCTGTTAACGGGGAGAAACGGCGCACGCCTTCGGTGCTAGCGGACACCACGGCGGTGACCGTGCAGGTGACGCCTTCGCCGCAAACCGCCTGCGCCACACCTGGGGCCATTTCGACGGTAGGGCTGGAGGTGATGGACACTTGATGGTCGCTGCGCTTCATCAGCACAAGGAAGGTATCCGCCACGGTACGTGCCGTCGCACAGGGTTGGCCGCTTTGTTGCTGGCAGGCCTCGAGTGCTGCGCGCTCGGCGGCTGCCTTGGAGGGCTGTGCACCCACCACATGGACCGCGTTGGCACTGCGCGACTGGGCGGCTTGCCCGCGCATCCAGGCGGCCGATGCATAGATTTTGCGAAAGTAGCCCTCGGGCTGGTGGCTTTCCTGGGTCGGGGCGTAGGCCAGGGTCGGGTGGGCGACCCATTGGCGAAAGACCACACATATGTCTTTGTGTGTGCGGCACTTGTCCAGCATCGCCGCATCGCTTTGGTCCAGCGTGCTGCCAGAGGCGTAGTAGAAGTCACCGTCCATACCGCGGGCAAACGACGACACGTTGTTCAACCCACTGAAGGCCACGGTACAGGCCTCGGCAGAGGCTTCGTTGGCACCGCCCTTGAGCAGCATGTTGATCCCACACAGCAAGCGCGCGTCACGCTCAGCGGCATCGCGCCGGTTGGCGCCGCCCATGATCCAGATGTCGGACGCATCGGGGTGGTAGGCCACGGCGTGGTAGTTGTCGAAGTCTTTCTTCTGTGGCAGCTTGAGCTGGTCCACCAGGTCTTGGCTATTGGTGGCGGCGCCTCCAGGGTTCGGCGCGCAGCCTGACCAGCCCCCATTGCCCCCGCCGATGGGAATCATTCCGCCTGGGCAGCTCTGGGCCCAAGCACCAACACCCCAACGCAACAGCAGTAGCAAAGCGAAGAGTCGAGCTCTCATTTTTTGCTTTCGTCATTGCTGCAGGCTGTTCAAGAAACTGGCGTAGGCCTGCGTGCACACCAACGCAAAGCGCTGTGACTACGTAAGACAAAACTCGCGAATGTGCTGTGCCACGCGCTGCGGGTCTTGCACCTGGGGCCAATGGCCCAGAGTCTGCAGGCTCACGACATCGGCCTGCGGCACATGGCGAAGATAGGCCTGCACCATGTGGGCTCCTGAGTTGGGGTCTGCTGCGCCGTTGATCAGACGCACGGGGACCGTGGTGTGCATCAGCGCCCCCAGCAGCCGCTCACTGTGCTCCATGCGGGTTTTCCAGAATGCACCGGTGCGGTGCGCCAGCTGTAGTCCCCCATGCACATTCACCAGAGCCCAAAAGTCGTCGAGTATTTCCTGGGTGGGCGCGGGGGGCGTTTCCATACATGCGGCGAACCGGTTTTTCAAACATAGGCTGGGTGATGCGCGCTGCCAGCCAGGCCCCCAGCGGAGAGACCAACAGGCGCTGGATGACACGCGGCTGGTAGTCGCGCGGGCACAGCCCGCCATTAAGCAGTACCACTGATTTGATTCGCGCGCGGCGTTGCGTGGGCTGCTCGCGTCGGCGTGCGAGCATCTCCTGCAGCACGCTCACGCCCAAGTCGCAAGCCACCACATGGCATTCACGAACCTCCAGAGCATCAAGCAGCGCATCATGAAAACTTGCATGCGCAGCTACCGTGTAGTCGCCATCGGCGGGCTTGTCAGAGAAGCCGTGGCCGAGCATGTCGGGTGCTATCAGATGGAAATTGCGCTCCAACTGTGGCCACAGGGCATGCCAGTCGTAGGAACCCACAGGGTAGCCACCCAACAACAACAGTGCCGGGCCTTGGCCGCCACTGCGTACAAAGTAATTCCGACCCCCTAGCGTCAGGGTACGCCCACCCGCATGCCAGGCCTGCAGTCGCACAGAGAGTGCGGCGCTCATGCCAATTGCCCCCACAACAACCGCAACGCTAGCCCCAGGGACAACACGACCGATACGGCATGCGCGAGCTGGCGCAGCGGCAGGCGGCGCGAGAACACCGCAAATGCATACAGCAACCGCGCCACAACGAACGCCAGCGCGACGGCACCCAGCCACGGGGCCGGGGCACTTTGCCACTCGGTCAACAGCACCAGCAGCACGAACACCGGCACCTGCTCCAGGGTATTGCCGTGGGCTCGAACGGCAGCCTCCAGGTCTTTGTGCGGCCCATTGCTAAAGCTGATGCGGTAGCGCAAGCGCAATCGCGATACGTTGACGGACAAAGCGCTGAGCAATAGCACCAGCGCCGATGCGGTTACCACGGTTACAGGCATAAAAAAACTCCTTAGGATGGTGGGAAAAATAGTGGCGTAAAATTATTCTTACGATGTAAGAATAGCACAAGATACTTCTTCACTACCCCATGGCCAAGTCCCCTCCTCGACCCGCTGCGCCCTCCAAACGCGCTGAATCCAAAGCCTTAGCCAATCCCCGCACCCCACGCACGCCCCTGCACCGCGACCGCATTGAGAGCGAAGCGCTGGCGCTGATTGAGGAGCAAGGGCTCGACGCCTTCACCACGCGCAAGCTCGGCGAGCGCCTGGGCTGCGAGGCCATGAGCGTGTACTACCACTTCCCCAGCAAGGCCCACTTGCTCGATGCTCTGGTGGACCGCCTGCTGGCGGCGCTGCCCATCCCACCCAGGGATCATGCCCCGGCAACGCGCTTGCGCGCGATGGTGCAAGGCTGGCGCACCATGGCAGGCCAATACCCGCGCTTTTACCTGTGGATGGCCATGCACCGCTGGAACTCGGCCATTGGTGTAGGGTTCATGGCCGAAGTGCTGGACTGCTTTCATGCCGCTGGGCTGGACACGCAGGGCGCGGCCCGCGGTTTTCGCGCCCTGGGCTACTACGTGCTGGGCGGCACACTGGACGAAACCAGCGGCTACGCCCAAGGACCGTCGTCGATGAACCCCATGGACGACGCCCAGATCCAGGCGAGCTACCCCCAGGTGCACGCCGCCTCCCGCTACTTTGTTCCCGTGGAATACGACCGTACCTTTGAGCTGGGCCTGGGCGTGCTGTTGCAGGGGTTGGGCGTCGAGACTTGACTTATGGCCCCTGTCCCACTTGAAACCTACGCCCCCAGTGGACAAAAGGCGCAGGAAAAAGCACCTGGCGCCCTTGAAGAAAGCGCGAGGTGCTATAAAAACAGGAGTAACTAGGCGGCGGTTGTGTGGGGCCCCGCCGCCCTGGCCCTGGGGAGCGTCAGAACTTGACGGTCACCCCCACGTTGAACGAACGGCCCATGCCCGGTACGCGCACGCCCCAGGGCACGGCGGTGCCAGCCATGGTGCGACCCTGGCCCACATAGGCGCCACCTTGGGGGTGGTTGTAGAAGCGGTCGAACAGGTTGTCGATGCCGAAGTCCAGGCGCACTTGCTTCCATTCGTAGCTGGCGCGCAGGTTCACCAGGCCGTAGCCAGCGGTGGTCAGCTCGTTGCGCTCGGCGTTCACGCGGGTCTTGCCGTCCACCACCTGCAGCTCGGCGCTGGTTGTCCAGGCGCCCAGGCGCTGGGTCAGGGCCACGCGCGCGTTCAGCGGCAGGATGTTGTAGAGGTGGTCGCCCGTGGTGCGGTTCTTGCCGTTCACATAGCTCAGCACGCCGCTCAGCGTGAACTGGCCCCACTGGCCGTGCTTGCCCAGGTCGGTAAAGCCCGACAGGTCAAAGCCATGCAGGCGTGCGTCCTGGTTCAGGTAGCGCAGATAGACAAAGGCGTTGCTGGCCGTGAGGTTGGCGTTGGTGCAGGCCGACATGCCGCCACCGCCGCCGCAGCGCTTGGCGTCGATGTAGTTGTTCACGTAGGTGAGGTAGGGCGTGAACTTGACACCCCAGCGCTCGCCCGTGGCGTCGTGCCAGTCGGCCGTGGCGCTCAGGGTGTTGGCGGTCTCGGGCTTGAGGTCCGGGTTGCCCACGTAGCCGTTGCCTTCGCCCACCAGGTTGATCATGCGCATGGCCATGCCGCCGGTGGACCAGGTGTAACGCTCGTACAGGTTGGGCGAGCGCGTCTTGTGCGCAAAGCCGAACTCGTAGCTGGCGTTGGCATTGGGCGTGTAGCGTGCCAGCGCGGTCAGGTCGATGTTGCTGTCGCTGCGCTTGCGGTCCTTGGCGTTGAAGGCGTTGGCGTCCATGTCGTAGCTGTTGTTGTAGCCCTGCACGGCGCCGCTGTTGGTGCGCACATGGCTGCTGCGCAGGCCGATCTGCGAGAGCCATTGCGGGTTCCAGCGGGCTTCCCATTCGCCATACACGTCAAAGCGGTCGCGATGGCCGTCGCGGATGTTCCAGAAGGTGTTGGGTGCCATGCCGCCGCCCGAGGGCAGCCACCAGTCGTCCAGGCGGTAGTTCTGCAGCTCGCTGCCCACGCGCAGCGTGTCGCGTGCCGACAGGGGCAGCTCGGCCTGAACGCGCAGGCCGGTGGTCTTGCCCTCGGTGTCCATGGGCATGCCGGGCACGTTGCCTGCGGGGCCGTACCAGTATTGCTTGTCCTCGCCGTAGTTCATGCTGTGGCGGGTCTTCTCGTGGTACGCGCGGGCCTGCAACTGGCCCCAGGCGTAGTTGCCCTGGTAGCGCAGGTTGAACTGGTGGCTGTCGTTGCCCGTCATGTCCATGCGCTGGTTGGGGTAGTTCTGGTACGGGATGTCCTGCAGGCCCAGGCGCATTTCGACCAGGTGGTTTTCGTTGCGCAGTGCGTAGGCCAGGGCGTGGTTGGTGGTCTTGTAGCTCGAAGAGCCCACCACGTCGCCCGGCAGCCAGCGGGTGGGCTTGTCGGTGGCGGCAGCGCCCGCGGGCTTGAAGACGTCGCCGGCCTTGTAGTCGTCTGCCTTGGCGGTGGAGCCGTCGTAACGCAGGCTCATCTGTTCGGTGGCGTAGGTGGCAGACAGGTTCAGACCCACGCCGTCGCCGTTGCTGCGGTAATGGGTGCCCGCCTGGCCCTTGAGCAGCTTGCCCTGGCCGGGGGCGGCGAATTCGGGTGCTGCCGATTCCACCTGGATGGTGGCGCCAATGCTGTCGCCACCCACGCTCACGGGCGTGACGCCAGCAAACAGGCGGATCTTGCCCACACGCGAGGGGTCGATGTAGGACAGCGGCGGGTTCATGTGGTTGCCGCAGGCGGAGACCAGATCCATGCCATCGATCTGGATGCGCAGCCGGTCATCGGCCAGGCCATGCACGCTGGGCAGGCTGGAAACGCCGCCTGCGCCGTACAGGCTCACGCCGGGCAGGCCGCTGAGCAGATGGGCTGTGTCGCTGGTGCGGGTACGGTTGGCTTCGATCTGGTCGGCAGGCACTTCGCTGACGGCAGCGGGCTGTACCGCCGCCTTGGATGCCTTGACAGTGACGGGTTGCAGGGCGGCCTCTTGGGCCAGGGTGGCAAACGGCAGGCTGGCGAGCAGGGCGCACAGCGGCAACAGGGCAAAGCGATGGCGTTCGCCAGCGCCTGTACGAAGAACAGGTTTCATGGTGCGTGGAGGTGTGGGATAGCGTGTCTGCCGACGGACGCAAGGCCCGGCAAACGTTGTGGCGACCCGCAGCCGGAGAGGCTGCGGGCCAGTACCAAGAGAGAAAAATACCCGTCAGGCCTGTGGTGGTGCCTGGGCTGGTGGGTAGAGGCTCGCGTGCCGCAGCGCCAACACGGGCGCGGGCAGGTAACTGAAAAGGGTGGCAGGTGGGAGGGTCTGCGTGGAGCTGTGAGTGTTGCCGGTGTGTGCAAGCGTGCTGGTCGCTGCGAGTGTGCAGACGGGGCAGTTCATCGCTGCATCGACCGCGCTGTGGTCGCTGGCTGCGCCGGGTTCCGCAGTGGGGTTGCCCTGCGCCTGGCAAATGTCAGCGCTGACCACGGTCTGGGTCAGCATCTGCCCCAGGTGGGTGGTGCTGATCTGTCCCATCCAGAACTGTGCCCACAACGCCAACACCGCCAGGGCCAAGCCCAGACGGATGCGGTGCGTAGGAAGTGCGGAACGGGAAGCCACGTTGTAAATTGTGAAGCAGCCCGGCGCGGTGCGCCTTGTCGTGCGTCAAGTGGACGCGAGGTCACACGCACCACAAGGGCTTGCGTGCTGCGGTATTCTCTGGCTCCACTTGATCTGGGGCCATGGCGCCTCGAAGCTGCAGTGACCGCATCTGCCCTTGATATTTCCTGCATCCGAGCCATCACACTCGACCTGGACGACACGCTGTGGCCGATCTGGCCCACCATTGCGCGTGCCGAGGCCGTGCTGCTGGACTGGCTTGCGGAGCATGCGCCTGCGACCCGCGCCCTGCACGCATCGACCGCCGCGCTGAGGGCGCTGCGCGACCGGGTGCAGCAACTGCGGCCCGAACTGAACTGCGACCTGGGCGCCTTGCGCCGCGAGTCCATCCGCATGGCGCTGCAGCAGGCGGGCGACCCGCCCCAACTGGCCGAGCCTGCCTTCGAGGTCTTTTTGGCCGAACGCCAGCGCGTGGATCTGTTCGATGACGCACTGCCAGCCTTGCAGTACCTGAGTCGCCGCTGGCCCGTGGTGGCCCTGTCCAACGGCAATGCCGATGTGCACCAGATGGGTCTGGGGCACTACTTTCATGCCACCGTCAGCGCGCGCGAGGCGGGTGTGCCCAAGCCGGATGCGCGCATCTTTCACCAGGCCGCGATGGCCGCAGGCGTGGGCCCGGACCAGGTGCTGCACATCGGTGACGACGCGCATCTCGATACCCAGGGGGCCATGCAGGCAGGCCTGCAGGCGGTGTGGCTCAACCGGGCGGGAAGCGATTGGCCCCTTGGTTCTGCGCAGCCACATGCGACCGTGGCAAGCCTGCACGCCTTGCCCGAGTTGTTGACACCTTGATTTCCATTTCACCCGGAACACCCTATGAGCCCAGACTCCGCAACCCTGCCCCCGGTGCGCTCCGTCCCCTTCACGAGCCCCTTGTCCTGGTTGGCACGGGGATGGCGTGATTTATGGAAGGCCGGGGGCTCCAGCTTGCT
>WBZL01004527.1_pt1 | contig 11946 bp, 8 predicted proteins | sample 5204291 | NCBI WGS metagenome assembly WBZL01 (sample SAMN12344345, study PRJNA552823) | activated sludge metagenome | biome: Activated sludge suspended growth; feature: Nitrification reactor; material: Wastewater; isolation source: activated sludge from nitrification reactor of wastewater treatment...
CGACATCTTCTTTAGACAAATTACCACTGTTTTGGATAGTAATGCTCTGTTCTTTACCAGTACCTTTGTCTTTAGCAGAGACATGTAAAATACCGTTAGCATCTATATTGAAGGTGACTTCAATTTGAGGTATTCCTCTCGGTGCCGGAGCGATACCGTCTAGTATGAAACGACCAAGACTCTTGTTGTCGGCGGCCATTTCACGCTCACCTTGAAGAACATGGATTTCTACTTGAGCTTGATTATCGGCTGCTGTACTGAAAGTTTCACTCTTACTGGTTGGGACAGTAGTATTGCGAGTAATCAGCTTGGTGCTAACACCACCCATAGTTTCTATACCAAGTGATAATGGAGTTACGTCTAGCAGTAAAACGTCTTTAACGTCGCCCGCAAGAACTCCTCCCTGGATAGCTGCACCAATTGCAACAACTTCATCTGGGTTAACACCTTGCATTGGGTCTTTACCGAATATCTTCTTTACTTTTTCCTGGACTATTGGCATTCTAGTCATGCCACCAACCAAGACAACTGCGTCTATATCGCTAGCTTTTAGGCCAGCGTCTTTAAGAGCTTTTTCGCACGGAACGGCTGTTTTATCGACAAGGTCGCTTACTAAACTTTCAAGCTTAGCTCTAGTCAATGTGGTTTCAAAGTGCATTGGACCATCGGCATTGGCTGTCAAGAATGGCAAGTTAATATTGACCTCATTAGTTGTTGAAAGTTCAATTTTTGCTTTTTCAGCTTCATCGCGAAGTCTTTGCATAGCTGCTTTATCGTCAGTTATGTCAACGCCATTTTCTTTTTTGAATTCTTCCATTAGGTAATTGACAATAACACGGTCAAAGTCAGCACCACCAAGGTGCGTATCGCCATTAGTACTTTTAACCTCAAAAACACCGTCGCCTAGCTCTAGAACGGAAACATCGAAAGTTCCGCCACCCAGGTCGTAAACAACTATCTTTTCGTCTTTACCCTTCTTTTCAAGGCCATATGCTAAAGCCGCTGCGGTTGGTTCGTTAATAATTCTTTTGACTTCAAGACCAGCAATTTTTCCTGCATCTTTTGTAGCCTGCCTTTGTGCATCATCGAAGTAAGCCGGTACTGTAATGACAGCCTCTGAGACAGGTTGACCCAAGAAGCTCTCAGCATCTGCTTTAAGTTTACTTAAAACCATGGCACTAAGTTCTTCTGGGCTATATTCTTTGTCACCCATCTTAACTTTAACGCTTGAACCACTTTTTACAATTTCGTAGCCCAGTAGCTTAATGTCTCTTTGGACTTCTTTGTCTTCCCAGCGTCGGCCAATAAGTCTTTTCATTTCATAAATAGTGTTTTTAGGATTTGTAACCGATTGACGCCGTGCTAATTGACCAACCAAACGGTCTTTAGCTTTATTGACCGCTACAACACTCGGTGTTGTTCGGTTGCCTTCTTGGTTGGCAATAATTTCTGGTTTTCCACCTTCCATGACAGCCATTGCGCTGTTGGTGGTTCCTAAATCTATTCCAATTATCTTTCCCATTGATTTTTCTCCTTGTCTAAATTAATGACTTAATTAATTGATTAAATTCTTCTAAAAAAGTTTGTCTTGAGACTACTTTTTGGTTACTTTTACCATGGCGTGTCTTACTATTTGATCGTTAAATTGATAACCTGGCTGAATAACATCGCTGACTACCTCTTCTTCACCTTCTCCATCATCGACCGCCACCGCTTCAAAACGCTCTGGATCAAACTTATCGCCCGGCTTACCAAACTTTACCAAGCCAAGTGAAGCGAGTTGTGAATTTAATTGATTAGCGACCGAGACCACACCTTTTACCCATTGATGCTGGCTGATATCTTCTGGAGCATGAGCCATAGCTCTTTCGATATTGTCCAGTACTGGCAAGGTGGCCATAATAGTCTGCTTTTTACCTATTTCAATAGCGTGTAGCTTTTCTTCTTCTGCTCGTCTTTTATAGTTTATAAACTCGGCTTGAATACGTTGAATATCGGCTGTTAGCTCACCAACTATTTGTTCAACATCGTTTTTAGAAACTGTCTCTTCTTTGGATTTATTTGTTGCTTTCTTGGCCATAAACCTCCTTTTATAAAATGTTCTCTAAAGACTTACCGGTGTACTGAACCAAACTCATAGTTTGACTATAGTTTTGGCGCGTCGGACCAACAACTCCTATGTAACTATTATCACTATATGGACTACGATATTTACAAACTATTAAACTGCAACCACTGGTTTTACCAACAGGATTCTCTGAACCTATATAGACGCTTAAGGGCTTGTTAGGAGCAACTTCATTTAGCCAGGGCTCTAAGTTATCAAGTAACATAGCCACTTCATGGACTGCGCTAGTTGAAGCAAACTCCGGTTGATTAAATAGATTGGAAATGCCACTCATATAAAGTTGGTCACCAATCGTGCCAATAGCCAGGTTATGAGTAATTTCAACAAGGCTATCGACGGCTGACTTAATGGTTTTAGAGGCTCGGCCGGCTGTTTTGATACGGGCGTCAATCGCTCTCGCATTGCGATCGACTAACCCCGTACCAAGTTGCGGTTGAACTTCTTGAGTAGATACGCTATTGACGTAGTGTCTATAACCCTTATCGGTTGGTATACGGCCAGCTGAAGTGTACGGCTGGACAATGTAACCCATTTCTTCTAGCCTAGCCATCTCTGACCTAATTGTTGCCGAAGATACACCAAAAGTTTTAGCCAGCAAAACTGAGCCAACTGGGGAAGCTACCTCAGCATACTGTTCAACTATAGCTCGTAAAATTTTCTCTTGTCTACTGGTCACAATTTTTGCACTCTAGCTATTAAACTGCTAGCTCAGTATTATTGTAACCAAATTAGCACTCTAGTGTCAAGAGTGCTAATTTGGTTTTTTAATTTCTACCTAGAATCTATCTCCAGAAATGGTTTATTGATAATAAATTGATCCAGCCATATACTAAAGACAATTCGAACTAAGTTTTAACTAAGGAGGAGCCAATGAAATCAGCGCCAGCTTTTAGCCTAAAAAATCAGGATTCCAAAATGGTTAGCCTTTCTGACTACGCTGGACAGTGGCTTCTGCTATATTTTTACCCCAAAGACGATACTCCTGGTTGCACAAAAGAAGCTTGCAACTTTCGTGACTGGAAAGAATATCTCGCAGAAAAAGGCCTTGAAGTCGTTGGTATTTCTAAAGACAGCCCAGTGTCCCACTCAAAGTTTGCCAAAAAACATAATCTTAACTTTACTCTACTTAGTGACCCTGATGCAGTCGCCATCAAGGCCTACGAAGCTTACGGCGAGAAAAAAATGTTTGGTAAAACTTACTTGGGGATAAAAAGAAATAGCTATCTTATTAACCCTAAAGGTCAAATTGTAAAAAGCTATTTAAACGTTAACCCAGCCAAACACATAAGCGAAATAACTAAAGACTTCGAAAATTTTATAAAAAATTAGCTAGTCTCGCTTCAGCATAACAGTAAATGCCTCAGCTGGAATGTCTACTTTTCCAAACCTTTTTAAGCGTTTTTTACCTTTAGCTTGCTTAGCAAGGACTTTCTTTTTTCTAGATACGTCACCACCATAAAGACCACTGGTGACATCTTTTCTATATGCACTTAAATCTTCCCTCGCTATAAACCGGCCGCCAATGGCAGCCTGGAGCGGTACCTGAAAATTTTGTCTTGGAATAACCGTTTTCAATTTTTTAACTACTTCTCTGCCTAAATACTCTGCTTCACTTCTATGAACCATTAGACTGAGAGCATCGACCCTAGTTCCGGCAACCAAAAAATCGAGCTTTACAAGATCTTCTGCTCGGTAAGAATCAAGTTCATAGTTAAAAGAACCGTAGCCGCTGGTTATACTTTTGAGCTGATCGTAAAAGTCGGTTAATAAATTAGCAAGTGGTGCGTCAAAGCTAATAAGGGCAAGCTGAGCATCGACAAAACTAATGTTTTTTTGCAAACCACGCTTAGACGCTATCAGTTGAATGACTGGCCCAACATAATCTTTCGGGCAGACTACTTCTCCTTTGATCCAAGGTTCGCGAATTTCACTTATTTGAGCTGGGTCTGGTAAATCGGTAGCACTTTTTATATCAATTTGATCACCGTTATTTAAAGTAACCTGATAATCTGTACTCGGATTAGTCACAACTAAATCGAGATTATACTCTCGCTCGAGTCGTTCCTTTACTATGTCCATATGAAGAAGTCCCAAGAAGCCGACCCTGACTCCAAATCCTAGAACTGGAGAGTTTTCTGGTTCAAACTGAAGTGCTGAATCGCTTAATGACAATTTTTCGATAGCATCTTTAAGCAACTGATAGTTTTCGTTGCTATCTGGGTAAAAGCCGGCATAAACAAAAGGCTTGACCTCTTTATAGCCCGGTAAAGGATCTATAGATGAATTTTTGAGTAGTGTTATGGTGTCACCGACCCTGGCTTGTTTAGTACTCTTCAAGTTGGTAACAATGTAGCCTATTTCACCCGTTTTAAGTGACTCTGCCGGGCGCATTTCTGGGCTTAAACTACCAACTTCAAGAGCGATGCCAGAAACACCCGTGCCCATCATTTTGATCGATTCGTTTTTAGCGATTTGACCATTGAAAATTCGGGTATATAAAATTACTCCTCGGTAATCATCATAATAACTATCGAATATTAAGCCCCTAGTTTGTTGATTATTGGTGGATTTTGGCGATGGGACCTGTTCGATGACTGCCTCAAGCACTGCTCGCACACCTTCACCCGTTTTGGCAGAAACATGTAGTATATCTTCTGTTTTACAGCCGAGTAAAGAAACGACTTCGGCGCTAACTCTGTCAACATCTGCTGCCGGCAAATCTATTTTGTTTAAAACTGGGATAATTTTTAGGTCAGCTCCCATAGCAAGGTAAACGTTTGCTAAAGTTTGAGCTTGGATGCCTTGACTGGCGTCGACAACTAAAATTGCACCTTCGCAAGCCTCTAAGCTACGAGAAACTTCGTAACTAAAATCAACGTGACCCGGAGTATCGATTAAGTTTAGCTGGTATCCTTGATAGTTCATGCGAACAGGCGCCAGTTTGATGGTTATGCCCTTTTCACGCTCGAGGTCCATTTTATCTAGTAGCTGAGCTTTCATGTTGCGGTGCTCAACAGTTCCTGTTAACTCAAGTAATCTGTCGGCAAGAGTACTTTTACCATGATCTATATGAGCAATAATGCAAAAATTTCGTATTTTATCCATTAACTTCCAATTATAACAGAGAGAAGAATTATATTTTGACGGGCTTTAAAACAATTTTCTTTAAGCGATTAAATATAATGTCCGCTTCTGACAGTCTTAATACCCAAGACGATGCTATATAAACACTGAAGGCAATCAGAGTAATAATGGCTAGCTTAACAATTAAAACTAGACCCAAATCAGCTAGCTGAAGTGGTAAAAATTGTAAAGTTATATAAGAAGAAATAGCCGCAAAGAAGCCAGCAATCAAGACCCTCAAGAAATAGTTCATAAACCGACGGTCAAATAATTTAGGGTCCCGCTTAACGATTATGGAAGTAAGTATAATAACTTCAGTGAACGCAACTATGCCTTGAGCAATAGCTAGACCAACTACACCGTATACATTGGGTTGCGACAAATAGTAGGCCAGAAAAATATTGACTGTAATTATAAAAAGCGAAACATATAGTGGAGTCTTAGTGTCTTTGTAAGCATAAAAATATCGAGAAATAATAGTGTATAAAATTCTAAAGAAGATAGCAAAAGTTAAAACTCCAAAAATAACGGCAATTTCTTTGCTGCTTCTGGCGAAAATTATTCGTGCTAAATATGCCCTTGCAAAAAATGCAACTATCACTACAGGTAGTGCAAGCCATATCATGGTTTGAAGAACTTTTATGTATTCTTTGCGAAATAAATCTGTTCTACCTTGGGCTAACCTATCTGTTAACCTAGGAAAAGCAGCTGTTGACAACGAATTACCGATGAGCATAACGGGCGCATTATGTAAGATCATAGCATTTTCATACCAAGTTACTGAACCAGTTACTAGCCTAGAAGCGAATCTAGTTTCAACAATTCCGTTAATGTAATCGACCCCTTGGTCAATTGAACGGGCTGGTAAAATACTGAGCACCTCTTTAAAGCTTTTGTTTTGAAAATCAATTTTTGGTACGTATTTAAATTTAAGACCAATCATGCCGAGCGAGGCAACTATTAATTGCAAAATTGCTCCAACTGCCACACCAACGCTTAAACCAACAACGCCAAGAGTACCGCCAAATATGTAAATGCTAGCGATAATAGCTCCGTTATAAAAAAGTGGTGCAATAGCAAAGAAGAAAAATCGGCCAACCGACTGCTGGACGGTTGTTAACAAGGTTGATATTGCAAAAATGAAAACATTAACTGAAACAATTCTCATTATGGCAACTGAAAGTTGAAGCTGTTCCGGAGTAAAACCTGGGACCACTACATAGCGAAGTAGCGGCTCGGCAAAAATCATCAGCAGCACCGACACTATAAGGGTAACAATACCTAGTGCGTTCAGCAGATAACTAGCTACTTCCCAAGCAGAATTTTTATTTTTCCTTAAACGTTCGCTAAGTATCGGTAAAAAAGCTACTCCTAAGGCGCCAGAGGCAAGTGTGAAATAAATAAAGTCCGGAATTTTAAAAGCCGCAAAAAAAGCGTCTGTCTCAAAGTTATTGAAGTTAGCATTAATGAGCTTAGTCCTCACTATACCTAGAACAGTTCCTGCAAGAGAAGCACCAGCCAACAATAGAGCTGCCGAGCCAAAACTAATCCGGCGATTGGCTCTGGTCAGAAATCTATTCATTATATATCCAGATTTTTACCTATTATTTAGTACAGCTTGGCTTCTTTTGGCATTTGTGTGCCTTCTAAAATTGTCAGCACTTCTTCTGCTTCAACAGTTTCTTTCTCAATAAGCGCATCTTTCAGCTTATCTAAATACGATCGATTAGCCTTGATGACCGCTCTAGCCCTATTGGCAGCTTCAGTAATTAGAGCTTCTACTTCTGTATCAATAATCTTGGCTGTTTCTTCCGAGTATTGTCTTTCATGCATCATCCGGTCCATCATCATGCCGTCTTCAACATGGAAAACCTGGTCTCTAAGCTGCTTACCCATACCTTGGTTAACGACCATTTCACGGGCAAGTTCGGCCGCTTTTTGTAGATCGCTTCCTGCACCCGTAGTAACTCTGTCAGGTCCATAAACAACCTCTTCAGCAATACGACCTCCAAGCATTCTAGCTAAGACATCTTTATACTCAATAATGCTATGGTAACTTTTATCTTCAGGTGGAATAAACCAAGTTACGCCACCAGTACCCCCTCTAGGAATAATAGTAACTTTATGGACCATATCACTATCTGGCATGGTATGGCCGACTACAGCATGACCGGCTTCGTGGTAAGCGGTTAATTCTTTTTCTTTCTCGTTCATAACCTTGCTTTTACGTTCAGGCCCAATGGCAACCTTTTCAAAAGCTTCGGTTACATCTTCGTTGGTAATAACATTTCTATTAGACCTGGCGGCAACAATGGCAGCTTCGTTAGCTATATTTGCTAAATCTGCTCCACTTGAGCCAGCAGTTTTAGCCGCCAAAGCTTCAAGGTCAACGCTTTTGTTGACTGGCTTTTTAGCAAAATGAACCTTCAAAATTGCATAACGATCTTTTCTGTCAGGTAGACCGATACCAACTCGACGGTCAAAACGACCAGGTCGAAGCAGGGCTGGGTCAAGAACATCCATACGGTTAGTGGCAGCTAGAATAATGACATTTTGACCTTGCTCGAAACCATCCATTTCAACAAGTATTTGGTTCAATGTTTGCTCACGTTCATCATGGCCACCACCCATACCACTACCTCTTTTTCGACCAACTGCATCTATTTCATCTATAAAGATTATGCACGGAGCATTCTTTTTAGCTTTCGAGAACAGATCTCGCACTCTACTTGCTCCAACGCCAACAAACATTTCAACAAACTCTGAGCCAGAGATACTAAAAAAAGGTACGTTAGCTTCACCAGCAACGGCTCTAGCCATCATGGTTTTACCGGTTCCCGGAGGACCAACAAGCAACACTCCTTTTGGTATTTTGGCTCCGACTGATTCAAACTTTTTCGGATACTTTAAAAATTCTACTACTTCTTGAAGATCTACTTTTGCCTCTTCATTACCGGCTACATCTTTAAACTTAACTACCTCTTTTTCATTACCATAAAGACGGGCACTGCTTTTCCCAAAACCGAGTGCCTGGTTACCCTGTCCTTGGGCAGAACGAAGCATGAAAATTAAAATACCAACAATTATAATTACAGGGAGTAAATTAATTGCTAAAGCTGTCCAAGTAGCTCCACTATTAGACGCTTCCTTAAAAACTACTTCTACATCACGAGTAGTTAGTCCACCTGGACCATACAGTGTAGCATTTGGTTCTTTGCGAGTCTTTTGAGTTGGCTTATCACTGCCTTTTGGGGTAACTTCAATATTGCTACCAGTAACTGTTAGCTTAGCAACCTCTCCACTGTTAGCTCGGTTCATAACGTCGTTAAACGACTTTTCTTCAAGCTTAGCTGGCTGACGATAGCTCAGTAAAAATATAGCTCCAAAAATCAAAATTATAACAACGAAGCCAATGTTTTTGACCCAGCTTTTCTTGGATGGGCCTTTACTGCCCGGTAACTTCTTTTTGTCCATATCGGACAATTATATAGGAATTACCCCCTTATAAGCTAGCCTTTTATATATAAATGCTAGTTTTTAATAAATCTAGCCGACCTTTTGGTCAAATATATCTTGCCAGCTGTAAAGTTTATGACCTTGCCTACAGGTAATGTTTTTATTTGAACCACTATTCGATCAATTGTTTTTTTATCTACAGATGCAAACTGGAATTTTCGCAACAAAAAGTGTATCAATTCTCTTGACAATGAATGGTCAAGACCAATAAATGCTTTTCGGTTTAGAACTGGTTGGCCCTTGTGTAGAAGTCTCGGTAGCATAAATTCAAGTTGCTTGTCTAAATCTTGGTTAATTCTGGCGCTTGACTCAATAACATTTAGCAACACTGTTCTTTGTTCGTCTGAAACTTTTGGCAAAACAACATGCCTAATTTTGTTGCGCATGTACTGTATGTCGTTATTAGTAGGATCTTCGCGCCAAGTTAGGTTATTTAGTGCTGCGTAATCTAATATCTGCTTCTTGGTAAGATTTATGAAAGGGCGTTCAATACCTGGTCTTGAACGTAGCGACGAGAGACCATGTCTACCAGTGCCTCGTATAAGATTAATAATGCACGTTTCAAGCACGTCATCTTGGTGATGCGCAGTTACCACTGCTCGTGCTTCTAGTTCAGACGCTAATTGATAGAGAAAGTTATAACGAGCATCTCTTGCTTTCTCCTCGCTTGCATTTTCACCTAAATTACCACTTTTAGAATAAAAAGGTAGTTGGTATTTAGTAGCGAGTTTCTTGACAAAAAGCTGGTCGTCGGCAGAGTCAACTCTAATACCATGATCAAAATGAGCCACAATTAAATCTAGCTTTTCTTGTTGAGCAAGCACATCAAGCATGACTACGGAGTCGACACCTCCGGAGACTGCAACTATGTATTTTCCTGGCTGTAGCTTAATAAGTCTGTTCATGCTCTAGTTTATGATACCAATTAGTAAATAAAAATATCGTCAAAATTTAAAAAGCTCGCTTTTATATTTAAGCGAGACAAATTTTGGTAGCAGGGGCGAGACTTGAACAAACGCACGATGATAGACTAGCTAAAGCTATTCCATCATCTACTACTTGTTGTCAAATAATAATTTGACAACAATCTGCTCCCTTAGAGGTCGCTCGTTCAGTCATCTAAAATTTAAAAAGCTCGCTTTTATATTTAAGCGAGACAAATTTTGGTAGCAGGGGCGAGACTTGAACTCGCGACCTCAGGCTTATGAGTCCTGCGCTCTAACCAGCTGAGCTACCCTGCCATACCACTTCGACGAGTATAGTAACAAATACTCATTCTATTTTCTAGTGCAAGAAGCCTCTGCTCCGTCCAGAGCAAAGGCTTCTCTATGCGTGCGAGTTCGCCTACACAGCTTATTCAGTTATTAAGCAAGCAACTGGTCTATACTTAATAATCTTGGGTCACTCGTAGGAGAAAACTCATAAGCAATATCTACGTCGCTCATAAATTTTTCCTTTTTTTATATATTTTTGCTTTTTTAGCAACAGACTTATATTACATTATTTAATGTGAATTGTCAAGTTTAATTTTATGCTTCAAGCAAGCTACCAATTTGTTTAATAAATTTCTGCTTATCATTTATGTCACCAATTAGTATGTCGGCCTCAAAAATAGATTTATCTTGCGCAGTTGAAGCTATAGCTAAAGTTATAAGTCCTGTCTGAAAAAGTTGGCTGTCTTCACCACTATCTATACACAAAACAGATCGATTTTTTAGTTTTAGAAGTTTAGCATAGCGGATAATTTCAGCTTGGCTAACGTCATCAAAAAACATTATGGTATGATCTGACTCCAGGAGAGCTTTGTTGCTTTGTTCAATAAATTGCTGTTTGCCTAAATGAACAATCCCCGCAACACTATGTCCTAGGTTTTGTGTAGATTTATTGCTATTGCAAATAATTATATTTTTTTTCATTCTTGAGTGCAAAACTCGTATTAGCTCTTTGTAATCATCGGCCTGAAGAGGTAGATTAATTATAACTGTGTCAATATGTTTAAGTTGTTTTAGAATATCGCTATTTTGAATAACAATGCCAAGCCGCGCAAAATTTTTAATTTTACGAGTTATTCGCCAACCACCCGAAGGTTTTTGAGATGAAATATTAAGTTCAGATGCTTGCGTATGGGGACCTACACCGACAACAACACCTTTTGCATCACCGTTTATTACAAAACTTCCGGCATAAGCCATGTTTTTATATTCGATTGCGTCAGTATTTTTGGACAAACCCGCAAGTGAGTGCTTGTAAGCTGGAGCGTTACTGCCGTTCAGTAACGATTGATCAAGCGCTAAATTTTTTACTTCAATCATTCTAATATCTGCAGGCACCATTTTGCCTTTTTCTAAAAAGACAATATCACCCAAAACCAAATTAACACTAGGTATATTTTGTCGCTTTTTGTCTCTTAGGCAAGCAGTTTTAAAAAATGGGCTACTAGTTTGACTAATTATCCCTTCGGTATTAGTTCCTAAAGATTGGCTCCTTTTAAAAACTTCGCTTGAACTTAACCCAGTAACCTTACTAGTTAAGAAAAAATCCATCAGTTCATCTACGGTGCTACTATGCCAATTTTTTTTTACTTGTTTCGGGTAGTTCATTATAAGAATGTGCTTATGCTTCATATGTTAGTATTTTTGTTATTCAATAGCAACAATAGTAATTATGAGTCAAAAATTAAGCATTAGCGTATAATATTTTTATATTATGGGTGGAAAAAGCAAAAAACCAATTAATTTTGATTACGACCTCATTATTTTAGGCTCAGGTAGCGCAGGGTCGGTTGCCGCAAATGACGCAGCCTCTAGAGGTAAGAAAGTAGCCATAATTGAAAAAAATAAAGTTGGTGGTGAATGCCCAACTATAACCTGTATACCGACTAAAGCTTTACTAAACGCTACTAAGTTAAAACGTCAGCTAGACCACAATATGAGTTATGGCATTGCTAGCGATGTCAGTAGCACTACTTTATCAAAGGTTAAAGTAGCCCACTACAAAGATAAAATAGTTTCCGAAGTGAGTATTTACGATGATTCAAAAGCTTTTTCTGACACTAACATTACTCTAATTAAAGGTGAAGCAAAATTTTCGAGTCAATATAAAATTTCAGTCAATTCTAGATATTACACAGCTAAAAAATTCCTCATTGCCACGGGGGCAAAACCAATAATACCTAATAT
>WBZL01004528.1_pt1 | contig 11944 bp, 10 predicted proteins | sample 5204291 | NCBI WGS metagenome assembly WBZL01 (sample SAMN12344345, study PRJNA552823) | activated sludge metagenome | biome: Activated sludge suspended growth; feature: Nitrification reactor; material: Wastewater; isolation source: activated sludge from nitrification reactor of wastewater...
GATCGTCGTCGCCCTCATCAAGCGCATGATGAACAAGCCGTCGTCCTGACGGATCCCGGCGGCAGGACCGTCGCACCGGCGCCCGCGGGCGCCGGTGTTCGTTTCCGGACCGGTCAGAGCGTCTCGACGAGGCGGATGCGCACCGATGCGCTCTCCGGCGAAGGCCTCTCCGGGGTACCCCCGCAGGCGACCTTGAACGGCTTCTCCTCGCCCGGCGCGAGCGCGGGTGCGACGTACCAGCCGCACAGGTCCACGAGCCCGCCACCCGCGTCGTAGAACGCCGCCTCGACGCGCACCGACCGGACGAGCGCGTCCGAATCGTTGCGCAGCGTCCCGAGCACGACGACGTCGCCGTTCCGGCGCTCGGTCCGTTGCGCGGCGACCTGCACCGAGTTCCCCGGCGCGTTCGCGATCGCCGCGACCGCGGCCGCGCGCTCTGCGGAGGCCCGACTCGCCTCCGGTGCCGCGGTGGAAACGATCGCGGCCACTTCGCCCGCGAGCCCGGAGACCTGCTGCAGCACGAACCAGGCGATCGCGCCCGCGAGCGAGAAGCCCAGCCCGAAGGCGAATCCCTGCACCGCACGACGGCCGAAGTCTCTCACGCCACGCGAGTCTACGCCGGTGTCCGCGTCTGCCACAATGCACGCACCGCGCCGCTTCCGCGCGCGGCCGCTCCCGCGTGATCCGCCTCTCCCGACTCGCCCGCTCGTTTTCCGGTCCGCCGCCGCAGCGGCTCTTCGCCGGGCTCGAACTCGAGGTGGGGCGCGGCGAGATCGTCGCGATCCTCGGCGAATCCGGCTCCGGCAAGTCGACGCTGCTCAACCTGATCGCCGGCCTCGATCTCCCCGACGCCGGCAGCGTGAGGGTCGACGGCGTCGAACTCTCGTCGCTCGACGACGACGCGCGCACGCGCTTCCGGCGCGAGCGCATCGGCTTCGTGTTCCAGGCGTTCCACGTGCTGCCCTACCTCACCGTCGCGCAGAACGTCGCGCTGCCGCTGGCGCTCAATGGCGCGCGCGCGGCAGGGCACGATCCGCGCGTCGCGGCGTTGCTCGAAGCGGTGGGACTCGCAGGCCGCGCCGAGAGCTTCCCGCGCGAACTCTCGGGCGGCGAACTGCAGCGCGTCGCCACGGCGCGCGCGCTCGTCCACGCGCCGGCCGTGGTGCTGGCCGACGAGCCGACCGGCAATCTCGACCCGCGCACCGCCGCCGCGATCGTCGACCTCCTGCGTGACACGCTGAAGGCACGCGGCGCCACCGGCGTGCTGGTGACGCACTCGCGTGCCGCCGCGTCGATCGCGGACCGGGTCCTCGAACTCCGGTCCGACGGCCTCGTGCCCGCGGCACCAACGGCATGAAGCCGTCGGCGGATATCGCTGCGGCGGTGATGCGCGGCGCGTTCGGCGCCAATCGCGGCAGGACCGCGATCGCGATCCTCGCGATCGCGCTCGGCGTGGCGCTGGGCTTCGCGATCCAGACCGTCAACCGCACGGCGATCGCCGAGTTCAGCTCCGGGATCGCGACGATCTCCGGCGCGGCCGATCTCGTGGTGCGGGGGCCGACGGACGGCTTCGACGAGTCGGTCTACCCGGCGATCGCGCGTCTCGACGCGGTCGCCGTCGCCTCGCCGGAGGTCGAGGTCGACGCGCGCCTCCCGGGGCGCGACGAACCCCTGCGAGTCATTGGCGTCGACGCCTTCCGCGCGGCCGGCGTGACGCCCGCGCTCGTCGGCCGCGGCAGCGACGCGCTCGACCTGCTGCGTCCCGACCGCATCCACCTGTCGAGCGCGGCGCACGCCTGGCTCGGTCCGGGCGACGTCAAGGAGGTCACGATCCAGGCCGGAGACCGGGTGGTGACGTTCGCGGTCGCAGGAAGCGTCCCTGCTTCCGGCAACCAGCGCCTCGGCGTCGTCGACATCGCCGCCGCGCAGGAGGCGTTCGGCCGCCTCGGCCGTCTCTCGCGCATCGACGTGCGGCTGGCACCTGGCGCGGATCCCGACGGCGCGCGCGAAGCGATCGCCGCGCTGCTCCCGGCGGGGACGACCGTCGAACCTCCGGCCCGGACCGCGGACCTCGCGCAGCGCATGACGCGCGCGTACCGGATCAACCTGACGGTACTGTCGCTCATCGCGCTGTTCACCGGCAGCCTGCTCGTGTTCTCGACCCAGGCGCTGTCGGTCGTGCGGCGTCGCACGCAACTTGCGCTCCTGCGCACGCTCGGGCTTTCGCGCAGCCTGCTCGTGCGCTGTCTCCTCGTCGAAGGAGCGCTCATCGGCACGATCGGCGCCGGCATCGGTATCGCCGCCGGCTATGCGCTCGCAGCGATCTTCGTGGACGCCTTCGGCACGGACCTCGGCGCGGGCTACTTCCGCGGCGAGGCGCCGACACTCGCCGTTTCGCTTCCGGACGCCGTGGCGTTCGGCCTGCTCGGCGTCGCCGCGACGCTTGCCGGAGCCTGGTTGCCGGCGAGGGAGGCCGCGAGCGCCTCCCCGTCCGCGGCGATCCGCGCCGGCGATGACGCGCGCGCGTTCGCGCAGGTCGGCTCGCCCTGGCCCGGCCTGGCCTGCCTCGCAGCAGCCGCGATCGTCGTCGCGCTGCCTCCGGTCGGCGGGCTGCCGGTGGCAGGCTATGCCGCGATCGCGCTGATCCTCTTCGGCACGCTCCTGCTGCTGCCACGGTTCACCCGGTGGTTGCTCATGCAGGTTCCGCGTCCCCGCGCCCCCCCCGCGGCGCTCGCGCTCGACAGCCTGCGCGCGGCCCCGGGACAGGCGATCGTGAGCCTCGCGGCGATCGTCGCGGCGGTGTCGCTGGCGGTGTCGATGGCGATCATGGTCGCGTCGTTCCGCCAGTCGCTCGCCGGCTGGCTCGATCAGGTGCTGCCCGCGGAGCTCTACGTGCGCGCCGGCAGCGCAAGGGACACGGGCTGGCTCGATCCTTCCGAGCAGCGCGATCTCGCAAGACTGCCCGGCGTGCGCCGGGTCGAGTTCCAGCGCACGGCGCGCATCCTGCTGCGCGGAGACGATCCGCCGGTGACGTTGCTCGCGCGCGACTTCGATGCCGATGCGGACGCGGAACGGCTGCCGCTCGTGGGAGACGCGTCGCGGGTCAAGGTCGGGGATTCGCCACCGGCCTGGATCAACGAGTCGTTTGCGGATCGCTACGGCGCCGGGCCCGGGGCGAGGATCGCGCTTCCGCTCGAGGGTCGCGAGCGGACGTTCACCGTGAGCGGCGTGTGGCGCGACTACGCCCGCCAGACCGCCGCGGTGGTCGTCCGTCGCGACGACTATCGCCGGCTGACCGGCGACGACCGCGTCGGCGATGCCGCGCTGTGGCTCGAGCCTGGCGCGCGCGTCGAGGCGATCCGCGACGCGATCGAGACGCGCTTCGGCGCGGACCGGCTGTCCCTTGCCACGGCCGGGGAGATGCGGCAGATCTCGCTTTCGGTCTTCGACCGGACCTTCGCCGTCACCTACGTGCTCGAGGCGATCGCGATCGTGATCGGTCTCGTGGGGCTCTCGGCGTCGTTCGGCGCACTCGCGCTCGCGCGCCGCCGCGAGTTCGGCGTGCTGCGTCACCTCGGCATGACGCGCGGCGGGGTCGCGGCGATGCTCGGCGTCGAGGGATTCCTGGCGAGCGGGGCCGGCCTCGCCATCGGGCTCGCAGTAGGCGCCGCGATCAGCCTGATCCTCGTCCGCGTCGTGAACCGGCAGTCGTTCGGCTGGAGCATGGACCTGCACGTTCCGGCCGGGCAGCTCGCCGTGTTCTGTGTCGCGCTGCTCGCGACCGCGACGCTCACCGCGCTCGCGAGCGCGCGCCGCGCAACCGGAGGCGAGCCGGTGCTGGCCGTGAAGGACGACTGGTGAATCCGCGCCGGCGCCGCCTGCTGCAGGCGATCGCGATGGCGCTGCCGGGCGCCGCCCGGGGCGAGGCCGCCTACCCCGGCATCGGTCCCGGTCTCGCGATCGCGTTCCCGCGCGACCACGGCAGTCACCCGGACTTCCGCACCGAGTGGTGGTACGTGACCGGCTGGACGCGGGACCGGCAGGACCGCGAGCGCGGCGTGCAGGTCACGTTCTTCCGCAGCCGGCCCGGGGTCGCGGAGGCTTCGGCGAGCGCCTTCGCCCCGCGCGAACTGCTGTTCGCGCACGCGGCGGTGGCCGACGCTGCCATCGGACGACTGGTTCACGACCAGCGCGCCGCGCGCGCCGGGCTCGGGCTCGCGAGCGCGGCGCAAGGAGGAACCGACGTGAGGCTGGACCGCTGGTCGTTCGTCGGCGACGGCGACGGCTGGCGCGCGACGATCGACGCGCGCGAGTTCGCGCTCGACCTCCGCTTCAGGCCCACCCAGGCGCCGATGCTGCAGGGCGAGCGCGGCCTCTCGCGCAAGGGCCCGCGACCCGAACAGGCGAGCGCCTACTACAGCGTCCCCCAACTCGCCATCGAAGGCGCCATCTCGCTTCGTGCCGAGCCGCACCGCGTGACCGGGACCGCGTGGTTCGACCACGAGTGGTCGAGTTCGTACCTCGCCGCGGAGGCGGCCGGCTGGGACTGGATCGGCGTCAATCTCGACGACGGCGGCGCGCTGATGGCGTTCAGAATCCGGGGCCGCGACGGCGCGAGCCGCTGGACCGGAGGCGGCCTGCGAGACGCGGCGGGCGCGATCAGGCGGTTCGCTCCCGACGAGGTGACGTTCGTTCCCGGTCGCATCTGGCGCTCGCCGCGCACCGGCATCGCCTACCCGGTGACCTTCGAGGTGCGGATGGGCGAACTTGCGATCGCGATCGCGCCGCTGATGGACGACCAGGAACTGGACGCCCGCGCGAGTGTCGGAACCATCTATTGGGAAGGCGCGGTCCGCGCGCTCGCGGCGGAACGGCCGCTGGGCCGCGGCTACCTCGAACTCACCGGCTACGGCGAGCCGCTGCGCCTGTGACGCCCGTGATGTAAGCTCGGCGGCTCCGGCGCGACTCACGGGTGCGGCATCCCGGCGCGACCGGGGCGTGCCGCCCGTTCGATCCACGGAGCCCACGATGACACGACGCTCGCTTCTCGCTCTCCTCGGACTGATGCCGATCGCCCGAATCTCCCCGGCGGCCGCGGCCGGGCCCCTGCCTCCCGGCGCGATGACGCCGGAGATCGAAGCGCTGCGCAACAACTGGCGGACGCTGCTCGCGAAGGACGCCAAGGTCGCGGCCGATGCGACGCCGGTCACGATGTCCGCCGAGGCGTGGAAGAAACTGCTGGCGTCCGATTCCTACGTCGTCCTGCGCGAACAGGGCACCGAGCGCCCGTTCTCGAGCAGGCTGAACGGCGAGAAGCGCAACGGCGTGTACGTCTGCGCCGGCTGCTCGCTGCCGGTGTTCACTTCGGCGATGAAGTTCGACAGCGGCACCGGCTGGCCGTCGTTCTTCACCACCATTCCGGACGCGTTCGGCACCTCGATCGACCACAAGATCCTCTACCCGCGCATCGAGTACCACTGCGCGAAGTGCGGCGGCCACCACGGCCACGTGTTCGACGACGGCCCGAAGCCGACCGGGCAGCGGTGGTGCAACAACGGCGTGTCGCTGCGTTTCATCCCGGCGTGACGCAGCGGCTTCGTTCTGCGCTGCCGGGTTCCGGCGGAGGCCCCGCCGAAAGTCGGGCCTGACCCTCCATTTCCGCCGAATCGCGGCCCCGAAGAGGCGCGCCTGACTCGGTCCTCCCGGGGGAACCGCCGTTGCGAAAACCCGCCATCGTCGGCTACGCTCGCGAAGACGCCTTCCTGCGGTCGCCCGAACGATGAACGATCCCCGCGTCTTTTTCGCCGCCGAACGCACGCTGCTCGCCTGGGTGCGGACCGGCATTACCGTGATGGCGCTCGGATTCGTCGTCGAGCGCTTCGGCCTGTTCGTCAGCCTGATCGCGCACTCGTCGGGGCAGGTCGCGCCGCGGCTCCACAGCGCGGCCTCGAGTGCGATAGGCACGCTGCTCGTGGCGGCGGGTGCCGCGGTGATCGTGTTCGCGAGCATCCAGCAGGCACGCTTCGTGCGCACGCTCCCCGTCACCGACCTTCCGCCGAGCTACCGGATCGGATGGGCGATCGCGTTCTCGCTTTCCTTCGCCGCGCTCGGCGGCGCGCTTGCGATCTACCTCGCGCTGACCTGACCCCGAATTCAGCGCCGCCCGGCCGCAAGCACGCCGGGAATCTCGCGCACCAGCGCGAGCGCGCGCCGGAGCTGGTCGATGCCCGCGACCTCGATCGTGAAGTTCATCCGGGCGAGGTGATGCCGGGTGAGCGTGTTGACCGCGGTCACGTTGATCTTCTCGCGCGAGAACACCTCGCTGATGTCGCGAAGCAGTCCCGGGCGGTCGCCGCACTCGACCGCGATGTCGACCGGGTAGCTCTCGTCGCGGCGCGCACCCCAGTTCGCCTCGATCAGGCGCTCCGGTTCGCGCGCCCGGATGCGCGCGAGGTTCACGCAGGACGCGCGGTGGATCGTGATCCCCTTCCCGCGAGTCACGAATCCCGCGATCGGATCGGGTGGCGCGGGCTTGCAGCAGCGCGCGAGCCCGGTCATCAGCCGGTCGACCCCGACGATCAGGATGCCGCTGCCGGAGCCCGTCGAGCGGCTCGCGCGCGTGACCACGCCTTCTTCGCCGGGCGTTGCCGGCGCGGCCGAAGTCCCTGCCGCCGCCTCCCGGATCGCCATCTGGAGCTGGCGGAGATTCAGCTCGTCGCGTGCGAACGCGACGAACAGGTCGTCGGGCTTCGCGTAGCCCGCCTTCGCGGCGAGATGGTCGAGGTTGAGGAGCGTCGCGCCGGCGCGCGCCAGTTCGCGCTCGACCGCCGCACGACCCTGCGCGCGGGTCTCGTCGTGAGCCTGCGCCTTGAACCACTGGCGCACCTTCGCGCGCGCGCGGTGGCTGTTGACGAAACCGAGTTCGGGGTTCAGCCAGTCGCGCGAAGGCCCGCCCTCCTTGACCGTCAGCACCTCCACGCGCTGCCCGTTCGCCAGCGGCGTATTGAGCGGCACCATGTGGCCGTCGACCTTCGCCCCGCGGCAGCGATGGCCGAGGCTCGTGTGCACGACGTAGGCGAAGTCCACCGGCGTCGATCCCGCCGGCAGGTCGACCACCTTGCCTTGCGGCGTGAGCACGTAGATCGTGTCGGTGAACAGCGACTGCTTGAACGCGGTCAGCCATTCGCTGGTGTCGGCGATCGCGTCCTTCCAGTCGAGCACCTGGCGCAGCCAGGCGATCCGGTCCTCGAAACGCGGATCGCGCGGCGCGGCCGCGCCCTCCTTGTAGCGCCAGTGCGCGGCGACGCCGTACTCGCTGTGCTGGTGCATGTCGCGCGTGCGGATCTGCACCTCGAGCGGCTTGCCCTCGGGCCCGATCACCGCCGTGTGCAGCGACCGGTAGTCGTTGGCCTTCGGCTTCGCGATGTAGTCGTCGAACTCGCCGGGCAGCGGCGTCCAGAGGTGGTGCACGATGCCGAGCGTCGCGTAACACTGCTTCACGTCGTCGACCAGGACGCGCACCGCCCGGATGTCGTAGAGGCCCTCGATGCCCGAACCCTTGCGCCGCATCTTGGTCCAGATGCTGAAGATGTGCTTGGGCCGTCCGGACACGTCCGCAGGAATGCGCGCCGCGGCGAGTTCGCGCTTCAGGATCGCGACCACGTCCTCGATGTAGCGCTGCCGGTCCAGCCGGCGCTCGTCGAGGAGGCGCGCGATCTCGCGGTAGGTGTCGGGCTCGGTCGCGCGGAGCGAAAGATCCTCGAGTTCCCACTTGAGCTGCCACACGCCCAGCCGGTTGGCGAGCGGCGCGTACAACTCCAGGATCTCGCTCGCGGTGTCCCGGCGCGCCGCCGGATCTCCCGACATGAGCCAGCGCAGGGCCTGCAGGCGCTCCGCGAGCTTGAGGATCACGACGCGGATGTCCTCGACCATCGCGAGCAGCATCTTGCGCAGGTTCTCCGCCTGGGCGTCGCGCTCCTCGGCGGTGGCTCCCACGCGGTGGGCGCGAATCGAATGCATGCGCGCGAAGCCCGCGACGAGCGCCGCGGCGTCCGAACCGAAGCGGGCGCCGACATCTTCGGGTTCGAACGCCTTCGCCGCTGGCAGGACCGAGAGCAGCGCGACGCGGACCGACTCCGGGTCGAGCCTCAGGCCGGCGACGATGCCTGCCGTCCCGATCGCGCGATCGGCCAGGCTCTCGCCGTCGGCGGCGCGCGCTTCGGCGACGCGCGAGTGCGTGTACTCGAAGGCACTGCGGAACGACGCGACGTCCTCGCGGGAATAGATCCCTTCGAGCGAGTCGAGCCACGACGCGACCGCCTGCGGCGCGGCGGATCCGGGAGCGGCACGGACGACGGCGACCATGGTGCGACGATTGTACGGCGGCGGACGAACCCGCGGGACCGGCTGGCCGCGCGCGGTGGCTCGCTTAGAATGGTCGCGTCCGCTCTCGCGTCGGCCTCGGACCCTCGAGTCGGGCATCCGCTGCGGGCCGAAACCCCGCCGCGCTCTTCCACGCCCGCCGCAGGAGCCGCGCATGATCGCCGTGATCTTCGAAGTCGAACCCCATCCGGACCGTCGCCAGGCGTATCTCGACATCGCCGCACGGTTGAAGCCGCTGCTCGAATCGATCGATGGCTTCGTGTCGGTCGAGCGCTTCGAGAGCCTCACGAACCCCGGCAAGATCCTGTCGCTGTCGATCTGGCGCGACGAGGACGCGGTGCGCCGCTGGCGCACGCTCGAAGAGCACCGGCGCGCGCAGGAGGCCGGCCGCGGCTCGATCTTCGCCGGCTACCGGCTTCGCGTCGCGTCGGTGCTCCGGGACTACGGAATGACCGAGCGCGGCGAGGCCCCGGCGGACTCGAAGGCCGTGCACGGCTGATCGAAGAGGCCGGGTCCGATCGTCCGGCACCTGCAGGCAGCCGCGCCGGCCGCCACGCGGGGGAGGGATCTTTTCTGCCCCGGTCGTTTCAATCGAGCCTGACCCCTTTGTTACAGCGGCGCGCCAGCCGCCTTCGCGATCGCCTCGGCGATGTCGCCCGCGTGGCGGTCCGCGAGTCCCTTCTCGCACGCTTCGACCATCACTCGGAGCACCGGTTCGGTGCCCGAGGGTCGCAGCAGGACGCGGCCGGTATCGCCAAGTGCTTCGACCGCCTGCTCGCGCGATCGCTTCACCGCGTCGCTGCCCTGCCAGTCCCAGCCGCGGCGGATCGGGACGTTGACCAGCGCCTGCGGGAACATCGCGACCGGCGCGGTCGCCTGCGCGAGCGTCTGCTTCCCTTCGATCAGCGCGCGCAGCACGGCGAGCGCGGCGACGATCCCGTCGCCGGTCGTGTGCCGGTCGAGGCAGATCAGGTGACCCGAGTTCTCGCCGCCGCAGGTCCAGCCGCGCTCCACCATGCGCTCCAGCACGTAGCGGTCGCCGACCTTCGCCCGTTCGAGCGGGATGCCCTCGCGGGCGAGCGCCTGCTCGAAACCCAGGTTCGACATCTGCGTGCCCACGACGCCGCCGCGCAGCGCGCCGCGACGCTTGGCGTCGATCGCGATCACGTAGAGCAGTTCGTCGCCGTGGTAGATGCGCCCGTCGCGGTCGGCCATCGCGACCCGGTCTCCGTCGCCGTCGAACGCGATGCCGAAGTCCGCGCGGTGCTTCGCGACCTCGGCGACGAGGTGCTGCGGGTGCGTCGCGCCGCAGCCCGCGTTGATGTTCGTGCCGTCGGGGGCGACGCCCGTCGCGACGACCTTCGCTCCGAGTTCGCCGAACACCGACGGGGCGACCTGGTAGCCGGCGCCGTGCGCGCAGTCGACCACCAGCGTCACGCCGCGCAGGTCGAGCGAGGACGGAAACGTCGCCTTGCAGAACTCGATGTAGCGTCCGGCCGCGTCGCCCACCCGCCTCGCCCGGCCGAGTTCCGACGAGGGAACACAGGACAGCGGGGCTTCCATCGCCTTCTCGATCTCGCTCTCGAGCGCGTCGGCGAGCTTGGTGCCGCCCGACGAGAAGAACTTGATGCCGTTGTCCTCGTAGGGATTGTGCGAGGCGCTGATCACGATGCCTGCGGTGAGGCGCAACGCGCGCGTCAGGTAGGCGATGCCCGGCGTCGGCAACGGACCGCACAGCGCGACGTCGACGCCAGCCGCGGACAACCCGGCCTCGAGGGCGGCCTCCATCAGGTACCCGGAGAGCCGCGTGTCCTTGCCGATCAGCACCGTGGGGCGCCCGGCCGGCCGCTGCGCATCCGCGGCGAACGTGCGCCCGGCCGCCCAGCCGAGTTTCATGACGCGCTCGGGCGTGATCGGCTCCTCGCCCACGCGTCCGCGCACGCCGTCGGTCCCGAAATATTCGCGCTTCATCCGCCTCCCGTCCCGCCCTTGCCGGCGCGATTATGCGCTTCGCCTCGCCCGCCGGGCGAGTCGTCCGTCACCGCGGCAGCCGCCGCGTAGACCCGCAGCGCGTCCACCGTCTCGCGCACGTCGTGCACGCGCACGATCGCCGCCCCGCGCTCGACGGCCGTGAGCGCCGCAGCAAGGCTTCCGGCGAGACGGTCGCCGGGGCTCCGCCCGGTGATCGCGCCGATCGTCGACTTTCGCGACAGGCCCGCGAGCACCGGGTAGCCCGCTGCGACCAGGTCGCGAAGGCGACGGAGCAGCGCGAGATTCTCCGCCACCCCCTTGCCGAAGCCGAAGCCCGGATCGACGACGATCCGGTTGCGGGCGATCCCTGCCCTCTCGCAGGCGGCAGCGCGCCGGGCGAGGAAATCGCGCACCTCGGCCACGACGTCGGCGTAGGCGGTCTCGACCTGCATCGTCTCCGGCGTGCCGCGCATGTGCATCAGGCAGACGGCCGCACCGCTCGACGCGACGACCTCCATGGCCCCCGGCTCGAGGAGCGCCCTCACGTCGTTGACCATCGACGCCCCCGCGGCCAGTGCGGCTCGCATGACCTCGGGCTTCGACGTGTCGACCGACACCGGAATGCCTTCGGCAGCGAGCGCCTCGACCACCGGGACCACGCGCGCGATCTCGACCGAGGCGTCGACCGCACGCGCGCCCGGCCGCGTCGACTCGCCTCCCACGTCGACGATGTCCGCTCCCTCCGCCGCCAGCATCCGGCCGCGCTCGACTGCGCGATCCGGATCGTCATGGCGCCCGCCGTCGAAGAACGAGTCGGGCGTGACGTTCAGGATGCCCATCACCCGCGGCAGCGCGAGGTCCAGCACGTGGCGTCCGGCCGCGAGCTGCCGCACCGGGGCCGGGCTTGCGCCCGACTCCTGCGGGAGAAGTGGCGGGGCGCTCCGCAAGCGAAGCGTGCCGGGGGCCGGAAGCCGACGGGCTCCCGGCCCCGGGTTCAGGCGGGGTTGGTCGAAGGCGCGGCGCCGGCCGACGTGGAGCTGCCGGCCGAATTCGCGCCCGACGACGGCGGCGGCGAGGGCTTCGGCGGCCGCGGCGGACGACCGTCCATGATGTCGTCGATCTGCTCGGCGTCGATGGTCTCGAACTCGAGCAGCGCCTTCGCCATGGCCTCGACCTTCTCGCGGTTGTCCTCGAGGAGTTTGCGCGCGACCGCGTACTGGCCGTCGATGATCTTGCGCACCTCGGCGTCGACCTTCTTCATCGTCTCTTCGGACATGTTGACGGTGCGCGTGATCGCGCGGCCGAGGAAGATCTCGCCCTCGTTCTCGCCGTAGACCATCGGGCCCATCAGGTCGCTCATGCCGTAGCGCATCACCATGTCGCGCGCGATGTGCGTCGCGCGCTCGAAGTCGTTCGACGCGCCGGTCGTCATCTGGTGCATGAACACTTCCTCGGCGATGCGGCCGCCGAACAGCACCGAGATCATGTTGAGCATCCGCTCGCGGTCCATGCTGTAGCGGTCCTCGGTGGGCAGCTGCATGGTCACGCCCAGCGCGCGGCCGCGCGGGATGATCGTGACCTTGTGAACCGG
>WBZL01004530.1_pt1 | contig 11942 bp, 11 predicted proteins | sample 5204291 | NCBI WGS metagenome assembly WBZL01 (sample SAMN12344345, study PRJNA552823) | activated sludge metagenome | biome: Activated sludge suspended growth; feature: Nitrification reactor; material: Wastewater; isolation source: activated sludge from nitrification reactor of wastewater...
GCAGGTAAAATAACAGAAGCAACAACGCCGGTACACCACTGTCGAAAGACAGTGGTGTACTTTTTTTAGTGTCGACGCCGACCGCATTAGACAATGCGGTGAGCTATATAACTATGGTGTAAGTGTGATGAGGTAGCAATGTTTGAGAGTTTCCTAAACGGAAGCGTGTAGGAAATTAATATTGAAATGCACGTGCTATAAGGCAGTACCAGAATTTATGACATTGTAATGAGCTGGCTGCTGGGGCGATTAATCGATTATGCAAAGCAAAAGTCATACGACATCGCGCCTCGTTTTGTGCTTAAAACTTTGAATTTTTAGAGACACTCATCTATCTTTTGAAGTTACATTTGTACGCCCCCGTTTTGTTTAATTTGCAGTTTTCAACGCATCTGACTTGATTCATTTATATCGCGACGATCATATCGCGGTATTTGCCAAATTTAATCGGTTGACAGAGTATAAGTATATGTTTGCTATAGGGGCATCAAGATACTTCCGCTGATACTCGCAATCACTCGGTAAATGTTTTGTACAGGTATGTATGATCTTCATCATACCGCAACGACAAGGATCACGCGTTCCTGATGGTGGGAGAACAAACACGTTTGATTATTAATTGAGCAGAAAGAGAATATTTTTTCATGAAAACAGCTTCGCTCAACTGGTGATGACGGTTTGCGTGGTTGATTCGGACTAGAAATTCTCCGTAAAAAAACCTCGATAATTCAATAGTTAGACTTTATCTATAAACAAAACAATAAGTTGAGCTTCAGAATATAAGCATGCCCGATAAAACCGAGTACACACAAAACGATTTGCATAAATTATGGTGGCTTTTTTTGGCTTTGGTTTTATGTGGATTGGTTTATCTGCTCAGTCCGATACTGACTCCTTTTCTATTGGCTGCTGTTATTGCATACATTTGTAACCCGTTGGTATCCTGGCTGTCAGAACATAAAATACCGCGAACGTTCGGGGTAGTGATGGTAATGTTGATGTTTATAGGATTAGTGATAGCATTGATACTTGTTATGGTGCCGTTGTTTGAGAAAGAAGCAAGTCGACTGATCGAGAAATTACCCCATTACATCGAAATCATCAAGAATCAGATAGTGCCGTGGTTTGAAAGCCAGTTTGGAATTAACTTTCAGCCGGACATGAGTATCCTAAAAGCTGGAATCTCTGCACATTGGCAAAGTGCAGGCGGAGTGGCGGCAAAAATATTGCCTTCCTTGACAAGCGGAGGAATGGTTGTTGTTGAGTTTTTTGTAAATCTTTTATTAGTGCCGGTTGTGTTATTTTATTTGTTAAGAGATTGGAATTTCATTCTAAAACAGATTGATACAATGATTCCTCGTTATTGGCATAAATCCATTAGCATTTTAGCGCGTGAGACGGATCAAATTTTGGCTGAATTTCTGCGTGGTCAGTTGTCAGTGATTCTGATTATGAGCATATGCTATATCAGTGGATTATGGATAGTCGGACTTGAATTTGCACTGCCAATAGGATTGATTGCGGGAATTCTTGTATTTGTTCCTTATTTGGGAATGATAGTTGGATTAACACTCGCGACTTTTGCTGCATTTATGCAATTTCAGGGCTGGTCCGGTGTTATACCGGTATGGATCGTCTTTGCCATTGGTCAATTGCTTGAAGGTATGGTGATAACACCGTGGTTAGTTGGGGAACGAATTGGACTGCATCCGGTGATGGTCATTTTTGCTCTGCTGGCATTTGGTCAATTATTTGGTTTCTTTGGAATCTTGTTGGCATTACCGGTAAGTGCAGTAATATTGGTTTGGCTGCGATATATACAACGCAGCTATTTAGAGAGTAATCTTTATAGACTATAGTTAAAAAAATTACTCGTAAAGATATTTTCATAGTGAGTTGTTGCCCTAAAAATAATGTTTCCTTACATGCCGGCGATAAACTGAGTCTATTTTTCTCGTTATTACCCGGTTACCTGAGATATCGATAAGGATAATGGACAGCAGTAGAAAGTCACAACGCCTTATGCAACCTATTTATAACTGGCAGCAGAATTTTAAAACCTATTCATGACACAGCAGATTCTGGATATTCTTCCAGTTGCCGACCCTTCGTTACAAAACTTCATTCCAGGTCGCAATCGTGAGTTGATGGCGATGATCAGTAAAACGCTTCAAAATAAAAACAATGAAAGATTTTTTTATGTCTGGGGCGGCTCCGGATGTGGTAAAAGTCATTTGTTACAAGGAATGGTTGAGCATTTTATTAATCGACAGAAACTTGCCTATTATTTTCCAGGAGAATTACCCGCAGATTTTGATATCAGCGATGATTTAAACTGTTTGGCAATCGATAATGTTGAGCATCTGAATGAATGCGCGCAATTGAAATTATTCAATATCTATAATCAGCTACGTGATAGAGAATTTGCTTTGCTCATAGTAAGCGGCAGCATAGCGCCTTCGCAACTGGATATGCGACGCGATTTGGTGACGCGTTTGTGCTGGGGGCTGGTCTATCAGATACATGAACTCACAGAACAAGAAAAGATTGAGGCCTTGCAAAGACATGCGTTTGAACGCGGTTTCACATTGGAGTCGCATATTTGTCAATATTTATTGCGGCATGGCAAACGGGATTTGCGTTCATTAATAATGAAATTAGACGAATTGGATAAATATTCTTTGATTCATCAGCGTAAAGTTACGCTTCATTTGTTAAGAGAATTATTCCGGAAGAATTAAAATATCAGGATATATCATGAAATTAGCTTTATTTGATCTGGACAATACTTTAATAGCGGGTGATAGTGATTTTGAGTGGGCGCAATTTTTAATTGAAAAAAAAGCACTTGATCGCGAATTGCACGAAGCGCGTAATCTGGAATTCTATGAGCAATATAAGGCGGGTACGCTTGATATCCATGAATTTCTCGATTTTCAACTTAAACCGCTATCGCGGCATCCAAGAACTCAGCTGGAGTCCTGGCGGAGTGAATTCCTGACAAAAAAAATAACACCTTTAATCGCACCGGGCACACGAAAACTGATTGAAAGCCATATGCTTGATGGTGACTTATGCATAATCATTACGGCAACAAACAGTTTCGTAACGGCGCCAATAGCACAGATCCTCGGTGTCAATAATCTGATTGCAACAGAGCCAGAAATAAAGAACGGTGAATTTACCGGAAAGATTGTCGGTACGCCGTGTTTTAGAGAGGGGAAAATAGAACGATTGGAAACCTGGTTGGATCAGCATAATCTGACCTGGCTGTCTTTCCTGCAAAGCTGGTTTTACAGTGATTCTTTGAATGATCTCCCATTGCTCAGTAAAGTTACGCATCCGGTGGCGGTTGACCCAGATTCGGTGCTAAAAAAACACGCTGAAGAAAATAATTGGACAGTAATGAGCCTGCGGCGTTAATAACAAGTACGAGTCGTTATATAAACTTATCCTTTCGCATCACTGTCAGTCACATTATGCAGAATAACCCAGCGATCTAGGTCGGAAGATTGGCATTCCTGCGGAGGCGGAGTTAAGCAATTTCGAAATTTTACCGGCGCTGACCGGTTTGCTGAACAGATAACCCTGTACTGTTTCACAACCAAGATTCTTAAGGATATTAAGCTGTTCTATTGTCTCAACACCTTCGGCAATTATGCCATATCCTAATTTATGGCCCATTTCTATCATTGAGCTGATCAGCGTCAATGCTTTCTCATCGACAAGCATGTCGTCCACAAAATACTTGTCAATTTTCAGAAAATCCACCTTCAGATGTTTGAGCGATGCAAAAGAAGAATAGCCGGTTCCAAAATCATCAATCGTCAGTAATACGCCAAGGTTTTTCAAATCCTGGAAAATCGAGAGATTCCGTGGATCGGTCTGAACAACACCTTCGGTTACCTCTAATTCCAATTCGGATGAAGCGATGCCTGTTTCAGTAATGATATGTTTAATCAGTGATACAAGCTCTTTATCAAGAAAAAGGGTTGGTGATATATTGACCGCGATACGTGGAATCAGGAAGCCATCTTTCTTCCAGGCAACCAGTTGATAACATGCTGTTCTTATGGCCCACTCGGTCAGTGGCTTAATCATGCCGATTCTTTCTGCTGTAGCGATAAAATCAATGGGCGAGATTTGACCCAATTGCGGATGAAACCATCGTGACAAAATTTCAACGCCAAGGATTTCTCCAGTATCTATTTTAACCTGGGGTTGATAAACCAGCGATAGCTGCTGTTTTTCAATTGCTTCCCGCAAGTTTTGTTCGACCTGGAAACGATACTCAGCTTGATGAGTAAGATCAACATTGTAGAAGGCGTACTGATTTACGCCTGATTTCTTTGCCGTATAAAGCGAAGTTTCCCCTGCCTTTAATAATGCTGACAAGTCCCTGCCATCATCAGGATAATAAGCAATGCCGATATTACAGGCGGGTATCAATTTTCGTGAGTATACTTCAATCGGTTGCGTTATTGTGTCGAGACAGCGCTTTGCAACGCTGGCCGCATCATTTTCTTTTTGTTCGGTAAGGAAAATGCAGAATTCATCGCCTCCAACCCGGGCAATATAATCTGATTCACAGCAAATGTTTACCAGACGTTCCGAAATGCTCTTGAGGAGCAAATCACCCGCCTCGTGCCCAAGACTGTCATTAAATCCCTTGAAGTCGTTCAGGTCGATATAAATCAGCGCCTGACGTCGATTGTGTTGTGCTGTTGATTGAATAATTTGCTCAATATGCTGAAAAAAACAGATGCGATTGGCAAGCCCGGTTAACGGATCAATATAGGCTAATTCATGCAAGTGCTTCTGAATCTGATCTCTTTCCATGACAATGCCCGCGAGTCTGGCTGCGGAAATAAGATCATTGAGCTGTGATTCGTTTGGCAGTGCGGGATAGTCGAAATACATGCCAAATGCTCCCAGGACCCGACCGCTGGAGTTCCGGATAGGTTCCGACCAGCAGCAGCGCATACCGTGTGGAAGCGCCAGATGCTTGATTTTTTCCCACTTTGGATCTGTTTCTATATTTTCAACAAGCACGCGTTGCCCTGTATAAGTTGAGGTTCCGCACGAACCGACACTTGGCCCGTTTTTCAAGCCGTGTACTGCGTCGCAATATTCCTTGGGTAAGCTGGGCGCGCCGCAATGCAATAGTTTATTGTCACTGAGTTCAAGCATTGAACAGCGCAAACCCGGATTGCGAGTTTCATACATTAAGGCGATCGCATCGTATATTTCGGACGCGGGGCGGCCGATTGCGATCATTTCAAGAATTTTATTGTGTTGATCATCAAAAACTTCCGCGTTTTTTCGCTCGGTAATATCGACATGCGTCCCGACAAGTCGAATCGGCTTGCCATCCGGCTCACGTATTACCAGAAATGCCCGCGATAAAACGAAAATTTGGTGACCTTCCTTATGGCGCATGCGCATTTCGATTTCAAATGCGTGTATCCGTCCCTCCAGATAATCTTGTACTCTTTGCAATACGATGTCTTTGTCATCCGCGTGTACCAGATGCGCCCATGTGTGCAGAGTATTTTCCAGCTCATTTTCTTCGTAACCCAGCATGCTTTTCCAGCGCGGTGAATAGTAAACTTCATCCGTTTCAAGATTCCAGTCCCAGAGCCCATCATTTGCGCCGCGCATCGCCAGAGAAAACCGTTCCTCACTGATGTGCAATTCTTTTGCACGTTTCTCCGTCGCCAGCTTGACATCGGCAAGTTCCGAACGCAATTGCTTTATTTCCTCAAGTAGCTGAGATTTGGTTTTTTTGGTGTGACTCATGGTTGCATGTATGGCAGTTCAGCGCGTTATGCAAGCACAGAACTGAATGTGCAGCGGCATTCGGAATAAATCAAACATAAACTGATTTTCGTAACATCTTGTGATTCGGCTCGCATTTTTTGTGAATTCATGTTCTGACAATTTATTTTACAAAAAGAAATAGCTATTCTTCGCACAAAAAAACGTGGTTTTTTATGACCTTTCGCCTTGCAGAATAAGATGCTGATCAATGTCCAATTCTGAGGCGCAATAAGTATAATTAAAAGATGATGTTAGCAAGGTATGCATTTTGACCTCGCAGATTATCTGTTGAGTCTCTTTTAAGTATAACCTCATGCCTTATAATAATAATTTTCCCATCCGATGATTTCTTGATATTTGACAATATATATCCATTTTTCGCAATGATATTTTTGAACAAGTGGTTATCCTCTCATGAAGACGTCGTGGTCTTTTGGAAAGATGTCAAGGAAAGCAAATTATCCCGTGACAGTAACAATTTATTTACAGAGACCTTTGCACGGTGTCATGAGCGGTGCGAGAATAAGGCAAAAATTTGCGAAAAAGCGGAGTTTACACGGAGTAAATGAGCATTTTTCGCAAATTTTTAACGCGATTATCGTGCCGCGCAGTAGCCGTGCAAAGATCTCTTACAGGTATAAGTACAGGGTGATGAATGTGATAAACGATTCCGAATTGCATGTCCCTTTACCTGAAGGGCAACCCGTGTTGCGCATGGTGCCCATGCCATCGGATACCAATTATGCCGGGGATATTTTTGGCGGGTGGATCATGGCGCAGGTGGATATGGCCGGCAGTATTCCGGCGATTCGCCGGTCGCGTGGACGTGTTGCAACGGTTGCGGTTAATTCTTTTGTATTCAAGCAGCCTGTATTGGTGGGCGACCTGGTGAGTTTCTACGCCGATATTGTCCGGGTGGGCCGTACGTCTATCACTGTCGATGTGGTCGTTTACGCCCAGCGCGGCGTGCGCGAAGGCCGTGAAGAGCTTTGCATTAAAGTGACCGAAGCTGTGCTGACCTACGTGGCGATCGATGAAAACCGGCGTCCAAGGTCGGTAGCGGATGCCTGAACTGTGCCAGAAATTCTCTAAATCATGAAGATAGATCCGAAAATCGTCGCCTTGCATGACGACATGCGCCGATGGCGCAGACAAATACATCAATATCCGGAAACCGCTTTTGAAGAAACTGCGACAGCCCAGCTGGTTGCCGATCAGTTGCGGCAAGCCGGGATCGAAGTGCATCAGGGACTGGCCAGTACCGGCGTGGTCGGCGTGTTGCGCCGCGGAAGCAGTACCAACAGCCTGGCTTTGCGAGCAGATATGGACGCGCTGTATATTCAGGAACAGAACCAGTTTGACTATGCATCGCGTCATCACGGCAAAATGCACGCCTGTGGTCATGACGGACATACCGCGATGCTATTGGGTGCGGCTTGCTTTCTCGCCAGTCACGGTCGTTTTGACGGGACGGTTTATTTTATTTTCCAGCCGGCGGAAGAGGGCAGAGCAGGTGCGCATCAAATGATCAGCGAGGGATTATTTGAACAATTTCCGGCGCAGCGGGTGTTCGGCATGCATAACTTTCCCGATTTTCCCGTCGGTCACTTCGCCGTTAGAACCGGTTCGATGATGGCGTCTTTTGATTGTTTCGAGATTACCTTCAACGGTCAGGCCACTCATGCCGCCATGCCACACCTGGGTAGCGATGTGCTGGTTGCAGCGGCGCATCTGGTGACGCAATTGCAGACCATCGTCAGTCGCCGGATTGATCCCGTTGATCCTGCGGTGCTCAGTGTCACACAGATCCATGGCGGCAGTACCTGGAATGCACTGCCTGCATCTGCGGTGGTGCGCGGCACATTCCGCTGCTTCAAGGATTCCGTTCGTGGACAGCTGGAATACACGATCGATTACCTCGCTCGATCCGTTGCGCAGAGTTTCAATATCCGCGCAGATATTCGCTTTAATCCCGAGAATCCCGGCTATCCGGTCACGGTCAACAGTCCGGACGAAACCGCCAGCGCCATCCGGGCCGCAACGGCTATTGCCGGTGAGGGTTGCGTTAATACAGATCCAATGCCCAGCATGGGTGCTGAAGATTTTGCCTTTATGCTGCAACAAAAGCCCGGCTGCTACCTGTGGATAGGCAATGGCAGTGTGGATGGCAATTGTCTGCTGCATAATCCGCATTATGATTTCAATGATGAAATTTTACCGCTTGGCGCCGCCTATTGGGTCAAACTGGTTGAGAACGAATTGCCGGAATAACCGAATAGCTGAGTTATGGATGAATTTTTTGAAATAGAAATCGAATCGCTGAATCTCGATGGCCGGGGCGTGGGGCAACGTGAAGACAGCAAGGTCTTTATCGCAGGCGCATTGCCGGGAGAGCGGGTGCGTTATGCGCGCATAAAATCTAAACAACACCGGGAAGTGGGGCAGCTTGAAACGCTGTTGCGTCCGAGTCCCGACAGAGTAGCGCCGCGATGTGCGCACTTTGGTTTCTTTAAAGGCGCATGCGGCGGTTGCGGTTTGCAACACCTTGATGCAACCGCGCAATTAACCGCCAAACAGCAGGTGCTGGAATCGATGTTGTGGCAGATCGCCACAGTTCGTCCTCAAACGCTGTTGCCGCCCATCGATGGTCCGATTTGGGGATACCGCCATCGTGCGCGTCTGTCGGTGCGCTATGTGCGGTGCAGAGACGAAGTGCTGGTGGGCTTTCATGAACGTGTCCGGGGTTTTATTGCCGATATGCAGTCGTGCGCGATACTGACTGAGCGCGTGTCCGATCTCTTGATGCCGCTGCGGACATTGATCGCAGGGCTGTCGATTCGCGAGCGACTACCGCAAATCGAGGTGGCGGTGGGTGATCAGGCCATTGTGCTGGTGCTGCGTGTGCTGGATCCGCCCAGCCAGACTGATCATGACGCACTGTTGCATTTTGGCCGTACACATAACGTGTCGATGTGGCTGCAACCCGGCGGACCCGAGACGGTGACGCCGCTGGATGGCAATGCCGATGTACTGTCGGTGTCGTTGCCCGAATTTGGCGTCACCCTGCCGTTTGCGCCGACGGACTTTACCCAGGTCAATCATCAATTGAATACCGTGCTGGTCGACCGCGCCGTTAAACTGCTGGCGCCGGCGCCGGACGATGTCGTGGTTGATTTTTTCTGCGGATTAGGCAATTTTACGCTGCCGCTGGCAACCCGCGCGCGACGGGTTATCGGTCTGGAAGGTTCCGCCGGGCTAGTTGCGCGCGCTGAGCAGGCCGCTCTGCATAATGATTTGGCGCGGCGCACGGTGTTTACTGCACGGGATCTGTTTGACTGGCGTGCGGAGGACTGGGCATGGCTGGTAGATACGTATGGCGCTGAATCACAGGATACGGATAACAAAAATCGGATAAACCGTGTGCTGATTGATCCGCCGCGTGCTGGTGCTCTGGCGGTCGTGCAGGCGCTCGCCGACACCCGGGTACCGCCCAAACGCCTGGTGTATGTTTCGTGCAATCCCGAAACACTGGCGCGTGATGCCGCGGTACTGGTGCACCAAGGCGGCTGGCAGCTGCGGGCTGCGGGTGTCGTCAACATGTTTCCGCATACCGCGCATGTGGAATCGATAGCGATGTTTGAGCCGCCGGGTTTATAAAGATATTCTTTCCGAGGTAAAGCTTTAGATTACATATGAAAGTGGTAATCTGATGATGATCAGAACCGCCACCAGACAACCGAAAATATTCTTTTGTTTTGTCGCCAGCGCGTGGTGGTAGGCGGCTCTGTCTGAATATTCAGCTACTGTTTGTTCAAAACGCTGGATTTCTCTATAGGCGTAATTTTTGATACTTTGCTCATTTTTCTCGAAGAAACTGAAATGATGCGGCTTATTGTTTAATGACTCTACAATATTGACCTGCTCATGTATTTTATCCTGCATTTCTCTGGTTAAATTTTCATATTGGCGCGCCAGTGTCCCATGACTGAATCCAGATTCATTAGGGTGAAAGAAAATCGAAGCATGTATTGCAAGATAAGAGACCAATAGAGCGGAAGTGGATGAAATTGCAATAAAATTTCCTGTTTTCATAATATATGTGCCGGATAAGTCAACCAGCGGATATCTTATGTCAGTCAATCTTGAGAAATATATTAGGGAAACTATGGTATTTCTCTAGGGAAAACCATTATCCATGACAGTGTCATAAATATTCCGGGAAGAGTCAGATGAAACGGTTGTACGTTGCCGTCGCTGCCAGAACGGTGCGTTCGCAAAGCGCTGTTCAAGCGAATAATACTGCCGGTGCATGTGCTGATAATGCCTGAATTCTGCATTGAAGATATGCTGATACTTTTCACACGTTCCGGTTTTGTCCAGCAGATCGTCCCGGATTGCGTAGGAAGCCAGCAGTCCGTGGCGCAGCGCTTTATACATGCCTAGCGATGACAGCGGATCAAAAGTCGAGGCTGCATCCCCCACGGCATACCAGCCCTGGCCGCAGGATCGTTCGAGTTGTTGACTGTGCGCCGGTTTGATGTGCAGTGATGTGAGTGGTTCGGCATGTGCAAATCGTGTGCAGGTGTGCTGTGTACTGAGTAAAGCGTCACGCCAGATGGCTTCTTGCAACAGGTTCTCAGTGCGCGCCAGGTCGCTGTCCGTCATCAGCGCTATTACCCGTCGGCCGTGGGGCAGTCCGGCGGAATACCACCAGCCGTATGAACAGCTTTCTACCAAAGTGTAACCGTCACCGCCGTTATCCGCGGCGCTGGTGTCATCGGTCTGGTAGTAACGGAAGATGGCAATCAGCTTGTCTTGCGCTACAACGTTGATATTCCGGCTGCGGCTGAAAAATACACTCATGCCGCTGGCATCGACAACAATCGGCGCTTCAATGTTGCGCGCAGCGTGATCGTTTTGCGTAACGCCGAGATGCCAGTGTTGTCGCTCATATACGGGTATGCCGGTTACTGTCGTGTTGTGGAGAATAGTCGCGCCTGCGCGCTCGGCCTGTTGCGCCATCCAGTTGTCAAACGACGCGCGGTCAATATGCCAGCCGTGACCGTAACAGGAATACAGAAACAGGTTTTCGCTGAGTTGCGAACTGCCCCAGGCGGAGCGGTTTCCCAATGAAACCACGTCGCCGCGCAGGCGGAACTGCGCCAGTAAATCCAGTTGCTGGAGCAGCGCCATCGCCTGCGGCGGCAATGTTTCACCAATCCGGAAGGACTGCGGCGTGTTTTTTCTGCGTTCCAGCAATAATATCGAGAGATGAGGGAGTTGTTGCCGCAGCGCCAGTGCTGTTGCGCAGCCTGCGATGCCTGCCCCGATAATGATGACATCGAAGTACTGGCGCATCGGATCAGCGATCTTCGTCCTGTTTGACGGCAATCCATTGCGCAACCACACCTGCCGGAGCAGTGGATTTTCCGTTGGGGCCGGTTGGGTGGGGGATCGTGCGGACAATCGAGCCGACCAGCGCAGGTCGTTGATCAATGCCGTTAGGCCAGTCCGGAATCAGATAGCCCTGATAATCGTAAATCCACTGCGCGCCGCCGACGATGCCGACGCCCTGAAACCGAACATTAAACGGATTGCCATAGGCAATCGACCCTTTCAGTTTCAATTCCCAGCCGGGTCCATAAATCAAGCCAGAGAAGGTCTGCATCGGTCCCGGGTCGATACGGATATTGCCGCGGCCGAATTCAAGCGTATCAAAGTCGGCGTTGACATCGGGATTGCTCAGAAAGCTCCGGTAAGTCCATATACCCGTCAGAATAGACGGCACACCATCCTCAGCATCAGTCATTGCCTGTTTCCTCCTCTGTGATTGCGCCGCCCAGCGTTCCCTGCCCGGGCTGTAATTGCGGCCCAAGCGCCTGATCGTTGCGCTCGACCTGATAATAACCCGGACTGCCGTCATTGGAATCGAATTTGACAAAACCGAGATTCACCCAGTCGCGTACCATCTGCACGCCACCCGCGTAATTATCGGGAATGCCCGATGCCCAGTAATACTGACCGCCGCTGGCTTTCTGCACCACCATCGGCCGGTGACCGGGCCACCACGGTATGTTATAGGCGATATTCTGCTTGACCGGATCGCCGGTGCTGCCGGGATA
>WBZL01004381.1_pt2 | contig 11940 bp, 8 predicted proteins | sample 5204291 | NCBI WGS metagenome assembly WBZL01 (sample SAMN12344345, study PRJNA552823) | activated sludge metagenome | biome: Activated sludge suspended growth; feature: Nitrification reactor; material: Wastewater; isolation source: activated sludge from nitrification reactor of wastewater treatment...
TCGCCCTGGCCGTGATGCTGGCCGTCATCCGAGCGCTGGACGAGGCTCGGATCGAGACCGTCAGTTCGATCGTTTTTGTCGCCAATGTCGGCGAAGAGGGCCTCGGCAACCTGCGCGGTACGCGGCACCTTTTGACCGAGGAGATGCCGGGCCGTATAACCGACTTTATCGGCATCGACGCTCAGGGGTTTGATCTCGTCGAACGCGAGATCGGCAGCAATCGTTACCGCGTGACGTTCAGCGGGCCGGGCGGGCACAGCTTTATCGATTTTGGCCGCCCGAGCGCGATACATGCCCTCGGCCGGGCGATCGACAAAATATCGCTTCTGCGGCCGCCGGCGTCGCCCAAAACGACCTTTAACGTCGGCCGCGTCGAGGGCGGCACAACCGTCAATTCGATCGCCCAGACGGCATCGATGGAGGTCGACCTTCGCTCGGTCAGCGGTGCCGAGCTCGCTAAGATCGACGCTGACTTCAAACGCGCCGTCGCCGACGCACTGGCCGAGGAGAACGCCGGACGCAGCGGCGGCTTTCAGCTGTCGGTCGATATCAAGCTGATCGGCGAACGGCCCGTCGGCCGCCAGGCAATTGACGCCCCGATCATCAGGACGATCCTCGCCGCTGACCGGGCACTCGGCGTCAAGTCCAATTTGACGGCGAGCAGCACCGATTCGGGAATGCCGAACAAGCTCGGGATACCGGCCGTGACGATCGGCAGCGGCGGACGCTGGCTCGGGTCACATTCGGTGACCGAGAGCTTTGATATGACCGACAGTTACCGCGGCTCACAGCGGGTCCTCGCCGCGGTGCTCGCGATCGCCGGGGCCAAGTGACCGGCCTTGTCCGCCGGGCGCAAATAAATGTTGCCCGCCGGCGGAAACAAAGTTACTATCAGTTGCGTAAGATTCCAGTCTTTATCTTTAAACTTTTTGCAGAGAGACCGGCTCGGCCGGCAATATGCCGGATGGTCTTGTGTCGGGCCTGAAGCGCCGCATAGTGTTATCGCGGGCAATGGCCGGCATCGTTCGTGCCGACAATTTCGATTATTCACCAACCCAGGAGAGTCACGTTAATGAGAAGTTCCAAGCTGAGTTTGCTTTTACTATTTGTTTGCCTGACGGCGGCCGCACTGGTCGTCAACGCTCAGGACCCGCCGCCCGAAACGCCGACGCCGGGCGGAGCCAGGCCGGGTGCCGGCGGGCCGCCCTCGACCGATCCGCAGCCCTATGACAAGGTGATCACCAAGGACGCCAAGACAAAAAAGGGCGTTTTCGCGGTACATCAGGTCAAGGACAAATTTTATTACGAGATACCCAAGAGCGAATTTGGCAAGGAATATCTCTGGGTCGCACAGATCGCCAAAACGACGGTCGGTGTCGGATACGGCGGCCAGGCGCTCGGCAACCGCGTCGTCCGCTGGGAGTTGATCGACAACAAGGTCCATCTGCGAAACCGCAACTACAGCGTCATCGCCGACCCCAAAACACCGATCTCGGAGGCGGTACAGGCGTCAAACAACGACTCGATCCTGATGACGTTTAACGTCGCGGCATGGGGCCCGAATAACGACACGGCCGTGATCGAGGTGACCCGCCTGTTCAACACCGACGTATTTGAGTTCAGCGCCCGTCAGCGTCTGAACGCGACCGCGCTCGATACGGCACGGTCATTTATCGAACGCATCACGCCGTACCCGACCAATATCGAGGCCGAATCGTCGATGACCTATACGCGTGCGGCGACACCCGCGGGTGCTCCCGGCGGCGGAGGCGGCGGCTTTACGCAGCAGTCGGGTATGAATCCCGGCAGTGCGACCGTCGTGCTCCATCACAGTATGGTCAAGCTGCCCGAAAACCCGATGATGCCGCGGCTGTTTGACGAGCGTGTCGGTTATTTTTCGCAGACGCAGATCGACTATGGCCGCGAGGAGCACAAGGCTCCCGAGACGACCTATATCCGCCGCTGGCGCCTTGAAAAGAAAGACCCGAACGCCGAACTTTCGGAACCGGTCAAGCCGATCGTCTATTACATCGACTCGGCAACGCCGACCAAGTGGATACCCTTTATGATCAAGGGCGTCGAAAAATGGCAAAAGGCGTTTGAGGCCGCGGGCTTTAAAAACGCGATCATCGCCAAGCGTGCCCCGACCAAAAAGGAAGATCCGGATTTTGCCGCCGAGGACGCACGCTATTCGGTCATCCGCTGGCTGCCCTCGACGATCGAGAACGCCTCGGGCCCGCACGTCGCCGACCCGCGAACCGGCGAGATCCTCGAGTCGGACATTCAGTTCTATCACAACATCATGAACCTCCAGCGTTCGTGGTATTTCCTGCAGGTGGGCGCTCTCGACAAGCGTGCCCAGAGGCTGCCGATGCCCGACGACCTGATGGGAACGCTGCTCGAGTACGTCGTGGCCCACGAGGTCGGACATACGCTCGGTTTTCAGCACAATATGAAGGCCAGCTCGACCTATCCGCAGGACAAGGTCCGCGACCGCGAGTGGGTCCACAAGATGGGCCATACGCCGACGCTGATGGACTATTCACGCTTTAACTACGTCGCGCAGCCCGAGGACAACATCCGCGTCGAGGACCTCGTTCCCGGCATCGGGCCGTATGACGAATGGGCGACGATGTGGGGCTATAAGCCGATCCCCGGAGCCAAGACGCCCGACGCCGAAAAGGCCACGCTCGACCAGTGGGCACTCGCTCAGGACGAAAAGCCGTGGCTGCGGTTTTCGACGGCAGGCTCGGCCGGCAGCGACCCCGGCGAACTGACCGAGGCGGTCGGTGACGCCGACGCGGTCAAATCGAGCTCGCTCGGGCTGCTGAACCTCAAGCGCGTCGCAAAGCTGCTCGTGCCGGCGACCACCACCGAAAAGGGCATGCCGTATGACGACCTTGCCGAACTCTACGGCCGTATGCTCGGCCAGTGGACGCTCGAGATGAATCACGTGTCGGCGATCGTCGGCGGATTTAACTCGCAGCAAAAGCACATCGGGCAGAACGGCGTACGGTTTGAGATGGTGCCGCGTGCCCGTCAGGCCGAGGCGGTCAAGTTTCTCAACGAGAACGCCTTTGCGACGCCGATGTGGGCGATCGACAAGGACATCCTGCGGCGGATCGAGCCGGTCGGAGCCCTCAATCGCGTCCGCAACGCGCAGAACAGCGTGCTGAACAACCTTTTGTCCAGTTCGCGTTTCGCGCGTCTGGTCGAACAGCAGGCACTGGACGGAAACGCCGCGTATCAGCCGGGAGATTTTCTGGCCGACGTTCGCAGCGGCGTCTGGGGCGAGCTGACCGGGCCCAAGGTGTCGGTCGACGCGTATCGCCGCAACCTGCACCGTGCATACCTCGACATCGCCAATAATAAGCTGAACGCGCCGCCCGCGACCCTGCCTGCAGGACTGCCGGCGTCGTTTGCGGCCAACTTCATCACCACCGGCGATGAAAAGGAGTTTTACCGTGCCGAACTGCGTGCGATCAGTGCGGCGGCAAGCGCCGCGATCCCGCGGGCGGCCGACCGTGCGACGAAGGTCCACCTCGAGGCCGTTCGCGATCAGATCGGCAAGATACTCAATCCGGATCAGGCCGGCGGCTCGGCCGCGGGCGGGACGAACCGGTTGGCTATCGAGCTGCTCGAGATGTACCTGAACCCGACCTCGTGCTGGCCCGACTACGTCATCAAACCGTAGTCGCCGGACGCGAATGTACAGATAAGAAAGGCCGACGCTCATTGCCGTCGGCCTTTTCGGTTTTTTGGCGGCCGCCCGCCGAAAATACTTTGATCGCGGGCTGATCAGTATCGATCGATGGCACGCCGGTTGCTAAGGACACTTGAGTAGGCAGCTAGCGAAGGTTATCCAAACCGAGGCAACCAAGCTATATTTATTCGCAGGTCAAAGATGTCCAATTTTGAAACCTATAAAAAACAGGAGACCGTGCTGATATTGCTGAACATCGCGGTGCTGGCGGCCCTGTTCTTTGTCCATATCAGCTTTATCTCGCTGCTCGGCCGGCCCGGGCTAGTTCTGCTGCTGACGCTCGCTGTCCGATTTTTGATACTCATTTTTGAGTTGCTGTGGGTACAGCGCCTAGATCAGGAGAGCAGTCAGCGATCGATCGACACTCATGTCCATATCTCGATCGTGCTCAACATCACGTTTGCGTTCGTCGCGGCGATATCGGGCGGGACCGCGGACAGTCATTATTCGGTCCTGATGATCATCCCGATACTCTCGGCCGCATACCGCTTTTCGATCGTCCGCACGCTGATGGTGACCGGAGTGACCATCGTCCTTACTTTTCTCGAAGTATGGCTGTTCTTTCGGGCAAATCCGCCTGCCGACGTGAGCGAGTATTTTGAGGCCGCGACGGTGTCACTCGTGTTTCTGGTCGTCGCGATCGTCGTCTGGCTGCTGGTCGGCAATCTGCGCAACGAGGAAGAGAAGTTGGGCAGGAGCCTGGACGACCTCCGAAAACTGCAGGAAAAACTGGTCGCCGAGGAAAAACTCTCGGCCATCGGACAGCTTTCGAGCGCGATCGCACACGAGATACGCAATCCGGTAACGATGATCGCAAGCTCGCTAAAAATGGCCGAAAAACATGAACCCGGCTCGGCGACGCGCCTGGAAATGTTCAACATCGCGACCGAGGAGGCCAAGCGGCTCGAGACGCTGACCACCGATTTTCTGGCGTTTGCCCGGACACGACAGCCGGAACGAAAACCCATCGCGATCTATGACCTGCTCAACTATATTGCCGGCCTGGCCAAGGCCCGGGTAAGCGAAAAGGAAATATCGCTGCAGGTCGAGTGTGACGAACAGCTCAGTTGCGACATCGACGCGTCACAAATGCAGCAGGCTATCCTAAATCTGCTGACCAACGCGATAAACGCCTCGCCGCCTGATTCCCGCATCAAGCTCGGGGCGGCATCGCGGGACACCGGTACGGTCATCTATGTCGAGAATATGGGGCCGGCGATACCGGCAAACCTGGTCGAACGCGTCTTTGAGCCATTTTTTACCAGCGGAGCTAACGGCACGGGGCTCGGGCTTTCGATCGTCAGAAATATCGCCCGGGCGCACGACGGCGAGGTAAGTCTGGCGGTAAACGAACAAGACAATATTAGATTTGAGATAGTATTCTGAATCTTTAACGACGCACCGATCTATGGCACGCATTCTGATCATCGACGACGAGCCGAACATGAGGAGGATACTGACGCTTATTCTCCAGGAGGACGGACACACCGTCGCCGAGGCCGCCGGCGTCACTCCGGCCCTCGAGATGCTGGCGACAGAGCGGTTCGATCTCGTCATCTCGGACAAAAAGATGCCGGACGGTGACGGTTTTGACGTGCTCAGTTACTGCCGCGAAAATGAACCGTCGCTGCCGGTCGTGATCCTGACCGCGGTCGCGACGGTCGAACTCGCGGTCGAGGCAATGCAGGCCGGCGCGTTCGATTTTATCTCGAAGCCCTTTGTGCCCGAGGTCGTGACGGCGGTCGCAAAGCGCGCCACCGAACGCACAAAACTGCTTCGCGAAAACGTCGTCCTCCGCGAAGAGGCTAGGCGATATGCCTTTGCCGACGAAATACTCGGCCAAAGCAAAGCGATACTGGAGCTTAAACGAACGATCGCCAAAGTTGCGCCCACGAACGCAACCGTCCTGGTCACCGGCGAGACCGGCACCGGAAAGGAGCTGGTCGCACGTGCGATACATAAGGGAAGCTCACGATCTAAGGAGACGTTTCTCGCCGTAAACTGTGCGGCCGTCTCGGAACAACTGCTGGAATCGGAGCTCTTCGGCCATGAAAAAGGCTCTTTCACGGGTGCCGACAGGCCGCGTCAAGGGTTATTTGAGGCCGCTCATAACGGCACGCTCTTTCTCGACGAGGCCGGCGAGATGTCGCTTGGGCTTCAGGCAAAACTGCTTCGCGTCCTGACCGACGGGCAATTTATGAGGGTCGGGGCCACCGTGCCGCGAACGGTCGATGTCCGCGTTATCGTCGCTACCCATCGTAGCCTGGCCGAACGCGTCCGCGACGGACTCTTTCGCGAGGACCTTTACTATCGCCTGGCGGTGGTGCCGATCGAGATACCGCCGCTCAGAGAGCGTAGCGATGACGTGCCGGAACTTGTCGATTTTTTGATCGGACAGATCTCCCGCGAGCTCAAAGTGCCGCCCAGGCCGATCAGTCCGGATGCACTGCAAAAGCTCAGAAACTACAGCTTTCCGGGCAATGTCCGCGAACTGCGCAATTTGGTCGAACGCGCCTGCATCCTCGCGTCAGGAACTGAGATTACCGCCAACGATCTCGTACTGTCAGGCGATCAGCTGTCCGGGGGCGACGGCCGTCGCGACGATCTCGCACTGCCGCCGGACATGGGTTTGCCTGATTTCATCGACTCGATCGAAGCGGACCTGATCCGAAAAGCCCTTGCCGAATCTAACGGGATTCAGGCCGAAGCGGCCAGGCGATTGGGCATTTCGCGAAGCGACATCGCATATAAGATCAAAAAACACGCCATCTAATGATCTGTCGAAAAATTTCTACACCCGCACTACGCTTGTATCAAAATTAATACACCGTTCTCGGCGGCAACCGGAATCTCACTCGGTAACTGTTGATATCACAACACTTATCGGCAACTATTTGTCGGGCATCGCAATTGCACTTTTGAATTGCATCAGTAATTACACTGGATCAATTCAAAGGAGAAATTGTGATCATGAATCATTCAAGTTTTAAGTTAGCGGCGATGATCGCCGTATTTGTGCTTTCGATAGTCGCGGTCGGCTGTACCGCTGAAAACAAGACAGCGACCGCCAGCAGCACCGCCACGACGGCGGCCCCGGCCGGTGCCAAGACGCTGGAAAATCTCCAGACCGCTTTTGACGGCGAGAGCAATGCAAACGCTAAATATCTCGCCTTTGCAAAGAAGGCCGACGAAGAAGGTTACAAGAAGGTAGCCAGTCTGTTTCGCGCGGCGGCCAGGGCCGAGGAGATCCACAAGAATAATCACGCCGCGGTGATCAAGAAGATGGGCGGCGAGCCGAAGGCCGACGTCAAGCCGGCCGAGGTCAAAACGACCGCCGAGAATCTGAAGGGCTCGATCGAGGGCGAAACCTACGAGCGAGACAAGATGTATACCGATTTTTTGGCCGAAGCACGCACCTCCGGCAACACCGACGCTCTGCGGACATTCAATTTTGCAAAAACGGCCGAGGGTGAGCACGCAAAACTCTACGCCGACGCACTCGCGAATCTTGAGGCTTGGAAGGCCGATAAGGCGACATTCTTTGTCTGTTCGACCTGCGGATTTACCACCGCCGACGCCACGATCCAAAAATGTCCGGTGGATTTCACACCGAAAGAGAAGTTTGAGTCGATCAGCTAAATTTTCAAGGGGGCTGCTGCGGATGAATAATTCATAAATTCATACCTTCATCCGCAGCATAGACCTCAAGGAGTAAAGACAATGTTTCCACCAATTCCGAGTTGGGATGGCCTTCATCCGATCATTATCCATTTTCCGATAGCCCTTTTGCTGATCGCACCGATCATCATCATCATCGGGCTCATTATGCCAAAGAACGGGCGAACGTTCTTCTTGTCAGCGTTTGTTTTGATGCTGATCGGCACGATCGCGACATTTATTGCGGTCTCGACCGGAAACGCGGCCGGCGAGCTCGCCGAACATGTGAACAATGTCGAATCTGTTCTCGAGGAGCACGAGGAGTTGGCTGAAACGACGCGAACGGTCTTTGCTATCCTGACCGCGATCTTCGGCGTCATCGTTTTTGCCCCGATGCTATTCAAAAAAGAGCTTTCGCGTGTGATAACGATACCGCTAAATCTCGCGTTCCTACTCTTTTACGGCTCAGGCGCCGTTCTTCTGATGAATACGGCTCACCAGGGCGGACGGCTCGTACACGAGTTTGGTGTCAGGGCAGTGGTCTCATCGACAGCTCAAAACTCTCAGGGCACAGTGCCTGCCAAATCCCGTAAACACGATGATGACGACGACTAAAATAACAAAGGAGATATCAATGAAAACAGCGATCATACTTACAGCAGTACTAGCGTTTACGGTCATTTCATTCGGCTGCGGCGGCTCGGCCGAAAAAAAGGAATCAAAAGCGCCGACAGCGGTTTCCAACACTAACACCGTGACATCCAACGTCAACACAGCCGCAAAGGCGGACGATCGGGACGCCGATGACGTTAAGTCGACAGCGGCAAACGCGTCAAATTCGAAGGCAAAGGCCGGGGACGCTGACGATCAGCGAACCGCAAACAAGGCGGGAAACAGCAATCGCCCGGCAAAACGCGGCGACGCCGATGACCGCGGTAAAAAGGACTCCGACGATGACGACGACCGTTGAGCTTCCACTCTTGAGTTTTGATCATGGCCTCGGAGAATTCTCCGGGGCTCTTTTTCTAACCGAGGCGGACCGAGAGCATCGAGATCGAGCCGCCGTCAAATCCCTCGACGGGAAAGGTCACCTCGTCGTCGGCACTCTGCGCCGCGAGGACATAGAGCAGCGGCAGATAGTGGTCGGGCGTCGGCGCCGAGAGCATCGCGTCCTCGCCCATCGACGTATGATCGGCAAGCGGAGCGTGATCGCCCCTTAGCATCAGTTCGCGTGCACGGGCCTCAAATCTCAACGCCCAGTCGTACGGCTCAACATCGGCCTTTCCCCAGGCATATGCCCGCAGGTTGTGCACCAGATTGCCGCTGCCGGCGATCAGGACGCCCTCGTCGCGGAGCGGGGCAAGGCATTTACCGAGTTCATAGTGCCACGGGCCGGGCCGGCGGGCGTCAAGCGAAAGCTGGACGACCGGAACATCGGCCTCGGGAAATACGTGGCACAGCACGGACCACGTTCCGTGATCGAGCCCCCAACCGCCGTCATCCATCTCGAGAGTCCCGATCAGTTCGCCGACGCGTGCGGCAAGCGCGGGCGAGCCCGGTGCCGGATAACTTACCTCAAACAATTCCTGCGGAAACCCGCCGAAATCGTGAATGGTCCGCGGCCGTTCCATCGCCGTCACCGCCAGACCCGGAATGTACCAGTGGGCCGAAACGCAAAGGACGGCCTTTGGCCGCGGCATCGAACGGCCGATCGCTGCCCACGCGTCGGTATAACCGTTCGACGAAATGGCGTTCATCGGGTTGCCGTGACCAAAAAATATGGCGGGCATTTTGTCTGACATACCGTCTATTATCGCATACGCCGACGCATACCGGCCGTCCGCAGATCGATGGTACACGGCGTCGGTTCTATGTTATCGTGTTGACTAATGCTCAATCATTTGGTGTTTAGAAGATCGGTCTCGAATATTTGGCGAACGCGATCGAGTCGCTTTCGATGTGCCGGAGTGCCGTTTGCGGCCATTCTGTTTGCACTTGCACTGTTCGTGCCGTCGCGGGCACAGCAGGCCGATCCGCCGGCCACGATCGTCCAGCCCGGAGCTCCGGGCCAGCCCACGCGCGTGCTGCCGCCGACCACTCGTGCGGTGCTGCCGCCGCGGTCGCCGAAGGACGTCGAATTTATGCGCGGGATGATCATGCACCACGCTCAGGCCGTCGAAATGACGGCCCTGATCGAGGCAAGAACAGTAAATAAGGAACTTAGATTGCTCGGCTCGCGTATTAGCCATACGCAGGCTGAAGAGATCGGCTTTATGAAACGTTGGCTCGAGTCTCGTGGCCAGGTCGTAGAAACTGACATGGGCGATATGTCCGAAATGGCGGCGTCCGGCGGAACATCTGTCGTGCTGATGCCCGGCATGCTTACGGCAGACCAGATGAAGGAGCTGAAAAGGGCCAAGGGGACCGAATTTGACCGGCTCTTCCTGGCCGGTATGATCCAGCATCACAAGGGAGCCCTGGAAATGGTCAGGGACCTTTTTAATACCGCCGGTGCCGGGCAGGATGCCGAGATATTTAATTTCGCGACCGATGTCGATAGCGGCCAGCGGGCCGAGATCAGGATCATGGAGACAATGTTGGAGGGAACTAAGTAGGGGACAAACGATGAAACGAATTTATAACTTCACTTTCCAGTTGGTGATGGCAGCGGCCATTATCTGTTCGGGCCTGGCGGTAACAGCGATGGCCCAGGCGGCACTCGAAAAAGCGCCGCCCTTGCCGGCCGGAATGACCGGTTCAAACGCCAATGATCCGCGGTCGAAGCTGAAGCCGGGCCTGTTTGACGCCGGCGAAGCGTCATTCGGCATGAAGCACCTGCTGCTGCTTCAAAAGCCTGAGGCTTTCCAGCTCGGCATCGACCCGAACAGCCCGAAGGTCGAAAAGGCCCTCGGAGCACTCGGTATCGGCAACCCGGCAATGATCCCGGCGCCGATGAAGATGCCGGTCGCGGGCCTCGCACTTGCCAATTCGGATATCGCGTTTCAGGGCAATCATTTGTTTCTGGGCAACTTCTACGGCATCAATATCTACGACATCGCCGAACCGTCAAAAGCCAAGCTGCTGACCTCGCTGATCTGCCCGGGCGGTCAGGGCGACGTTTCGGTTTACAAGAATCTGCTCTTTATGTCGGTCGAGATGCCGAACGGCCGGCTCGATTGCGGCGAACAGGCATTTCCGCCCAATCCGCCGCCGGCGGCCGGACAACAGGGCGGCGGACTGCCCGCGGCCAATAAGGATCGTTTTCGCGGCGTCCGCATATTCGACATTTCGGATATCAGCCGTCCGAAACAGGTCGGCGCGGTCCAAACCTGCCGCGGATCGCACACGCATTCGCTCGTCGTCGACCCCAAGGATAAGGACAACGTCTATATTTACGTTTCCGGAACGTCTTTCGTCCGTCAGGGCGAGGAGCTCGCCGGATGTTCGGGCGGTATACCGGATAAGAACCCCGACACGGCACTGTTTCGTATCGAGGTGATCAAGGTCCCGCTGGCGGCGCCGCAGGACGCCAAGGTCGTGTCGAGCCCGCGCATCTTTTCGGACCCGAAAACGGGCGTGATCAACGCGCTCAACAACGGCGGTTCGCACGAGGGCAAAGGAGCCCCTGAGCCGAGCGACCAGTGCCATGACATCACCGTTTATTCGGCGATCGGACTGGCCGCCGGTGCCTGCTCGGGCAACGGTATCCTGCTCGACATCCGCGATCCGGCCAATCCCAAACGGGTTGACGCGGTCAACGACACGAACTACGCATATTGGCACTCGGCGTCATTCTCGAACGACGGCAAGAAGGTGGTCTTCACCGATGAATGGGGCGGCGGCATGGGGGCACGTTGCCGTGAGACCGACCCGAACAAATGGGGCGCCAACGCCATCTTCCGTCTGGCGAACAACAAGCTCAGCTTTGCCAACTACTACAAAATGCCGGCCGCTCAGGGCGACAGTGAGAACTGCGTCGCACACAACGGTTCGCTGGTGCCGATCCCGGGCCGTGACGTAAAGGTCCAGGCATGGTATCAGGGCGGCATCTCGATAATGGACTTTACCGATGCTGATAAGCCGGTCGAGATCGCGTATTTTGACCGCGGCCCGATCGACCCGAATATGCTGATCCTCGGCGGTTCGTGGTCGGCATACTGGTACAACGGACGCATCTACTCGTCCGAGATCGCCCTCGGCCTCGACATCTTCGAACTGACGCCGACGGCATTTCTCACGCAGAACGAGATCGACGCGGCAAAGTCGGTCCAGGTGGCCGAACTCAACGTCCAGAATCAGCAGCGGATCGAGTGGCCGCGAAAGTTGGTCGTCGCCAAGGCGTATGTCGATCAGCTTGAGCGTTCGCAGGGAATGGCGGCTGACCGGATAGCGGCGGTCCGGCAAGCGATCGAAAAGGCGGAGAGTTCGAATATGGACAAAAAGTCCATGGGTGAGCTTAAGAGCCAGGCAGGAGCGATCGAGAAAATGGCGGGCACCGCCAAGAACTCGGTTGACGCCGG
>WBZL01004531.1_pt1 | contig 11939 bp, 9 predicted proteins | sample 5204291 | NCBI WGS metagenome assembly WBZL01 (sample SAMN12344345, study PRJNA552823) | activated sludge metagenome | biome: Activated sludge suspended growth; feature: Nitrification reactor; material: Wastewater; isolation source: activated sludge from nitrification reactor of wastewater treatment...
CAGAAAACGGCTGATATCGCCAAATGTCTGGAGCGTTTGCAAGGACAAGGGGCGAGAGGCAGCCATGGCACGATTGTCCAACCTTCCCCCGCCATGCGCACCGGCCACCGACGCCCCCTGCCCCGAGGTGGTGCATGGCCGCAACACCTGCGGGCCCTTCCGCCCCAAACCCCAGTAGCGGGCGCGGCCCCACCAGGGCTCCCGCGCAAGGGCCGCCCCGCCGCGCTGGGAGCGTCCCCCCTCCCCAATCGCGCAGCGATTGGAGAGAGGGGGGAAGGCCCGCAGGGCCTCAGGGGGGAGCCCCTCCACCTACGCCGTACCGCCCACCGTCAACCCGTCGATGCGCAAGGTGGGCTGGCCCACGCCCACCGGCACGCTCTGGCCCTCCTTGCCGCAGGTGCCCACGCCGCTGTCCAGGCGCATGTCGTTGCCGATCATGCTGACCTTCTTGAGCGATTCGGGGCCGCTGCCCACGATGGTGGCGCCCTTGACGGGGTAGAGGATCTTGCCGTTCTCCACCCAGTAGGCCTCGCTGGCCGAAAACACGAACTTGCCCGAGGTGATGTCCACCTGCCCACCACCAAAGTTGGTGGCATAGAGGCCCTTGCGGATGCTGGCAATGATCTCCTTCGGGTCCTTGTCGCCCGCCAGCATGTAGGTGTTGGTCATGCGCGGCATGGGAATGTGGGCATAGCTTTCACGCCGGCCATTGCCGGTGGGCGCCACGTTCATCAGCCGGGCATTCATGCGATCCTGGATGTAGCCGCGCAGAATGCCGTCCTCGATCAGCACATTGCAGCCGCTGGGCTGGCCCTCGTCGTCCACATTGAGCGAGCCGCGCCGGTCGGCCAGCGTGCCGTCGTCCAGCACGGTCACGCCCTTGGCGGCCACGCGCTGGCCGATGCGCCCGCTGAAGGCACTGGAGCCCTTGCGGTTGAAGTCGCCCTCCAGTCCGTGGCCCACGGCCTCGTGCAACAGGATGCCGGGCCAGCCGGGCCCGAGCACCACCGTCATTTCGCCGGCCGGCGCGGGTCGGGATTCCAGGTTGACCAGTGCGGTGTTGACCGCCTCTTCCACATAACGCCCGATCTGGACGTCGTCGAAATACGCCAGGCCGAAACGCCCGCCCCCGCCCGCAGAGCCCACCTCCCGGCGACCGCCCTGCTCCGCAATCACCGTGACGGACAGGCGCACCAGCGGGCGCACATCGGCGGCAAGGGTGCCATCGGCACGCGCTACCAGCACCACGTCATATTCGCTGGCCAGCCCGGCCATGACCTGCACCACGCGCGGATCGCGGGCACGGGCGCGCTGCTCCACCTTCTCCAGCAAGGCCACCTTGGCCGTGCTGTCCAGCGTGGCAATCGGATCGACGGCCGGGTACAGGCTGCGGCTTTTGGCCACCTTGCGTGCCTTGGCAGCCACCCGCGCGGAATGCCCCGCCGCCGCAATGCTGCGCACCGTGCGTGCAGCGTCCAACAGGGAGGCTTCGGAGATGTCGTCCGAATAGGCGAAGGCCGTTTTTTCTCCGCACACGGCACGCACGCCCACCCCCTGGTCGATGGAAAACGAGCCGGTCTTGACAATGCCTTCCTCCAGGCTCCAGCCCTCGCTGCGGGTGGTCTGGAAGTACAGGTCGGCATCGTCCACGCGGTGGGCGCGGATCTCTGCCAGGGCCCGTGCCAGGTGGCTTTCGTCCAGGCCAAAAGGGGCCAGGAGACACTGCTGGGCCTGGGCGATGCGATCAATGGTGGGCGCGCTGCGCGGCGCGCCAAGGGTGGGGCGAGAGGTCATCCGCAGGATTTTAGGCGGCCACGGCCCAGTGCGCCTCAGGCCACCACCGGTTTGCCGGGAACCGGCAGGCGCTGCGCCCGCGCAATCGACATGAGAATGCCCAGCGCCAGGCCCAAAGTCACCATGGCCGTGCCCCCGTAGCTCACAAACGGCAGTGGCACCCCCACCACGGGAAGCATGCCACTGACCATCCCCATGTTCACAAACGCATAGGTGAAGAAGATCATTGACACCGCGCCTGCCATGAGTCGGCCAAACAGCGTTCCCGCGCCCATGGCAATGGCCAGGCTTCGCCAGACGAGCATCAGAAAACCGAACACCAACACGAGGTTGCCCAGCAGCCCGAACTCCTCGGAATAGGCGGCAAAGATGAAGTCCGTGGTGCGCTCCGGAATGAACTCCAGGTGCGTCTGCGTCCCCGCCATGAAGCCCTTGCCAAAAACCCCGCCGGAGCCGATGGCAATCATGCCCTGGATGATGTGGAACCCTTTGCCCAGGGGGTCGCGCGTGGGATCCAGCAGCGTGCAGATGCGCTGCTGCTGGTAATCATGCAGGATGGGCCAGCGCACGCCGTCGGCACACCAATCGTCGCCCATCGCCACCAGCACGGCAATGCCGACCAAACCCAGCACCACGGGCGGCAGCACCAGCTTCCAGGGCAGGCCGGCGAAATAGATCACGGAAAGCCCTGCCGCCAGCACCAGCAGCGACGTGCCCAGATCGGGCTGCTTCATGATCAGCCCCACGGGCAGCGCCAACAACAGCCCCGCCACGACAAAGTCCAACGGACGCAACTGCCCCTCGCGCCGCTGGAACCACCAGGCCAGCATCAGCGGCATGGCAATCTTGAGAATCTCGCTGGGCTGGATGACGATGCCTACGTTGACCCAGCGCTGCGCCCCCTTCTTGGTGATGCCGAACAGGGCCACCGCCACCAGCAATGCCACCCCGGCCAGGTACAGCGGCACGGCAAACGCCATGATGCGCTGGGGTGGCACCTGGGCCACCAGGAACAAAATGCCCGCTGCGATCAGCATGTTGCGCCCATGGTCCACAAACCGTGTACCGTGGTCATAGCCCGCCGAATACATGGCCACCAAGCCCACGCCTGCCAGCATGAGGACAATGGCCACCAGCCAACCGTCAAACCCCCTGAACAAGGGGAGGACGCGTTGCAGCAGGGTGGGCTTGTCGATCGTGGTGGCCATCCCGCGATTATCGCGGCCAGCGCGCAGCCCCTCCAGGGTCAGGTCCGCTGGCGAAACGCCATGACGGCCTGGTTGCGCAGCGTGCGCAGCAGCCCCAGCACCTTGTCATCCACCGCCAGGGCGCCGGGGCGCTCCTGGTCCGCATAGATCAACGCAAACGGCCGCCCCTTGATCTGCAGGGGCAGCAGCAAGAAGGTGGGCGCATTGAGCCCCTTGCGGTACCACGCAGGAAGTCGCTCCTGCATGCGGGCCTCGGTGGCGTCGCTGATGAGGGTATCGGCCCCACGCAGACAGACCGCGGTGAACAGGTCGGCGGTTTCGCGCAAGGGCACCGCCAGGGAACGCACCGCCGCTTCGCTGCCCTCCCCCAGCCCGAAGCGTCCCGTGAGCACGTCGGTGCGCGCATCACGCAGGGCAAACACGATGCGGCGCGCTCCCAGCGCACGGAACATGGCCTCCAGAATCATGCGCAGCACATCGTTGAGCGCAAAACCCTCGTTGACCATGGCATTGGTCACATCCTGGATGCCGGCCGACAGCACCTCCGCCATCTGCGCCTGGGCCTGGGGGCCGCTGACAGGGGCCTGCACCGTCAGCGGCTGGGTGGCATGGGGATGGAGCTCGTGCGGCGCCAGCTCATCGCTGGCGGCGGCATCCACCACCGGCGCAGGCAAGCGCAGCAGACGTGCTGCGGCACTGTCGGGCGCCACCTGCAACTCCAGCGCCTGCGCCAGCGCCACCAACTGCTGGCGCGCGCGCAAGGTCGCATCGGCAAAGGCCTGTGGCTGCAGGGCCAGGGTGCGCGACCATTCCGAACCCAGCTTTTGCAGGCGAGCGTCCAACTGCTGCGGCTCCGTCTGCAGGATGGCCGTGGCCACTTCATTGGCCGCCCGCGCGAGCCAGCGCAGGCCCTCGGCCCCTTTTTCGGGCGGGCGGTGCGGCGGCGCCCCCAGCGGTTTGCGAATGCAGCGCTGCAAGGTTTCGGGCAGGCCCCACACCCGCGCCACGCCAGCGCCCAGGTCCTCCAACCCCAGCCCCAGCACCTGCATTGCGGCCGCCTCCTCCTCAGTGCCCGCCGCCACGGCGGTGCGGATCTGCGCCGCCTCTTCGGCGAAGTAGAAGGAACACAGCATGCGGCCCAGGTTCTGGAACAGTGCACCGATGAACGACTCCTCCGACATGGCCGCGCCACCCAGCTCGGAGGCCAGCGACGCAGCCATCATGGCGCGCAGAAACTCCTCGCGCATCTGCCCCGCATGCTGCCTGTCCTGCATGTGCTCCAGCAACACCAAGCCCAGCGCCATGTTGCGCACGGCATTGAAGCCCACCAGGCTGACTGCGCGCGAGACCGTGCTGACCGAGCCTTGGCTGGCATGCGCAAACAGCACGCTGTTGACCAGACGCAGCAGCTTGTGCGTCAGTGCCACGTCCTTGAGGATTTCGCGTGTGAGGTCGCTGATGCTGTCGTCCTCGGAGCTGGCCACGCGCTGGATGCGCGCCACCGAATCCGACAGCGCCGGAAAGTCGCTCTTGTGGCGCATGCGCCGCAGCAAAAAGTCCAGCGTGGCGTTGCCCGCTGTGGTGGAGGCACTCACCGGTGCGGCCCAGGCCTGCAGCGCATCGCGGAACTCCGCTGCCGAGGCATAGCGCTGCGCCGGGTCACGGGCCAAGGCGTGCTGCAGGATGGCGCGCAAGGCATCGTCCACACCGCTGCCCAGGTCTTCGGGCAGCTCGATGCGGTCGTTGGCAATGCGGTACAGCGCCTGCCAGGTATCGGTCTGGTGGATCAGGGGGCGGCCCGTCAGCAGCTCCACCAGCACCAGCGCGGCAGAGTAGATGTCCATCGCAGGCGCGGGCGGCATGCTGGCCGTGGCCTCGGGCGCCATGTAGGCCGGGGTGCCACTGGCCAACTGCGCATCGGGCGTGCTGGCCACGGCGGCAGCCAGGCCAAAGTCCATGACACGGGCGTTGCGCTGGGCGTCCACCATCACGTTCGAGGGTTTCAGGTCGCGGTGCACGATGCCCGCCGCGTGGGCCGCCTGCAGGCCGTCGAGCACATCCACCACCAGGGACACCGCGTCGTGGGGCGCACAGCGCCCCTGCCGCTCCAGGTGCTCGCCCAGCGTACAGCCGGGCACATATTCAAAAACGATGTAGGGCTGCTGGCCCTGCACATCGGCCTCGAACACGGGCACGATGTGCGGATGCGCCAGGCGCCCCACATGGCGTGCCTCACGCAGCCAATGCTCCAGCACCGCGGCGGCGCCCTGCCCCTGCACCGGCGGCAGCAGCTTGATGGCCACCTCGCGCTGCAGGCGCGGATCGTGTGCCAGCCACACGCTGGCCTGCGCCCCCTTGCCCAGCAGGCGCCTGAGTTCAAAGCGCCCCACGGCGGCAGGCTGTGCACTGCCCCCGGTCAGCAGGCGCTTGGCAGTGGAGAGCGGGGCAAAATCGGGCATCGTGGGCCTGGGTTTGTAACAGTCTGTTCGCACATCTTATGCCTGCGCTTGCGCTTTGTACCAGTGTTTGCACCGGCTCCTCTTTTTGTCGCACCATGGCCACAACCCATCTGCTCTACCTGCACGGTTTTCGCTCCTCCCCCCAGTCTGCCAAGGCCCGGCGCATGGCGCAGCATGTGGCCCAGCACCACCCGGAACTGCACTTCTGGTGCCCCCAGCTGCCACCCTCACCGCGCCTGGCCATGGAACAGGTGGCCCAGGGCATCGCCCAATGGCCACGCGGCCAGATGGCCGTGGTGGGCTCCTCGCTGGGCGGCTACTACGCCACCTGGGTGGCACACCAGGCCCACTGTCCGAGTGTGCTGCTGAATCCGGCGGTGAACCCGGCCCGCGACCTGGAGCGCTACATCGGCGAACAAACCGCCTGGCACCAGCCCGAGGAGCGTTTTTTCTTCCGGCCCGAGTACGTGCAGGAGTTGCGCGCGCTGGACCTGCGCGGCCAGCCCCCGGTCGGGCCCGAGCTGGCCATCATCGCCAAGGGAGACGAAGTGCTGGACTGGCGCGAGATGGTGGCACGCTACCCCCAGGCCCGGTTGCGCCTGCTGGAAGGCGGAGACCATGCGCTGAGCGACTTCGACACGCACCTGGACGCCATCGTGGACTTCCTCGAACTGGCCTGACCCCTCCCTGCGGCAAGCCCATGGGACAATCGCGCCCATGTACGCATTGTTTGAAGAAGCCGGCAAGTTCCTGGCCGGTCGCATCCTGTCCGAAGCCGAGACCTCAGCCCAGATCGAGCTCGATTCCGGCAAACGGGTCAAGGCCAAGGCCGCCCACATCCTGCTCAAGTTCGAAAAGCCCGCCCCCGCCGAACTGATGGCCCAGGCCCAGGCCGTGGCTGCCACCATCGAGCTGCCCCTGGCTTGGGAATTCGCCCCCGAGGAGGAATTCGGCTTTGCCGACCTGGCGCGCGACTACTTTTCCGCCAGCGCCACGCTGGCCGAGCAGGCCGGTGCGCTGTTCGCGCTCTACGAGGCGCCGCACTACTTCCGCCGCGCCGGCAAGGGCCGCTTCAAGAAAGCCCCGGCCGAAATCCTGCAGCAGGCACTGGCCGCCATCGAAAAGAAAAAGCTGGTGATGCAGCAGATCGCCGACTGGGCCGAGCAACTGGGCCAGGGCGAGTGCCCGCAGCCCATCCGCGAGCAGCTCTACAAAATCCTGTTCCGCCCCGACAAGAACGCGCCCGAATACAAGGCCGTGGTCGAGGCCAGCCGCGCCACGCACACCGCGCCGCTGGCGCTGTTGCAGAAGGCGGGCGCCATCGATTCGAGCTACCAATTCCACTGGAAGCGCTTCCTGTTCGACTTCTTCCCCAAGGGCACGGGCTTTCCCGCCGTCGCCGCGCCCCAGCCACCGGCAGACCTGCCGCTGGCCCCCGTGCAAGCCTATTCCATCGACGACTCGCAGACCACCGAGATCGACGACGCGCTCTCGGTGCAGGGCCTGGGCACGGGCACCGTCACGCTGGGCATCCACATTGCCGCACCGGGCCTGGCCATCCAGCCCGGCGGCGACCTCGACAAGCTGGGCCGCACGCGCCTGTCCACCGTCTATATGCCGGGCTACAAGATCACCATGCTGCCCGACGCCGTGGTGCAGATCTATACCTTGGACGAAGGCCGCGCCAACCCGGCCGTGTCGCTCTACGCGACCATCGACGAGCAGACCCTGGAGATCACCGCCACCGAAACGCGCCTGGAGCGCGTGCCCGTGGCCGTGAACCTGCGCCACGACCAGCTCGACCACATCGTCACCGAAGCCTGGCTGCAGGACCCGTCGATTCAGCACGAAAATACGCCCCAGGCCTTGCTGGACCGGCGCGAACAGCTATCCTTTTTGTACCGCCTGGCGCTCAAGCTCAAGGCCGGGCGCGAGCTGGTGCGCGGCAAGCCCGAAACCTTCAACCGCCCCGACTACACCTTCCGCCTGCACGGCAACGACGGCGCCGAGCCGCAGGGCACGGAGCAGGTCGCCATCGGCACGCGCAAGCGCGGCGCGCCGCTGGACCTGATCGTGGCCGAGGCCGCCATCGTCGCCAACAGCACCTGGGGCCAGATGCTGGCCGAACACGGCGTGCCCGGCATCTACCGCAGCCAGGCCAGCCTGGCGCCCGGCGTGAAGGTGCGCATGGGCACCAAGGCCCTGCCGCACGCGGGCATCGGCGTGAAGAGCTACGCCTGGGCCACCTCGCCGCTGCGCCGCTACACCGACCTGGTGAACCAGTGGCAGATCATTGCCTGCGCGCGCCACGGCAAGACCGCCGCGCTGGCCGCGCCGTTCAAGCCCAAGGACGCCGACCTGTTCTCCATCATCAGCAGCTTCGATGCCGCCTACAGCGCCTACAACGGCTACCAGGCCGGCATGGAGCGCTTCTGGACGCTCAAGTACCTGGAGCAGAACGGCATCACCGAGCTGGAAGCCACCGTCTTCAAGGAAGGCCCCGGCGGCAGCTTTTTGGTGCGCGCCGATGCGCTTCCGCTGGTCTTCCCGGTGCTGGGCGCGCAAAACCTGCCGCGCGGCGCGCGCATCCGCGTGCGCCTGGGCGAGGTCGATGAGATCGCGCTGGACGTGCACGGCACCCTGATCGAGCGCCTGGACGACCCTGCGGACCCCAGTGACGACGGCCCCGTGGACGAGGCCGAGGACGACGAAGCCATGCAGGCCGGCCCCATCGCCATTGCCGTGGACGTCAACGAGCCCGAGGCCGGCGCAAGCACCGATAATCCCTCCCCGTGAAACCGCTGACTTCCTTCCTCTCCCAGTGGAACACGCTGCAGCTGACGCTGGGCGTGTCGGTGGCGCTGCATGCCGCCGTGCTCTCGGTGCGCTTTGTCGATCCCGCAGGGTTTGACCGCATGTTCCAGGACACGCCGCTGGAGGTCATCCTGGTCAACGCCCAATCCACCGAGAAGCCCGACAAGGCCCAGGCCATTGCCCAGTTCTCGTTGGCCGGGGGCGGCGACGCCGACAAGGGCCGCGCCACCAGCCCCCTGCCCTACTCGGCACTGACCACCGTGGGCGACGACTTCGAGGAAGCCCAGCGCAAGATGGACGCGCTGCAGGAGCAGCAAACCCTGCTGCTCGCCCAGTTGCGCAAGGACATTGCCGCGCTGCCCGCACCCGACCCGCGCAAGCCTGCGCAGAACGCCCAGGAAGCAGCCGAGCAGGAGCGTCGCCGCCAGCTCATCAAGATGCTGGCCGAGATCGAAAAACGCATCAACGAAGAAAACTCCCGCCCCAAGAAGCGCTACATCAGCCCCGCCACGCGCGAGGAGGTGTACGCCGTCTATTACGACCAGCTGCGCCGCAAGGTCGAGGACAAGGGCACGGTCAACTTCCCCGAATACGGCGGCAAGAAGCTCTACGGCGAGCTGGTCATGATCCTCACCGTCAACCACGACGGGCGCGTGCTCGGCACCGAGATCGTGCAGGGCTCGGGCAACTCGCGCCTGGACCGCCAGGCCGAAGCCATTGCCGTGGGCGCCGGGCCGTTCGGCAGCTTCAACCCCGACATGCGCCAGAAGGCAGACCAGATCGCCGTGGTCTCGCGCTTCAAGTTCACCCGCGACCAAACGCTGGAAACCTCCGTCCGATGACCCGCCCCACCGACCTGTACTGCGTCATGGGCAACCCGGTGGAGCACAGCCGCTCGCCGTGGATCCACGCCCGCTTTGCCGAACTCACGGGCCAGGCCCTGGCGTACGAACGCCGCCTGGTGCCACTCGACGGCTTTGGCGCTGCGCTGCGCGACTTTGCCCAGGCGGGCGGGCGCGGCTGCAACATCACCGTGCCCTTCAAGCTGGAGGCCGCGCAGGCCGCCAGCGTGCGCAGCGAGCGCGTGCAACTGGCGGGCGCAGCCAACACCCTGAGCTTCATCGACGGCGCCATCCACGCCGACAACACCGACGGCCTGGGCCTGGTGGCCGACATCGAGCAAGGCGCCGGCTTCGCCCTGGCCGGGCGCGACGTGCTGCTGGTCGGCGCGGGCGGCGCCGCCGCCGGGGCCCTGGGCCCGCTGCTGGCCGCGGGCCCGCGCCGCGTGGTGGTGGCCAACCGCACGCTGGAGCGCGCCCAGGCGCTGGTGCAATCGCATGCCGCACTTGCAGCGCTACAAAAAACAGAGCTGCTCGCGCAATCTCCACAAGCGCTGGAGCATGATTTTGATCTCATCATCAACGCCACCGCCAGCAGCCTGGCCGGCGCCGAAGTACCCGTATCCGCGCGCGTGCTGCGCCCCGGCAGCCTGGCCTACGACATGATGTACGGCCCTGCCGCCGCAGGCTTTCTCGGCTGGGCGCGTGAGCACGGCGCGACACCGCGCGACGGCCTGGGCATGCTGGTGGAGCAGGCGGCCGAGGCCTTTGCCCTCTGGCGCGGCGTGCGCCCGCCCAGCCGCCAGGTGCTGGCCGAGCTGCGCGCGCTGATGGCCACACCCGCCGCGCACTGAGCGCCCACCGCCCATGAAAGCCCTGCTGCGCTGGATCGGCCTCGTCGCGTTCGCGGTGCTCGCGCTGGAGCTGTTCTTCGTGCTGCGCATCGCCGCCATGGCGGCAGTCAACCCCGAATCCACCACCTTCCAGCGCTCCGAGGCCTGGGCGCAGATCGCCAGCGGCGGCCCGCTGCGCTGGCGCCAGCAGTGGGTGCCTTATGCGCAGATCAGCGGCCACCTCAAGCGCGCCGTGATCGCCTCGGAGGACGACGGCTTCGTCAACCACGAGGGCGTGGACTGGAACGCCATCGAAAAGGCCTGGGAACGCAACGCCAAGGCCGAAGCACAAACCGCCAAGGCCCAGGCCCGCGCACCCGACAAGCCGGTGCGCGCACCCAAGATCCGCGGCGGCTCCACCATCACCCAGCAGCTGGCCAAGAACCTGCTGCTCTCGGGCGAGCGCACCCTCGTGCGCAAGGGCCAGGAATTTGTGCTCACGCTGGCGCTGGAGCAGTTCCTGACCAAGGAGCGCATCCTGGAGATCTACCTCAACAACGTGGAATGGGGCAACGGCGTCTTCGGCGCCGAGGCCGCCGCGCGCCACTACTACCGCAAGAGCGCCGCCGACCTCGCCCCGCACGAGGCCGCGCGCCTGGCCGTCATGCTGCCCGCGCCCAAGCGCTTCGAGAAGACGCCGAACTCGGCCTACCTGAGCGGGCGCACGCGCACCATCCTGGCGCGCATGGGGAGCGCCGAGCTGCCCTGACGCTCAGCGCCTCAGTTCGTCAGCGGCAGCGCTGCTCCCATCGCCGCGAACAGCACGCCGCAGCCCTGGTTGAAGCGCCGCCCCACGCGCCGCAGCCAGGGGCGCACGCGGTGCGCCAGGCTGGCGAGGCCGAACTCGACCACGCACTCGATCATGCAGAACGTGCCCGCCATCACCACGTATTGCAGCCACAGGCTGCGTCCCGGCTCGATGAACTGCGGCAGGAAGGCGCCGTAGAACAGCAGGGCCTTGGGGTTGGAGATGGCTGCGAGCAGCCCCTGGCGGAACATCACCGAGCGGCGCACGGGGCCGTGCTGGCCGTCGATCTCGGGCATGTCCAGCTGCAGCGGCGGGGCGCGCCAGAGCTGGATGCCCAGCCACACCAGGTAAGCGCCGCCGCCCCATTTGAGCAGCACCAGCGCGTCGGCCGAGGCGCGCAGCAGTGCGCCGATGCCCAGCATGGACAGGCCGATCAGCAGCGCGAAACCCAGGGCGCCGCCGGTGATGGTCCAGAGCGTGCGCCGGCGCCCGTGCAGTGCGCCGTGCGCCAGCACCAGCAGGCTGTTGGGGCCAGGCGTGAGCGACAGGCCCACCGACGCCAGCAGATACACCCACCACAGGGACCAGGCCATTGCTGCACTCCGAAAAGAACGTTCCAGACGCCGTGCAGTCTAGGCCGGCGGTACGCCTTTGCCATGCTCCGATCTGGCTTATATTGCGACCGATCTGGACATTTTCTCACCTGCATGGCCGCGCATCCCTCCCACGAACCGGCGCCGCAGCGGCCCGACGTGCGCCTGCTGCTGCTGCCGCTGCCAGAGTTCACACTGCTGCCGTTCGGCGGCTTCCTGGACAAGCTGCGCTTTTCGGCCGACGACGCGGACCGCAGCCGCCAGCGCCACTGCGCCTGGACGCTGCTGGGCATCGACGCGCAGCCCGTCACCTCCAGCAGCGGCGTGCGCGTGGAGATCGACGCCACGCCCGCCGATGTGGACTGGCGCGCGTTCGACTACCTGGTGGTGTTCGGCAGCCGCACGGTGGAAAAGTCCATGGCCCTGGCCGGGGCCTATGCGCCCGTGCTGCGCGCCGCCAGCCGCCACGGACTGCCGCTGGTGGCCATCGACAACGCCAGCTTCCTGCTGGCGCGGGCCGGGCTGCTGCGCGGCCACGAGGTGGCGCTGCACTGGCGCCACGTGGCCGAGTTCCGCAGCGCCTTCCCGCGC
>WBZL01002876.1_pt1 | contig 11938 bp, 15 predicted proteins | sample 5204291 | NCBI WGS metagenome assembly WBZL01 (sample SAMN12344345, study PRJNA552823) | activated sludge metagenome | biome: Activated sludge suspended growth; feature: Nitrification reactor; material: Wastewater; isolation source: activated sludge from nitrification reactor of wastewater...
CCAGCGGCTTGGTATCGACGCCGCGCAGTTCCTCTTCGCCCACCGAGAAAGCGACCACCGGCACGTCGGTGGCCTTCAGGCCGGCGTTGCCCAGTTCCTTGTAGAAGGGCACGTTGGAGTCGCCGTTGATGGTGGACACCACCGCCGTCTTCTTGCCTTCCGAAGCGAACTTCTTGATCTTGGCGATGATGGTCTGGTAATCCGAATGGCCGAACGGGGTGTATTCCTCCATGATGTCGGCATCGGCGACGCCCTTGCTGTGCAGGAAGGCGCGCAGGATCTTGTTGGTGGTGCGCGGATAGACGTAGTCGGTGCCGAGCAGCACCCAGCGCTTGGCCGAACCGCCGTCCTTGCTCATCAGGTACTCGACGGCGGGAATCGCCTGCTGGTTGGGCGCGGCGCCGGTGTAGAAGACGTTCTTCTCCAGCTCCTCGCCTTCATATTGCACGGGGTAGAAGAGCAGGCCGTTCAGTTCCTTGAACACCGGATTCACCGACTTGCGCGACACCGAGGTCCAGCAGCCAAAGGTAACGGCGACCTTGTCCTGGGTCAGCAACTGGCGGGCCTTTTCGGCGAACAGCGGCCAGTTGGAGGCCGGATCGACCACCACGGCCTCGAGCTTCTTGCCCATCACGCCGCCCTTGGCGTTGATCTCCTCGATGGTCATCAGCGCCGTTTCCTTCAGCGCCGTTTCGGAAATGGCCATGGTGCCGGACAGCGAATGCAGGATGCCGACCTTGATGGTGTCGGCCGCCAGCGCGGAAAACGAGGTAACACCGGCCGCGGCCAGCGCCACCGACAGAGTGACAGCCTTGACGAAATTGCGACGTTGCATGGATTGGCTCCTAATCGAAGTTGATCGGACCGAGGGGGTTGTCGGTACGGTTCGGAGATTAGGGAATCATGATGCGGTGCGGAATACGTCAGATTGCGTAGGGGGCGGCGGCACGATAGCTGGCCCCGGGGCAAACGACCATCGGGAGCCAAACCCCGGCGACATTCCCATTCGGCATGCCAGGTGCTATTGTCTGGCCACCCATGGGACCTACGGCGGGCGCGCCAACCAGGCAAATGCCCCAGCCGCAGGCCCCACTAAAATCAGCCAACCGATTGATCTAAAATGGTACTGATCTTTTATACAGCCTATATGATGGAAAGCATTTCGTCAAATAGGCGCCACACGTTACGTTGAACTAAACCGCTGACGCGGTGGTGGCGGGAGTCACCACCGCGTTTTGCATTTTTGGGTTGTGTCGTTTGATCCTCTCAGCCGGGAATGTTCCCAGCTTGATGAGGAGAGCGACATGACCGAACTGCGCCAGCGGATGGAAGATGCGATGGTGCTGCGGGGCTTTGCCCTGCGCACCCGGGAAACCTACCTGGCTTGCGTAAGGGCGCTGGCCAAACACTACCGGCGTTCCCCGGATGATCTCGATGCAACGCAAATCCAAGCCTACCTGCTGCATCTGATCCAGGAGAAGAAGCTCGCCTACGCCAGCGTCAATCAGGCGTCCTGCGCCATTCGCTTTCTCTTCGGCCAGGTCTTGCAGCAACGCAAGATCTGGCTCGACATTCCGATGGCCAAAGTGCCCAAGCGATTGCCCGTCGTGCTCTCGCGCGACGAGATCCGTCGCCTGTTCGCCGCCTGCGCCGACCTGCGCAGCCGCACCGTGCTGATGACCACCTACGCCGCCGGCCTGCGCGTTTCCGAAGTCTGCGCCCTCCAACTCGGCGACATCGAGTCCGCACCCGATCGCATGTGCCTCAAGGTCCGTCAGGCAAAGGGCGGCAAGGATCGCTACACGCTGCTCTCGCCCACGCTGCTGGATGCCCTGCGGCGCTACTGGCACACTTGCCGGCCACGCACCTGGCTGTTCCCCAACAAGACCGGCGACGGCCCCATGTTCGACCAGACGGCCCAGCGTATGTACCGAGCCGTCTGCGACCGGGCCGGCTTGACCAATTTTGCCGGCATCCACACCCTGCGCCACAGCTTCGCCACGCATTTGCTCGAAGCCGGCGTGGATCTACACACCATTCAGCGCCTGCTCGGCCACGGCCACATCAGCACCACGATGCGCTATCTGCACCTGGCGCGCAGTCGGCTGACCGGGACGACTTCGCCCCTGGAACTGCTCGGCCCCCTCTGAGCCGGACCCGTGATCCCGGCCGATCTGGCCAGCGTGATCGAGGACTTCGGGCCTGCCTATCTCGCCAGCCATCGCTTGCCGCGCGGCGCGGCCAAGGTCTGGCGCGCCATTCTCGCCTGCCGAACCATCGCGCTCGGTGGCCATGTCGATACCTGCGATGACTGCGGGGCGTCCCGCTACGTCTATCACTCGTGCCGCAACCGGCATTGCCCGCGTTGCCAAACCCGGGCCAAGGAGGCGTGGCTCGCCGCTCGTCGCCGCGAGGTACTGCCGGTGTCGTACTTCCATCTGGTGTTCACGCTGCCGCACGCGCTCAATGACCTCGTCGCCGCCGAGCCGCGAGCGATCTACGAGATCCTGTTCGACTCGGTCTCGGCGACGCTGACGGAGTTTGCGGCCAGTCCGCGCCATCTGGGCGGCACGCCGGCTTTCTCACTGGTGCTGCATACCTGGCAGCAGGATCTCGGTCGCCACGTTCATCTGCATGCGCTGGTGGCGGGTGGAGCACTGTCGCCCGAGGGGGCATGGCGTTCGCCGAGGAAGGGCTTTCTGTTTCCCGTAAAGGCGCTCTCCAAGGTGTTTCGCGGCAAGTTCGTGGCGGGTCTGGAATCCTTGCGCGTGCAGGGGCGACTGCCAGCAAGCGTGGCAGCCGGTGCCGATTGGCGAGCACTCAAGCAGCGTCTTTACGCCCCTGACTGGGTGGTCTATGCGAAGCAGCCGCTGGGCGGTCCAGAGGTGGTGCTGGAGTATCTGGGCCGCTATACGCATCGGGTGGCGATCTCCAATGAGCGCATCGTCGGTATCGAGGCGAACGAGGTGGTCTTCCGGGTGCGCCATCCGGAGGGCGGCAGGAAGCGGATGCTACGTCTGCCGGGGCCGGAGTTCATCGGCCGCTTTCTGCAACATGTGCTGCCGGCGGGCTTCAAACGCATTCGCCATTACGGTCTGCTGTCGCCGGCACGGAAGAAGGCCGGCCTGGCCACCGCGCGCTTGGCTCTGGACGTACCGGTGCCGCAGCCGGCGATGATCGAGTCGGTGGCGGCGTTCCTGCGGCGCGTGGCGCGCATCGAGTTCGAGCGGTGCACGGTCTGCGGGACCGGCAAGTTCCGGTTGACGTCGGCGATTCCGCCGCTGCGTCGTCCCTCCAGTTCGCAGGGACCGCCGTGATGTTCCCGATCCGCCAACCGTCGATCATGTCTCGAAGCGATCCCGATATCGTTTCCGGCCACGTGTGTGCCTTGCGTCGCGACAGCGGCCATTTCACTCGCTTACGCGGCGGCGAGTCCACAGCCTGCGTCTTGATTCCGAGTGTTTCGTCGAGTTGCCAATGCCGCCGGCTCGGCTCGCTCCATGACAGACGATTGACTTGGGGTTCCGCTCTCCTACAATCCCCATAACCACCGCCCTCGCGACGGTTCAGTCCAACGAGGTTTATCCGCCGACATGATGCCGCGCCTTCCTCTACCTCTTCCGCTTCGGCGGATAAACGCTATTCGTTAGGTTTCACTACCCAATATGGCCCGCACCATCTTTTCAATCGGCTTTGAAGTTCCTGGCGGAGAGATTAACGATGTCCCTTTTCTCTCCAATCAGTCCCTACTTGATGCCGATATCATTCTCTTTCAACCTGGGATTCCCTACACCTACGGGTCAGATACTTACCTCGGAAAGGACTGCCTTTCTGATGATGGTTCTTTTCGCGTGCGCGAGGCAGTGTCGCATTGGCGACGCGAGCTAGCCGCGGCCGTCGACGCAGGGAAGCTCGTCATCCTGCTACTCGAATCCCCTGACGTGGTCTACGTCGCAACTGGGAAAAAGGAGTGGTCGGGCACTGGAAAGAACGCGAGAGCGACCCGTATCGTCGAAGAACTGCACGCGTATTCCGCCGTTCCCACCAAGTGGAAGTATCACGCCGCGACTGGTACCGAAATGCAGGTGGCTTCGGAGGCGCGTTTTTTTGCCCCCTATTGGACGGAGTTCGGCCAGTATTCGGAATACCAGCTCTATCTCGACGCCGAGGGCGCAAAACCTCTTGTCCGCACTAAGAGTGGCAATCGATTGGTAGGTGCATATATTGTGAAGGGGCGGGGAACCCTTCTAGCCGTTCCCGCACTTGCTCTTGACGAAGAGAACTTTGTTGAAACGCGAAAAGTTGACGGCAAAGACGAGCAGTACTGGACCAATGAAGCAAAGATTTTCGGCAAGAAGCTCGCAGGTGCACTCGTCGCTATTGCCGACGCACTTGCGTCAGAGTCTGCTGTCACGCCCCCTCCCGAGTGGGCTAGTGCGGATGAATTCCGTTTGAACACCGAACGCGCACTTGAGGAAGATATCAACAATGTGACGTCTCAACTTCTTGCTCTCGAAGAAAGCCGACGCCAGCTGGAAGATCGGCTGTCGTCAGCTGGAGAGCTTAGACGCCTGCTTTTCGAGCAAGGCAAACCTCTCGAAGCCGTAGTTCTCAAGGCATTACAAATACTAGGCTTTGGCGCCACCGGATACAAAGAGGATGGATCGGAATTCGACGCCGTATTCCAGAGTGCTGAGGGGCGCTTCATCGGAGAAGTCGAAGGCAAAGATAACAAGGCAATCAACATCGACAAGTTCAGCCAATTGGAACGCAATCTGAACGAAGACTTCGCGCGCGACGATGTCGATACATATGCCAAGGGTGTTCTGTTCGGGAATGCCTACAGGCTTAGACCACCAATCGACCGTGAAGCGGCATTTACAGAGAAATGCTTAACCGCTGCTGCCCGTCTGGGTGTGGCGCTCGTCCGAACTCCCGACCTATTTGCTCCGTGCAGATATCTTTCCGAAACACCAGATGCAGCGTACGCGGCTGTTTGCCGTCAGGTCATCCTATCTACTTCTGGCTCAGTCGTTGCCTTTCCTGAGCCGCCAAATGCCGGGACCTCGGAAACGTGAAACCTAACCCGGCGCTCGACCTCGCTCCCTTCGGTCGCTGGACGCTGCGCGATGAAGCCGCGCAGCGCCGGTCAGCTCTACGTTAGCCGTCTTCGGAGTACGCCATGCGCTCAATGTTTCCAGGCCAGTTCCGCCCATCACCTGAGGCTCTAAAGGCTCTGTGGGGCGACTGCCTCTTCGTGGTTGATGCAAACGTACTTTTGAATCTGTACCGGTATTCCACGGACACACGCAAGGAACTAGAGCGTGCCCTCAATTCCGTCAAGGAACGAGTATTCGTACCTCATCAGGCGGCAAAGGAATTTTTGAAAAACCGCCTCGTTGTCACTGCTGGTCAGGCTCAGGAGTACACCAAGGCTATCGCCACGATCAATGACCTTGCTTCAGTCCTCTCCAATAAGAAGAAGCATCCATTCTTGCCGGACTCTGAACTGCCGCGATTCATTGAGCAGGCCAAAAAGCTAGTTGAGCACCTCGAAGTGCAACAGACTTCTTTACTGGATAGGCTAACGAACGACGAGATTCTTGAATTTGTGCAAACGATGTTTGAAGGTAAGACGGGGAAACCCTTTGACGAGGCAGCCTTAACTGCACTCGCAGTAGAAGGCGAGGTCCGGTACCAAAATGAAATCCCCCCCGGATACAAAGATGGAAAGAAGGATGCGTCCGGCGATCCTTACCGAAAGTACGGAGATCTAATCGTCTGGAAGCAGCTAATAGCTAAGGCCAAAGAAGACGGGAAACCAGTTGTATTCGTAACTGACGACAAAAAGGAAGACTGGTGGCTTGAGCAGTCTGGTCGAACAATCGGTCCTCGCACCGAACTACGCGAAGAGTTCATCACTGAAGTTCAGAAGGACTTCTGGATGTACACGGTAGACAAATTCATTGAAGAGGCGGCGCGCACAAGTAATACGGAAGTCAGTGAAAAAGTACTTGCCGAAATCATCGAAGTCCGACAAGAGGTAAAGGCGGAGCGCATTGCCGACAGCGATCGCATGTACCCGTTCAAATCGATATCGAGAGAAGAAATGCTGGAGCGTTTGGCGTCAAGCGAGCGATGGGCTTCCGAAAACAGCGAAGGTTTCCTCGGTCTGGTTTCATACGTTAAGAACTACCTTGGACACGCCGGGTATGACTACGCGGGCTCCTTCGACATGATCCGCCAATTGCAGGACGAAGGGCTGGTAGAAGTCTATGACCATCAGGGTGCTGGTCACGAGCGATCGGTCCGAGCCATTCGCCTCGTTCGCCCCGGGCAATTTGCCAATCGTCCAATGGAGACATTGGGTGATCTTCTAAAGCGGAAGCTCGCCGAAGGGCGGTCCGATGGCTAACCCATCCTATATGGACTCCCCCGGAAAGCAAGGAAACTGATCGATAGGTTTGGCGGGTAGGGAGCGCCTGCAGTCGTATATCCGGCATCTGGAGTGGACTCGCAATGGTCCGTGCCGACATGGAATCTGCGCACGCAGTGCCAATCGTTACAAGCGGCAGGCGTGAAGCTGCCGGCAGAGTTATCGGCATCGTTGCGTGAGGGTGCGACCCGGGGTGCCATGATGGGCGATCAGTCTCGAAGCAAGCGCGGGAAGTGGGACATCGAATCTCTCCTTGCTGACCTAGCCAGCCATCACGAAATCGGAACGGTTCAACTTGTGCGCCAGGCGGCTCGGCATCCCATAGGGCTCACCGTCGCGCAGCACCGCATAGCAAATGCGTGCCATCTTGTTGGCCACCGCACAGGCCGCCTTGTTGTGGTTGGCCCGGGCCTGGACTGCCAGGCCCCAGGTACGCAAACCATCCAGCGATCGTCCCGCCTGGCGGGCCACGGTGGCGGCCCGCAGCACCGCCCGGGCGCCATGGGTCAAGAGCATGCGCAGGTAGCGATCGCCCTTCTTCGAGATGCGCCCCAGCAACCGACTGTTGCCGGAACTGAACTCCCGGGGTGTGAGACCGAACCAACTGGCGAAGTGACGGGCATCCTGGAAGTGCGAGACCTGGCCGCCGGTGGCGGCCACCATCGCAGTGGCGGTGAGCAACCCGACACCGGGAATCGACAACAAGGTGGTGCAGGCCGGACAGCGCTTGGCCAGTTCCGCCAGTTCGCGTTCCAGTTGGCCGATGCGCAGCTCCAACAGCCGGATCTCCTCGACCAGGAACTGCATGGCCCGGTGGATCATGCCGGGGATGGGCGTGTGCGGATCGGCCAGCGCCCGCGAAATCGCCTCGACTCCGGTGCGCGCGCCTTGCGGAATGCTCAGCCCGAACTCGCGGCAGAATCCGCGCAGGGCGTTGATCCTGCTGGTGCGGGTGCCCATCCACAGCGAGCGGGTGCGGTGCAATCCCTGCAAGGCCTGTTGTTCGACGGACTTCACCCGGACCGGCGCAATCTCGGCACAGCGGGCGGCTTCGAGCAGGGCATGCGCATCGGCGGCATCGGTCTTGTTGCGCTTCACGTAGGCGCGCACATCGGCGGCCGGCAGCAGACGGACTTCGATGCCCAGGCCATTGAGCCAGCGTGCCCAGTGGTGGGCGGAACCGCAGGCCTCCATGATGACCAGTGTCACCGCCCGATTCGGGAACCAGCGCTCGAACTGGGTTCGGGTCAGCCGGTGGTTCTCGACAACTTTCCAGTTGTCATCGGCGACCGCTAGTTGGAATACACTCTTGGCCAGATCAACCGCGACGGTAGTAGCATGCATTTCGGACTCCTTTCGTTGAACCCCGATCCCCATTCCCGTGAGTACCGGTTGCGTCCATTGGGCGCTCAACAGACGGGGGAGTCCGTCCCATCATTGCAGGCGACCTGGCGCATAAAGCCGCGCGAGGCCCCTGAACTCAAACGTTGGGGCCATCCATATCATTGTATGGCGTTTTGTATGGGCTAGTGCTACTCTGTGTCCATGGCAAGAACTCGCTTTGATTGGGACCCCGACAAGGACGCCGAGAATCAGGGAAAGCACGGTGTCTCTTTCTCCCGTGCCCAATACGCCTTTGCGGACCCGCAGCGCGTGATTGCCAAAGACGAGACGCACAGCCAGACCGAAGAGCGGTTCTATTGCTTTGGCGAAGTCGATGGTGGTGTGCTCACAGTGCGGTTCACTTACCGCGCTTCGGTTATTCGAATCATCGGCGCCGGTTATTGGCGCAAAGGAAAGGCGATCTATGAGCGCGAAAACGCAGCGTAGCGAAGTTTCAGTGAAGGCTAATGCCGGCACGAGCCGGCGTTATGCCGAAACTAAAGTCAAATACACCGATGAACCCCTTGGCAAGGTTCAGGTTGTCCCTGACTTCCTCCCTTCGCCGGCCGAATTGGCATTTCGCGAAGAAGGCGTGAAAGTAACCTTGGCTCTGAGCAAGAAGAGCATCGAGTTCTTCAAGTCCGAGGCCACGAAACACCACACGCAGTACCAGCGCATGATTCGGCGGCTTCTCGACGCCTATGTTGACGGCCAAGCCCCAACCCGGCAGGCCACACGGACGCTGCGCGATAAAGCCGCGCAAGGCCGGTGATTTCAAACGTTGAACTAAACCGCTGACGCGGTGGTGGCGCAGGTCACCACCACGTTTTGCATTTGCAGGTTGTATCGATTGATCCTCGCATCCGGGAATGTTCCCGGATCGACGAGGAGAACGACGTGACCGAACTGCGCCAGCGGATGAACGATGCCATGGTGTTGCTCGGCTTTGCCCTGCGCACACGGGAAACCTACCTGACTTGCGTGGCCGCCTTGGCCAAGCACTACCTGACATAACCGTTCGCAGCGTAGTAATCGCCCGGCTCAAGCGTCTGGAATTGGGATTGATGGGGGATGTCGAGCCGGTTGGCGAAGGCGTATCGGAACTTCGCATTCGCCTTGGGTGCCGGCTGGCGCGTGTATTTCGCTCAACGCGGCACGCAAGTGATCGTCTTGCTCGCTGGCGGATCAAAGCGTACTCAGAAGCGGGATATCAAGCACGCCAAGACATTGGCTGCGCTGCTGGACTGACTGGAGAAATAGCTATGACCAAACGCATCAAGGTTGCCGAACTACCCGAATTCGACGCCGCGCCCTATCTCGACAGCGATGAGGCTATCGCGGCCTATCTCACTGACATTCTCAGCGCTAACGACCCGGCTCTGCTGGCATGGCCACGGCAAGCGCGGCAGGTGCCGTCATCGTCAAAGCCGCGCACGAGACGTTCTGGGGCGGCTATTCAGGCTATTTCCAGGACCCGGACGGACATCTGTGGGAAGTTGTCTGGAATCCGCAGTGGTTGGAGTAAGCGGCAGGCCTGGCAATTCAATCCACCGGACGCTGCGCGATCAGGCCGCGCAGCTTGGTGACTTTCGATGCGGAGGGGCATGATGACGCGTTCGCACTCCTTGTTTTGGTTCGTCGGCGTTCTGGCCGTTGCGGGATCGTTCGTGCTCCTCGCGGGCAGTTCCCTGCCCCCCGTGGTCGCTGCCCATTTCGCCAGGGGTGGCAGCGCCAACGGTTTCATGTCACGCGGGGCCTACCTCACTTTGATGCTTGGCCTGGTTGTCTTTCTGCCGCTGCTCCTTGTGCTGCTGCACAGCCTGTTGCGCCATGTGCCGCCGCGATTCATCAACCTGCCGAACCGGGAGTATTGGCTGGCTCCGGAACGAAGTGCCGAGACGCTCGCTTTCCTACAGCAGCAGGGTGCCTATTTGGCCACGCTGTTTGCGGCGTTCCTCTGTCTGGTTCATTGGTTGGTCGTGCGGGCCAACGGCGAGCAGCCACCTCATCTGCCGGAGGATTTGTTCGCGATTGGATTGGCGCTGTTTCTCGTTACGCTGGCCGTATGGCTCGGCGCCTTCGTCGTTCACTTCCGCCGCAGTCCCTGACATCATTCCAGTGCGCGAGAAACCACGCCGCCCCGCCGAGCCTTGGCGTCGTGCGTCATGAGATCATCGCGCCCAGTCCACCTCGCGGCGCCGCCGCACTCTCGAGAATGAAAGGAACCAAGCGATGAAATACCAAGGTAGTTGTCATTGCGGCCGGATCGCCTTCGAGGTCGAGGGCGACCTGGCCCAAGTCATGGACTGCAACTGTTCCATCTGCGCCAAGATGGGTTCGCTGCATTGGTTCGTGCCGCGAGAGCACCTGCGTTTGCTTACCCCGGAAGAGAACCTCGCCACCTACTCCTTCGGTACCGGCACCATCAAACATCAGTTCTGCCCCAAGTGCGGCATTCATCCCTTTGGCGAAGGAGCGGACCCGGCCGGGAATCGCATGGCGGCGGTGAATGTTCGCTGTCTCGACGGTGTGGACACCTCGTCCCTGCCGGTCAAACAATTCGACGGCCGGTCCTTGTAGCCGCCCTGACGCCCAACCCGCCGACCCGCCGCCTCGCCAGCGACAGACAGCGTGCCGGCGCGAGATCAGCGATTGCGCGACTTCAGCCCGATGGCGCTGGCGAGCAGCAGCAACGCACTGAGGGCCAGCAGGGCCGCCAGGCCCAGGGTGGGTATGGCGGTGGCAGCGGCGGGGACCGGGGCGATATTGACCATAACGGTATCGTCGACGCTGGTCGATGGTGACGCTGGCGCCCCATGCGGCCGACGCCGTTACCAAACTCCAAACGGCGAGGTGGCGACGGAACAGCCGACCAAACCTCGAACTTCCACGCAACGGCATGACACGCATTTCTCGAGACCTCCGGACGGCCGATGGATGCCGCCACAATGGCGTCCGCCAGCCAGATTCGAACCAATATCGCTCCACTAAGAGTGAAGTCGGCCGACTCCCGGTCACAGCGCGGGCCAGCCTGGCTTTCGAGGCCAACCGCATTACAATGGGATACCTGACAACGTAGATGCAAAAGGAGCGGACATGCAACTCCCGGCGGTTAAGCTTCCTGGTCTTCCCTTGGGTCGAATCGGCCTCGGCATCGGCGCGGCGCTGGCGCTGGCCGTATTGTGGCCCTTCTATTCAGTGCCCACGGGCAGCCGCGGCGTGGTGACCCAGTTCGGGCGCATCGTCGGCATAGAAGGCGAGGGATTGGCCGTACTGCCACCCTGGCAGAAGCTTTCCAACTTCAGCATCCGGGCCGAGAAGGCGGACATCGAAAACGCCGAGGGCAGCACCAGCGACACCCAGCCGGTCAAGGTGAGCATGACCGTCCGCTACAGCATCGCCACCGATCGCGTCGCCGAGGTCTTCGAGAAGTACTCACATGACGGCAACCTGTCGTCCTACGTGCAGACGGCGACCCAGGAGATCTTCAAGGCGGTCACCGCCAGATATACCGCCCCGGATCTGATCGCCCAGCGGGCCAAGGTGTCCAGCGACATCAACGCCGCCTTGCGCGACAAGCTGGCGCTCTACGGTGCCCAGGTGATCAACATCGACATGCGCAACTTCGCGTTCTCCGATTCCTACATGCACGCCATCAACGACAAGGTGACTCAGGAGCAACTGCGTCTGGCCGCCGAGAACAAGCTCAAGACGGTCGAGTCCGAGCAGAAGCAGAAGGTCGCAATCGCCGAGGCGGAAGCCAGCGCAAGAAAGGCGCAGGCCGACGGCGAGGCCTACGCCAACCTGGCGATCGCCAAGGCCCAGGCGGAGTCGCTGCGGGTGCAGAACGCCGCCCTGGCGCAGAACAAGGACGTGCTGGAACTGCGGCGCATCGAAGTCGAGCAGACCAAGGCCGAGAAGTGGAATGGGGCCTTGCCGACTTCGATCTATGCCGGTGCGCCGATTCCGTTCCTCAACGTCAGCAAGTAGCCCCGCGCGAAAGATCGCGGAGCCTGTTGTCCGCCTCAATCCGACGAGCCGCCACCGCCGGAGTCGCCACCGCCCCCCGAATCACCGCCTCCGGAATCGCCGCCGCCCGAATCGCCGACGCCTTGACGC
>WBZL01004533.1_pt1 | contig 11938 bp, 8 predicted proteins | sample 5204291 | NCBI WGS metagenome assembly WBZL01 (sample SAMN12344345, study PRJNA552823) | activated sludge metagenome | biome: Activated sludge suspended growth; feature: Nitrification reactor; material: Wastewater; isolation source: activated sludge from nitrification reactor of wastewater treatment...
CCCGTCGGCCGCGGGTGGCGCCTACATCCCCGCGTTCTGCGACGTGGTGATCATGGTGGAGGGCAATGCGTCGATGTACCTCGGCTCGCCGCGCATGGCCGAGGAGGTGATCGGCGAAGTCGTCACGCTCGAGGAGATGGGCGGGGCGCGCATGCACGCGACCGTGAGCGGCTGCGGCGACAACCTGGCCCACGACGACGCCGATGCGATCGAGCAGGCCAAGCACCTGTTCAGCTACCTGCCCGAGCGCTGGCGCGACCGGCCCGAGCAGGTGCAGCCCGAGGCCCCCGTGCGCGAGTTCACCCGCTCCGTGCTGCCCGCCGCCGAGGCCGCCGGCTACGACATGCACAAGGTCATCGACTGCCTCGTGGATGCCGACAGCTTCTTCGAGCTCAAGCCGCTGTTCGCGCCCGAGCTCACCACCGGGTTCGCCCGGCTCGACGGCCACGTGGTGGGCATCGTCGCCAACAACCCGATGCACAAGGGCGGGGTGCTGTTCGGCGACTCGGCCGACAAGGCCGCACGCTTCGTGTGGATGTGCGACGCCTACAACATCCCGATCGTGTTCCTCTCCGATGTGCCCGGGTTCATGATCGGCAGCCAGGTGGAGCGCGAGGGCATCATCCGCCACGGGGCGAAGATGATCACCGCGATCACCGAGGCCACGGTGCCCAAGATCTGTGTGATCGTGCGCAAGGCCTACGGCGCCGGCCTGTATGCGATGTGCGGCCCCGCGTTCGACCCGATCGCGGTGATCGCACTGCCCACGGCGAAGATCGCGGTGATGGGCCCGGAGGCGGCGGTGAACGCGGTGTTCGCCAACAAGATCCAGGCCATCGCCGACCCCGACGAGCGCGCTGCATATGTCGCCGAGCGGCGGGCGGAGTACGAGGAAGACGTCGATCTGTACCGCCTGGCGAGCGAGCTCGTGCTCGACAGCGTGGTGCCCTTCGAGGCGTTGCGCGACGAGATGATCGTGCGCTTCTCGATGGCCGACCCGGTGGATCGCCGCGCGATCGAGAAGCACCACGCGATCTACATGGGCTGAGCCGTCTCAGGTGGGCGCAGTCGGGTAGTCGACGTCGGCGAGCAAGGGCGAGGAGATGAGGTAGTCGGCAGTTGCCCGATTGCACGCGGTGGGCGTGTTGTAGACGACGGCGATGCGCAGCAGGGCGCGCACATCGGGGTCGTGCGGCTGTGCCTCCAGCGGGTCCCAGAAGAACACGAGGAGATCGACGTCGCCCTCGGCGATCAGTGCCCCGAGTTGCATGTCGCCACCGAGCGGGCCACTGTGCAGTCGCTTGACATCGAGGCCCACCTGCTCGTGCAGCAGGCCGCCCGTGGTGCCGGTGGCCACCAGGTCGTGGCGCACGAGGGTGCCGCGGTTGTACTTCGCCCACTCGATGAGATCGGCCTTCTTGTGATCGTGGGCCACCAGAGCGATACGCCGGCGGGTGCGAGCCATCGGAACCTCCTCGTTGGGCTCAACCCTAGGGCGAAGCGCCCGCCTGCCCGGGCCGGGCACACAGTGTTCTCCGTCTCGTCGTTCCGATTTCGAAATGGGCCGCGCCGACCCGGCACGGCCCGCCGAAATCGAAATCGGAACGAGGGGACGAGGCGAACAATGTTCGCCTCCTCGCGACGGCAGCCGGCACCACGGAGGTGGACTAGAAACTCCCCATGGAGTTCGGCATCTACGTCCCCCAAGTGGTGAGCGACTACCAGCAACTGCTGCAGGTGGCGCGCACCGCAGAGTCGACCGGATTCACTTCGATGTGGGTCTACGACCACCTCTACACGCCCGGCGCGCCCGCCCACCCGGCGATGGAGGCGTGGACGACGATGACCGCGCTGCTCGCGAACACGACGAAGCTGCGCGTCGGCGCGCTCGTGCTGTGCAACTCCTTCCGCCACCCCGCCGTGCTGGCGCGGATGGCCACCACCCTCGACGTGATCTCCGGCGGGAGGCTGGAGTTCGGGCTCGGCAGCGGCTCGTACGAGCAAGAGCACCACGAGGTCGGCATCGCGTGGGAGTCGGGCAAGGTGCGTGCCGAACGCCTCGCCGAGGCGCTGGAGATCATCACCCTCATGTTCACCCAGGAGCGCACCACGTACGAGGGCGCTCACTACACGGTGCGCGACCTGCCCAACGTGCCCCAGCCGGTGCAGCGGCCGCGACCCCCGATCCACATCGGCGGCGCCGGGCCGAAGCTCACCATGCCGCTCGTCGCCCGCTACGCCGACGTGTGGAACGTGCCGACCTACGCACTCGCCGACTGGGCCACGCTCGACACCCAACTGCGCGAGCTGTGTGCCGCGATCGGACGAGACCCGGGCGAGATCCGCCGCTCGCACGAGGCCGTGATCGGCCTGGCCGAGACCGAACGCGACCTGCCCGCGGTGGAGGCCGCCGTGCGCAAGCGGTACGGCGGGCCGGGCTTCGGCCTCGACCACGGCTACCTCGGCACGCCCGAGATGGTGGCCGAGCAGATCCGCGCGCGCATGGCCCAAGGCATCGACAGCCTGATCTTCATGACCAACGTGAAGTCGGCCGAGGCCACCATGCAGTTGTTCGCCGAGCAGGTGGTGCCCCTGCTCGCCTGAGTAGGGTCAACCCGTCGTGTCCGCCGTGGGCGCGGGGCACGCGGCCGGCACCTGAATGCTCACCGGCTGGTTCACGCTCGTGAACTCGAGGGTGAGCTGCAACGAGTACATCTCGCTGCTCTGCGCATCCGCTCGCATCGACACGTTCACCACGTACTTCAGGACGTAGCCGCCGTCCTTGGCGACCCACACCTCACCCTGGTTCGTGTCGACCAGCCACCCCGAATCCGCCCCGAGGCCCTTGATCGAGAACGTGTAGTGATCGGCGGCGATGCCCGCGATGGTGTCGTCGCCCGCCTTCTGCGAGTTGCTGCTCGGAATGACGATGTCGAACACCCCGGAGATCAGGCTGCCGAAGTCGGTGCCGAGCGGGTTCGCCGCCTCCGACGTGTACTCCTCACCGTCGAAGCTGCACGACATGTCCGCGTTCATCCACGACTCGCTCGTGCTCGTGCTCGGCTCCGGGTCGTCGGCCGACGTGGAGGTGGAGGTGGAGGTCTGGTGGCGCAACTCCGCCGCCTTGTCGGCCGCGCCGGTGGCGGTCATCTCCGAACGATCGGCGCTGTTGGGGCCGATCGTCACCGCGGAGACGCGGAACTCGTAGGTGTCGAGGCTGGCCATGCCCTCGATGAGCGGCGCGGACAGGGTGCCCGCGCTGGCACCGCCACCGCCGCCCTGGTCGTCGCCGCCCGATCCGGCGACATAGCCCACCACTCCGCCCACCACCAACGAGACGGCGGCGATGGCCGCGAGGCGCTGGGTGAGCGACCGCCGGCCGACGGGCACGGCGACCGCCGGAGCAGCGACACCGACGGGCACAGTCGGCGCGTACGTGGGCGCGGTCACCGCGGGCGCGGCGGGGGCCGCTGGAGCGACGGGTGCAGCCGGAGCGGCATCACCCGAATCGACGAACGTCTGCCCGTTCACGGAGACGAAGTCGGTCCAGTCCGTCCCGTTCCACCACCTCTGCTGCTGCTTCCCACTCGGATCCGGGTACCAGCCGGAAGGATTGCTCGACATGGCGACTCCTCTCGTTCAGTCGTCGCGCCGTACGAGGCTTCCCACGCCTCGTCGGGCCACGGCGATCAGCGGCACGGACACAGCAACGGTCACTATCAGCATGACATCGAATGCGGCCCGCGTCAGCACCTGTGTGTCGATCACCGGGCCGGTGGTGACAGCCAGCGTGGTGCGCGCCATGCCGGGTGCGATCGCCACGGCGGCCAGCACACCCACCAGCGCCGACACGATCACGAGCGCGAACGCCTGCACCCCGAGGAACACCACCAATGCGCGCCGCGGGAAGCCCATCAGGCGCAGCAGCCCGAGATCGATGCGGTGCATCCAGGCAAGCCGCCACAGGGCCACCGCGAGCACCGCCACCGCGCCCACCGCGAGCAGGCGCACCGACGTGGTGAGCAGGGAGATCAGCGGCCGCCACTCGTCAACGAGGGCGACGTCGCCGCGCTGGGCGACGGCCAGGCCACCGGGGAGAGCGTCGCCGGTGGTGTACGGGCCGTCCACCGGGATCACGTACAACGACACATCGGTGCCCCACCCGAGCAGCGCCTGCGCATCGGCGATCGGCACCACCGCCGCGTCGTCCAGATAGGTGCCCAGCTCGTACACACCCACCACCGTGAAGTCGCGGCCGCGGATACGGATCGTGTCGCCGGTGCCCCACCCGAAGCGGTCGGCGAGCAACACCCCGATGATCGCCGTGCGTTGCGCTTCCCCGGCGCGCAGGTGGCGGCCGGAGACGAGGCGGTAGGGGTCGAGCTCGCGATAGCGCTCTGGGTCGACCCCGGAGATGAGCATCGCGTTCGTGCCGGCCGTGCCGGTGACCGCGTGCACCTCGGCGACGACGTCGGTGACACCGGCGGCGCGCAGGTCGTCGGCGACGGTGGCAGGGATGCGGCTGCCGGCGAACTCGCCCACCGTGCTGTCCTGCTGCACCACGAGATGGGGCTGCGCGGAGCGGAAGCGCACGTCGATCGAGCGCGTCCAGCAGTCATCTCGACATCGTTCACCCAGATCTGGACCTCAAAGCCATCTGGCTCCGTCGTCACCGGCGTGACTGCGAGTCGAAGAACGTCCACCTCGCTGAGACTACGAGAACGCTGACCTCCACCCTTGCGACTTCGCCGCCGAGATGTGCACCCATCAGGTGAGGTTCACCCGGCTCGATCCGTGAATACGTGCGGGCGCGTCGTCAGCCAAGCGAATAACTGCCGATCTGGGCGCACCCAATCAACCAGACTGGTTGCATGTTCAAGCTCGGCGAGATCGCCTTCGGTGACAACGTTCGAATCATCGACAACATCGCGACTCGTGAATCAGGCCACGCCAACTTGATCGGGGTCTGTTATGGGGTGACAACTCCGTCGGTGACCGCCGTGGCCGTCGTCGGCGACACGATCAGCGATGTCGCGCTCAACGTTCACTTCGAGGATGATGCGATCTCTGACGCGTGGTTCGCGCCTGAACTCGTCGCGCTTGTCGACCACGCCGTCGGCTCACGTGCAACCGTCGGCAATCACGCCTTCGTCAAGAACGTGGACGGCGGATGGACCGAGGAGAAGCTGACTCACGAGCAACCGACACCGCGCCGGCGTTGGTTCAGGCGTGCATACCTGCCGCTCGGCGCTACCTGGCCCGAGCTCTCAGCGAGCGCATCAACAACAACTGCCGAACCGGCGGTACGAGTCGCGCTCAGGCCTGGGGATTTGGCGCGAGCTGTTCGCAGGTTGGCGTTGATGCGGGACGTGGGCCCGCCTGAACGCCAACTTACGTCGATTCGCGTCAGCGCACCCCGAGCAGCAGCTCGTTGACCAGCTGGTCGAGGCGTTCGAAGGCGTAACCCTGCTCGGCGAGTGCGGTCTCGTCCAGCTTCGCCGCGCGCACGTCGGCGAGCGAGCCGGTTGGCACGGCCAGCTGATCGGCCTTGGCGGCCTTCAGCGCGGCCTGGATCTCGGGGTCTGTGCGCATCCGCTCGGCCTTCTCCTTGAGGATCAGGTAGGTGCGCATACAGCCGCGGGCGAAGTCCCACACACCGGCTGCGTTCTCGGTGCGGTACGGGTGGGCGTCGAAGTGGCGCATGCCCTGCCAGCCGGAGTCCTCCAGAAGGCGCACGAGATAGAACGCGTCGCGGATGCCCTCACTGCCGAAGCGGAAGTCCTGGTCGTACTTGCCGATGCGCTGGGCGTTGAGGTCGATGTGGAACAACTTGCCGTGCCACATCGTCTGGGCGACGGCGTGGGTGAAGTTGAGGCCGCTCATCGTCTCGTGGGCGAACTCCGGGTTGAGGCCCACCATCTCGGGGTGGGCCAACTCGTTGATGAACGCGAGCGCGTGGCCGACGGTGGGCAGGAACATGTCGCCGCGGGGCTCGTTCGGCTTCGGCTCGAGCGCGATGCGCAGGTTGTAGCCGCGCTCGCGGATGTACTCACAGCACAGGTCGACAGCTTCCTTGTAGCGGTCGAGGGCGGAACGCACATCCTTCGCGGCCTCCACCTCCAGGCCCTCGCGACCACCCCACATCACGTACACCTCGGCACCCAGCTCGGCGCCGAGGTCGATCGCGTCCATCGTCTTGCGCACGGCGAAACGACGCACCTGCGGATCGTTGGCGGTGAACGCGCCCTCCTTGAAGATCGGGCGGCTGAACAGGTTGGTAGTGGCCATCGGCACCTTCATGCCGGTCTCGTCGAGGGCCACGCGGAAGCGCTTGACGATGGCCTCGCGCTCGGAGGGCGAGCTGCCGGCGGGCACGAGATCGTCGTCGTGGAAGTTCACGCCGTACGCGCCCAGTTCGGCGAGGCGATGCACGGATTCCACCGGGTCGAGCGCCGGGCGCACCTCGTGACCGAAGGGATCTCGGCCGGTGTTGCCCACGGTCCACAGACCGAAGGTGAACTTGTGTTCGGGGCGGGGTGTCAGTTGATCGGACATGGCATTCCTCTTTCGGGTGTGGTGTCAGGCGGGCTGGGCGATGCCCAGCGGAACGATGGTGGGATCGGCGATGACCTCGTCGAGCGCGGCTGTGGCGGCGCCGATGAGCGCGGCGTCGTTGCCGAGCACGGAGCGGCGCACGTGGCACGCGTGCCAGCGGGCGCCGAGCGTGGTGCCGCGGAGGCGCTCGCCGACCTGTTGGGCGAAATGCTCGCCGCGGGCTGCCAGACTGCCACCGAGCACGACGGCCTCGGGGTCGAGCAGGTGCACGACGGTGCGCAGCGCGGCGGCGAGGTGACGAGCAAGCGCGGCATCGCTGCTGTGCTCGACCAGCGTCTCCAGGCAGCCGTGGGCGCCGCACGCACACTCCGGCCCTTGAGGATCGACCACGACATGGCCGAGTTCGCCCGCGAAACCGTGGGCGCCACGCAGCACGCGGCCGTCGAGCACGATGCCCGCGCCCACGCCGACGCCGGCGGTGACGAACACGAACGACCCGAGCTGCTGGCCGGCGCCGTGGCGCAATTCGGCCAGCGAGGCGAGGTTGGCCTCGTTGTCGACGACGACGGTGATTCCGTCGGGCAGGCCGAGGCGCGCCGCCAGGGTGCCGAGGTCGGCGTCGAACCAGTGGAGGTTGGGGGCGACGAAGAGGGTGCCGGTGGTCGGGTCGACCAGGCCGGGAAGGGCGACCGTTGCGCCGATGCACTCCACCCCGAGCGCCGTCGCATCGGCCAGTGCGGCCTGGGCAACACCACGCAGGCGGTCGACGACGACCTCCGCGGGTTCGTCGCGGTTGGCCGCCACGCAGCGGTGCATGGCACGCACCTCACCGGCGAGATCGACGATGCACGCCGCCACCTCGTCGGCGTCGATCTCCAACCCGAGGGCGCCGACGCGATGGCCGGCGGGGGCGACATCGGTGGCCGGGCGCCCCAGCCTGCCTGACCGGCTGGGCGGTACGGGACGTTCATCGACCAGGCCACGCTCGAGCAGATCGGCCACGAGTGACGAGACCGTGGCCTTGGTGAGGCCCGTGTCCTGCGCGATCGCGGCACGTGAGCGGGCCCCGCTGCGCACGAGGTGTTCCAGCACCACGGAGAGGTGGTGGCGGCGGACGTCGGAGAGATCCATCGTCGCTCGGGGAGGCTCGGGCAGCACGATTTAGTATGGTATCCGAACTAAGGACGGTTGGGAACCCCCTCTTCGCCCGGCGTCCAGGTGGCGGCCGTGCCGGCGGCGCGGTCGATCACCACGAACTGATCGCCGGCGACGGTGATCCACGGCCCCACCTCGCCATCGGGCCATTGGACGCGGATCTCCACGGTCGTGGCCGTACCCAGGCCGGTGTGCACCCAGCCGAGTTGGCCACCGGCGTGCCCTCCCCCGACGGTGAGTTCGCGCGTGATCGTGCGCCCGCCGGCCTTCAGCTCCAGCCATGCACCGATGGCGTCGGTGTTGGGCGCGTCCTGGTGGAGGCGCACCGCCAGCCAGTGGCCCATCGCCCGTGGGCCGGCCGCGTCGCCGGCGCCCACGTTGCGGCGCACCGTCACCGGCGCCTCACGGTTCACCACCACCATGTCGAGCAGGCCGTCGAGGTTCAGGTCGACGAGGGCGGCCCCGCGGGCACGTTCGAACGACACCACCCCGGCCACCTCGGCCACCTCACGGAAGGTGCCGTCGCCCGAACCGAGCAGGAGGTTGCTGGGGTCGAGTGAGGCCTGGTCGATCTGGGCCTCGACATTGCCCTTGGTGACGAACAGGTCGATGTTGCCGTCGTTGTTGACGTCGGCGAACTCGGGATGCCACGCCGTGGAGGGCAGCACGTCGCCCCCGGCGTACGGCTGGGCAGCGGTGACCCCCCGATCGATGGCGATGTCGTGGAAGGCCGGCGAGGTCGCGCCCTCGTCGAGGCTCTGCAGCTTGTTGTCACCCTGGCTGGTGATGAAGTACTCGGGGCGGCCGTCGCCGGTGACGTCGTGGGCGGCGATGCCCATCCCCCAGATCTGCAGCGGCCGCCAGCCGTCGGCTGCGGTGTACTCACGGGGTTGCTCGCCCGCGCGCACCCGCCACAACTGCTCCGAGCCCTCCCGGTAGTAGTGGCGGTCGTTGGCAACCCTCAGGTCGCGGTCGCCGGTGCGCGCCCAGTCACTGAACAGCAGGGAGAGTGTGCAGTAGGCGGGGGCGAGGGCCGTGGGCGGGGCGTATCGCTCGCCGCCGTCGGCGGGCCGGACGAGCGCGTTGTCGGCGCACCCGTCGCCGTCGCCGTCGGGGATCAGGTAGTTGCCGAAGGCCAGCGTCGGCAGGGTGTTCGCGCCCTCCCAGGTGGCGCTGAAACCCACGGTCCACTCCTCTCCAGGCTCGATGCCGAGCGCGTCGGTGGCGTCCTCGAAGGCGCAGTCGCCGAGGCCGCGCAACAGGGTGTTGCCACCGCGGGCGAGCAGCACCAGATCGGTGTGGCCATCGCTGTCCACATCGAGCGGGTAGGCGCCGGTGACGCTCGTGAGGTCGGTCACTGGCGACGGCAGCGCAGTGAAGGCCAACGCACCGCCGACCTCACTGCGGTTGAGGTACAGCGCGCCGGGCGAGGTGCCGCCGGCGAAGTACAGCTCGTCGCGACCATCGTCGTTGCAGTCGAACGCGGCGACACCTCCACCGACGAAGAACTCGAACTCGCCGGTGTAGCGGTGGTCGATGCCAGCCGTGGTCGATTCGTCGACGAAGCGGGGCGCGCCGTCGGCGCCCGCCGCGCCGCCGCCGCACCCGGGCGCGATGAACGACCCTGCGCAGAGGGCGACGACGGCAGTGCCGATGGTGGTGCGGCGCATCGGGTTAGTTGCCGTCGGTGAGCGGCAACTCGGCGACGATCAGCCAGCGCGCACCTGTGGCCCGGCGCATCACGAAGGTGGTGGCGAACGGCGCCTCCGTTCGCGACTGCAGTTGCCCCGCTGCGTCGTAGGTCTCGGTGGTGACGGTGCCCCACGACTGCAGGCCGAGGCTGAGCCCGTCCTGACGGCCGAAGGGCACGATGAGGGTGATGTTCACCGTGTCGAACAGGTAGGTGCGCGCCGTGGTGGTGCCGCTGGCGGTGGCGGTGGTGAGCTGCTGGCGCATCGCGTCGAGGCGGTCGCCGTGATCCACCGCTTCCAGGATCATGGCATCGCCGAGCATCAGCGCTTGCCGCTCGAGTTCGAGGTTTTCCGCCATGGTGAGGACGACGTCCTGCGCGCCGCTGCCGGAGATGGCGTGGTTCCAGTCGAGCACACCCTGCTCCACCGTGATGGTGGGGAAGGTGGCCGGGTTGATCGCGTGGGGCACACGGTCGAGCACGTCGCTCTCGCTGCCGAAGGTGCTGCTCGCCGAGCGGCCGACCATCAGCACGCCGATGCCGACGGCGGCGACCACGAGCGAGGCGGTGGCGAGCTTGGCGTAGTGCAGGGCGACGCGGGCGCGGCCGGGGGTGCCGAACAGGACGCGGCGGGCGTAGGGGCGCAGGTGGTCGTCGGCGGAGCCGGGCACGGGCACCACCCGATCGAGCAGTGGGCGCACCAGCGACATCACGGTGAGACCGCCGAGCAGGCCCACCTTCATCCCGAACTCGGTGGACTGGGGGGCGATGAGCAGGAGGCAGCACGCTGTCACCGCGAGCGAGAACACCACCCGGCCCACGCGCCCGGTGGGCACGGTCTTGGGGTCGGAGATCATGAAGAAGGCGAAGATCATCACCTCGGGAGAGGTGGCCACGGCCCTCCACAGGTCGAACCCGGACACCGGCCCGAAGGCCCAGTTGGCCGTCATGCTCTGCCCGAAGGCGGCGATCACGGCCATGCCCGCCGCGAAAGCGAGGAAGAAGATCACCGTCATCGTCGTCAGCCGCATGCGCACCACCACCGAGATGCCACCGACGAGGATCACCGCGTAGGCGGCGATCATCCACCCGTTCATCGGCGCCCACCAGAAGTCGAGCGGCACGGTGCGACTGCTGCCGAGCACGAGGAAGGCCACCACGAGGGCCACGTTCGACGGGTTGAACATCGGGTTGCCGCGGTAGTGCACCAGGTGCTTGACGAGGATCGAGAAGGCAGCGACGCCGGCGAAGACGTACCACTTGTGGAACGTCCAATGGTCGTGCAGCGGGGTGTCGGGCACGCGCAGGATGAGCGCGATGCCGTTGCCCGTGAGCATCGCGCTCGCCGGCCATACGAAGGCACGCGTCTGGCGGAAGGTGATGATCACCCCGAGGATGAAGGTGGTGCCCACCGCGGCGAGGATCTGGGGCACGCTGATCTGGAAGTTCAGCCCCACCTGGCCGAGCACGTGGAGCGAGATGACCACCGCCGCGATCGTCAGCCGCGGGTCGCGTAGCTTCGGCAGCACCACCGGGTAGGCGGTGCCCCGGATGCGGATCGCGTGCGGGGACGCCGGCGTCGCGACCCGGAGTGCGCCGGTCGCTGCGGGTGCCTCGATCAGGGTCCCACTCACGTCACGAACCCTACTTCTCCCGATCGCTCGGGGCACCGGCGGGCGTCGGCTCGAAAATTAGTGACCCTGGCTAAGTAGTATGCTGGTGGGTACCGCACCTCGGAGGGGCTGACCATGGAGCACTGCCACATCGCGATCATCGGAGGCGGTATCGGCGGCCTCACCGCTGCGCTCTCGCTGCAACACCACGGGCAGAAGGTGTCGGTGTACGAGCGGGCGCCCGAGCTGCGCGAGGTGGGGGCGGGCATCGTCGTCACCGGCAGCGTGCTGAAGGGGCTCGACCTGCTGGGCGTGGGCGACGGGCTGCGGGCCGTCGCCGGCGCGTTGCGGCCGATCGGGTACTACCACCACGACATGAAGCACTACGCCACCGGCCTGCCGTTCTCCGCGGAGACGGTGCCCGGCCAGCCCGGCTCGGTGCCCGTGCACCGCGCCGATCTGCACTCCCTGCTGCTCGAGGCGGTGCTGGCCAACGACCCCGAGTGTGTGCACCTCGGCCATGAGTTCGGCAGCATCAGCCAGACGGCCGACTCGGTCACGGTCACCTTCCTCAACGGGGCCTCCGTCACCGCCGACGCAGCGATCGGCTCCGACGGGACGGCGTCAGCGGTGCGGCCTGCGCTGTTCGGGCCCGAACCGGTGGTGTTCACCGGCAAGGCCTCGTACCGCGGGCTGATCCCGGCTGCGCTCATCACGCCCGAGATCCACGACCTGCACGGCAGCTTCTGGGTCGGGCCGAACCGGATGTTCCTCGCCTACTACGTGCGCGGCACCGAGTTCATGAACGTGTGCGCCCACACCCGCCAGTCCGGCTGGGAGGAGGAGGGGTGGTCGATCCCCGCCACCACCGACGAGTTCCTCGCGATCTACGACGACTTCGAGGGTGCCGTGCACACGATCATAG
>WBZL01004534.1_pt1 | contig 11935 bp, 12 predicted proteins | sample 5204291 | NCBI WGS metagenome assembly WBZL01 (sample SAMN12344345, study PRJNA552823) | activated sludge metagenome | biome: Activated sludge suspended growth; feature: Nitrification reactor; material: Wastewater; isolation source: activated sludge from nitrification reactor of wastewater...
CCCTTCCCCTTACCGGCCGACGAAGCCGAGGCTATCGATAATTATCTACTAGCGAAGGATTTAGATAATTTCGACCTGCCCAATGGCGCGCCAAGCCTGAGTATTGTGAACGGCTATATAAACTTGCATAACGGCCGTCTCCTCTTCAACCACTCCCCCAACCACTTCACTTTTTCCATGGTACTACCCATCAAAGCAGCAACCAATACCTATATCAGCCCGTAATAAGTTTCAAATCCCAAAATTAGACCAAAGGAGACTCTTAAATGGCATCCCTGCTGGAAAAAACCCAAACACTCATTCAGGCAAATCTACACGAAATGGTGGATCGCGCCCTGGAAGCTAACTCTGTCGCCGTCATGAAACAATACATCCGTGACGCCGAAGAAAACCTGGACGATCTGGAACGTGCCGCCGCCACCGTGGGTGGCGAAGTCAAATCCATGGAACGGAAATACAAAGAATACAAGAAAAAAGCCGATCAGCTCGACCACAACATCGACATGCTGTTAATGCAAGGCAAACCAGAACTGGCCACAGCCGCCCAAAACGAACTTAACAGCGCGCGTCGCTTACAAGAACAATATCACACGCAGTGGGTCCAACAACAGCGGGAATACGAATCCCTGCTCAACGCCCGTCTAAAACTTCAGGCCAAATTGCAAACCATCCGCCAGGAACAGAAAGAAATGGAAGCCTTGCTGCGCCTGGCCAAGTCCAAAGAAGTCACCGTTAAGGCCATTAAAAGCCTGGATGACTTGCAAGGCATTGGCGATGGCGACATTGCCCGCTTGCGTGATTCCATCCAAACCCGTCTGGATACAGCCAGCGCCCACAGCGAAATGTACGCCAGCAACCTGAACAACCAGATGGACGACATCTTAGGAAAAACGGAAATCGAGCTGCAGCTCGAAGAACGCAAACGCCGTCTAGGATTAGCCGAGCCATCCGCCCCGACCTTCGAGACCGACGAAGAGGAATCTGCCTCTTCGCTGAAAAACGAGTAACGGCCGTTTCCCCCGCACACATCCATCGACAACGGCCGTATTTACCCTGTCAGTATTGTTTGCCCGATTTTGTCGCCTGCATGCCCCATCCTCCCAACCAGAAGATGGGGCATGCAAATAGACCGCAAATCGGGTATCTTTTATTCTTATTCTCATGTCTACACCCGACAGCGAAACCGATTTAAGAGCAGGCATCGCCGCCCTAAAAGCTGGCAACCGCACCCAGGCGCGAGACCTGCTGCTGCGGGTAGTAGACGAAGACGAAACCAACGAAATGGCCTGGTTATGGCTCAGCGGGGCAGTCGATTCCCTTGAAGATCGACAAATTTGCCTGGAAAATGTGCTGACCATCAATCCGGATAATGCCGCCGCCCGCCGCAGCCTGGCAAAATTGACCGGCCAAGAAACAGAAGCGGAAACGCACCCTACGCCCAACACGTCCGTCACCGTTCGCCGCGAAATTCCCGCCAACACCCTGGCCGCCGCCATTCTCTACCCCGAACGACAAATCCAGGAATGGCAGGAGCCTAAATCTACCAGCGCTTACGCTGTCCAAACCACCGGCCTCAAACACACCTCCAGTTACCACGATGTCTGGGAACGCGACACAGAACTCTGCGCCTACTGCGCCCAAGAAATAACTCCCCAGATGAACACCTGCCCCCAATGCGGCCGCAACCTGCTCATCTCCGCCTACCGTTACGAAAACCCGAGTGCCAACCTCCATGTTCTCTGGGTGCTGCTCGTCAGCATTGCCCAGCTTTACCTGATCCAGGCCATTTACGATGTGATTGCTCGCCAAAACCTGCTGGCAGCTGCCCTGCCCATTTGCCTGATGGCCTTATTCCTGGTTCTCACTGCCGGCGTTTACTTCCGCCAATTTTGGGGTTATGTCGGGGCTATCGCCGCCTTGTCCATCATTCTTTTCGTCAACATCATCGGCATCCTCCTGCCGGCTGAACTCAGGCCAGACGCTCTGCTCCCCATCGCCCCCATGATCGATGACGTCGTGAACCCGATTGTACGCGGGCTAGACGACTTCCTGCGCTACTTCCAATTGGCGACAATTGTTCTGGCTTTGATTGTGGCCACGCTGAAAGCCGGCCCGGATTTCGAGCGCGTGCAGCGTCGCCAGATAGCCCAGGTACAAAAGGGCGTTCAAGAAGCAGCCCGCTACCACGCCATCGCGCGTGAAGCGGCCAAACGGGGAGAATGGGCAACGGCCGTGCTCCATTGGCAGCGCGCCGCCGCCAAAGCCCCAGGCCAGGTCAGCTTCCAACGCCACCTCGGCAGCGCCTATGCCCGCCTCGGCTTCTACCAGCGCAGCGCCGATATCCTGCAAGCCGCCCTGCCCCAGACCAACGACCCAACCCAAAAAGCCCAAATCGAACACCTGCTGCAAGTTGTAAACCAACATATTATCAACACTCAAGAAGAAAAACATAATGGCTAACGAAAAACGAGAAGAACTCGAAAAACGCGTCAAAAGAGCCTACGTTGAAAACGCCTTCTTCCGCTGGGAAAGCGCCGTCATCATCAGCCTCACCGTCGTCCTGGCAGCTCTTTCGGCGCTGAATCTCGGAGTCGATTTTCTACCGGCCTGGGCGTGGCTGCTCGCCGGACTGCTCATCGAAGGCGGACTGGTCGCTTCCAGCCTCACCGACAAACAGCTCTACCAAAAAATCATGGCTGAAGCGCTCCACCGCGAATTCGATCCCAAACATATCGACGACAAAGCGCTGCGTGAACAGTTCCTCAAAGCCATCAACTACCGCCGCCGCATCGAATCGGCCATTCAAGAACAGCCCGACAACCTGCTTAAGGACGAGCTGCAGCAGGCTGCCAGCCAGATTGACAACTGGATTGAGCACATTTACAACCTGGCGCAAAAAATCTCCCGCTACCGGCAGCGCCAACAAGAAATCGAACGCGACAAAGCCCGCGCCCAACGCCGCATTCAAGAATTAGAACAGGAAATGATTTTAGAAGATGACGAAGCAGTGAAAAAACAAATGGTCGTCACCATTCAAGGACTGCAACAACAGTTGTCAACCCTGTCTGGCGTAGAAAACACCATGCAGCGCGCCGAACTACAAATCGAAAACTCCCTGGCGCATTTGGGCACTATCTACTCCCAAGCTTTACTGGTCGACGCCAAAGACATCGACAGCAGCCGCGCCAAACGCCTACGCCAGGAAATTTCCGACGAAGTTACCGAGCTAAACGAGGTACTCTTAGCGATGGATGAGGTCTACACGGCCGAAAGCAGCTAGAACATTCATCCAGGTTGTCAAAATTCGTCACGTCTGATAGGATCACACGCTGCAAATTTTTAAAATTGGAGAGTAACCAGCTATGAAGGTGCTGTTGAAGGAAGATGTTGATAATTTAGGATTGGCAGGCGAAGTTCACGAAGTAGCCGCCGGTTTTGGCCGTAATTACCTCATACCCCAGGGTTTTGCCGTAAAAGCAAGCCCCGGCGCAATGAATCAGGCAACTGTCTGGCGCAAAAAAGCGGAAGTACGCCGCGCCCAAATTCGCGCCGAATATGAAGCCTTAGCCGCTAAAATTGAGGGCGTGACCCTGAACTTTACGGCACGCGCCGGTGATTCGGGTAAATTGTATGGTTCTATCACCACGGCTCAGATCGCCGATGCGTTGAATGAAACCATGGGTCTGGACATTGACCGCCGTAAAGTGGGCGTCGATCCGCTGCGTCAGCTAGGGGAACACAAAGTGGTGGTTCGTCTGTCTGGTGACATTCACCCTTCGGTGACGGTGATCATTGAATCTGAAGGCGGCGAGCCGGAAGTTGAAGCGGCAGCCCCTGTTGTCGAAGAAGTCGAAGAATACGATGAATTCGACGAGTATGAGGAATTTGAAGAATCCTTCTAATATTTCTCGCCTCGAGGCACACCCCGCTGATGCCCTCATGATTGCTTACATTCCAAGTCACTGGTTTGCATCAGTGACTTTTTTTTAGCATGAACGAACTCGGCCACATCCTCCGGGAAGCCCGTGAGACAAAGGGGTATACCCTGGAGGATGTTCAAGAAGAAATTCGCATCAATGCGAAATATCTAAAATCGCTGGAAAACGGTGATTATAATGCGCTGCCCACGCCTGTTCATGTGCGTGGGTTCTTACGCAATTATGCTCGTTTCTTGGGGTTGGATCCGCAGCCGCTGTTAGACAGATATGAAAGTTATCTCAGCCGACCGCCTTCTAAGGCCACGGCCGTTTCCGAAAACGGCAGCAGCACCCCCTTACCGACCATCAGCAAAGATGCGCCTGTTTTTTACGATCCGGTCAACGTCGAAGTAGACGTCGGCCAGCGGCGTGATCCCGAATCTGCGCTGCGGCTAGTGATAATTCTGGCTCTGATTGTCGTTTTAGCCCTGATCGCCAATCGTTTTGTGCCCCTATTCTTGGGCAATGGCGACGGTTCAGCCGCTATTACCGATGGCATCAACGATGCCCTGTTAAACATCACCAACCGGGCAGAAGGCACAGCTACGGCCGCCGCTGCGGAAACAGATGGCCTGACGCCAGCCCCAGACCAACAACCCATTGTTGTGCCCGGCGAGATCATCACCTCAACCAGCCGTAATAATTTCGACACCACCCAGACGCCATTGCCGACACGGCCGTCTCTCCCCGCCACCATGGACGAAATTCGCCTGCGCCTGGACATCAGCGAACGTACCTGGATGGAAGTAACCATCGATGGCGACATTGTGTTTAGCGGCTGGGCCAAAAACGGCGACCCGCCTTACGAATGGACAGCCACTGAAGAAGCCAAAGTCAACACCGGCAACGGCGTGGGCGTGTTTGTAACAATTAACGACATCGCCTGGGGACGCATGGGCAACCGAGGCGAAAACAAAGAAGAAGTGTGGCGCACCACAACCAATAATTGACCAATTCCATGAGCAAACAACAACAGAAAAAGAATTTTTATTTGCTCAGCCTGGGCTGCAGCAAAAACACAGTGGATTCCGAAAGCATGGCTAGCCTGCTGCACCACGCTGGCTTCTCCGGCGTAACAGACCCCGACGATGCCAGTGTGCTTATCGTCAACACCTGTGGATTTATTGAAGACGCCCGCCAGGAATCGATAGCCGCTCTGCGGGAATTGGCGGAATTGAAGCAGCCCAATCAACTGCTGATTGCCGCCGGTTGCATGGCGCAGCGATACGGCGCAGAGGTTGTGGAATGGGCGCCTGGGGTAGATGGGGTCATTGGAACCCGCCGCTGGATGGACATCGTGCGCTTTGTGCGCCAACTGCGCCGCCACAAACATCCCGAACCACTCTATCACCTGCCCGAAGAGGCCACGACGGTGGGCAGGGATGAACCAGGGGTATTAAGAACGGCCGTGCAAGGTCGCAGCGCCTACCTCAAAATATCCGATGGCTGTAGACGGCCGTGCGCCTTCTGCGCCATCCCCCAAATCAAAGGTACCCACGTCAGCCGCCAACCCCAGGCCATCCGCAACGAGGCCCGCCGCCTGCAAGACGCCGGCCTGCAAGAACTCATCCTCATCGCCCAGGACACCACCGATTACGGCCACGACCTGGGTCTGAAAAACGGACTGAGCCAACTGCTCAAAGACATCGCCCAAACCGCGCCCGACATTCCCTGGATTCGCCTTATGTACGCCTACCCCGGTTTTGTCACCGATGAACTCATCGAAACCATGGCCACCACACCGCAAATCCTCCCATATCTGGATATTCCCCTGCAGCACGGCCACCGCGAAACCCTGAAGCGAATGCGCCGCCCGGCCAACATCGACTGGGTGTACAGCACCGTAGAAAAACTGCGCCGCGCCATGCCCGACATCGCCATTCGCACCACCTTCATCGTGGGCTACCCCGGCGAAACCGACGAGGAATTCGACGGGCTGAAGCAATTTGTGCGCGATTTGCAATTCGACCGTGTGGGTGTGTTTACCTACTCCTACGAAGCCTCCACTCCTTCAGCCACCGTTTCCTGGCAGGTGCCGGAAGCAGTCAAAGAAGCCCGGCGCGACGAGCTGATGACGATTCAGCAGCACATTTCGTTGGCACGCAACCAAGCGCAAGTTGGCCGCACGCTGCCGATTTTGGTGGAAGGGTATGGCGACAACGTGAGCATTGGCCGCACCTACCGCGACGCGCCAGAAATTGATGGGCTGGTGCTGGTGCCCGGCGAACTGCCGCTGGGCGAAATGATTCCCGTGCGTATTGATGGGGCCATGGTTTACGATCTCACCGGTACGCCTGATTTGAATGCCCCACAAACAATTAGCCTGGGGCAGGTAACCACAACAAATTAAGATGGCTCGCAACCGATTTGAATGGACGATTTGGATTGTAATGGCTGCTTTGTTAGGCGGCGGCTGGATTTTTGCCTCCAAAGAAGAGGTCAAAGAACCCCGAGTCCTCAGCCTGACAGAGGCGCCGATTGTCGGGCACCTGGCGCCGGATTTCACGCTGCCCACCACCTACGGTGAAACCCACACCCTGAGCGATTATCGCGGGCAGCCGGTTGTGCTGAATTTTTGGGCTAGCTGGTGCGGGCCATGCCGGGTAGAAATGCCCTTTTTTGAACGGACCCAGATGAAGTATAACGGCCGTGTCGCCATCTTAGGCATCAATCAGGGCGAATCCGCCGACATTATCCGCGACTTTGGCAACCGGCAGAGTATCGACTACCCCCTGCTGGTAGACGAGAACAACGACGTCAACCTGCGCTACACCATCAACAGCCTGCCCACCACCATTTTTGTTGGTCCCGACGGCGTGGTGGATGAAGTGGTCGTCGGCATTGTCAGTCAGGCAGTATTACAAGACCGCATCGAAGGGTTACTGGCCGAAACGCCTTAAACGGCCGTGCCAACCACCCATTAGCCCGCGCACCTCTATTTCTATCTCTATCTCAACCTTTTATGTATCCAACACTCAACCTCGGACCCTTTGTTTTTCCCACCGCCGGCATTGTCTATCTCCTGGGCATATGGTTAAGCCTGACACTCATCGAACGCGCCGCCAAACGACTCCATCTGAACGTCGAAGCGACATATGGCCTGGTCGTAACGGGACTCATCGCCGGCTTCCTTGGGGCGCGGCTTTTGTTTGTGGCAGAATATTGGGCGGCCTTTCAGGAGAACTTGCTGGGCATTATCTGGCCGCTGACCAGCGGCTATAACTTGTGGGGCGGCTTGTTTTTTGGCGCGGCGGGGGCTTTTTTTTACGGCCGTTACAAACGCCTTCCCCCCTGGCCCACCCTAGACGCGCTCACCCCTGGCATCCTCACCGCCTTCCTCACCATCAGCCTGGCCGATTTTTTGGCCGGCCCCGGCTATGGCATTTTAACGCGCATGCCCTGGGGCATTTCTGTTTTCGGCATTCGCCGCCACCCCGTCCAACTGTACGAAATCATTCTCGGCCTGCTGGCCCTGCTGCTCTGGTGGCGCGTCAGCAGCGCCCAGGTCCGCGACCTGAGCAACCACGGCGGCGGGCGTACCTTTCCCGGCCAATCCTTCCTGCTGACTATGAGTCTCTACAGTGCCGGGCGTCTCTTCCTAGACATTTTCCGCGACAACGCCTGGATCACAGCGAACGGCTACCACATCATCCAAATCATCGCCCTGCTGGTGCTGCTTGGCTGCCTGGTCTTCCTGGCGCGCCACGACTCACAGAAACCGGCCGCCGGCGCACAGGAATCTCACCCTGGGTAATCAGCCGTTCTCCCCAACGATTAGAAATCCACCTTCTTTTTTCTGAACCAATTCCCCTGCCGTTAACGATCTTGTCACCCGGCCTTGCCTGCGTTACACTCTCGCCATGCGCACTCGCACCAAACTCCTTTTCGGCTCGCTCCTGCTGGTCATTCTGATCATCGCCTTGTTTTTCCTGTTTCGGCCAGAAGGCCGCGCCGAATTTGGCCCAGCGGCCGCCATTTGCCCCGGTCCAGATCAATTTGGCTACACCTGCACCACTGCCGACGGCTATGCCTACATCGACGCCACCCAGGACACCGGCCTCTACGAAGACGATGGCATCATCAACCTGGACCTACCCTTCCCCTTCACCTTCTACGGCACAACCTATACCAGCGTGCAGGCCAGCAGCAACGGCAACCTGCAATTCGCCAATAGCAACCCTTTCTACCTTAACGACTGCCTCGCCAGCGGCCCACTAACCGGCATGGGCGATATGCTCGCCCCATATTGGGACGATTTAGACCTGACAACGTTCGGCTTTTTGCAAACAGAAGTTGTCGGAACCACACCCAAACGGGTCTTTGTGGTGGAATGGGACAGCGTGCCCCAATATGGCGGCAGCGAAGATGACACCCTGACCTTTGCCGTGCAGCTATTTGAAGATACGCAAGCTGTCGTCTTTTTATACAAAGACGTGACCACCCAATTCGACGGCAACGGCCGTTCCGCTACCATCGGCCTGCAAAGTGAAGCCGCCGGCATCAGCCTGCAATTTAGCTGCAACCAGACGGCCGTCAACGACAACACCGGCCTGCTCTTCCCTTACCCGTCCGCCCCCAACCCGGATGTGGGTCAGGCCACTGCTCTGCTACAAACTCAACCAGCCGTTCCGCTGGTGAAAGGCGAAGTCACCACGCTGTTGACCTCTTTCAACCAACGCGGTCCCGCCGCCCTGGCCCCCTTGCAGCGCCTCTGGCTCAGCCAAACGCCGCAGCGCCAAAGTGAATGGGCCTGGGTCGATTTAAACGGCGACGGCCGTGACGAACTCATCCTCATCTGGCGCGGCCCCATCCGCCAACCCGAACTGAACGAACTCGTCGTCCTCACCCCGGATGCTGACGGGCAAATGAGCCTCTGGCTCGACCAACGCCTTGCCAACCGCACCGACGTAACCCCTCGGCTCACCTTCGCCGAAACCGCCGACCTCACCGGCGACCTGACCCCGGACCTCCTGCTCACCGACCACGACAACGGTTACCAATTCGTTCTCACTGCAGCTCTCGGCGACCTGGCCTTGCTGCCTTTGCCGGATCGCTGCCAGGGCGGCTTGCGCCTGCTGGAACAGAACAGCACGTCACAGCTGCAAATCATCCGCGATGGCTGCACGACTGAAGGACGAACGGCCGTTACCTGGAACGGTCAGGAATTCGTCGGCCAAACCCCCTAACCTCAATCTCCTTCCCCAAATTGCCGTTTTCCATTCCTGTGAAAATAAGAAGGCAGACATCCCGTCCGCTCTGGTTAGGGATACGCCTGCGCCCCCAGGGTTTTCATTCGTGATGGCGGGTAAACCACTCATGAAATCTCCTATAAATTTCGACTTGCCAACTCAAGGCGAAAACGATACTATGCACGCCCAAATAAAACCAGACCAAATTAACCAGGATTTGGAGAATTGGAGAGATAGGATGTTCGAAGTCAATGGCGTCTATGCTAACCGTATAGGCAAATACACTGTACTAGAAATTAATTCCCCTAAAATGCGCGTCCGTTACGAAGATGGCAGTCAGGCCGAACTAAACATCAACGTACAGGCGCGAATCTGGGAAAACATCGCCGCCGAAATGGAAGCCCAAGAAGCCAAACGCAGCGCTCGCGCTGCCCGGCAAGGCGGAACCATCAACCAACATTTTCTCAAGATTATCAGCTTACCGGATACCGACGATCTCACCTTCCCCGGCTGGCCGGAACGGGTCATCCTGGCGGCAACGCAAGAAAATGTAGAAACCGTCAAGAAGGGCGATCGAATTATCGTATACCTAATCGAACCACAGATCTTCTTTGCCGTCGCCACCATCACCAGCGATCCCTTTGAATACAACCCCAAAGAGTATTTTTTCAACGTGGATCAAAATCAGGCTCATTTCTTCTCCATCGACATAGATGCCGAAGCGCACAGCCTGAAGCAGGCTGTTTCTATCGACAGCGTGGAATTGGAAAGTTATCCCAACCTGATGAAAATGCGTCTCCAGCCAGAATCTTTTCTTAAAATGAGCGAAGATGATTTTGAACTGCTGGCTGAACTGCTAACCGAAGTCAGCGAAGATGACGAAGAAGATTTGGAAGATGACGAAGAATACGAAGAGGAAGACATCGAATAAATGAGTGATGAATATATTTTAGTGTGTGTGGCCTGGCCCTATGCCAACGCCGACATTCACCAGGGCAACGTAACCGGCTCGTATTTGCCGGCGGATATATACGGCCGTTTCCACCGCCTACAACACAACCATGTCCTCATGGTCTCCGGGTCGGACAGCCACGGCACGCCCGTCACCGTCAAAGCCGAAGAATTGGGTAAATCCGTTGAAGAAGTCTTTGGCTACTACCACGACCGTTTCTTACAGCTCTTCCAGAAAATGGGCCTCTGTTACGATCTCTTCACCCACACCGACACGGAAAATCATTTTCAAGTCTCGCAAGATATCTTCCTCTCTCTGCTGGAAAACGAGTACCTCTACCGCAAAGTCACCAAACAAATGTACTCGCCCATCACGCAAAAATTCCTGCCCGACCGCTACGTAGAAGGCACCTGCCCCAAGTGCGGTTACACACGCGCCCGCGGCGACCAATGCGACAACTGCAACACCCTGTTTGAAAGCGCCGCCGAACTCATTCACCCGCACAGCAAAATCGACGACACCGCCCTGGAGCTGCGCGACACCGAGCATTTTTTCCTTGATTTACCGGCCATTGCCGATGATGGACTGCAAGCATGGCTGCATAACGACGACAAAGCCCACTGGCGCTCCCAAGTCATCAATTTCGCCCGCAACTTCGTCGACCAGGGTTTAATCGGCCGCGCCGTTACCCGCGACATGGATTGGGGCATCCCCGTGCCCGTCGAAGGCTCCAATGGCAAGGTGCTGTATGTTTGGTTTGAGGCGGTGATTGGGTATCTGTCGGCGGCCATCGAGTGGGCCAAAAACAACGGCACACCCGATGCCTGGCGCAACTGGTGGCAAAATCCGGCCGCCCGCACCGTCTACTTCATCGGCAAAGACAACATTCCTTTCCACACGGTCATGTGGCCGGCCCAGCTTATGGGCGCAAAGGGTCTCTATTCAGACGATAAAACGGCGCACCTGAACCTGCCTTACGATGTGCCGGCCAACGAGTTCATGAACATGGAAGGGCGCAAAATCAGCGGCAGCATGAATTGGGGCGTGTGGATGTTGGACGCCCTGGAGCGCCACGATCCCGACCCGATGCGTTATTACCTGACGGCCGTTATGCCCGAAAGCCGCGATAGTGATTTCACCTGGCAGGGCTACGTCGAACGCAACAACACCGAACTGGTCAACAACTGGGGCAACCTCGTCAACCGCGTTCTCAACATGACCAAACGATACTTCAAAGGCATCGTGCCGGACCCCGGCGAACTCACCGCCAAAGATCGTGAACTGCTCACGGCCGTTGACGCCGGGTTCGAAACCGTGCGCCAACTCTACGACGGCTGCAAATTCCGCGCCGTCGCTCAGGAAAATCTGCGCCTCTCTACCCTGGTAAACCAATACCTGGAAGAAACCAGCCCCTGGACCACGGCCAAAACCGATATGCAGGCTACGGCGCGGTCATTGTACACGGCCGTGCAGGCCATCAGTGGCCTCAAAATCTTATGGGCGCCTATTCTGCCTTTCACCAGCCAGCAAGTTCACGAAATGCTGGGCGAGGACGGCCAATTGTTTGGCCAGCAGAAGGTGGAAACCTACCAGGAAAGCCGCAAAAGCCACGTGGGATTAACGTATGATGGGTCAACGGCCGTAGGCGATTGGACCCGCCGCGAAATCCCCGTCGGCCGCCAACTGCCCGCGCCCCACCCCCTCTTCAAACGCCTCGACGACAGCGTCGTCGCTGACGAACTCGGCCGTCTGGGCAACCCCAGCTAACAACAACCAACACATCACACTGAACAATTAACCGTTCTTCGTTAAAAACC
>WBZL01002646.1_pt2 | contig 11932 bp, 11 predicted proteins | sample 5204291 | NCBI WGS metagenome assembly WBZL01 (sample SAMN12344345, study PRJNA552823) | activated sludge metagenome | biome: Activated sludge suspended growth; feature: Nitrification reactor; material: Wastewater; isolation source: activated sludge from nitrification reactor of wastewater...
ACGTCGGAAACGAATAGCGGTTTGCCTGATTGATTCGACGAGATTGAAGGTCGCTTCCCCTTCGTGCTCACGGAGTGTATCTCCGAGCATGCGGCCCAACATTCGGATGTCGTGCCGCAGGGGCGTGTTTTTCCCCTCCTCTGAGTCTTCATCAGAGTTATCGTTTAATCCGGCGTCAACATCTATCACTCGTACCCCCTCTTTATGCCTGTGTTCGAAATACTGCTTATTCTATTTTCGTGCAGTTTATATTAAAACGGATCATGCTAGAATGAGCGTAAATTAAATAAGCTCAGTCATTTTTCAATACAGTACCATGCCAAATTCAGCAGCTATTCCCTCTAAAATTGTAATTGCTTCACGCGAGAGTCTTCTTGCAATGTGGCAAGCTAATTTTATTAAAAATCGTTTACGCGAATTATACCCACAAACCGAAATCAGCATACTTGGAATGACAACACAGGGTGATCAAATCCTGGATGTAACTTTGTCAAAAATTGGTGGCAAGGGATTGTTTATCAAAGAACTCGAGCAAGCGCTTGCTGATGGTCGCGCAGATATTGCGGTTCATTCCATGAAAGATGTTCCCATGAATTTGCCACCAGGGTTTGTCTTAGCTGCTATCACAGAACGTGAGGATCCGCGTGATGCGTTTGTATCGAATCAATATAAAGACCTATCAGAGCTGCCTGCTGGTAGCGTTGTTGGAACATCGAGCTTGAGAAGGGAATCCCAATTACGCGCACGGTTTCCACAATTAATTATTCAACCCCTGCGTGGTAATGTGCAAACAAGATTGCGTAAGCTTGATGAAGGTCAATATGCTGCGATTATCTTGGCTGCAGCCGGTTTGAAACGACTTGATTTATCCTATCGAATCACTGCGTTACTAGAACCTGAACAAAGCCTCCCAGCGGTTGGTCAGGGTGCACTAGGAATTGAATGTCTTGATAATCGCCCCGATTTAGTTCGCTTGATGGAACCCTTGCACGATAGGGAAACCGCGCAATGTGTAGAAGCTGAACGCGCGATGAGTAGAGTGTTGGGTGGAAGTTGCCAAGTACCATTGGGAGGGTTTGCGCAAATTACCGACAATGTGTTGACTTTGCGTGGGTTTGTAGCGACTCCAGATGGAAAAAGAATCGTTAGCGATGAATTAAATGGGAAACCTGAGTCTGGGGCTACGCTGGGTGAACAGCTAGCCCAAAACTTGATGGCACAAGGTGCTGATAAAATACTAGCTGCACTTGTGGTCTCATAGCCGCTGTGCATGATTAATTCCTATGCCTGCGCTTTCTGGATTGTCAATTTTAGTCACGCGTCCGGCTCACCAGGCAACCTATCTTGTTAACCGAATTAAATCACTGGGGGGTGAGCCTTTATTATTTCCGGTACTCGAGATAACCGATGTTGAGGATGTTCGACCGTTACTCAGCATAATCGATCGTCTGCATGAATTTGATTTTGCAATTTTTGTCAGTCCTAACGCGGTTGATAAGGCACTACCCTTAATTTGTAAAAATGCCCCTTTTCCTTCTCACCTAAAAGTAGCGGTGGTCGGTAAGGGGAGCGCACAGAAGCTATCTTCTTATGGGATTGATAAAGTAATCTTACCAGCGCATCGGTTTGATAGTGAAGCATTGCTGGAGCTCGAGATACTGAAGCAGGTTCAGCAAAAACGTATCGTAATTTTTCGTGGTAATGAAGGGCGAAAATTATTAGGTGAAACCTTAACCAATCGCGGTGCTATTGTCGAATACGCTGAGTGCTATCAGCGTAATAAACCAAAAACTGATGTGTCGGCTTTACTAGCGTATTGGTCGCGTGGATCTGTTCATGCAGTAACGATAACCAGTAGTGAAGGATTACACAATTTATTTGACATGGTAGGGGAAGTTGGCCAACAATTGTTAAAAAATACACCTTTTTTCACCGCGCATGAGCGGATTGCAGAAATGGCGAAAGATCTTGGTTTGAAAGATATTAATTTGACTGAGAGCGGTGATGATGGTTTGATTGCGGGTCTGTTGAGTTATTTTAATCGTTAATTTATATGGTTTATTGGAAATATGGAAAGAATCCAGCATACTAAACATCGATCTTCCCAGCAGGGCGCCTTGTTGGCTTTTCTTGTTCTGATAATTGTGCTCGCAGCGATGGGCTGGTTCTGGGCAAAGAAGAGTGGCCATCTTGTCGATCTGAAACACGCAATTGCAGGGTATTTAGATAAAGTTGATTTAACGGGGAAGAAGCCGCGTCAGTTACTCGCTGATATTGAAACTGAATTGAGTAATGCGGAAAAGCAACTTGGTGCAATAAAAGCGACGCTCTCCGAGAATGATCAAGCAATCGCTAAAGAGCTTGCATCCATTTCTCAAGTGATCGAGACTTTACCGCTTGCGATGGATCGTCACTTTGTTAAGTTGAATTTCGCATTGCCGCATTCCGAAGCTTTGCAAAATAGTAAGCTATATTTGTTCTTATCTGAAATTTGCAAAGATCTTCAAAAACTGATCAGTATTCAGAAAATCGATGATTCGAGCATTGAAATTATCTCACCAGCTCAAGCTGATCAGTTACGAAAAAATATACAATTAAAACTGACGCTAGCACAGCTAGCTTTATCATCTGAAGATCGTGCAGATCTTCAATCTAATCTTGGCGAGGTCGTTGCTTCAATGGACCGTCACTTTGATAAACAAGCAGAATCAGTTGTCGAAGTGCTCAAAGTACTTGATTCGTTGCATAGCTATCGTTTAGAAGACAAAGAATCATAATAACAATTATTTCAGAACCATCGAAATGGCACACTATATTCAAGTTACAAATGAGGGAGGAGATGAATGAGACTAGTGCTTTGGGTTTTATTTCTTTTTGCAGCAGCAGTTGGGATTGTATATGTTGCTCAATTCAATAGTGGCTCGGTTTTATTTAATGTGCCGCCCTATAAGGTTGAGTTGACGATTAACAATTTTTTCATTTTATTAATTGTTGCGTTCTTTATTTTCTATGTTTTGCTTAAGATCCTAGCGCGAATTTTAGGATTTAGTTTTTACTTTCGACGCAAAAGAATCAATGACCGGACCCTGGTTGGCTTAAAGGCATTTTTTGAAGGCAAATATGATAGAGCTCAGAAAGCTGCAGCCTCAGCCCTTAGATTGAACAGTTCTCCGATCATTAATGGTATTAACGCAGCATTGGCAGCACGAGCAGCGCATAAGCTAGAAGATTACACGGCACGCGATGAATTCTTAGCTGCTTCTGAAGAAGTTGCGCCCGGTGAACATACGCTTCGGCTGATAACCCAAGCTGAGTTATTATTAGAAGAGGGCCATCATAAAGAGGCGCTTGATGCGCTGCATTCTCTATACTCCCTCGGCGGCTTGCAGAGTATCACTGCTTTGCAGTTGGAGTTGAAGGCGCAGCAAATGGCCCAAAATTGGGATGCGGTCATGGATTTGGTCAATATTCTTGCGAATCGCTATCCTTATGGCAAAGGCTCGATTGAACAACTCAAGCACCATGCTCAGCAAGAGAGCATCAAGAAAAATAGCACGAACTTAGATCTTCTCAATAAATACTGGCATAGTTTGAATTCAATGGAGCAATTGGACAGTCGCTTGGCTGCCACAGCTGCAAAAGGTTATATCGCGTTGAATGATATGGCCACTGCACAAAGAGTCATTGAGCAAAGTCTAGACAGCAAATTAGATAATGAGCTTATTACACTTTATTCAAAATGCCTTGGTAATAGTGTCAGTTGGCAAATTCAACGCGCAGAGAACTGGTTGAGTAAAAATCCTAATAATGCTGAGCTTCTTCTAACATTAGGTAAATTGTGTACTTATTGTGAGTTGTGGGGTAAAGCACAAAATTACCTAGAAGCAAGTTTATCAATTGAACCAAGTCGTGCAGCGCATTTGGCCCTTGCTCAATTATTTGAGAAACTGGATAAACGTGAGCTAGCTTCTGATCATTATCATAAAGGTTTAGGTTTTACTTTACAGAAGCAGGCAATATAAACGCTAAGGCATTTGATTATCAGAGGGAATAAACGCATCAGAAAAGAACTGGGCGGCGGGTAGATTTCTCAATTGAGTGAAATCCTGATAAGCTGCCTTGACCATTAAAGGAGAACCGCAGGCATAAACCTGATAGGATGCTAGATTGGGAATGTCCTCCAATACGGCTTGATGGACTAGACCGGTTCTACCTTTCCATTGATCAGTGGGTAAAGCATCCGACAATACCGGAATATAGCTAAAATTTTTGTAGGTGTTAGCCCACTGTTCGACCAAGTCATTTAAGTAAAGATCTGCTTTTACGCGCACTCCCCAGTAAAGCAATAACTTGCGATGACTCTCTTGGAAAGGAAGTGTAGAGAGAATGTGTTCAAGAATGCTTTTAATCGGGGCGAAACCGGTTCCACTCGCAAGAAAAATTAGCGGGGTTTTATCACTAGGGGTTTCCCGCAAATAGAATGATCCCAACGGCCCTTCAATTCGCAATATATCTTTTTCCTTCATTCGGGTGAAAACGTGCTCAGAGAAAACCCCACCAGGGTAATTTCGTGCATGCAGTTGCAAAAACTCATCGTCGTGGGGAGCGTTTGCTAATGAAAAGCTACGTCTTTTGCCGTCTTTGAGTAAAATATCGATATATTGACCTGGCAAGAATTGCAAACGTTCATTTGTAGGAAGCTTGAGATAAATAACCATCACATCAGGTGCTACACGGTCAAGTTTGTGGACCCGACAGGGCATGGTGCGTATTCTGATGTCTTTAAGGGTATCAACCTCGTGACATTCGATCACTAAGTTGTCCGATAATGCCGATGCACAACAAAACAAAGCCAGGCCATTTTGTTTGTCTTGTTCAGTGAGTGTTGTTTCATCATATCTACCGTAATCGACCTGTCCTTGCAAAATTTTTCCTTTGCAAGCGCCGCATGAACCATTGCGGCAGCCGTAAGGGAGTGAAATGCCTTGTCTTAGGGCTGCTTGAAGAATCGATTCCCCTGTTTCGATAGTAAAAGTATGATTGCTTGGCTTGACGATGACTTGATAAGACATAGTTTAAAAATTTAAAACGATTAATTTGATACGCTGAAATGAAAAAAACGTTACTAATTATTGGATGTGGGGACATTGCACTCAGAACAGCTCCGCTTCTCGCTAGGTACTACCGATTGCTTGGATTGACTCGTCGGACAGAAAATTTTAGTAAACTACGTTCACATCAAATTATCCCATTGTTGGGTGATTTGGATCAGCAAGCAAGCCTCAAGCGGTTGTCTGGGATTGCAGATGCCATTATTCATCTGGCACCACCTCCTAATATGGGTTTAAAAGATACTCGTACGCGGCATCTTTTGGCAGCGCTGAGTCGACAACATTCCAGAGCAAAGGGAAGGATACCACATCGGCTAGTGTATATCAGCACAAGTGGAGTTTATGGTGATAGGGATGGACAGTGGGTTGGAGAACATAATCCCGTTAAGCCACGCAATGATAGAGCTTGGAGGCGATTTGATGCAGAATGTCAGATTAGGAAATGGGGTACCGATACGGGTAGCAATGTCACTATATTGCGGGTGCCGGGCATCTACGCTATAGACCGATTGCCCATTGCTCGGCTAAAGCAAGGTACTCCAGCATTACTAGAGAAGGAAGATAGTTATACTAATCACATCCATGCCGATGATCTGGCGCGGATTATCGTAGCTGCTTTCCATTATGGGAAAAATAGTAGAATTTATAACGCATGTGATGATTCGAGTTTAAAAATGGGTGATTATTTTGATTTGGTTGCGGACACTTTTAAATTACCCCACCCACCTAGAATTTCGCGTGCACAAGCCAAAGAACAGATTCCAGCCGGCCTGCTATCTTTCATGGAAGAATCACGGCGTTTAACAAATGATCGAATGAAACGAGAGTTGCGCATCAAATTGCTTTATCCAACTGTGCATGAAGGAATATCCAAGGTGATCCCCGATAAAAATTGCTTGCGTTAATTTGAAATACCGTGCTATCAGGTTGTTTGAGCGGGCGAGCTTGGCTATTCCTCAATTCTACTCAAAGGTGTTTCGAGTCACGCAAATGTATTGATAATACCTTGATGCCTTGGAAGATCACTGCCATTAAATTCGGTTGATAGTCCCTGAATTGTTGCTACTGTTGTTGTGCTATTTTCATTGGCATTTGAAGCAATTGAACCATGCTGTTGGTTAGCATGTTGTTGAGATGTTTCAGCACCAACCGTGGTATTTCCCAGGGTAATTCCATTTTCTGCCATCATTTCACGTAATCGAGGTAGGGCGGATTCAATTGCCTCGCGTACCGCAAGATGCGGAGAGGTGAATTGAGCAGATACCTGAGTCGATTGATCGTTACTGATGTGCAAAATGACCTCTACCGGACCGAGTTCGGCCGGATGTAGATGTAATTCCGCGATCTGATGCTTCTGGGTAGCTAACCAGGTTATTTGCTGATTGAAATCGTTACCCCATGCTGGCTTGCCAAATTCAGTCGCAACATGGTGTGGATGAATCGGTAATAAGGGAGTTGAGCTGGAAGGAGACGCCGTTTGAGTTATCAAGTTGCTTTGTGCTACCAAAGAAGAATCGGGAGAAATCGGCAAAATTTTGCCGATCTCGGCAAAATTTACCGAATTGATATCGACTTCTTCAGATAAAGCGTCACGCGTTAGTAATTGGGTGAACTGATTCAGAGCAGAATAAGGTGAGGTATTTATACCTGGTATACTATTGTTTTGATAAGCCTGGGCTTGTAAAAAAGTTGTGTAATTCTGGTTGCTTGCTGAGCTAGTAGAGAAGGTTGTTTTTAAATTATCACCTATTAGCGTTGCCAATGGCCCATCGGCATTTTCAAGCACTGTGTCAAGGAGTGGTGTGGTTTGTGAAACATTTTCTTCTATCGTATTGAGTAGCGATGGATTGATTTGATTTTGTGCACCCCTCAGGATATTGGAAGAATCTGCTAATGAGAAGCTAGCCATTGGATTACTGTTGGTGGTGCTTGCTTCAGCCATCAAGGAAATAGGTATTTCGACTGCGCTGGTTGCTTCAGTAAGTAACTCATTCAATATGGCTGTTTCAGTGCCAGTAATATCAGCGTTAAGCTCGGTTTTTAGATCTTCTGCTAGGGTTTTTCCCAATATCTCTTGGAATGGGGTTGAGTTAGATTGATTTAGACCAGTGCTGTCCGTGAGTGGTGAATTAATGTCGGGATTAACAGATGGCAGTAATGTTTCCTGAATGCTTGTAAGATTTAACATGGCTAATAGGTAAGTTACTAAATTAATATCTATCCTCATGCAATTGTTATGCCAGGATCAGATTTTCTTGGGGCCTAGCCTTCTGTTTTATGTTGCCTGGCAATAGTAACAAACTCATCCAAGAGCTTTTGTTCATGCTTCTCAAGCTTGATGGCATGATGATGTTTAATTCTCTGTAGCAGCGTATGATAGGACTTTAGTTTACGGCGAGAATCTTGATACTCTGTTTTAACAATCTCTGTTTCTTTTTGTGCATTGATGGTTACTTTGCGTTGTTCGAGGATTGCGGCATCCAGTTTGCCAATAAATGCAAGATAGTTAGTCCACTCAATTGAATTCATCCCAGTGTTTTTTGTATTGACAAAATGGGCTTGATAATTTCGTCGGTAATCAATTAATAGATTAAGTTTTTTCTCAGCTTCTTGCTGTTTGGAATTAAGAAATCCGAGCTTTTTGGCTGAAGCATCCATTTTTTGTTGAGCAAACTCGACAAGCGTTTTAAGAGATTGGGTAGTTGCCATTCGGTTTGCTATTTACTATGGGTAGTGATTCAGAAGCGAGCTACCGAAGTGTGAGTAGCTTGGATAATTTTTGGAGGCTTTCTGCAATGTTCTCATGTTCGAAAATCCCTTGCTGGAGGAAAGATTCTAGTGCGGGATAAATTTTTATCGCTAAATCAAGCTCGGGATCGCTTCCTGGGACATAAGCGCCGACACTAATTAAGTCGTGGCTGCGGTGATAACGCGCATAAAGATTCTTGAAACGCCGAGTCCATTCCAATTGTTCTTGCGAAGCTAAATGCGGCATAACACGGCTGATCGATGATTCGATATCGATTGCCGGATAATGGCCAGAGTCCGCTAATCGCCGTGAGAGAACAATATGTCCATCGAGGATGGCGCGGGCATTGTCTGCGATTGGATCATTGGGATCATCATTTTCTGATAGGACGGTATAAAATGCAGTGATTGAGCCACTACCTTGTCTACCATTTCCTGCACGTTCCACCAATTGTGGTAAACGCGCAAATACGGATGGTGGGTAACCTTTAGTGGCGGGAGGTTCACCGACTGCTAATGCAATTTCTCGCTGTGCCATGGCAAACCGAGTTAGCGAATCCATGATGAGTAGTACATTTTTTCCCTCATCACGGAAAAATTCTGCGATAGCAGTTGCATAAGCCGCACCTTGCAAGCGCATAAGGGGAGAGGTATCAGCTGGCGCTGCGATAACAACTGAACGAGCGAGCCCTTCTTGTCCGAGTATGTTTTCAATGAATTCTTTTACTTCTCTGCCTCTCTCGCCAATCAACGCCACGACAATCACATCGGCTTTGGTGTACCGTGCCATCATTCCGAGCAAAACACTTTTACCAACGCCACTTCCTGCGAAAAGTCCCATTCTTTGGCCTCGGCCCACGCTGAGTAGCGTATTAATAGCGCGAATGCCTACATCAAGGGGCATATCAATGGGGGCCCGTTCTAGTGGGTTGAATGGTCTGCTATATAAAGGAACCGTCTGCTCGGTATGGATAGTACCTAATTGATCAAGGGGCTCTCCGGCACCACTCAGTACCCTCCCTAATAGTTCATATCCAACATTAATTTGCTTTGTGCGGTCGGCAGCTCGCCTTCTTGGGCGCCAGTTTTTGCCGATTCTGGGATGATCACTCGCGTATTCGGTGGGAACTACTTTCGCCCCAGGCACTAGTCCATAAACATCACTAGAAGGCATTAGAAACAGGCGATCTCCTGAGAATCCAACGACTTCAGCAGAGACATTATGACCATTGGGAAGGAAAACGGTGCAAGTGCTGCCGACAGCAAGTCTCAATCCTACCGCTTCCATCACTAGACCCGCTACACGGGTCAATGTACCACTAATAATGAGTGAATTTGAGTGACTGACAATTTGCTTGCAGTTGTTTAGAAAACTTTGCCATGATGAGCAATGGTTCATGCTTACACTAATTCGGTTGATGATTTTCTAGCAAAACTTTTGATAAAATTGTTTTCCAGCGCGAGGTGAGTGTGGCATCTATCTCGCACCCTCCTGCTTCTACTTTACATCCTCCCCTTTCTATCTGGCTGTTTTCGTAGATTTTCCACTTTGAATGCGATAACTGATTCTCCAATTGGATGCGAACCAGCGTCGCATCTTCAGGATGCAGTATGATATGAAGCGGCTGCATCGCAGATGGCAAGTGCTGAATAGCGTCTTGAATAATTGGAATGATTAACTCAGGTTTTAATTCAAGCGATTGAGTAACGATCTTTCTCGCAAATTCGATAGCAAGTTCGAGAAGCTCTTGCGCAACGGTTTGATCAATGTGCTCAAGCTCCTCCTCAAACTTGACCATTAAGACTTGGAGATGTTGAATAGTGGTTTCCATCTCTACAGTCGCATGTTGCTTGCCTTCTTGGTAGCCTGCCTGATAGCCTTCATTCTTTGCTTGTTGATAGATCGCTTCGATTTGTTCTGCTGTAGGAAGTGAAATGGTTTCTTTAGCAGCTTGATCGACGCTTGCATCTAATTGCGTTGTATTGTTTACTAAATTTGTTTCAAATGAACCTAACTCCCATTTCTGAAAGGACGAAAGCTGTTTCTTAGGAATGACCGATGGGGAATTCATTTGTATGTTTATCCTTGTCCAATAGTTCGATATGAATTAGCAGGTGTAGATCCATGATCACGGTAGTTTGTTAGATTGAGAGCTATCTTTAGCTGTTATACAAAACCATCGCCACCCTTGCCTCCAAGCGCTACTTTTCCATCATCTGCTAGTTGTCGGAGGGTTTTTAACATTTCCTTCTGCGCAGCTTCAACTTCTGAAACACGAACTGGGCCTTTGATTTCAAGATCTTCGCGCAACATTTCTGCAGCCCGTTGTGACATATTCTTAAAGATTTTATTACGTAATTCTTCTTTGGCGCCTTTGAGAGCGATGATCAGTGAATCAGACTGAACTTCTCTGAGTAAGAGTTGGATACCTTGATCATCAACAGTCAGTAAATCATCAAATACAAACATCTCATCCATGATTTTTTGTGCAATGCTCTCATCATACTGTGTTATGTGCTCGATAATATTGCCTTCTAGCGAACTGGGAATGAAATTTAGCATTTCAGCTGTCGTGCGTATTCCCCCTTTGGGCGCTTTCTTAATATTGTCACTTCCGGATAGCAATTTATTTAATACACTATTCAATTCACGCAGCGCAGTAGGCTGAATGCTGTCAAGGGTTGTGATACGAAGGATGACATCATTGCGTAACCTCTCGGTAAGTAATGCTAGAATTGCGCTGGCCTGATCTCTTTCAAGATGAACCAATATGGTTGCAATGATCTGTGGGTGCTCATTTTTGATTAACTCCGCTACTGCAGCAGTATCCATCCATTTTAGGTTTTCTATACCACTAGTATCGTTCCCTTTTTCCGTCATCCGATCCAGTAAGCTAGCCGCTTTCTCTTCCCCTAAAGCGCGGATTAGAACATTGCGAATATATGCTAGCGAATTTTGACCGAGCGAAGTTCTATCACTTGCTAGCGTACAGAACTCATGTACGACGGATTCAATCTTGTCACGTTTAACATTGTTTAAACTTGACATGGCTTCACTCAATTTCTGGACTTCTTTCGGTCCAAGATACTTAAAAACTTCAGCTGCCTCTTCTTCTCCTAATGACATGAGAAGAATTGCGCTTTTAAGAATACCGTCATCGCTCATTGTCAGATACCCATTCTTTGATCACATTTGCTACTATGATTGGTTCGTTTAAAGCCAATTGCTTAGCTCTGGTTATATTTTGTTCATGGCTAACCACTTCCTGCTGATGACTCAACGCCAAGTTATTACTGTCTTCAAGCGCGACAGTTGCCTGAGGTGGAGCTGGTGGTGGAGGTGGCGGGGGTGGCAATAAGGTTTTTAGGAATGGCTTTAATATTTTAAGCAAAAAGAATAAAACCAGAGCGGCAATAATAAGCTGCTTACCAATTTCTTTCGCAAGCAAAATCATATCTGGTTGCTTCCAGAAAGGAATTTCTGCAATTTCTTCTTCCAGAATATTAAATTGACTATTGGTTACAGTAAGTGTATCTCCCCGATTTTCATCAAATCCCATCGCTTGTTTAACGAGACTATTAATTTTCTCGATTTCTTCTGCAGCAAGTGGTTCATGTATCAAGTTTCCCGCTTCATCCATTTTTCCGCGATAATTGATGACAACGGCTGCAGATAGCCGGTTAATACGTCCCACTGATTGACGTGTGTGCTGAATTGTTTTGTCTAATTCGTAATTCGTAGTTGATTCGGAGCGGGTATCAACGGGTACTTGATTTTTTGTGTCCCCTTCACCAGCTGCGACATCTACAGGCGCCTCAGCAGCAGCAGGTGGACGATTTGATAGCGCTCCTGGTACACCGCTCTCGGGCCGATTAGCTGACATGGAGTCTGATTTTTGTTGACTCCGAATCGAAGCGGCCTCGGTTGCAATATTATTAGGCTTATAGATTTCTTCTGCGCGTTCTGTCCTCGAGAAATCAACGTCGGCAGTAACTTGAGCCCGTACATTGTTGGGACCAGTTATTGGAAGCAAAATTGTTTCAATGCGCTTATTAATGTTTTGCTCTAATTC
>WBZL01004535.1_pt1 | contig 11924 bp, 11 predicted proteins | sample 5204291 | NCBI WGS metagenome assembly WBZL01 (sample SAMN12344345, study PRJNA552823) | activated sludge metagenome | biome: Activated sludge suspended growth; feature: Nitrification reactor; material: Wastewater; isolation source: activated sludge from nitrification reactor of wastewater...
GTGGATTCCCGGAGACGGCAAGGCCAACCCGACCGACCTCACCCAGTCGCTCGCGCGCGGCGCACGCATGGGCGGGGCGAGCATCGTCGAAGGCGCGAAGGTCACGGGCGTTCGCACCGGGCGCGGCCGCGTCCGCAGCGTCGACCTCGTGCACGACGGTGCCACGCACTCGATCGAGTGCGACGTCGTCGTCAACTGCGCCGGGCAGTGGGCACGTGCGTTCGGCGCGCTCGCCGGCGTCGACGTGCCGCTCTACTCCGCCGAACACTTCTACATCGTCACCGCGCCGGTGCCCGGCGTCGCGCCCGACCTGCCGGTGATCCGCGACCCGGATGGCTACATCTACTTCAAGGAGGAGGTCGGAGGGCTGGTCATGGGAGGTTTCGAGCCGGTCGCGAAGCCGTGGACCGTCGATCCGATTCCCGACGGCTTCGAGTTCCGGCTGCTGCCCGAAGACTGGAACCAGTTCGAGATCCTGATGACCCACGCGATCCACCGCACGCCCTGTCTCGAGACGGCGCAGGTGAAGCTTCTGCTGAACGGGCCGGAGAGCTTCACCGGCGACGGCAACTTCATCCTGGGCGAAGCGCCTTCGCTCGGCGGCTACTTCGTCTGCGCGGGCTTCAACTCGGCAGGCATCGCGAACTCGGGCGGCGCGGGCAAGCTCGTCGCGCAGTGGATCGTCGACGGCGAGGCGCCGCTCGACCTGTGGGACGTCGACATCCGCCGCTTCGCGCCATTCCACGCCAACCGCCGCCACCTCGCGGACCGCACGGTCGAGTCGCTCGGGCTGCACTACGCGATGCGCTGGCCGCGCGAGGAACTCGCCACGGTGCGACCGCTGCGGCGCTCGCCGCTCTACGACAGGCTCGCCGCGAAAGGCGCGGTGTTCGGCAGCAAGCTCGGCTGGGAGCGCGCCAACTACTTCCTGCCCGCGGGCGAGCGCGAACCGCCCCCGACGCTCGACACGCCGGGCTGGCTCCCGTGGGTGCTCGAGGAACAGCGCGCCTGCCGCGAAGACGTCGTGGTGTTCGACCAGACCTCGTTCGCGAAATTCGTGCTGAAGGGACGCGATGCCCTCGCCGTGCTCCAGCGCCTGTGCGCGAACGAGATCGACGTCGCGCCCGGTCGCATGGTCTACACGGCGATGCTCAATGCGCGCGGCGGCTTCGAGAGCGACCTGACCGTGCTGCGCGTCTCCGAGCGCGAGTTCTTCATCCTCACCGGGTCCGCGCAGGCAACGCGCGACGCGTCGTGGATCGAGCGGCACATCGGCCCCGACGAGCACGCCTCGCTCGTCGATGTGACCGGTGCGTGGTCGGTGATCTCGGTGATGGGTCCGAAGGCGCAGGCGCTCCTCGCCTCGCTCTCGCCGGACCCGCTCGGCAAGGACGCGCTGCCGTTCTCGCAGGTCCGCGCGATCGACCTGGGCTACGCGCGGGTGCGCGCCGCGCGCATGAGCTACGTCGGCGGCCCGGGCTACGAGCTCACCGTCCCGACCGAACAGTGCCTCACGCTCTACGACGCTCTCGCGGGAGCCGGTCGCGGGTTCGGCCTGCGCGACGCCGGCTACTACACGATCGACGCGCTGCGGATCGAAGCCGGCAGGCGGGCCTGGAGCGCCGAACTCTCGCCCGACGAGACGCCGTTCGAGGCTGGACTCGACTTTGCGGTCAGGCTCGACAAACCTGCGCCCTTCCTCGGGCGCGACGCCCTGCTGCGCCAGCGCGAATCCGGCCTGCGAAAGCGGCTGGTCCAGTTCACGTTCGACGATCCGTCGGCCTTCCCCTGGGGCGGCGAGCCTGTGCTGATGGACGGGCGCAACGTCGGCGAGCTCACCAGCGCGGGCTACAGCCGCAAGCTCGGCCGGGCGGTCGCGATGGCGTACGCGCGCTCCGAGGCGCCTTTGACGGACCAGGCGATCCTGTCGGCGCGCTACGAGGTCGACATCGCGGGCGAGCGATTCGGCGTGACGCCGCACCTCGCGCCGCCGGCCTGATCCGCGCGGTGCGGCGCGACAGCCATGCCCGTGCGACTCAGCGCAACACCTTCTCGACCTTGCCGGTGTTCGCGTCGACGATGACGAGCGGGGGCGACGTCCTGCCGTCCGCCTTGGTGTACTGGAGGTTCCAGGTCGCGTGCCGGTTCGACGGCGCGGCGGCCGTGCCGATCTGGACGAAGTAGCCGTCGGCGAGCGGTTTCGCGCCGTTCTCCTGCGCGATCGCGTAGAGCTTCACCCCGTCGAGCAGGAATCCGGGCTTGAGGTCGGGCATCCGGCCGGCCGACCCGGGCTGCGCCCAGCAGTTGAGCCCGCCGCGGAACGTGTTGATCGACACGTTCGCATTGGCCGATGGCGAGTAGAACGTCACCGTCCACGCTTCCGACGAACCGTCGGGCTTCAGCGGACCGAGGATCGTGTTGGTGATCCGCGCAGGCAGCACGTCCGGCTTCCACGCCTTCGCGTGGCCTTCGGCGATGCGATAGATCTCCGCGAGCTTCACCGCCGGTTCCTTGAGCGTGACCGGCTTGCAGGCCTCCTGCGCGGCTGCGGCAACCGGCAGTACGGCGGCAGCGAGGGTCGCCGCCATTCGGGGAATCGAAGTCATGTCCGGCTTCCTTTCGACGTGAACGGTCCTCGCCCGCCGCGGCACCGCGACCCGCTCCCGCGCTCCCGTCGTCGCTCCGGTCTCCGCGCCGCCGGCGGAACCCCGCGGTTATACACGCTGCGGCGCCCGCCGGGGAAGCCACCACGGAACCGCGCGACCCTCAGCGGCGCCGGCGACCGCGCGCGTAGAATGACGCCTTCACGTCCCGCACCGATGACGATCCAGCACCGCCTTCCGACTCCCGCCCGCCGCGGACGCACGCCGTCGGAGTCGTCGACCGGCGCAGCGCAGGTGCAGAGCCTGAAGCGCGGGCTGTCGATCCTCGAGTGCCTCGCGCGCGCGGAAGGCGGCCTCACGCTCACCGACATCGCGCACCGCGTCACGCTGCCGCCGTCGACGACGCACCGGCTCCTGTCGACGCTCGAGCGCGGAGGGTACGTCTACCAGGCAGGCGAACTCGGCCTGTGGTACGTCGGGCTGCACGCGTTCACGGTGGGATCGAGCTTCCTCGCCTCGCGCGACTGGGTCGCCCAGAGCCATCCGTACATGCGCCGGCTCATGGAACAGTCCGGCGAGACCGCCAACCTCGCGATCCTCGACGGCACCGAGGCGGTGTTCATCGACCAGGTGCAGTGCCGCGAGACGATGCGCACGATCGTGCGTCTCGGCAGTCGCGTCCCGCTTCACGCCTCGGGTGTCGGGAAGGCGATCTTCGCCGCGTTGCCCGACGAGCAGATCGAGGCAATCCTCAAGGTCAAGGGGCTGCCGCGCATCACCGAGAACACGATCACCGCGCCCGAGACGATGTGGGCGAGCCTTCGCGTCATCCGCCAGCGCGGCTTCTCGTTCGACGACGAAGAACACCTGATCGGCACGCGCTGCGTCGCCTCGCCGATCTACGACGAGCACGCCGAGGCGCTCGGGGCGATCTCGCTCGCGGGACCGGTCTCGCGGCTTCCGGACGCGCGCATCCGGCAACTGGGTCCGCTGGTCGCGCACATCGCCGAGGACATCACGAAGACGCTGGGCGGCCGCTGGCCCCACCCGCATTGACACGTTCCGCGAACCGGGGCACGGCTTCCGCCCGACCCCGTCTCACGAAAGCAGCACCTCCATGAACCGATGTCCCCACTGCGGCCGTGCCGCGATGAGCCTCGTCCAGAAGTCCGCGCTGGGGCCCGGCCGCGTCGTGCGCTGCGGATCCTGCGGCAAGGCGGTCGCCGCCCACCCGGCGGGCATGCTGTCCGCGATTCCGGCCTTCCTCGGCGGCTATCACGCGCTCGAATCGGGATCGGCACTCGCGGGCGGGGCCGCGGTGGCGGCGGGACTCGCGGTCATGGTCGCCCTCCAGGTCTTCGTGGTTCCCCTGGTGAAAGCCTGACGTGCGGCGTCGCAGTTTCTGCCTCGACGCCCGCGTGCGGTGTCCTGTCGCGTCCGCCATCGCAACGGGGCACCGCGCGAGCCTTGCGCCGCGGGACGCCTCGCCTGAGTCGGACCCCCGACGTCGATGACGGCTGCACCTCCTGCGGCCGACCCGTCCTCGCGGACCGCGTCCGGGTGGATCGAGGCCACCGGCTACGTGTTCGTGATCGGCGCCTTGAGCCTCGTGTACGCGATCGGGCACCGGTTCGGGGCGCACCCGATGGCCTTCGTGCTCTACGCCGTGGTGATGTCGTCGATCGCCATGCTTGCGGCGACCGGGGTCGGGAACGACACGCTCGCCATCGCGCGGCATCCGATGAGCTGGCTCGTCGGTGCCTCGATCATCCTGGTCGAGGTGTTCTACTACCTCACCATCAGCTACGTGCCGCCGGCCCACGGGAACCTCATCCCGCGCTTCGCCATTCCGATGGCCATGATCACGGGCTGGGCGCTGTTCGGCCGCCGACCGGCACCGATCGCGATCGCAGCGACCGTCGCGGTCACCGCCGCGAGCAGCTACGTCGTCGCGATCACCGATCCGGCGGTCCGATGGCACGCCGCGGGCGCCGGACTCCTGTGCAGCGCGTTCCTGGTCGTGCGCGGTTTCGCCGGCGAATTCCACCCGTGGAACCGCGCCGCGGTCACCGCAAGGGAGAAGCTTCGCGTCACCGGCACGCTGCTCCTGGTGACGTCGATCCTGAGCCTCGTGCTGGCGTCGATCCTCGCCGGCGCCGTCGCGGCGGGCGCGCTTCCGCCGATGCGTATCCTGCCGACCGCGGGCGAGATGCTCCACCTGCCGACGATCCTGATCGGGACCTTCGCCGGCGGCGGCTTCCTCGCGCTCCTGAACATCCTGCAGTTCTCCGCGGTCGTGAAGATCACGACCGAAAACATCACGGCGATGATGGCCCTCTCGCCGCTCACGACCTGGCTGTTCCAGGAGATCGGCGTCGCGCTCGGCCTGATCGACGTGGCGCGCCCCGAGTCCCGGCTCGTCGCCGCCATGGCGGTCATCGTGCTGTCGGTGCTGGTCATCGTCTTCGCCGGCCGTCGTCCTGCCGCTGTCACGGGCAACCGTGCAGCTTCGCCCCGAAGGCCGGGCCCCTGACTTCGCGGCGGGACTCAGTCCGCCCGCGCCATCCGCTCCCAGCGCCGTTCGAGCGTGTCCTGCCGGCGCGGCGACCAGCGCGAAAGCAGTTCTCCCATCGCGCCGAAGTCGTTGCACAGGAGCACGACGTCGCATCCGGCGTTCGTTGCGGCCTCCGCGCGCGCGACGACGTCGCCCGCGCCGTGGGCGCCGGCCATCTCGAGGTCGTCCGAAAAGATCATGCCGTCGAAGCGCAGGCGCACGCGAAGCACGTCTTCGAGCCATCGACGCGAATAGCCCGCTGGCAGCGGATCGACGTCCGGGTACACGACGTGCGCCGGCATGATCCCCTCGATCCCGGCCGCGACCAGCGCGCCGAACGGCACGAGGTCGTGGTCGGCGATCGCGCGCATCGGGCGTTCGTCGACCGGCATCTCGTGGTGCGAGTCCGCGGCGACGTGGCCGTGGCCGGGAAAGTGCTTGCCGACCGCGGCCATGCCGCGCGAGCGCAGGCCGCGGCACAGCGCTGCGGCCAGGAACGCGACGGCGTTGGGATTGCGATGGAATGCGCGGTCGCCGATGACGCCCGAGCGCCCCCAGTCGAGGTCGAGCACCGGCGTGAAGCTGAAGTCGACGCCCGCGCCGCCGAGTTCGGTCGCGAGAGCGGCGCCGAGCGCCTCCGCCTCGCGCGCCGCGCGGGCGACGTCGCCATCCCAGGACTCGCCCAGCGAACGCATCGGCGGGATCGCCGTGAAGCCGGCGCGGAACCGCTGCACGCGGCCGCCTTCGTGGTCGACCGCGATCGGAAGGTGCGGCGCGCGCAGCGCGCGGATGGACTGCGCGAGCGCCGCGAGTTGCGCGGGCTCGGCGTAGTTGCGCGCGAACAGGATGACGCCGCCCGCGAGCGGGTGTTCGAGGCGTTCGCGGTCGGATGGCGAGAGTTCGAGCGATTCGACGCCGAGCATCGCCGGCCCGCGCGGCATCGCCTTCACGCGGCGGCCTCCCGGATCAGCCGTTTCATCTCCCGCACCGCCTCGCGAATCCCGACGAACACCGCGCGCGAGACGATCGCATGGCCGATGTGGAGTTCGCGCACACCGGGCAGCGCCGCCACCGGCTGGACGTTGAAATAGTTGAGCGCGTGCCCCGCGTTGAAGCGCATCCCTGCGGAGCGAACCGCCTCGCCCGCCGCGCGGATCTTCGCGAGTTCCGCGACGACCGCGCGACTCTCGGCGTCGCGCCCGCGCGCGTGAAACGCCTCGGCGTAGGGTCCGGTGTGGATCTCGCACACGCGGGCGCCGATCGCCGCGGCCGCCTCGACCTGCCTCGCGTCCGCGTCGATGAAGACGCTGGTGTTGATCCCCGCGTCGGCGAGTCGCTTCACCGCCTGCGCGAGCTCGGTCCGCTGGCCCGCGACGTCGAGTCCCCCTTCGGTGGTGATCTCCTGCCGCCCTTCCGGCACCAGCATCGCCATCTCGGGCTTGAGACGGCAGGCGATCCCGATCATCTCCGGCGTCGCCGCCATCTCGAGGTTGAGCTTGATGTGCGTGAGTTCGCGCAGCCGCCTCACGTCCTCGTCGCGGATGTGGCGCCGGTCCTCGCGCAGGTGAACGGTGATGCCGTCGGCGCCGCCCAGGTGCGCCTCGACCGCCGCCCACACCGGATCGGGTTCGTAGGTGCGCCGGGCCTGCCGGATCGTGGCGACGTGGTCGATGTTGACGCCCAGTTCGATCATTCGGGACTCTCCTCCTCCAGCGCCTGCAGGTCGCGGACCACACGGCGGCTAGCGATGGTGCGCGACTCGAGGTGATGGTCGAGGACTTCGCGCATCAACCGCTTTGCCTCCGCGGCGGTCGACGCGTCGTCGAAGCGTCCGGACGCGAGCGCGACGAGCGTCGCGCCGTGAACGAGCGGCCAGCGCACGCCGGGCGGAGGCGCGCGCCGCTGCGCCCCCTTGTCGAACGCGTAATGGTAGCGTGCCGACGGGTCGATCGCCTCGCCGCTGTCCGCCTCGACGGCGAGTTGCAGCGCGTAACCCATCTCCGACAGCAGGAACACCTCGAAGCGGCGGAGCAGCGGGGCCTGCGGCGCGCCGCCCGCGAGTGCGCCCAGCGTCTCGAGGTACGCGTCGTACAGTGCCGGGTGCGGGTCCTCGCGCGGCAGGAGCTTCAGCAGGAGCTCGTTCAGGTAGAACCCGCACAGGAGCGCGGAGCCGCAAGGCAGCGGGAGGCCGCCGCGCCACTCCGCGCGCACGAGGGTCTTCAACTCGCCGCCGCCGGACCACGAGAGCGAGACAGGCTGGAACGCCTGCAGCACGCCGTGCAGTTCCGAGCGCGGACGCTTGGCGCCGCGCGCGACCATCGCGACCCGGCCTTCGCCGCGCGCGAAGGCCTCCACCAGCAGGCTCGTCTCCTTGTACGGCCAGCTGTGCAGGACGAACGCCTCGCGGTCGTCGCGGCGGTCGACTTCGCGCCGTGGCATCGGCTCGGCGAACGCGTCAGTAGCCCAGCCGCGCGAGCGCCGCGTCGTCGCTCGCCCAGCCCTTCTTGACGCGCACCCAGACCTCGAGGTGGACGCGGCCGCCGAAGAGCCGGATCATCGACTTGCGCGCCTCGCTCGCGATCGCCTTCATCGTCGTCCCGCCCTCGCCCAGCAGGATCGCGCGCTGCCCCGGCTTGTCGACCCAGACGACGGCGTGGATGCGGCGTGCCTCGTCCTCGTGTTCGAACGACTCGATTCCGACGGTCGTCGCGTAGGGCACCTCGTCGCCCAGGCGCCGGAAGATCTGCTCGCGAACGTACTCGGCGGCGAGGAAACGCTCGTCGCGGTCGGTCACGTCGTCGGCGCCGTAGATCGCCGGTCCGGGCGGCAGCGCCCTCGCGACTTCCCCCTTGAGCGCGTCGAGCGAGAGTCCCCGCTCCGCGGACACCGGCACGATCGCCGCGAACTCGCGCAGCGCGGCGACTTCAGCCATCCGCGGCAGGAGCGAAGCCTTGTCCGCGATCGCGTCGACCTTGTTGAGCGCGGCGACGGTGGTCTTCCCCGCCGGCACGAGCGCGAGGACGCGGCGGTCCGCCTCCGTCACGCGCGCTGCATCGACCACCCAGATCACCACGTCGACATCCGCGAGCGCCTCGCGCACGACGCGGTTGAGGCGCGCGTTGAGCACCGAGGCGTGCCGGGTCTGGAAGCCGGGCGTGTCGACGAACACGAACTGGACATCCGGTTCGGTGAGGATGCCGTGGATCCTGTGCCGGGTCGTCTGCGGCTTGCGCGAGGTAATGCTGACGCGCTCGCCCACCAGCGCGTTCAGCAGCGTCGACTTGCCGACCGACGGCCGCCCGACGATCGCGACGTGGCCGCAGCGGTGCACCGGCTCGGCGTTCGCAGCCATCGCTTCAGGCGGGCCGTTGCCGGCTCGCGATGCCGGGGGAAATGACCTCCTCCCAGGCGCGCCCGGCGGCATCCTGCTCGGCCGCCCGGCGGCTCGCGCCCGCACCGCCCGCGACGATGCCCAGCGACGGAATCCGGCACTCGACCGCGAACTGCTGGGCGTGCGCCTCGCCATGGGTGCCTACGACCGCGTACTCGGGGACCGGCATGCGCCGCGCCTGCAACCACTCCTGCAGCCGCGTCTTCGGGTCCTTGTGCAGCGTCGTCGGGTTCGCCTGGGCGAGTTCCTCGCCGTAGGCCGCGACGATCACGCGCCGCGCGGCGTCGAAGCCTGCGTCCACGAACACGGCGCCGAAGACGGCCTCCAGCGCGTCGGCGAGGATCGAGTCGCGCTTCGCGCCGCCGCTCTTCAGTTCGCCGTCGCCCAGGCGCACGGCGTCGCCGAGCGCGAGCCGGCGCGCGATGCGCGCCAGCGTCACGCCGTTGACGAGGCTCGCGCGGGCGCGGGTGAGATCGCCCTCGTCGGTGCCGGGGAAGCGCTCGTAGAGCGCCTGCGCGACGACGCAGTTCAGCACCGCGTCCCCGACGAACTCGAGGCGCTCGTTGTGCCTCGCGCCGTGGCTGCGATGGGTCAGCGCCTGCGCGAGCAGGTCCGGCCTGGCGAAGTCGTGCCCGAGCCGGGCGCGGAACGCGTCGGCCATGCGCGGTGCCGGGCGCTACTTCTGCGCCACGGCGTCGAAGTCGAGCAGGAGGCTCACGTTGCCGACCAGGTGGAGCTCGCGCTGCCACGCGATCGAGGCCGTGATCACGTTGCCGTCCTTGGCGACGTTGAGGTCGGCCGCCGTGACCGAATCGATGTAGTCGGCCGCGATGTACTTCTCGAACGACTTCTTGACCACCGGGGGAGTCGGGTCGGGCGAATCGCGCAGCGACTTCTCCAGCGCCGAGCGCACGGTGAAGTATTCGATGTAGGCCGGAACCACCCGGAACCCGATCGCCGCGACGACGACGATCACCGTCGCCACGAACAGAAACGCGATCATCGACAACCCGTGCTGCGCCCTCGTCGTCGCCATCGTGCCTCCCCTCACCGGATGCCGCTCCCGACCCGCTTGAACGAAAGGCTCGAGATGTCGTCCCAGTTGAACCAGATGAAGAACGCCCTGCCGCGGATGTGGTCGTCCGGCACGAAGCCCCAGTAGCGGCTGTCGTCCGAGTAGTCGCGGTTGTCACCCATCATGAAATAGTGCCCGGCAGGGACCTTGCAGCTGAACCCCCGCTCATTGTATTCGCAGTGCTCCCGGCCGGGAAACGCGCGGACGTTCTGCGGGTAGACCGACGGCGCCTGGGGATTCACCGAGATCGTGTAGTCGTGGGTTCCCGACCCGGTGTCGGCCCGCTCGACGAACCGGTCGGTCGTCTCGAAGCGCAGTCCTTCGAGCCAGCTGTAGGTGCCATCCGGCGAGCGCGGGAGCGGCCGGCCGTTCACGGTGAGCGCCTTGTCCCGGTACTCGACCACGTCCCCCGGCACGCCGATCACGCGCTTGATGAAGTCCTGGGACGGGTTGACCGGATAGCGGAAGACGACCACGTCGCCGCGCTGCGGATTGCCGGTCGGAATCACCTTCTGCTCGACGATCGGCAGCCGGATCCCGTAGGCGAACTTGTTCACCAGGATGAAGTCGCCGACTTCGAGCGTCGGGCGCATCGACGAGGACGGGATCTTGAACGGCTCGGCCACGAAGCTCCGCAGCAGGAACACGACGAGCAGCACCGGGAAGAAGCTCACCGGGTATTCGATCCAAGCCGGCACCGCGGCGTCGGGTGCGCGCCTCCGGGCGAGAACGAACCGGTCGAGCGCCCAGACCAGGCCGGTCGCCAGCGTGAGAAGGAACAGGATCAGTGCGAAGTTCATCGTTCGTATCGTGGCGCCCGCGTCGGGCCGGCCCTCGTCCGGCGGGCGGATTCTCTCACGCCGAGCCGGCGGCCCGACCCCGGCGGTCGTCGCGGCCAGCGCTCCACCGCGCGGTCGGCGTCACTTCTCGCCCACCTTGAGGATCGCGAGGAACGCCTCCTGCGGGATCTCGACGCTGCCGACCGCCTTCATGCGTTTCTTGCCGGCCTTCTGCTTCTCGAGCAGCTTGCGCTTGCGCGTGATGTCGCCGCCGTAGCACTTCGCCAGCACGTCCTTGCGCATCGCCTTGACCGACTCGCGCGCGATGATCTGGGCGCCGATCGCGGCCTGGATCGCGACGTCGAACATCTGGCGCGGGATCAGGCCGCGCATCTTGTGCACCACTTCGCGCCCGCGGAACTGCGCGACCGCCCGGTGCACCATGACCGACAGCGCGTCGACCCGGTCCCCGTTGATCAGGATGTCGAGCTTGACCACATCCGCCGCGCGGAACTCGAGGAACTCGTAATCCATCGACGCGTAACCGCGCGAGACGCTCTTCAGCCGGTCGAAGAAGTCCATCACGACCTCGGCGAGCGGAAGCTCGTAGTGGATCACGACCTGCCGGCCGCGGTACTGCATGTCCTTCTGGACGCCGCGCTTCTCGGTGCACAGCGTCAGGACCGGCCCGACGTACTCCTGCGGCACGAGGATGGTCACGGTGATGACCGGCTCGCGGATCTCCTCGACCCGCGAGAGGTCGGGCAGCTTCGACGGGTTGTCGATCTCGACCACCGTGCCGTCGCGCTGCAGGACCTCGTAGATCACCGACGGCGCGGTGGTGATCAGGTCCATGTCGTACTCGCGCTCGAGCCGCTCCTGCACGATGTCCATGTGCAGCAGGCCGAGGAACCCGCAGCGGAAGCCGAAGCCCAGCGCCTGCGAGACCTCGGGCTCGAAGTGCAGCGACGCGTCGTTCAGCTTGAGCTTGGTCAGCGCCTCGCGCAGCGCCTCGTACTGGTTCGACTCGACCGGGAAGAGGCCGGCGAACACCTGCGGCTTCACTTCCTTGAAGCCGGGCAGCGGGCTCGGCGCCGGACGGGTCGAATGGGTGATCGTGTCGCCGACCTTCGCCTCGGCGAGCTCCTTGACGCCCGCGACGACGAACCCGACCTCGCCGGCGGAGAGCGAGTCGCGCGCGACCGCCTTCGGCGTGAACACGCCGACCTGCTCGCAGCCGTGGGTCGCGCCGGTGGCCATGAACAGCAGCTTGTCGCGGGGCTTCAGTATCCCGTTCATGACGCGCACGAGCATGATGACGCCGACGTAGTTGTCGAACCAGGCATCGATCACCAGCGCCTGCAGCGGCGCGGCGTCGTCGCCCGACGGCGGCGGAACGCGCGCGATCACCGACTCGAGGATGTCGTCGATCCCCGCGCCGGTCTTCGCGGAGGCGCGGATCGCATCCTGCGCCGGGATGCCGATGATGTCCTCGATCTCCTCGATCACGCGCTCGGGGTCG